>Ga0209742_10000398_pt1 | contig 23454 bp, 24 predicted proteins | sample DeeMarSeWOR38_10_FD_187462 | JGI IMG/M metagenome (GOLD analysis project Ga0209742, IMG submission 187462) | Marine sediment microbial communities from White Oak River estuary, North Carolina - WOR-3-8_10 (SPAdes) (version 2) | ecosystem: Environmental > Aquatic > Marine > Intertidal zone >... | reverse complement strand
AAGACCTTTCCCACCAACGACTGCGCCATGTGAATTATTTCACCGAAACTGGTCGAGGTCGGCCGGCATTTAAATATCGAGCTCAAAACGCTCAGTGAAATTAAAACAGTTAAAGGCAGAGCGGGTAACTTCCAGGTCGAACTGATTAGACACCCTCGCTATATCGACGAATCGCTGTGCATCGCCTGCGGTGCCTGCGCTGAAAAATGCCCTAAAAAAGTTGTGGATCCTTACAACGCAGGGATCGTCAAACGTAAATCCGCCTATGTCGAATATCCCCAGGCAGTGCCCTTGAAATATTGTATCGATGGAGACAGCTGCATTTATATCCAAAAGGGCAAGTGCGGGGCCTGCAAGAAAATATGTCCCACCGGCGCAGTGGATTTTGACCAAAAAGAGCAGACCGAAATCCTGCAGATCGGATCGGTGGTGCTGGCTCCCGGTTTTTCACCTTTTGATCCTTCAAAATTCGATAACTACCAGTACGCCAATCTTTCCAATGTGATGACTTCTCTGGAGTTTGAGCGCATCCTTTCCGCATCCGGTCCGACGATGGGGCATGTTACCCGCCAGTCGAAGGACAGGAACGAGCCGAAAAAAATTGCCTGGTTCCAGTGTGTGGGCTCCCGAGATATGAACCGATGCGACAACGCCCACTGTTCTTCGGTATGCTGCATGTATGCCATTAAAGAGGCCGTCATTGCCAAAGAGCACCTCGGCGAAGATCTGGACTGCGCGGTCTTTTTTATGGACATCCGCACCCCGGGGAAAGACTTCGAGCGCTTTTATGACAACGCCAGGGAAAAACACGGCATCCGTTTTATCCGCAGCCGCGTGCACAGTGTCGATCCGGTTCAGGGAACCGACGATCTGGAGATCCGTTACGTGACAGAGAGCGGCGAGACGGTCAACGAGGTCTTTGACATGATCATTCTGTCCATCGGGATAGAAACCTCACCGGAAGTCATCAAGCTTGCCAAAAAGCTTAGGGTTGACCTGACGGAGGGTAGTTTCTGTCAAACCTCCAGCTTTGCGCCGGTGGCAACATCTAGAAAGGGTATTTATGTCTGTGGTGCCTTCCAGGGACCCAAAGACATCCCTCAATCCGTCGTTGACTCCAGCGCGGCTGCAAGTGCGGCCGGAGAAATTTTGAGCGCTGCCCGTAACACGCTGACGAGCAAGAAAGAAGTCGTGCCCGAAGTTAATGTGATCAATGAGCGGCCCCGCATCGGCGTATTTGTTTGCCATTGCGGAATCAATATCGCCGGTGTGGTGGATGTGCCCGCTGTGGCCGAATATGCCGGCACCCTGCCCTATGTGGAATTTGCGACCGACAACCTGTATTCTTGCTCCCAGGACACCCAGGACACCATGGCCAAAATTATTGCGGAGAAAAAGCTAAACCGGGTGGTGGTGGCGGCCTGTACACCCAAGACCCATGAGCCGTTGTTTCAGGAAACTTTGATCAACGCCGGATTAAACAAATATTTGTTTGAGATGGCCAACATTCGCAACCAGGATTCTTGGGTTCACAAGAACAACCCGGAACTGGCCACCAAAAAAGCCAAAGACCTGATCCGTATGGCGGTTCACAAGGTGGCTTTAATGGCCCCGCTGAAAGAAGCCGAACTCGAGATCAATCAGGCCGCCATGGTCGTCGGCGGCGGCATTGCCGGCATGGCCGCGGCCAGAAGCCTGGCGCGCCAGGGGTATGAAACCCATATCATTGAAAAAGACATCCAGCTGGGAGGCCAGGCCCGCAATATTTTTCGCACAGCTTCCGGCGACAGCGTGCCGCAGAAACTGGCCGAGTTGATCACTGAGATCCAGAAAAATAAAAAAATTCACATTCATCTCCAGACCGAAATCAAGCAGGTGGACGGATTCGTCGGAAATTTTGAAACCACCCTGGCGGCCAACGGAAATGAAGAGATTCTTGAACATGGGGTGGCCGTGGTGGCCACCGGGGCATCACCTTATCAACCCGATGAGTATCATTACGGTAAGGACCCGCGCATTCTCACCAGCCTGGATCTTGATCGCAAATTCATTGAAAATGATACTGCCCTCAAAGACCTGAACACGGCAGTGTTTATCCAGTGTGTCGGCTCCCGTGAGCCGCAGCGGCCTTACTGCTCTCGGGTATGCTGCACCCACTCGGTCGACAATGCTCTGGAGCTCAAAGAGCTTAACCCGCAAATGGAGGTATTTGTTCTGTACCGGGACCTGCGAACTTATGGTGAGCGGGAGGTGTTGTATAAAAAAGCGCGTGAAGCCGGGGTAATTTTTATTCGCTTTAATCTGGAAAACAAACCCGAAGTGATCACCAGGGGCGACAAATTGTTCGTCAGAGTCATCGATCATGTTATCGGTCGTCCGGTGGAAATCGAAACCGATCTGATCAGCCTGGCAACCGCCATCCTTCCGAACGATGTGGGGAAGTTGGCGACTTTTTTCAAAGTCCCGTTAAACGAAGACGGTTTCTTTGTGGAACGCCATGCCAAACTGGGGCCGGTGGAATTCGCCACCGATGGCGTATTTTTATGCGGCATGGCGCATTATCCCAAACCCATTGATGAATCGATCGCCCAGGGACAGGCGGCGGCATCCCGCGCGGTAACGCTGCTGGCGCGGGAGACCATTTTTACCAGCGGCACCATCGCAGAGACCAACCCCACCCTGTGCAGTGAGTGCGGGGTTTGTGTGTCGGTTTGCCCGTATTCGGCGCCCTCTTTTGCCGAAGAGGGGCCCTTTGCCGGCAGAGCCCGGATTAATCCGGTGCTTTGCAAAGGATGCGGACTCTGCGTGGCTTCGTGCCGATCCGGTGCGATACACTTAAAAGGTTTTGACAACGACCAAATTTTTGCGCAAATCTTTGCTTTGAACAAAGCAGTGTGATAATGAACCAACAAAAAAGTGACTAAAGTGAACTAAAGTTTTGAGTGACTAGAGTTAAGGTATTGATCCATCTTTTATAAAATTGACAGTATTCCTTAACTTTAGGCACTTTAGATCACATCCAACTTTAGTTCACTTGTTTTAAGGAGAACAAAACCATGTCTGAATGGGAACCGAAAATTGTTGCCTTTTTGTGCAACTGGTGCAGTTACGGTGCCGCCGACCTGGCAGGGGTTGGGCGGATGGAATATCCGTCCAATATACGGGTGGTCCGAATCCCCTGTACCGGAAGGATGGATCCTAAATTTTTCCTGGCAGCCTTACGTGAAGGCGCAGACGGCGTCTGGGTTTCCGGGTGACATCCCGGCGAATGCCATTACCTGGAAGGTAATTATTACGCTCGACGCAAGTTTGCGCTGTTTCAGAACCTGATGGAGCATATGGGGGTTGAACCCGGCCGTCTGCAGTTTTCCTGGGTCTCCTCGGCAGAGTCCACAAAATTTGTCAAGGTAGCCACCGAAGTCACCCGGGCAATAACAGCGCTGGGACCGAATGACAATTTAGTCAAAACCATGCCCAAGGTAGCTTAAAATGTTGAGTTACATTGATAAAATAAAGGAAATTTCCACAAGGCTGATCAAGGAATGCCAGGTGGAAATGGTTATCGGTTACCGCAAGGGAACCGTACCGATGATGAATGAACCTCACTTTGCCAGAACCGCCGAAGCCGTCGAAAATTTCGTCTGGGACAGCAATTGCGGCATTAACCTGTGCAATTATCTCACGAATCGGGGCGAAAAAATCGGTATTCTGGCCAAAGGGTGTGATTCTCGCAATATCGTTACTCATATCATAGAAAATAAAATCAAACGGGATCAGCTTGTTATCATCGGAGTCCCCTGCAAAGGGATGATCGATAAGCGCAAAATCAGCGCGATGTTCGAACAAGAGATCAGAGAAGTCATCGAAGCTGAAGACCGCATCACGGTTAAAGGCGCCGGTTTCGAAAAAGTCTTGAATAAAACGGATGTGCTCCAGAAAAACTGTGCCGTCTGCATTCACCGCAACCCGGTCATATACGACGAGCTGGCGGGGGATCTGGTCGAAGAACAAACCGATGTCGACCGCTATGAGGATGTCCGTGAAATTGAAGCCCTTTCGCCGCCGGAAAAAGCAACGTATTTTCAGAGGCTGCTGGAACCCTGTATTCGGTGCTACGCCTGCCGCAATGCATGTCCGCTCTGTTATTGTCCCACCTGCTTTACTGATGAATCGCGGCCGCAATGGGTCGGAAAAGGCCAGGACCCGAGCGATGTGATGACCTTTCACTTTTTAAGAGCGTATCATTGCGCCGGCCGCTGCACCGACTGCGGCGCCTGCGAGCGCTCCTGCCCGGTGGGAATCAATATGCGCGTCTTGACAAAAAAGCTGGAAAAAGATTGCCTGGAGCTGTTTGACTGGGAAGCCGGCCTGAATCCCGATGTTCGGCCGCCCCTGGACACATACAGGCCGAATGATCCGGACGGGTTTATTAAATAAAAATGTCCGTTGTCCGTCGCATGTTGTCCGTTGCAATCACGACTGACAACGAACAACTGACAACTGACTGATCAAGGCAATTAAAATGAAAATTGTACAAATCGAAAAAAATGTCTGGGCGGCTGGACTGAAAAAATTATCCGAAACCTATCGCCTTTTCGGTCCCGTCAAGGAAGATGATTTCCATAACTTCAAGAGGCTCCAACAGGGGCAATTGCCGGATTTAAACTGTTTGAACACCCGTCTGTCGCCCAAATCGATCATCTATCCCCAAACGGAAGTGATGTTCGAATATTCTCTGGATGAGAATCAGGAAGATCATCACATTTTAAAGGAAATCAATAAGGATTATTCCCCGCAGGCGGTGATCGGAATCCGGCCCTGTGACGCCAAGGCCTTTGCGCTTGTCAGGCTCAATTTCGATACCGCGGAATACCAGGATCCGTATTGGCTCAAAGCCTATGAGGCCACAACGCTGGTGGGCCTGGCATGCGAGTCACCCTGCAGTTCCTGTTTTTGCACCACCGCCGGCTGCGGGCCCTACCATGAGGAAGGGCTGGATCTGCTGCTGATCGATAACGGCGATCAATACTGGGCCAAAATTATCACTGACAAGGGCGATGCATTTATCGCAGCGGCCGGATGGAACGATCCGCTGGATGCGAAAGCAACAGCCCAAAAAATTGAGGCCAAGAGACAGGCCGCTGAAGATAAAGTCTGCTCGAAGGTAAACACGGATAATTTGAGGGGAATAGAAACCAACGATCTTTACAATGCCCCCTTCTGGGAAGATGTTTCTTTTTCCTGTATTAACTGCGGCACCTGCACCTATGTGTGTCCGACCTGCTGGTGTTTCGACATTCAGGATGAAAACCGCGGAAATCGTGGCTGTCGCATGCGGAATTGGGACAGCTGCATGTACCCGCTTTTTACCCTGCATGGTTCCGGTCACAACCCCAGGGATACCAAGTTGCACCGGGTCCGTCAGCGATTTATGCACAAACTCAAATACTATGTCGATAAATATGACGCCGGAATTCAATGTGTGGGATGCGGCCGATGCGTTCGCCTCTGCCCGGTCAATATCGATATTCGGCGCGTCTGTGAATTGATGAACCAATACGCCGCTTCAGCGGATGCGTGTGAAGTCAGATAGCATTAAGGGGGATTACCGTGCAAAATCCATATATGCCTTATCCGGTTCGCATCGATAACATCACCGTTGAAACCGAAGATAAGAATTTGAAAACGTTTCGCTTTGTCTTTTTAGACCCGCAAGATGAAGAAAAATTCGGCTATCGGTCCGGTCAGTTTGCCGAATTATCGGTAACCGGAAAAGGGGAAATACCCATCGGGATAGCCTCATCTCCCACCGAAAAGGGATTTGTCATGTTCACCGTCAACAAGGTTGGACTGGTATCTTCCTTTCTGCACGCCATGAAAGAAGGCGATATTATGGGCGTGCGCGGTCCTCTGGGCAACTGGTATCCATGGGAACGGATGCAGGGCAAAAATGTGGTCATCATCGGCGGCGGATTTGCCTTCACCACTCTGCGTTCTTCCATCGTTTACATGCTGGACCCGGCCAATCGTTCAAAATTCGGAGACATTCATGTCATCTACGGCGCCCGAACACCGGGCATGCTGCTCTACCGGGATGAACTGATTGATTGGGAAAAACGCGATGACATCAGCATGCATATCACAGTTGACGGCACGGATGACCCCAACTGGAAGTACAACACCGGTTTTGTGCCGACCATAACCGAACAAAAAGCTCCGCCCGGTGGTGAAGATACTTATGCCGTGGTTTGCGGTCCGCCGATCATGATTAAATTCACGCAGCCGGTGCTGGATAAACTCGGCTATTCCCACGATCGTATTATCATGTCCCTTGAAAACCGAATGAAATGCGGAATCGGGATGTGCGGCCGCTGCAATATCGGCAAAGAATTTGTTTGCAAAGACGGGCCCGTTTTTACCCTTGAAGAAATCAACAAAACCCCACGGGAATATTAGAAGTGATTTCAAGACCCCATCTCCCCGCTCGATGGAACGGGTGCCCTTGAACCTGATCTGAGGTTTTGGAACCACTTATAGAGGCCCGAATGGCGGATAGCAGGATTAACGATTTGATATCATTTAATAATTATGATTATCACCGGTTGAATTTTTCGGTTTTACCATCCGGCAATGAATATGGGTGTTTTTCATGTTGACAATGTCATGCCGATTAAGATAAATGATTCTTTTTAAAATTAAGCTTAAAAGGCTGCGGCCAATAGAGAATATATTAATATATTAATTTTTAAGAAGGAGGACGATTAAATGCCAACGGTAGAATTCATGGGAAAAGAGTTTACAGTCGATGAAGACGGGTTTATCGATTCCTACGACAACTGGTGCCAAGAATGGGTGCAATGGGTCAAAAATCAAGAGGGTATCGAAGAACTTAATGAAGAGCACCAAAAAGTGATTGAGGTTCTTCGCGAATATTATGAAAAAAATGGAATCGCCCCGATGGTTCGCGTTCTTTCCAAAGTCACCGGTTTCAAATTGAAACATATTTATGAACTGTTCCCATCTGGCCCGGGCAAGGGGGCCTGTAAGATGGCCGGTCTTCCGAAACCCACCGGATGCGTCTAATCACAAGATCATGTCTGAATTTTCTTTTTAAAAAAGGCCCTGCTGCAGATGCAGGGCTTTTTTATTAGAAGTGGTTTGAAAACCTCAGATCAGATTCAAGGGCCCCGCTCCATTGAGCGGGGAGATGGGGTTTTGAAACCACATCTAGGAGGTCTCCATGATCCTTACCCTAAAAACATCATCTCGGACGGAATTAATCGATATCACCTCCAAAATCGCAAAACAGGTAAAAGCGTCCGGCATTAGCGAAGGCCTGTGCATGTTGTACGTGCCCCACACCACCGCTGCGGTCACGATCAATGAGAGCGCCGATCCGAGTGTCAGAGGCGACATCCTGATGGTCTTGAATCAGATCGTTCCCTGGGATGCGGACTACCGGCACATGGAGGGCAATTCACCGGCTCACGTCAAATCGACACTGGTGGGCGCATCGGAGCTGGTGGCCATTGAAAAAGGCGCATTGGCCCTGGGCACCTGGCAGGGAATTTTTTTCTGTGAATTTGACGGTCCGCGAACACGAAAAATTCATGTTCGCATCACGGAGCAGCACTTTGCCTGAGAGGAAAGAACATGCCAGAAATTGATGGTATTGACAAGGCCATCCTGAATCGCATTCAGTCCGATTTCCCGATCGCACCGCGACCTTACCGTGCCATTGCCGACGACCTGGGCTTATCTGAAGGCGAGGTTTTAAAACGCGTCTCCCGCTTAAAAAAATCCGGGATTATCCGCCGCATTGGCGGCAATTTCACGCCTGATAAACTCGGTTTTGTCAGCACGCTATGTGCAGCCAAAGTTCCTGAAGATAAAATCAGCCAGTTTGCTGAAGTCGTTAACCGCTATCCGGGTGTGACCCACAACTACCGACGTGAAAATACATTTAATGTCTGGTTTACCTTTATTGCATCATCGATGGATGAAATTGATGCTAATCTCCACCAGATCGCTGCGGAGACCGGGGTGACCGACATTCTCAACCTGCCGGCAACGCGGGTGTTTAAGATCAGAGCGGAATTTAAAATATAGGTTTCAGGTGTTCCACCTGTTTAATTGGTTTGATTGGTTTTATTTGTTCAGTTGATTCGATTTAAGTCAACGGATTCAGCCAATGAAACAAATAAAACTAATTTAAACAGTATTTGAACTCCTGACACTTGAAACCTACTATATAGTGATGATGAACGACATTCGAATTGCTGCCGTTATAATGAATTGCCCTGTCGGCCGGGTTCAGGACAACCTGGCACGAATGGCCGACTGGGTTCAGGCCGCAAAGAAAAAGTCTGCGGATCTCGTCTGCTTTCCCGAAATGAATATTACCGGCTACAGCACCCGTAATGAAATCAAAGATTCGGCGGAGACCGTACCGGGGCCCATCAGTCAATCGGTTTTGGCGATGGCGCGTGAATTTAAGATAGCCATTCTGGCCGGATTGGCGGAAAAAGACTCCCGGAATCGCATGTTTGCCAGTCATCTGGTGGTCACCCCAAGGGGCTTGGCCGGCATCTATCGCAAAATCCATATTTCCCCGCCGGAAACGGATGTCTTTTCGGCGGGCGATGCCATCGCACTTTTCAAAATCAAGGGAGTTAAGCTGGGTATCCAGCTATGTTACGACGTGCACTTTCCAGAGCTCTCCACCCGCATGGCCACCGAAGGTGCCGATGTCATCTTTATGCCCCACGCATCTCCTCGGGGTACGCCAACTGCCAAGTTTAATTCCTGGATGCGCCACCTGCCTGCCCGCGCTTTTGATAACGGACTTTACGTGGTGGCCTGCAACCAGACCGGAGACAATCAAAAGGGGCTCAAATTTCCGGGATTATCCGTCGTTCTGGATCCTGCCGGCCGAATGATTAAAAAAAATACCGGCGGAAAAGAACATCTCGTTGTTGCCGATCTAAAAGCTGCTGATTTAACAAAGGTCAGAGGCCACCGCATGCGTTATTTCCTGCCCAATCGCCGCCCCGACTTATATTGAAAGAAAGCCCTTAACCTGCAACCGCTCTTTCCCGGCAATCAGCCCGCCGGCAGGACTGTGCATCGTGATTATTTGACTTAGGTCAATGCACGCCGTGGGGAATCTGATATTCAATAACGCACTTCCCCTGCCAGTGAGGAGATACAAAAGATGAATGAATATTTGAACAGAGGCATCAAAGAAATCATCGAGGAATTTCCAGAGGTTGAGGATGTCTTAAACGATTACGATATTGGCTGCGGGCCCTGCAGTGTCGGCATATGCCTCCTTAAGGATATTGTGGCAATTCATCGGCTGCCTCAAGACCAGGAGCAGCAGCTTATGGCCAGAATTGCCAAAGTCATTCATCCTGATAAGGATATCCGCATCCCGCAGGCGGAGAAAAAGGTCCTGACCAGATCTGAAGAATTCAATTACTCGCCGCCGATGAAAAAATTAGTCGATGAGCATGTTGTGATCAAACGATGGATTGCGCTGATTCCCGAATTTGCTAAAAACCTCGATGTCGAATCCGAAGGAGGACGCCGATTAATTCTTGATGGAATCGACTTGATTCGATCCTACGCCGATAAATACCATCATGCCAAAGAAGAAGACATTCTTTTTAAATATTTCGATGAAGAGGCCGACATCATCAAGGTCATGCTCCAGGATCACACGCACGGCAGGGCACTGGTAAAAGAAATGCTCGCTGCCCTTGAAAAAAGGGACGCAAAAACAATCGCTGCAAACTTGATGGCCTACCGGGAACTGCTTACCGAGCACATCCGCAAGGAAGATGAAATATTATACCCCTGGATGGACAATCAGCTTTCCACCCGTCAGGTAGGTGAGCTGTTTGCTAAATTTGATGAGGTTGATCGCCAAATCGATGTGTCACCCGGGACGTATGAAGTTTTTATCGCTCAATTGGAGAAAAAATTTGCATAAAAGGAGGATTTAAAATGGATAAATCTGATGGCTGTCCGGGTTCAAGGATGATGAATTTCAAGAAAGCCGCTGAGATGAATACCGGACCTGCGGTGGGAAAGATCAAGTCCCAACTCACCCAGTGGCCCATACAAATGCATTTGATCAATCCCGCCGCCCCTTATTACCAGGGGGCAGATGTGCTGCTGACAGCTGACTGCGTGGCTTACGCTCTGGGTGATTTCCACCGTGATTACCTGAAGGATAAATCCATTGCGATTGCCTGTCCCAAGCTGGACCAGGGCCAGGATGTTTACCTGGAGAAAATAAGAGCCTGGATTGATGATGCCAAAATCAACACCTTGACGGTTTTGATTATGCAGGTCCCCTGCTGCATGGGATTAATGAATCTGGCCCGGCAGGCCGCTGACGGCTCTAAGAGAAAAGTGCCCATCAAATATGTGGTGGTCGGTGTTCAAGGCGAAATTTTACAGGAAGAATGGGCTGCTGCCTGAAACAAGGAAGTTTGGCTATCATTTCTGAGAAAAATAATGACGCCGGGCCCAAACTGGCAATTCAAGCCAATGAAAGTGAAATTAAAATGATCGGCGGGTGCCCGCATTACGACATCAAGGCCTACTGCCAAAGATTGAATAGAACCTGCAGACCGGCAATGAAAGGCTGTGTCTTAGAGGGCAAAGTCCGCCGGCTGAAATCCGATACTAAAGGTGAGCACATGAGCGCTAGAATAGAAACCCTGGATTTAAGACATTTGCCTCCGCATGAAAGGCATGCAAAAATATTTCAGACCTGGAATCTCCTGGAATCCGGTGAGACGATGAAGATCATTAATGATCATGACCCGAAACCGTTGCGCTATCAATTTGAGGCCGAACAGGACGGAAAATTCCAGTGGGAATATGAAAAGGAAGGGCCTGTGGATTGGATCGTTAACGTAAAGCGGATCTGAAAATCCATTCAACGACAAACACCCGGGGGAGCTGTTTATTTCCATGGTTCAATCGGAACGAAAACACAAGGCAGGAGCTACCGTAACCATATTGCAGCATATCCATTGCGAAACTCCCGGCATCATTTCGGACTGCCTGCAATCCGCAGATATTGACACTCGATGGATCCAAACCTTTAAGGGAGATCCGATTCCATCTAGTATGATCGCGCAAGACGGCCTTATCGTCATGGGCGGTCCCATGAGTGTTTACGATCACGAACAATTCCCCTTTCTGCTGGAGGAACAGCGCTTGATCGAAGCGGCCCTGAAAGATGACAGGCCCGTGCTGGGTGTGTGTCTGGGATCGCAATTGCTGGCCGCCACTTTGGGGGCCGAGGTCAAGAGAGGCGCCCAAAAAGAAATCGGCTGGCACCCGATCACCCTGTCGCAAGCTGCTGCCAATGATACCTTGTGGAAAGACCTCCCGCAGCGGTTTACAGCCTATCACTGGCATGGCGATGTCTTTGACCTGCCTTATGAAACGGTATCACTGGCCTCTTCTGAGCTGACGCCCTGTCAGGGATTCCGCTACGGGAAAAATGCTTACGGATTTCTTTTTCACATGGAAATGACTGAAAAAATAATTCGAAACATGGTGGAAGAATTCAACGCAGAGCTTGAGGAGGAAAACATCGCCGGCCAGTCGATCATCGAAAAAATCGGCGATTTTCTGCCTGCACTCCAAACCGTCGGCAACAGGGTATTTCACCGCTGGGCAAAATCGCTTAGATCCTTAGATTCATCCTGAAAAATTTCTGATTGGACTCAAAGCGGTTCGATAAAAACCCACAGTCTTCCCCCGCAGACATCCCCGCCCTTGGTACCCAGATCATCGGTGAGGTCGATTTCAATGATCTGGGGCTTTCCGGTGACCAGGGTGCTGCGCAGCCCAGCACTGCGCACCTGATTTTCGCCGCATCCACCCCCGATCGATCCATAGATGGTGCCATCGACACATAAAATCATTTTTGCACCGACCTCCCTTGGCGTGGAGCCCATGGTTTGAATGATCGTAGCAAGGCAAAGGGTTATATCTTTTTGCTTCAGCTCCAATACTTTTTTAAAGATTTCCAAATCGGTCATAAGTCAATCCCTACCGTATTTCTTAAGGTCCGCGCCTGGGCGGAACCTTTTCTGCGAACACACACCAGTTCGGACGCAATCGACAGGGCAATCTCTTCAGGCGATTCGGCCCCGATAGGAAGCCCGATAGGCGTGAACACCTCCTTTAACCTCGTCTTTGAAATTCCTTCTTCAGCCAGCATTTCAAGAACAAAACGCACGCGCCTGCGGCTTCCGATGAGGCCGACATATAGGGCTTTCTTCTTTAACACTTCAACCAAACAGTCTACATCGTGCTCGTGCCCTCTGGTGATTACAACGACATAGGTGGCAGGGCCGAAATGTAAATTACGCAGCGCAACCGTGAAATTCTCGGCAATGACTTTGCACTCGGGGAAACGCGAAGGGCTGGCAAAATCGGCACGGTCGTCGATAACCGTCACACGGAAACCCAGTCGATGCGCAAAATGAGTTAAAGGAATGGCGATGTGCCCTGCCCCGCACACGATTAGCTGTGCATCAGAAGAAAGGACGTTTAGAAAAACTTTGAGGCCGGATTCAATTTCAACGATACCGCTCTTGTTTTCCCTGAGCGCTATTTGCGCCTGGCCGGCAAGTTTTGAATCCAATTGCGCTGATCCAAGTGTGCCCTCAATCGAACCATTATCGATTACAATTGCTTTTCGCCCGGGTCCGATATCACCGCTTGTTGAACCCACGACCGTTGCCAGGCAGAAGCTTTTTTCCTTTTCCAGAAGCTGAACAATACGAGCATGAATATCCATAAATCCCCTTTAAAAATAAATAACGATTAACCCCTGATGGAGCGTCTTTCGCTCGATCAGGCCTTACCCCGATAATAACGCACAGAGTCCGTTGAGTAAATAGCCAGTGCTGTCCAGATAAGAATAAACGTCACCACCTGGGTGCTTGAAAACGGTTCCCGAAATAAAAAAACGGCCAGGATAAACATACAGCTGGGGGCAATATATTGCAGCAAGCCGACGGTTGACAAATACAGCCGTCGAGCGCCCAGGGTAAAAAACAGTAATGGAATCGCGGTAACAAGCGCACAGCCCATCAACATCAGATCCGTTTTCAGGCCGACCCGGAAAATAGAGCCCTGGCCATGGCTGTCGAGATAAAACAGGTAACCCAGAGCCGGAATCGAGAGCAACAAAGTTTCCACGGTCAAACCCACCAGCGATCCAACCGGGGCAATTTTGCGAATCAAGCCGTAAAGACCAAAGGTTACACCCAGTGTCAAGGCAATCCAGGGAAACTCACCGTAATAAACCGTAAGATAAATAACCGCGGCTGCAGCCAGCACTACGGCCACAATCTGCGGCCTTCTCAATCTTTCTTTAAGAAAAACCACTCCCAGCACCACATTGACCAAGGGATTGATGTAATAGCCCAGGCTGGCCTGTAGCAGACGATCATGGTTCACCGCCCAGATATACAGCAGCCAGTTCCCGCCGACGATCAGCGCAGTAAATAAAAGCATGAGCAGCGTCCGGTGATTTCTCAAAGCACCGATAAACTCCTGCCAGCGCCGCATTATGATTATCAGGGGCAACAGGAAAAAAAACGACCAGACCATGCGGTGTAAAATAATCTCCAATGCCGGAATAGCCCGGAGCGCCTTCCAGTATATCGGGCTAACCCCCCATATCAAAAATGCCGCGGCCGCATACACCACCCCGAAGACCGTATGCGAATCGAGCGTACGATCTGTTATTTGAGATTCATTTGGGGTCATTTGCTTCAATTAACCGGTCGGGGCTAAGCCTCCGCATAGGGCGGCCATTGCTTGGCATTTCATAACGCAGCCACCATACTCCATAGCAATAACTGCGTCAATCGGCTTTTTACGCGGTATCGAAAAGAGATTTGACTTTAGAATATGAATCCCCTATTTATCTTGTCAGCATCAGGTTTACAGATTACATGACCGCAAAACTCCAGCAACCATCAGGTATAAAACCACAAAAAGCAGGAAGAACACAAAACTTGATGTTCGCTGGTCCTGGGTGGGCCATATATCTTTTCACTTTTTTTGATTTTACGTGAGAAAACATGAAATTAAAAATAATGAGCTGCTTCTATAAGGCAGAAAGGATATCATATGACCGAAACTTCCCGGTTTAAAGTCGAAACAGACAAACACATCGCCTGGTTGACATTAAATCGTCCTGAAAAGCGCAATGCCATGGGACTGGCCTTTTTTGAAGAAATCGGCACATGCTTCGATGACTTTGACCGCAATCCCGCAGTCCATGTGGTGATCATTAAAGCCGAGGGTAAGAGCTTTTCTGCGGGAACGGATCTTGAAGAAGCGGCCGCATTGCTCAGCCAAGGTTCAGCGGATGGCCGCGATCGCATGCAAAAAAAAATTGGTGAGCTTCAGCAGTGTTTCACAAAAATCGAAGCGTGCCGAAAGCCGGTCATTGCTGCGGTCCACAGCCACTGTGTCGGCGCCGGAGTCGATCTGATTTGTGCCTGCGATATACGGTTGGCGACAAAGGATGCTGCCTTCAGCATCCGCGAAACGCGCATGGGCATTATTGCTGATGCCGGAACCCTGCAGCGTCTGCCTTATATCATCGGCCAAGGCTGGTTTCGCGAGCTGGCTCTGACCGGACGTGATTTTTCGGCACAGGAAGCGCTACAAATGGGGCTGGTTACCCGGATCTGCGACGACCGTCCAACGCTGTACCAGGAGGCTAAAAATCTGGCGGACCAAATTGCATCGTGCCCGCCGTTAACCGTTCAGGGAACCAAGGAGGTTATCAATTACAGCCGCGATAATGGCATTCACGCCGGGCTGCAATATGTCGCCCAGAAAAATTCAGCGGCTCTGCCCTCCGAAGATCTTTTCGAAGCCGTAAAGGCCTTTATGGAAAAAAGAGCCCCGGTGTTTAAAGGCAAATAGATACTACTGAATATCGAACATCGAACAAAGAATAATGAATGTCGAAGGATAAAAGAATATTTGATTTCGTTGTGGGACTTCACCCGCTCCCAATTATGGTGAGGCGCAGAGTGCAGAATCGCGATCTGACTTTATCCACAAAATGAAAGTTTGTTTAAAGGAGTTACGTGAAACAAAAGTGTGGTTAATAATGATTGTTAGAGCCAATCTCCTAAAGTCCAAATCAAATCTTGAACCCGACATTAATGAGAATGATGAATTGATTTCAATTTTTATGGCCAGCAAAAAAACTGCCAAGCAAAATAAGAGAAAACCTTAATAATTCGAAATTCCTTGTTCGATATTGGATATTCATGCTTAACGATTACATAAAAATTATTTATTGATGACTAAAGGAGACCTTATGTTCAAAGCCGGAGCCCTGTCCGGAATCACTGTCATTGATCTTTCCCGACTATTGCCGGGGCCCTATTGCTCGATGCTCCTTGCCGATCATGGTGCCCGGGTGATTGCGATCGAAAGCAAACAGTTCATTGCCGACGGTCTTTTTATCAATACCATTAACCGCAACAAAGAACACATGTCGCTCAATCTGAAGACCGAACCAGGCAGGCAAATTTTTTTCAAGTTAATCGAGAAGGCCGATGTCCTGATTGAAGGTTTCCGACCCGGGGTGGTCGACCGGCTGGGCGTTGACTACGAAAGCGTACGAAAATTAAACCCTAAAATTATCTACTGCTCGATAACCGGCTATGGCCAGGGTGGACCCTTCCGCGATCGGGTGGGCCATGATGTCAATTATCTCAGCTACGCCGGTGTGCTCAACCTTATCGGCGAGCCGGATCGCCCGCCTTCGATTCCAGGAATCCAGATCGCCGATATCGCCGGCGGCGGCATGAATGCGGCCATTGGAATTCTTTTGGCCCTTTTTGCCCGGGAAAAAAGCGGCAAAGGGCAGTACATCGACATTTCCATGACCGATGGCATGGTGGGCTTCTTGCCGGCGGCACTTTTCTTTCATCAATTGACCGGTCAAGATCCCCGGCGTGCCGATACCCTGCTCTCTCACCGTTATGCCTGCTACAATACCTATGAAACCGCCGATGGCCGGTTTCTGTCCATCGGCGCCGTGGAAAATCGATTCTGGAAAACCCTTTGTGAACATTTAGGCGTCGGGCACTATGCCAGCCTGCAATACGATGACAGTCATCGCAAGGAAATTCTGGAATTTATGCGTTCTACCTTCCGGAAAAAAACGCTGGATGAGTGGGACACCGAGCTGGGGGATCTGGAAATATGCTGGGGCCGGGTTCAGACCTTTTCGGAGGTGCTGGCTGATCCCCTTTTCAGAGAACGGGAAATGTTCTTGGATTTGCAGGAAAAAGACGGAGCAAAGCAGCCGGCAATCGGAGTGCCCGTTAGATTGAGTGATACGCCGGGATCGGTCCGCAACCCGGCCGTGGATTTCGGGGCCAGCACAACTTCGATACTGAAGGAATTGGGCTACACCGAAAAGGAGATAAAGCGCTTCCTTGAAACGGAAGTTGTTTAATCACCGTACCCCTGAAATAGAGATGGCCCTTTATTTGATTCAAAGCGCCTCAGTATTTAAATGTTTTGATCAACAGGCATTTCCAATAGCGAGCAAAATTATTGGATGGGGTTTTGAAACCACTTCTAGACCATGGATTTCAATGTGGCCAACTCGAGCTGGTCGCCTGCATCTTCAGCGCGGTCTGAAACTTCAACTATGTTATCCAGACAGTGTTTCAAATGCGTTTTGTGGGCAAAATCAATCTCGGAAATAAATATTTCTTTGGTCAGGTCCCACTCGAGTTTGTCCACTCGGGATTCCTGGATACCCACTTCCCGGGTGTGGTCGCGGACCGTTTCTATTTTGCAGTCCCCCCGAAAATAACATAAAATGGCAAGTTTCAGAGAATCAATAACGCCCAGAGATTCTTTGCTCACTTCCAAAAAATGGGGCCTCATTTCATCGGGAATCAGCGGCCGTTGATTGAGGAAGAAATCACTGCAGGCCTCAGCAGCATTGCCCACCTTGTCTACGCTTTCAACCAGCTTATAGATGTCTTCTCGCAGCAGGGGCAAATAAGCACCGAGATAAAGTTTGTCGCGAATGTCATAGCGGATGAGGTCCGCTTCGGATTCAGTACCGCGGGTTTTACGGGCCCAGATTTTGGCTTCAGCGATATTTTCGTCAAGATAGAATTCAATTGTTTTTAAACTGCTCTTTATGGTATTTTCTGTAACATCCAGATGCTTTAAAATAAGCTCGATAACTTCTTTTTCCTTTTTAAATAACATTATGCGCTACCCTCCGGTATTTTTAAAATCAAACTGGCATTAACATAAGGTTTTCCAGAATTCAATCCAAAGCAACCCATTGTTTTTTTTATTTTATTAGCCCCATATGACTGTGATTGTCCTATAACATATATAGGCCGCCGCAGCCGCCATGGTCGGCGTCAATATCCAGCCCATGAGAATCGTTAAAATCATTTTGGTGCTGATGGCTTTAGCACCCTTCACGAGACCCACTCCCACGACGGCCCCTACGATGGCTGAAGAGGTCGATACCGGAATCCCGAGCATCGAAAAAAGATGCATCCCAAATGCCGATGAGATCTGGGCGACAAAAGCTGCCGGGATATCCAGGGGCGTTATGCCGGTTCCCACCGTGTGGGCAACTTTTTTCCCGTAAGTGGCCGCGCCAAGCGCTATGGTCAGACCGCCGATAAAAAGTAAAAGTTTTGGGTGGAAGATCCCCAGATTGGCGATCGGTCCCACCGCATTGCCGGCATGGTTTGCCCCTAACGCATAAGCGGTATAGCAAGCAGAAAGAATTGCTAGCCGCCCCATGGCGTGCTGCATCAGAAATGTTCGTGATTCGAATTTTCTGAGAATGATATTCAAAATATACATCAGAGCAAAAGCAAGAACCATGACCATGATCGGGCAAATTATCCAGCTCTCCACAATAGAAATAAGTTTAGAGTGATCGATTTCGGCGTTTAGAGCCAGACCGATTCCCACAACACCGCCGACAATGGCCTGAGAAGTAGATGTCGGAATTTTGTAAAAGGTCGCAAGGGTAACAAAAAAACCGGAACTGACCAGAGCGATAATGACAGCCAGATAGTTCAGATCTGCTTTTACAATCCCCTTTCCGATGGTGTACATGACATGCTGCCCCTGTAGTAGCGCTCCGAGAAGCGCAAAAATAGACACCAGGATGACGGCATTTCTGAATGAAATCAGCCCGCAGCCCACAGTGGTCCCCACGCAATTGGCTGTATCATTTGCGCCGATGTTCCACCCGACGTATGCGCCGGCACCTAATATGAACAAAAGTATGGGAGCGATAGGACCTTCACCTCTGCAGAATCTGCGACACGAAAGTCGATAAGCACCTTATTTCTATTGAAATATAAAACCAATAAGTCAAACTGATCATTCACCATCGATATCATACTCACGCTCACGAGCAAACAGGTAAAAACGGCCGACAAATTTTTAGCGGCTTAACCCGATAAAGCCGACCCCCATGGCAATCAAAAAAGCGCCGATCAATCTGGGCCGCCGATGGCTTTCTCCAAGCCAAATGATCCCGAACAAGGCAGAAAAAACGATGCTCACCTCCCGGGCCGCCACCACATAACTGACATTGCTGGTTTGCATGGCAAAGAGAATCAACAGGTATGTAAATACGACCAGAAAGCCCACCCCCATGATAGGCCCTTTGTTTATTTTCCATTCCGGCTTTAATCTCTTTCTTTCTTTGATCAGCACGTAGGGTGTTAAAAACAGCAAGGGAATGCAAAACATAAAATAGATGTATACCGCCGGGTGCACTGATTTTACGCCCACTTTATCCACAAGTGAATATGCGGCAATTGTACAACCTGTCAGCAGCGCCCAAATTGAGGCCGAACTGCGAATCGCTGCAAAGGGTTTGAAAAACGTTTTAAAAGAAAACGATTTTAGATGTATGACATAAATGCCGACGACAACGAAAACAATACCGATGATCCCCGGTAGGTTTAACTGCTCGCTTAGAAAAATCACAGCCAGAATGGGTACCCCAAAAGGCCCAAACCCCCTCGCTAACGGATATACCAATGAAAGATCTCCGCGTTCATATGAACTGCCAACAAAGAAAAAATAGAGGGTGTGTAATATGCCCGTTGCGATAATGCAGGTCCAGCCCCCTGTTGAAATTTTAATTCCGGCATAGAAATACAAAAACATGGGAAAATAAATGATAACAGCGGATAGGATAAACCACCAGATAAAGGCAATTTTATTCTGACTTTTTTTTGCCAGGTAATTCCAGAATGCATGCAAAAAAGCAGCGATGAGAACCATTAACAGGGACGTGCCGGTCATACGATTAGTTGCTCCCGGTGGCGGGTTGTGAACAGACCTTCCGATAGCTCGAAATTTCGCTGTATAGATCCATGGGGGTGAGGTGATGCATAAGATCATCGGGGGAGAAAGGCAGATATTTGAACATGTGTTTTTCCAGCGCTGCTGTTTTCTGCCACAACAATTGAATTCGGCGTCGGTGTTCGGGCCGAGTGCCGTACCTTTCCTGGATATAGTTCATGCGCTCATCCAGTGAGACGATATGATCATGCAGCACCCGTTTGTCGGCATAATTGATGATCACCGCTTCTGAAAGGTCTTTTTGATCGGAATAAACATCGAGGCGCACATGCTGCCTGACCAGATCGCCGACCTGCGTATAGCCGAGATCGGTTAAAAACTGCCCGCCGGTGAGCGCATGGTTTTCTGCGGTTTCAAAACTGCGGGTCTTGGTGATATCATGCAGCAGAGCAGCTGCTATCACCAGTTGTCGATCCATTTGGATTCCCTGTAATTTTAGATGGTCCACCAGACACAGGCCAACCCTGCACACCTGAATGGAGTGCGCCACGATGTGTTCGGGCATCTGCATGCCGCACATCAGCTGAAAGCATTTCTTTTTGGCGGGAATTTTCATTTTGCGAGAATGCAGTCCACCATTTCGGAAAACCCGTCGCCGCCTTCCTTTCGCGTCACCCAGGTCGGCAAGTGCGTCATTTTTCCCTTAAACTTTAAAAAATTGGCCACACCCACCGAATGCGGGAAGAACTGGAACATGGGGACGTCATTGGGAGAATCCCCGATGAAAATGGCTTCTTTTTTGACGGCTTCCAGGTCATCTTGAAAAACCTCGACAAACAACATCCGGGTCATGCTTAATTTGTCATACTGGCCGAACCAGCCGTTGACATGAATCGAGCTGATTTTGGCCCGGGCGCCTGCTTCTTCGAAAAGACGGACAATTCGATCAACGTCTGACACAGCCAGCCTCGGCACATCTTCGCAGTAATCAATAGCCAGATCGGCTTCCCGATAAGCCTGATCAGCGGACACTCGGCAGCCGGGAATTTTTTTTAAGATCTGCAGTTTGAGTTTTTCCAGCTTTTTCCGATCAGCGCTGCGTTGTTCTTCTGATTTAAAATAGCGCCGCCGCATTTTGCGCTGCTGATCATCGTAAAAGAAATAAAAGGCGCCGTTTTCCCCGACAATGCCGGCGACCGGCCACATGCGGGCAATGTGGTCACACCATCCCGCCGGCCGACCCGTAATGGGAATCATGCAAATGCCTGCTTTTTGCAGACGCTCCATGGCAGCAAACACAGCGGCCGGCAGCCGGCCGTCAAGAGTAAGCGTGTCATCAATATCTGCCAGAACATATCGGATGGCTTTTTTAACCGTTTGGGGCATTTTTTCAAGCGGTTTCATTTTTATGTTCCTATGCAATTATTAGATAGTCTCGTTTGGTGTTGCTTACAGAGGTCTCGTTAAGCTTGTCAACAGGAAATCAATCAAATCAGAATATATGGCGCTTCAAGAATAAAACGATGAAAAAATATTTTAGCACCTTTCTGTTTTCAACCTAAAAAAAGTGTAATAAAGTATAATATAATTTAAGGATAGGTTTCATTGAAACGAAAATCATCTCTTTTTAAAATCTGAAACGATCGATTCAGGTACAAAATAAGGAAGGCCATATTGAAGGAAGACCTACTCAGCGCAATGGAAAACGCAGTGCATGAAGTCCGGAAGTGGCCGCAAAAGGACGCCCGGATCTTTCATCATAATGATTCCGATGGGCTCACCTCGGGAGCCATTCTCACAACAGCATTTCACAGAGCCGGTTTTACGGTCCAGCGCTCCTGCCTGGAAAAACCTTATCCGAAGTTGTTGCACAAAATCTATGCGCAAACAGGCGGTTTAATCATCTTCGCAGACTTTGCAGGACGCATTGCACCGCTGATTTCAGATTTAAACCGGAGCCGGAACCTCACTCTGATTCTGGATCACCATGTAGCCGAAGCTGCCACCGACCCCATGGTGCACAACCTGGATCCTGATCTATACGGACTAAAAGGGGATCGCGATATATCCGGTTCCACGACCTGTTATCTCTTCGCAAAAACACTGGACGCATCCAATGGCGATCTCGCCCATATCGCAGCAATCGGTGCGGTCGGAGATGAATTTTTTGTGGATGGCCGCCTGGCCGCAGAAAATCTTGAAGCCGCCATGGAAGCCGTCAAGCAGGGAAAGCTGGAAATTCGCAAGCAGGAAACCGGTGAGCGATACTATTTAAACACTTCCAGGGGGCCCGTCGCCTGTGATGAACTCGGCGCTTACCTGGATACGCTGGGAGCTGCCGGCTACTATCAAAATGGACCGAACATGGGAATCATGGTTTGTCTTGAGGGCGCTTCCGCTGAATCCGATCAGATGTTAAAAAAACTGCAGGTCGTCCAGCATAAAGCCTTTGACTATGAGATTCTAAAAATTCAGTCTGAAGGGATGAAAAAAACGGCGCACATCCAGTGGTTCCACATCAAGAATCGATTCGCACCCATGGGCGTTAAAATGATCGGCGTATTCTGCGATGCCATCAAAAACTCCAAACATGTAGATCCTCAGCGCTATCTTGCCGGCTTTCAGATCATCCCCAACGAAATTCCGGACTTCGGTCCCATCGAATTCAATGAGGTCAAGGTATCCATGCGGGTTTCCGCTCCGTTGGAAGCAGACATACGGGCAAACAGAAAAATGGGGCTCAATGTTTTGTTGCCCGAAGCTACCAATAAACTCGGCGGTTTTTCTGATGCCTGCCACAGTTTGACAGCTGCAACTACCGTGCCCATCGGCAAAGAGGCGCAGCTAATCGAAGAAATGGAAAAAATTTTAAACAAATAAAATTTGATGTTCGGTATAGGGTATTCATTACTGGAAACGATTCCGTCATGTTATATGCAGATTTTTAAATTCGAATTACAAAAAACGAAATTCAAAACAAACCCAAAATCTCAAATCTAAATGTTCAAAACAGAAATTTTTGAATTTTGGTCATTAGGAATTTGGATTTGTTTAAGGTTTCGATATTCACATTTTGAATTTTAATCCCTGTAACTTACTAAATAACTAAAAATCATCAAAATTTTTAAACCACAGAACAAATAAAGAAAGGGACACCATGGGTAAAGGATCGGCATTTGGAAAAACCATACTGATTGGTGATGCATTCGTGTTAAATGAGGTTCCGGCTATCGTATCTTCCATACCGTTTGAAACCGAATGTGTCGTCGAACGATTGAATCAGGGACAGGGCTGGATATTGGAGGACAACCGAACGGAGGTTCCGGGATACAAGGAAAAGAAAAAGGACCAGCAGGTCGATTCCATCAACCGAATTTTGGAAGTAATGAAAATTGACGTTCAAAAAAATCCCATTAAAATCAGATACGGCGGACAGCTGTTGGCCGGAAGTGGCGTTGGAGCCAGTGCGGCCAGTTGTGTTTCGCTGGCCCGGGCCCTGAGCGATGAATTTAGACGGGGCCTTGGCATTGAAGAAATTAATCATATCGGTTGGGAAGGCGAATTCGCCTATCACGGAATCCCCAGCGGTGTTGACAATACCGCTTCGACTTTCGGCGGGTTAATCCTGTTTCATATCAAAAATGGACAAACGAACTGGGAACACATCAATCTAAAAGAGCCCGTTGAAGTGGTATTGGGCAACAGCGGTGTGACGGCAGATACTTCGAAACTGGATGCGCATGTTGAGGCCCAGGAGAAAAAAGAGCCCCATTTGTTCAAAAAGCGGCTGCAGGCTGTCAGCGACCAGGCATTTGAAATGAAAAAGGCATTAGAGGATTACGACCTGAAAAAAGTGGGCCAGATCATGACGGCCAACCACAAAATTCTGATTGACATGGATCTTTCCCATGAGAAGCTGATTTACCTGTGCAATATGGCAATTGAACTCGGTGCGTTCGGTGCCAAGGTGACCGGTGGCGGCCGGGGCGGTTACATGAACGCCCTGACACCGGGCAAGGGACTTCAGGAAAAAGTGGCTTCTGCCATGGAAAAGGAGGGATTTAA
>Ga0209742_10000397_pt1 | contig 23535 bp, 22 predicted proteins | sample DeeMarSeWOR38_10_FD_187462 | JGI IMG/M metagenome (GOLD analysis project Ga0209742, IMG submission 187462) | Marine sediment microbial communities from White Oak River estuary, North Carolina - WOR-3-8_10 (SPAdes) (version 2) | ecosystem: Environmental > Aquatic > Marine > Intertidal zone >... | reverse complement strand
CGCGATAATGTCTTTCAATTCTTTATAACGTTGCAGGGTACCCTGAACGGCACGAGCAACATCATAGTGTTCCTGACCAATAACCAGTGGATCCAACTGACGACTGGTAGAGTCCAACGGATCCACCGCAGGGTAAATGCCCAGCTCGGCAATCTGGCGTGACAATACAACCGTTGCGTCAAGGTGAGCAAAGGTGGTTGCCGGCGACGGGTCAGTCAAGTCGTCCGCTGGTACGTATACCGCCTGGATAGAGGTGATAGAACCGGTCTTGGTGGAAGTAATACGCTCTTGCAGTACACCCATCTCTTCCGCCAGCGTAGGCTGGTAACCTACCGCAGAAGGCATACGACCCAACAGTGCCGATACCTCGGTACCCGCCAGGGTGTAACGATAGATGTTATCGATAAACAAAAGAACGTCACGGCCTTCATCACGGAAGTATTCCGCCATAGTCAAGCCGGTTAACGCTACACGCAGACGGTTACCCGGCGGCTCGTTCATCTGACCGTAAACCAGGGACACCTTGTCCAATACGTTGGATTCTTTCATTTCATGGTAGAAATCGTTACCTTCACGAGTACGTTCTCCCACACCGGCAAATACCGAGTAACCACTGTGCTCGATCGCGATGTTACGGATCAGTTCCATCATGTTAACGGTCTTGCCAACACCCGCACCCCCGAACAAACCAACCTTACCACCCTTGGCGAACGGGCAGATGAGGTCGATAACCTTGATACCGGTTTCCAGAATTTCGGTAGTGGCCAATAGCTCTTCATAAGTTGGCGCTTTACGGTGGATTGACCAGTGATCTTCCGCACCGACGGGGCCTGCTTCATCTACCGGCTCACCCAGGACGTCCATGATGCGGCCCAGTGTTTTGGTGCCAACCGGAACAGAAATCGGTGCTCCAGTGTTGTTAACGGCTAATCCACGCTTCAGACCTTCTGAGCTACCCATGGCAATTGTACGCACAACGCCGTCGCCCAACTGCTGTTGTACTTCCAGCGTTAATCCCGCACTTTCCACTTTCAAGGCATCATAAACCTTGGGCATTGCATTACGCGGAAATTCGACGTCTACAACCGCGCCAATGATTTGTACAATTTCTCCAGAACTCATGTTGTGGTCCTCTCGTAATTTTCAGTAATTCTTTAATCTTTTTAAATTCGCAATCTTTTTGATAACAACAGTCTAGACTGCCGCTGCACCGCCGACGATCTCTGACAACTCCTGGGTAATTGCCGCCTGGCGCGCCTTGTTATAGGCCAATTCCAGATCATCAATCATAGTTCCAGCGTTATCCGACGCGGCTTTCATGGCCACCATACGTGCAGCTTGTTCACACGCAACATTTTCAACAGCCGCTTGGTAAACCAGTGATTCGATATAGCGCGTTAACAGATCAGTGAGCACTTCTTTTGCTTCAGGTTCGTAAATGTAATCCCATTGATGCTCCAGTTCTTCATAACCACCTTTCTGAATCGGAACCAGTTGATCGAAGGTGGGAGCCTGGGTCATGGTATTAACGAACTTGTTGTAAACCACGTACAGACAGTCAATATCGCCATTCTCGTAAGCATCGAGCATCACTTTTACAGTGCCGATCAAATCTTCGATCTGCGGCGCATCACCCAGATGACTGGCTTTTGCCACGATCCGGGTGCCCAGGCGCCGGAAAAACCCTGTCGCCTTGGTGCCGATGGTACACATATCGATCTCGACGCCCTTGCCTTTCCACTCCCGCAATTCACGCACCAGGGCGCGAAACATATTGCTGTTCAATCCACCGCACAGACCCCGGTCGGTGGAAACAACAATATAACCAACGCGTTTGATTTCACGCTCCTGCATGAAGCTATGACGATATTCCGGGTGAGCATGCGCCAGGTGAGAAATCACATTACGCATCTTGTCCGCGTACGGGCGAGAAGCCGCCATACGATCCTGAGCTTTACGCATCTTACTCGCCGCCACCATTTCCATGGCACGGGTAATCTTTTGCGTGTTTTTAACGCTCTTGATCTTCGTGCGTATTTCTTTTCCTACTGCCATGGTTTATTCCTTATCGGTCGGTTACCAGGTGCTGCTCGATTTAAATTTTTCGATAGCTTCCTTGATGCCGGCTGCGATCTCGTCGTTGTAATCGCCGGTTTCATTAATCTTCGCCAGCAAATCAGCAGCATTGGCTTTGACGTAAGCATGTAACGCAGCTTCGAAATCCACAATCTTGTCCACTGCCACATCGTCCAGGTAACCTTCGTTAGCCGCAAACAATGAGAACGCCATTTCGCCGATCGTCAAAGGTGTATATTGCTTCTGCTTCATGAGTTCAGTAACACGCTGACCACGGTCGATCTGGTTACGGGTTGCTTCATCAAGGTCTGACGCAAACTGCGCAAACGCTGCCAACTCACGATACTGCGCGAGGTCAAGACGTACACCACCACCCAGCTTCTTGATAACCTTGGTTTGTGCCGCACCACCTACCCGTGATACTGACAGACCCGCGTTAATTGCAGGACGGATACCGGCGTTAAACAGGTCAGTCTCCAGGAAGATCTGGCCGTCAGTAATAGATATTACGTTAGTAGGTACGAAGGCGGATACGTCACCAGCCTGGGTTTCGATAATTGGCAACGCAGTCAATGAACCGGTTTTGCCTTTCACTTCACCATTGGTGAGCTTCTCAACATATTCAGGATTGATACGAGCCGCACGTTCCAGCAGGCGTGAATGCAGATAGAATACGTCACCTGGATACGCTTCACGACCCGGTGGACGACGCAACAACAGGGAAACCTGACGATAGGCCCAGGCCTGCTTGGTTAAGTCATCATAAATAATTAGCGCGTCTTCACCACGGTCACGGAAGTATTCGCCCATGGAGCAACCGGAGTATGGCGCAATAAACTGCAGTGCCGCGGAATCGGATGCAGTCGCTGCCACCACGATAGTGTGTTCCATGGCACCGTGCTCTTCCAGTTTGTGCACTACGTTGGCAATACTGGAAGCCTTCTGGCCTACTGCCACGTAGATACATTTAATCCCAGTGCCTTTCTGATTAATGATGGCGTCCACGGCAACAGCTGTTTTACCAGTCTGGCGGTCTCCGATAATCAGCTCACGCTGACCACGTCCGATGGGCACCATGGAGTCGATCGCCTTCAACCCGGTTTGCACCGGCTGGCTGACCGACTGACGGGCGATAACACCTGGGGCAACTTTTTCAATGGGAGAGGTCATTTTGGTATCGATGGGACCTTTACCGTCGATGGGCACACCCAGAGAATTCACAACACGGCCCAACAGGGCTTCGCCGACGGGAACTTCGAGAATGCGGCCGGTACACTGAACCTTGTCACCTTCTGTGATGTGCTCGTAGGAACCCAATACCACGGCACCTACTGAATCACGCTCAAGGTTCAACGCCATACCGAATGTGTTGCCCGGGAATTGAATCATTTCCCCCAACATAACGTCGGACAGGCCATGGATTCGAACGATACCGTCGGTGACACTGACAACAGTACCTTCGTTACTGGCTTCGGTTTTTACCTCGAAGTTTTTAATACGTTCTTTTATTAGATCACTAATTTCCGATGGATTTAATTGCATTGCTTTTTCCCCTCAGGAGCCTGACGTTAGTGCGCCAGCTCTATGGAAAGTTTTTGAATCTGACCCTTCGTGGATCCGTCAATCACCAGGTCACCGGCTTTGATAATAGCGCCTCCCAGCAAAGTGGGATCCACACGGCATGACAAGGAAACCTCTCGGCCCAGGCGTGCTTTTAACTTTTCTGCGATTTGTTTTTGCTGTGCTGCACTGACTTCAAATGCTGCAATCACTTCGGCATCAATGGTTTTTTCTTCTTCTGCTCGAAGCTCTTCGTACTGCGCAGCAATTTCATCCAGCATGGACAAGCGACGATTTTCAGCCAACAGTTTAATCAGGTTTTTGCCTTCTGCGGAAAATTTGCCGCCACAGATATCAATAACCATACTGGCCACCTGATCCTTGGTAACGCTCGTATTACTGATCAAGGCCTGCATATCTTCGTTGCTTACCACAGCCGCAGCAGCTTGCAGCATGTCAGTCCAATCCTTTAATTTTGATTGTTCTTTGGCGAGCGCAAAAACTGCTTCAGCGTAAGGACGGGCGATGGTTGATTTCTCTGCCATGATATCCGCCTTAAATCTCAGCTGCCAGGTCGCTCAACAGCTTATCGTGAGCTTTGGCGTCAATTTGTTTCTTGAGCACTTTTTCTGCGCCGGCAATGGCAATACTGGCCACCTGTGCACGTAAATGCTCTCTGGCCTGATTGACCTCACGCTCGATTTCAGCTTCAGCCGCCGCCTTGATGCGTTCGGCTTCCGACTTGGCGTTTTCCTTTGCTTCTTCTTCAATTTCTTTGCCGCGCCGTTGTGCTTGCGCAATGATGTCGGCTGCTTTGTGCTTGGATTCCTCCAGCATTTCAGCTGCGCGCTTTTCGGCATCCGCCTGTTCCTGCTTGCCTCTTTCAGCAGCAGCAAGACCGTCGGCGATACGCTTCTGGCGTGCTTCCATAAGCCCCATCATCGGCTTCCACATAACCTTGTTGACAAACCAGATCAACAAGATAAATGCGAGCATCTGCGCGATGAGTGTTACGGTAATGTTCACTGTATTCGCTCCTTTAGGCTATATCCGCTAGCATTTAAAATAAAAAGAACTAGCAACTAAAACGGATAGAGAAACCACTATCTTTGATGTATTAGCCACCTACAGCGGAGATCGCCGCTTGCATCGCACCGATAAACGGATTGGCGAACAGGAACCACATTGCAAATGCAAGGATGATGAAAGGGAAAGATTCCATCAAGCCTGCAAAAATGAACATATTGGTCATCAACTGCGGACGCATTTCAGGTTGACGTGCAATTCCTTCCAGGGTTTTGGCACAAATCAAACCCCAACCGATCGCTGAACCCAAACCTGCAGCCGCCAGGATCACGCCAACGCCCACAGCGGTATAGGCATAAATGGTTGCAATCATATCTGGTGTCATTGTTACTCTCCTTAAAGATAAAAATAATTAAATTGAAAAACGTAAACCGGTTTAAAAAAATGTCACTTGTTAATATTCTTGTCGCTAATTCTTATTGCTACTGTTGCCAATTAATGATCCGCGGTATGCGCCATGCTCAGATACACAATAGTAAGCACCATAAAGATAAATGCCTGCAAGGTGATAACCAGGATATGGAATAACAACCAACCCAGATCCAGCACTACCTGCAACGGGAACCAAATTAACAAGCCAACGCCTAATGTCGCTGCGCCACCTAATAACGCAATCAACAGGAAAACCAACTCGCCAGCGAACATATTTCCAAACAGACGCAAACCTAGGCTTAAGGGTTTTGCCAGCTCTTCAATAGCCGTCATGACGATGTTGACAGGAATAAAAAATTTTCCGAAAGGATGAAATAAAAACATCTTGAGATAACCAATCGGCCCTTTGGATTTGAGGTTATAAAAGATGATCAACAGGAAAATCGTAAATGACATGGCAAAGGTTGTATTCAGGTCCGTAGTGGGGACCACCTTCAAATAGTGAATACCAAACCAGCTAGCGATGAGCGGCAACAAATCCACGGGAATCAAATCCATGAAGTTCATTAACCAGACCCAGACAAAAATAGTTAAGGCCATGGGGGCAATTACGGCCGGCGCATGAGGAAAGCCGTCTTTGATCTGGCCCTGTACGAAATCCAGAATGGATTCGACGAAGTTCTGAAAACCACCCGGCACGCCATCGGTCATGCGCTTGACCAGACGTGCGCTAACAAAAAGCATTAATGCGCCTAATAAGATACTGAAAAATATGGTATCCAGATGAAACGCCCAGAATCCGACCGCTTTATGGGTAACCGGATCACAATCTGGACCAGCGCATAAATTGGTTAGGTGGTGCTGAATATACTCTACGGTACCGCCACCACCGGAGGAACTTTCTGCTGTTTCAGCTGTTTGACTCAACGTTTGACCCTCAATTTATTTTTAAAACTGTTTACTCTTGAGCGCTGTATACTCTAATTCTATGTGGTGAATAGAGTACTCAAGATGCATCCAAAAGCTTAAGCGCCTTTGAATCGAGATCCAAATAAGTAACTAAATTGCGCTAGTGCGAACCCTACACACATCGCAATGGGATCCAGCTTGAATAGAGCAATCCCCATCGCCAGCAAACCAATCACCAATAAAAATCGTTGCACTGCGCCGACATATAAAATCCGCATACTTTTACCCGGATTTTCTTTAGCGACCTCTGTTGCTCGTTTGATGCCCCACAATAAAAGCATTGTGATACAGAGGCTTGCGATTCCGCCATATAAGGCAGCCACAGACTCCCAAACGCTCTTTATGAGAAATACCGCAGCGACGATGACACTAATTATCAGTTGCGTGCTGATTACCCAACGGGCCTTGGCGGCTAATTCGGGCTCAGCTATTTTCAATGCAACTCCGGGTCACTCAGAATCTTATATGCTTTCAGAATGCCGCCGATAAACCCTAAAAGACCGAAACTCAATAAGAAGACAGGCTGTGTATCAAGTAGTACGTCAACACCATAACCCAACAAAAACCCAGCAACTATCATTGACGTTAACAATGACCCAACGCTGATCAACAGCAGGCCCGGACCCGTGGCATTCTTCATTGCAGCCGCATCCAAAAAATTAGGGGCGAAGTATACCTTTCACGCAATAATTCAGCAAGGGAGAAGGATTTAAAAACTCGTTCGTTTTTGAAAGACTTATTCTTAATAGACGTTACTGGGCTTTAAACGATTTGAAGCGAATTTGCTGGAAATTTACGCATAAATTCCACGATGGCTTTCATTGCAGGAAACATGAACTGAAAATTCCAAATGACGAATGGGAGCTTGTTAAAGTAAAGATGTAACTACACATCGTAAGTCGCTGATCCTGTGCTCAACGGCAATTAATTAACGGAATATATTACAAAACGTCGAGATTGCATGAAGGCTTGATAGTGGCGAATTACTTGATGTGAGCAAGAATGCCATCCAGCTCATCGAGGCTATTGTAGTGCACCACCAGTTTGCCCTTGCCGCTATTGGCATGCTGCAATGCTACTTTAGCGCCGAGTTTCTCCGCCAACTCGTCCTGCAAACGTTGAATATTGGGATCAACAGCTTTTGAAGCTTTTGGTTTTGCCGACGTTGCGTCGCGCAAATGATTAACCAATTGCTCGGTTTCCCTGACAGATAATCCGCGCGCAACCACATCTCGCGCTGCCTTGCTCTGCTGCTCACCTTCTAGTGTCAGCAGTGCACGTGCATGCCCCATTTCCAGGTCGCCGTTTTCCAGCAACAGGCGCACATCGGGATTCAAGGACAGCAGCCGCAGCAGATTACTCACTGCAGCCCGAGATCGGCCCACGGCATCGGCGGCCTGCTGGTGGGTCAACTCAAATTCACCAATCAGACGCTGTAACGCACTGGCTTCCTCAATGGGGTTGAGATTTTCGCGTTGAATGTTTTCAATGAGCGCCATCGCGATGGCGGCTTCATCCGGTACGTCCCGAATAACCGCGGGCACATTATGCAGTTCAGCTAATTGGGCCGCGCGCCAGCGACGTTCACCGGCAATGATTTCGTAGCGTCCGCCATCAATTTTGCGCACCACAATGGGCTGTAGTACACCCTGGGCCTTGATGGAATTCGCCAGATCTTGCAGGCTTTCCTGGTGCATATCGGTGCGGGGTTGATATTTGCCGGGTTGCAACAAGTCAACGGGTAATTCCCTGAGATCACCGACGGTGGAGGGTGGTTGGCTACGTTCTGCCGATTCTGTGCTACCCGAAGCCTCAGTTGATTCGAAGGTTTCCTCAGCAGTTGCTGTGGTCCTGGCACTTCCCCCTAAAAGTGCATCCAGTCCGCGTCCTAGTCCACGCTTTTTTGCCACCATACCTTGTTACCTGCTCTCGTTACTTTGTAATTATCAATTTATATTTATTATTTATACAGTAGACGCTTGGGGCTGGTTTTGTGGCACGCTTTGTTCGCGTCTTACAATTTCCCCCGCCAATGCCAGATACGCTTGCGCGCCGCGTGATGTTTTATCATAAATCAGCACTGGAACACCATGGCTTGGGGCTTCCGCCAGACGGATATTTCTCGGGATCACCGTACGGTATAGCCGGTCGCCAAAATATTGCTGCAACTGCTGCGTGACATCATATGACAGACGATTGCGTGGGTCGTACATGGTGCGTAACAAACCTTCGATTTTAAGATAGGGATTCAGCGTACTGCGTATTTCTTCAATGGTGTTAACCAGCGCAGTTAGACCTTCGAGGGCATAATATTCACACTGCATGGGAATCAGCACCGATTGCGCAGCCACCAAAGCATTCAGCGTCAACATATTCAGTGACGGTGGACAATCGATAATAATGTAATCGTAACGGTCCTGAATAAGCTGAATAGCCGCTTTCAGCTGCCGCTCGCGATGATCCAGGTTCAATAGCTGCACTTCAGCTGCTGTTAGATCGGAGTTGGATGGCAACAAGTCATAACCGGCTTCTTCCGCCCGGACGATGGATGAATGCATTTCCGCCTGACCCATTAACACGTCGTAGCTGGAATGCGGCAACTCCGATTTGTCGATTCCGCTCCCCATGGTGGCGTTTCCCTGGGGGTCCATATCAATTAACAGGACACGACGACGCGTTGCGGCAAGCGACGCGGCCAGATTTACACTTGTCGTGGTTTTCCCAACCCCACCCTTCTGATTTGCGATTGCTATGATTTTTGCCATAGTGTCACGACCACCCAAAGTTGAGATTAATGAAGGTATCATCGCACATTTTTTTGGTGATTACCTAGTCTATTTAATTCCGATTTCAGGAATTAGCCGCCCTGATTTCCACCAGATAGCGATCAGCGTCCAATCCCCAATAATTCAGTTTGTGCACAGCTTTGATTTCAAATGATTTTGACAAGTCAGCAAATTCCGCGTCAGGAAAGGTACCTTTCATAGCGAGAATCACTGCATTATCCCGGCATAAATGCGCTGACCACGAGACAATTTGCGACAGGCTGGCTAATGCACGTGAAATAACCGAGTCGAACGGATCGTCAGGACGATAATCTTCGGCTCGCGAGCATACCACTTCCGCATTATCGAGATGGAGTTCCGTTTTGGCCTGCTGCATAAAGCGGGTTTTCTTGCGATTGCTATCCAGTAGCACGAACCGATATTCCGGTTTGGCAATCGCCAGTGGAATTCCCGGCAATCCCGCCCCGGCACCCACATCGATAATTCGCTCACCCTGCAGATAGGGCAGAATTGATAAACTGTCGAGTATGTGACGCGTCAGCATTTCGCGCGCGTCACGTACCGCAGTGAGATTATAAACCCGGTTCCATTTAACCAGCAGCGCAATAAATGCCAATAGTTGGGACTGCTGCGCCTGTCCCAACTGGAGGTTCAGCGACGCAAGACCTTGTTGTAATTGCGCATTTAAATCTTTTGGCACCGGGCCTTGAACAGAGGCTAATTGCCGGTTGCGGCGGAAGTAAACTTGTCCAGCGCACCGGTCATTTTCTTGACAACTTCATCGCGGTCCTTAATTCCATGGCGCTTGGCAAGATACGATGGATCGTTATAGGTCAGCCAGACCTGGCCCTTTTCATCTTCCCAGGCCAGCGCCTTCATGGGGAAGTCGATACCTGCGGTCTGTTTGCTGGTAAACATGTTAGTGCCCAGTTTCGGATTGCCAAAAATCAGCAATTCGGTTGGACGTAATGGAATATCCACGCTGTTACCTTTGTCGCTATGACTCCAGCGTAGCGCAATGGTAATCCCTTTTTCCTTAAGTACACCCTCCAGACGATCCAGGGTTTCTTTAACACTGTAGTTACTTTTTTTAGTTTTTAAGCCGTTGTCTTCAGCAACAGTAACTGATGCAAATCCAACCAAGAAGACAGCCAAAACCAGTGTAGCAGCATATTTGATACGCATGTAAACCTCCCCGAGTTCAATGAAATTATTTACTTCTCGACTCAGTAACGCGAGCCGCTACAACGTTACAATAAAAATGAATTAATTTCTTGATTAATGTTTGGCTAGCTGGCGCGTTTTTTAAGATGAATCAAGAGCAAAGATATGGCCGCCGGAGTAACACCAGAAATCCTGGATGCCTGGCCAACAGTGGCGGGCCGATGGTGTTGCAGTTTTTGCCGTACTTCATTGGACAAACCGCTGACCGCACTATAATCCAGATTATCGGGTAGCTTCAACGTTTCATTGCGTCGATGCCTTTCGATCTCTTCCTGTTGCCGAGTGATATAGCCTTCATATTTCGCCTGGATCTCGATTTGCTCTGTAATCACCGGATCCAGTGTTGGCAACTCCAGCCCGGGAAGCGACATTAAACTGTCATAAGTTACACCGGGACGTTTCAACAACTCTGACAACCTTGCTTCTCGCGATAACGAAGTGCCCAGTACGTTTTCCACCGCTGATTCGTCACACTGACCTGGTCGTAGCAACGTTTTCTGCAGCCGTTGCTGCCCCTGCACGATGGCAGCACGTTTCTGATTAAATCTGTCCCAACGTTCATCATCGACCAGACCCAGCTTTCTGCCAATTTCTGTCAAGCGCAGGTCCGCATTATCTTCGCGCAGCAATAACCGGTATTCCGCGCGACTTGTGAACATCCGATATGGCTCCTGGGTACCACGGGTGATCAAGTCATCGATCAAGACGCCAATATAAGCCTCATCCCGTTTTGGTGACCACGACTCCTGTTCCTTCACCTGCAGAGCAGCATTCAACCCGGCAATCAATCCCTGTGCCGCGGCTTCTTCGTAGCCAGTGGTGCCATTGATCTGGCCGGCAAAGAACAACGCGTTTATGTGCTTGGTTTCCAGTGACGGTTTCAATTCACGCGGGTCAAAGTAATCATATTCGATAGCATAGCCTGGACGGGTAATGTGCGCGTTCTCAAACCCTTTCATGGAACGCACCAGTGCGTACTGCACATCAAACGGCAGGCTGGTGGAAATGCCATTTGGATACACTTCGTGCGTAGCCAAACCTTCCGGTTCCACAAAGATCTGATGCGAGGTTTTATCCGCAAAACGCACCACTTTATCTTCGATGGAAGGACAATAGCGCGGCCCGGTACCTTCGATAATGCCGGTAAACATTGGGGAGCGGTCCATACCACCACGAATGATGTCATGGGTGCGTTCATTGGTGTGCGTGATATGGCAGCTAACCTGGCGCGGGTGCTCGCTGGCATCACCCATGAAGGAAAATACCGGCACCGGATCATCGCCTGGTTGTTCTTCCAATTGACTGTAGTCAATGCTACGGGCATCGATGCGCGGCGGCGTGCCGGTTTTCAACCGGTCGACGCGAAAGGGTAATTCGCGCAAGCGGGCTGCCAGCGTATTGGATGGTGGATCACCGGCGCGGCCTCCTTCATGATTCGACAAGCCGATATGAATCCTGCCAGCCAGAAATGTCCCCACCGTCATCACAACCGCCTGGGCGTGGAAACATAAACCCATTTGGGTACGAACACCCACCACCCGATCATTCTTGATAATCAGATCGTCAACGGCCTGCTGAAAAATCTTCAGGTTGGGCTGGTTTTCCAGCATGGATCGAATAGCTTGTTTATACAACGCACGGTCAGCCTGAGCGCGCGTCGCCCTTACTGCCGGACCCTTGCTGGCATTAAGCCGGCGGAACTGGATGCCCGCTTGATCGATGGCGCGCGCCATAGCGCCGCCCAGCGCATCGATTTCCTTCACTAAGTGGCCTTTACCTATGCCACCGATTGCGGGATTGCAGGACATCTGACCCAGCGTCTCGATACTGTGAGTCAATAGCAACGTGTTGACACCAAGCCTTGCAGCCGCCAGCGCCGCTTCCGTGCCGGCATGACCGCCGCCAACCACAATGACCTGAAATTTTTCGCTGTAATACATAAACCTATGAATTCTTTATTTAAAAAAAGAGTATTTTACGCCGCCGAGGGCCCATCGCCAACTCATTTCCTTATACTGTTGTTGCTCCGAGAACGTGAGGCTGAAGTATGAAAATACAAGCCTCTCTCGGAAAAATACCACATAAAGATCACAGACTTGTAATATTTACCAGATATAGTGCTATCTTTATTTTGTGGGCGTATTACGGGGAGAAATTGAAAACAATGAAGCAAAATACTAATCCCAGGAAAGTAGTAACGCAAAACCTATCTGACGCAAACTTCCATGGCGCATGTATTATTACCGAATCCGGTAAGGAAATTCCCATCACTGAACAAATGCTGCAAAAAGCGTTCGCTGATTTGATCAAGCTGTGGGAACAATCCCGACAACACCAACAATCCTGATGCTTCGCGCATAATGCGCTACGTAAAGGCATTTTTGCCAAATCAACTATTCCTGTAATCCACGTCCGTCCGCGCATTCGCCCAATAAAAAACGCGGTTGCATGAAGGCTACTACTATCCATTCATGCAACCGCGTATTCTATGCAACTGTTGAATTAAACAAACACTACGCTTTTTGCTATTACACGAGATTATCCAGGTTCGTTTCGAAATCCTCTCCTGGATGCTCAACTTCGATACCTAAATAGGTATTTTTGTTTTCCTCGTTTTCAAAATAGATTTTTAACGCGTTATCTCCTTCTCCTTCTACCACAAAAGGATGGGCTTCCGGATTAGGCACATCGACTAATGAGATTGGGTCTGTTGTAGAAATAATCATGGTATCCTCCAAAAAACTACAATCCCCAACGAGCCTTCAGGCGTATAAAAAGAGATTAGCGTCATTTCCACATTTCAGAGTTACTTCCCTCAACTTCCCCAACTTCTTCCACTTGCTATCTGCTAGTGAAGAGACCTCTTTCTATACGCCCTCCGGCAATTCACGTCCGCTGTGACATTCCATCTTGGCAGATGAAATCTGATCAGGGCTGGCATAGCACAAAGATGACTACAACAATCAGTTTTTCCTTTTTGAAACCACTTGTATATAAATATAGCAAGGCTGTTTAGGCGCGCCTGTCTATCAACACGATTCGCGACGATTTTTTGATATACATCAAACTTGAAGACACAAAAATGAGGAGGAGAAAATTCTCAGAAAAATCAGGAAGAACGAGCGCTTCGAATTACAAATTATCGACCAGCGCCTGTGAAAACGCCCGCACCCGGGACAAGGACAGGTTTGCAACAGCTACGTACTGCACCGAATCTTTCACCCAACTACATAATCCATCAACACCGGTTGGCACGCGACATACCAATGGTGCGTCGGCAACCGGTTCCACATTGGCGGAAATCAGCAAAGTGATACTCTGGTTGTTTTTGTTTTCAAAGATATTTGCCGTCGCATAGCTCACCATAGTTGGCATGACAATCGCCCGCTGATGCGTGAAGTCTTCCAACTGCACGTCGGCAAGGCGAATTTGTCGTCCGATTCGGGCGGAGAGCCACTGCATGGATTCAGTAATGCTGGTCGACGGATTACCAGCAAAGTTTTGATTCTGTTGTGTATAAAGAATATGGGCATCGATAGCCAACTGTTCAACTTTTTCCGCAGTGATAGCATTAACGGGCTTTTCAAATAACGATGCGACTGATCCACCAATCAACAAACCGATTATCAGCAAAATGGCGCCACCAATCGTCATACGATTTTCTGCGGAAACCCGATCCAGATTGCGCGCGATAATTTGCTTGTATTTTTCCAGCCCGGTTGCCTCCACATGCGGCACAATGTGATTACCGGCTGGGGCCATCTCTTCTATGGTTTTTCCCTGCGATAGCTTTTCTTTATAAAACTTCAGGGTGTCGCCGATCTTGCGGGATAAACCTTGCGATTTTTCGTCTTCGTCAAAATCAGTTTCGAATTCAAAGCTCGCTGCTTCCATACTTTCTTCAGCCTTGGACTGGTAAGCCTGCCGGGATGTTTCGGGATGTGAAGCACCTACCTGGAATGGAGGCGGCGCCTTATTAAAGTCCGGATAGGATTCCTCTTCTTTGCGAGTAAACGTGCTCTTCAGGGCGCTAAACTTGCTATTAATGTTGTGTAAAACCTCGTCCGCCTTATGTTTGATCTGAGCAACAGGACTGCCGAAAGGCTCCTGCTCATAATGATGATCGAACTCATCAGCTACTTCTTCAAACTGCTTTACAACTTCACTGACTTCAAAGTCAGGTTCTGTCCTGCTTTCGGAAAAGAATTCCGCGACCACATCCGAAGGCGCCCGCTCATCCCCATCCGGAATCTCGTCGAGCTGTTCCACAATTTCATCAATGGGAAATTCAGAAGCGTCAACTGTACTGGTTGCTGGTTCTATATCTTTATTCTGTGTTACTGCCTGATTTTCATCCGCGTTGATGGCGGTGGCCTGACTTACTTGAACTTCAACTTCTGCTTCAGGCGGCGTAGTTTCAACAAACAAATCACGCTGCCCACGCTCTGCCGGTGGCTCGACTTCACGCTGCTCTGTTGCACTCAGCGCAGCTTCCTCTTCAGCCGGCTCCTGTGCGGTGGTTGTTTCTTCGGTATCGCCGAGGAGGTTTGCCGCTACTTCGGCACTGGAATCTGACTCTTCCGGCTCGTAGTCGCCAAAGTCAGGCATCGGAACAGTGGCTTCCTCTCCTTCTAATGGTGCGAGTGACAGCTCTTCACTGGCTTCCAGCGTATTCAGTATGCGTTGTCGTTTTTGCGTTTGATCCTGCGCGACGACCTTCTCGGAGGGTGCAGGAATTTGCTCTTCCAGCTCAGGAATATCCAGTGACGAGGATTCATTGGATTGTTCAACGGGTTCCAGCTCCAAATCTGGCGCAGCGTCCTCGAAAGTGTCTGCGATCACTGCTTCCGACGTGGAGCCTTCATTGAAGGTTTGTGGCGCTATTGATTCCTGATCCTGCGCAATCGCGGTCTCTTGCTCGCTCTCCAGAGGCTCAAGAGACAATTCGCCGATTTCGTCAAGCATCGATTGGTCATCGGCAGTTTGTGCTGGTTGTGATGTAGCGTAAGATGAAGCTCTTTCCTCTTCGCCAAATATGTCCGGCAAAATATTACCGGCATCATCGCGTATATTGTCGATATCAAAATCCGCCAGGCCTTGACCACTTTCAGCGCTCAGTTCCTCGAGTTCGGCGAATTCATTGTCATCAATGAAATTTTCATCCTGCAGCTCTAATGCTGTATCGAACGAATCCAGCGGTGAGGCGATCTCCTCGTTAAAGCCGGTAATTGCATTGTTAGCTTCATCAAACTCGTAACCAAACTGCTGAAAGTCCTGGGTGTCATCCTGTTCTTCACTGATAATACCGTAGAGTCCCAGCTCGTAGAGGTCCTCCGGTATGTCTTCTTCGACGATAGGATCGAATACCTCTCGCAAGCGTTCATTGATAATCTGGCATTGCTGAATTTCTTCAACTTTCTCGGGAATTTCATCAAGCTGGGCTTCAACTTGTACATACTGCTCGTCGCTCAGTTGCTCGTCGATAAAAGCATGGAAGTTTTCAGTGGATAATTTGTCGGTGACTATCATTGTGCCGCTCGAACTTCAGCAAATTCATCTGTCAGTAAACGCTTGATAAGATATTTTCTGGCGCTGTTCAAACGCAGTATGAGAGTCCCAACGGGAATATTGAGAATCTGGCTGGCTTCTTCATAAGTAAAACGTTCAAGGCTGACCAGTAGAAACGTTTCTTTTTGCTCAGCAGGCAGATGCGCCAGGGCAGTCACGATGTCGATATCTTCGGGGTCAATATCTTCCAACAGAGTCATATCTGAGGAATCGATATCAAGCACCCCATTGTCCGGATGGTTTTCCGTTTCCTTTCGTTCTTCCAGGGTAATATTGTGCATGATGGAAAACAGCCAGATGGCGATATCCGTGTCATCCTGCAAATAATTTATCAGGCTGTGGGCACATTCAATCGTACGGCGCACTAAAGAATCACCGCTCAACACATCGCCCGTATAGGCCCTGGCATAGCGCCTTAAATACGGAAGAGTATCAATAAAAAATTGCTGGTAATTATCCATTGAAGTGTCAGTCAAAATGAATATGCTCGAAAAAAAACTTTGACGCTACGGACTGGCCGTTACGACGAGTTTGTTAACAGTACCCTGGACCCTGATGCTTTATGTTATTAATTCAGTTACTAGAAAAAAATCCTAACACTACGTAGGCTTAAAGGATAGCATGTCCGCCGCCTGACTTGTCTACATATTAGCCATTAAAACGCTGAATTTTTTTAAACTAAAAAACGCTTATCATTAAACCGCATAGTTCACGCAAATGTTATTTTGATATGATATTAAATGGACGATTTAAAAACCTTCCCGCCAAGAAGACCCCGCCAGCAGCGCTATTCATCTGCTGCTGCAACTGACACAGATCTCTGGTGAGTTTTATCGAACAAAATATCGAACGGCGTCTTGTCGAATATTATCAGCCAGTACACAGTCGATGCAGTGTCACTTCCGGCAAACAATTAAAACGCACATTCACGATCGAGGTGCCTGATCCCACCGATGTATAGCCATGCATATCCTGAAAACGCCACGAGCCCTTACCCATGTAGCGTGGACATTTGGAGTCCAGTGTTACCGGAATCCCACCTGGCAGACAGATTTGACCGCCATGAGTGTGACCACACAGCATCAGGTTGAAACCGGCATAGGCCACCTGTCGATAAATTTCCGGCGTGTGCGATAACATGACAGACACGGTATCAGAAGGGACATTTTCCGTGGCTTTTTGGATGTTTTCGACACGAAAATAGTGAGCATCATCAATACCCGACAAATGGATACGTTCGCCCGCTCGCTCAAGCTCAACCGATTCATTGAGTAACATCTGAATTCCATAGGACTCAAGATACGGCACCATTGTGATGCTGTCGTGATTGCCTAACACTCCATACATGGGCGTTTTAATAGCCTCGGTGACCCGCTGCATACCCTCCATAGCTCCCGTGATTTCACCGTAAGTCTGGGCGCGATAATCGCCGGTCAAAGCGCAAAGGTCATAGTCGAGGGAGGATATGGTGTCGATAAGTGCATCCGTTGCCGCATCGTACATATCCACATGTAGGTCGCTGAGATGTAACAGGGTGTAACCATCAAAGTTTTTTGGTAGATCGGGAATACGTACAGTATTTTCCCTGACCTGAATTTTGCAGGCATTGCGTTGCCCACGGCCATACATGCCACTGAGGCGGATAATCTGTTTGATCAGCGAGTGGGTGCTGTACCAGTTCTCAGGGTGGAAAAAATTGATACCTTTCCCGAATACATGGTGACCCTTTTCTGACTCAATCCCAAGTCGCTGGCGGGCATGGGTCACCCCCAGGCGTTTTTCTAATAAGGTTTGAATATCTTGCGTCATAAGCAGCAGTGTAGTTCGTCGCAGAGCGCGCATTATCAGCCAGTCAGGAAATGGCCGCAAGTAACGTCCAGCAGCAATACGCGTATATCAAATCACGCTTCTTCCAGTCCTTGACTGTGGTCAAGACGAGGCCGGTTCGGCTATGCTAAAAAATAAACATGGTGTAAGCTGAATTTAGGGATTGGGGCGGAACTTAATCCGGTCAGATAATTCTCCATATTTATTAAGCAGTTAAAGTGGCGCGTGAGCTACAGGCAAGCGTTGTCACGAATCCAATAAGCAGGTATCCGATGACAACTACAACCATAGAATTTGATAAATCACTGATTAAGCGTTATGACAAGGCCGGGCCACGCTATACCTCGTATCCCACAGCCATCCAGTTTCATGAGAACTTCGGCGAACAGGATTATCGACAGGCCGCCGAGGCCACTAATGTGCTGCATCGCCAGGGACAGCCGCGACCACTATCACTCTACTTCCACATCCCGTTCTGCAGCAAAGTGTGTTTCTTTTGCGGCTGCAACAAAGTAGTCACCAAGTTCCGAGATCGCGCCGCACCCTACCTGGCGCGCCTGCATCAAGAAATCGCACTGCACGCAAAATTGTACGATGACGACCGTATGGTGGACCAGTTGCACTGGGGCGGCGGTACTCCCACCTTTATCAGCCATGAAGAAATGCAGGCCTTGATGGCCGAGACGCGCCGTCATTTCAAACTGCATGATGATGACAGCGGCGAATATTCCATTGAGATCGACCCCCGGGAAATCGACGGCGAAACACTGAAAGTGTTGCGCGGCCTGGGCTTTAACCGCATCAGCCTGGGTGTACAGGACTTCGATCCCCAGGTACAAAAGGCGGTCAACCGCATCCAGCCGGAAGCACAAACCACGGCCGCAATTAACGGCGCCCGGGACCTTGGTTATAAATCCATAAGCGTGGACCTGATTTATGGATTGCCGTTTCAAAGTGTCAACAGCTTCAATGCTACTCTGGATAAAATTATCGAGCTCAGCCCGGATCGCCTGTCGGTGTTCAACTACGCTCACTTACCAGAGATGTTCAAACCGCAGCGGCGCATTAACGCTGAAGACCTGCCGTCGCCACAGGAAAAGCTGGAGATCCTGCATCAGGCCATCGACAAGCTGACCACCGCCGGTTATGTCTACATCGGCATGGATCATTTTGCCAAGCCCGACGATGAACTGGCGGTCGCCCAGCGTGAAGGCAAGTTGTATCGCAACTTTCAAGGATACTCCACGCATGCCGAATGCGATTTGATTGCCATGGGCATTACCGCGATTGGTAAAGTAGGCAATGCATTCAGCCAGAACGTAAAAACACTGGATCAATATTACGAAAGCATTGATGCCGGCCGTTTACCTATCTATCGTGGCTTGTTGTTATCTGATGACGATTTGCTGCGACAAAAGGTCATTTCCGAACTCATCTGCCATTTCGACCTGAGCATACCCAGTATTGAAGACGCTTACGGTATTGTATTCGCCGATTATTTTGCCACTGAATTAAAAGAGCTGCAGGCCATGCAGGATGATGCCTTGCTGGAGATCAGCGCGGATCGCATCACGGTACGTCCCATTGGCCGCCTGCTGATTCGCAACATTTGCATGGCGTTTGACAAATACCTGCGCCAGCAAACCCGGCAAGCATATTCAAAAGTCATTTAAACTACATAGCTGCCAATTGCTCTTCATAAAAAAACGTGGCCTCGCCGCGTTTTTTTATTGCACTCGTTTTGTTAATGCCTTCGCTTTTTATTGCTAAAGCCTGGCGCCATATTTAATCAGATTTATTTTGCACATTGACACAATCGCGCCCCAGCACCTCCATAGTTCTGTTCTTTAATTAGCATCAAGTAAAAGTTATTTAGCGTAGCAAGCTATCAAGCCATTAAAGAGGAGAACCGCCATGAACCGTAAATACCTGCGCCGCTTTGAAAACCTGATCATGATTACCTTTCCTGTCGTGCTGTTTGCCGGCTGCGCTGGCAGCGACATCAAGCCCCTGGTCGAAGAAAAACCCGCAGCCAGCTATTCCGTTTATACGAATCCAATGCCAGAACTAGAACTCGAGGGAATTTCCATCGTGAATTCGTTACCAGATGATAAGGACCCCGCCATCAGCGACGATACGCCCTCAAGCCTTTCAGAAAACAACATGAATACAGAAGAGCAGCATGTTGCTTCTACGGACGATAACATCGCCTCAATAATTGAAGCCCCGGAAACCAGCATCCTGTACTTTGCTACCGATGATTACCAATTGCTGACTGAGCAACAGGATGCATTAAAGCAATATGTGAAATTTTTAATGGCTAATCCGAATATCACGTTGGTTATCAACGGACACGCCGATATCCGTGGCACTGAATCTTACAATCAGGCCCTTAGTGACAAACGCGCACAATCCGTTTATGACTTACTCATTGCCGAGGGCGTTCCTCCAAACCAATTGGCCACAGTGGGCTTCGGCGAGCTGCAGCCCCTGCAAAATAAAAATAACTGGGATGAAAACCGTCGCGTGGAACTGCAGTTTGAAAGTCCGGTGGTACTGTCTTCAAGACAATAATGCCATCAACCGCAAGCTCGCTGATCGAGTAAAACAAAAGGGGCCATTGGGCCCCTTTTTCACTATCACCTCTATTTTATATTCATGCTGGCAACGGGTTAGGGCGACCTGGCTCGATGTCTGCTGTCACGTGACACAGGTTGAACATTCAGAAGGAATCCAGTCACCTGCAAATTGCCAAGCAGATCACCGTTTACGCAGCCCTATCATGGTAGGAATTATGCATCTTCACTCGAGTTCGTGGACTAAGAACTCCTGACACAGTAAGCATTAACCATACTGGGTAATAATATGAAAGCACAACAACAAGTTACGGTTATAGATCTGGAAAACGATATCGATAGCATCAAATCCTCTATTGATAATTTGGTCGAAAACGCCAGCCAGGTGATACTCGGCAAGCATCATGAAATCCGTCTGGCACTGGCTTGCCTGTTCGCCCGCGGCCACCTGCTGATCGAGGATCTGCCCGGTGTCGGAAAAACCACACTGGCCCATGTAATGGCCGCCATCCTTGGTCTGCAATACAACCGGGTGCAATTCACCAGTGACTTGTTACCGGCAGACATTCTCGGGGTCTCGGTATTTAACCGGGAAACCAATGGATTTACCTTTCACCCTGGGCCAATTTTTTCCCAGGTCATCCTGGCGGACGAAGTTAACCGCGCTACGCCCAAGGCGCAAAGCGCTTTGCTGGAAGCCATGGAAGAACAGCAGGTCAGTATTGAAGGCGCCACTCGCCCCCTTCCGCAACCGTTCTTTGTGATCGCCACACAAAATCCCTTTTACCAGGTGGGCACGTTTCCCTTACCCGAATCGCAGCTGGATCGCTTTCTGATGAAAATCAATCTTGGTTACCCCAACCATGAAGCGGAGCGTGCGTTGTATACTGGCCGCGATCGCCGTGATTTGTTAACGGATATGCCGCCCAGCATGACCACCGACGAGCTGCTTTCCGTCCAGTCCGCTGTCAAAGATGTTCACGCGTCGCATGACTTGCTGGACTATCTGCAAGCCATTATTGATTTTACCCGTCGTTCTACGGATTATGCCTTTGGCTTGTCACCACGGGGCGGATTAGCCCTGTTACACAGCGCCAAGGCGTGGGCTCTCATGGATGGCAGGGATCACGTATTACCGGAAGATATTCAGGTCGTCCTGCCGCATGTGGCTACACATCGCTTGCGGTTATCCAAAGACGCCAGTGAAACCAGTACGGATTCCATAGCCGAGCAATTACTGGCGATACCCATTCCCTAGTTAAACCCAAGCAACGGTATTACTAATGCTGTCGAAACTTACCTTGCCACTGGAACAACTCAACCTCGATCGCTTTTTTATTGGCGAAGGTCCTTTTACTGCGCCTGTCAGTCTGACTCAGCGGCGAATTTTTATTTTGCCGACACGCCAGGGTTTGTTATTTGCGATCGTGCTGGTCATCATGCTGATCGGCTCCATCAATTACAACAATAGTCTCGGCTATCTGTTGACGTTTCTGCTTGCCAGTGTCGCGGTGGTATCGATCCTGCACACCTATCGCAACCTGTTATCGTTAAAGATTTCCGTTGGTAATATCCCGCCGGTGTTTTGCGGAGAAAAAATCAAGATTCCGGTGGTGATCGACAATAGCGGTCTCTCCGAACGCTTTGCCATCCAGGCCGAATTAACGCCGGAACAAATCAAATCCTGCGATGTATCCCCAGATGGCTGGGCGTCACTTGGCCTGTCTTATAAAACCCAGTCACGAGGTATGCACCAGATTCCGCGCATCACGATCAGCTCCGTATTTCCACTCGGACTGTTTCGCGCATGGTCTCATGTAAGGCTGACCAATACCTATCTTGTCTACCCTGAGCCGGTGGGTAAAACTCAGCTGCCCTTTCAATGGAATGAGGAGCAACAACAGCTGCGTGGTTACCACAAAGGCACGGATGATTTTGCCGGCCTGTATACCTACACGCCCGGGGATCCGTTAGGCCATATTCACTGGAAAGCCTATGCCCGTGAACAGGGACTGCACACCAAGAAGTTCGGCGGTAACAACGAACAGGAATTGTGGCTGGACTGGCGCGTGTTCAGTAGCGCCGATACGGAACAAAATCTGAGTCAGCTCGCAACATGGGTAATGGAAGCAGATAAAACGGAAATGAACTACGGTTTATGGTTACCCGGCAATCGTATCCCACCCAGCCTGGGGCCCATGCATAAACAAAAATGTCTTAAAGCGTTGGCGCTGTTCCGCGAGAACGCTTAATGAATACACTCACCCAACGAATCAACCAGGCGAATCCCGCAGTGATGTGGTTGCTATTGGGCATCATTTGTATTCTCGCACCGCATGTTAACTATCAATCATCCCTGTTAACCCTGTACATCGGCTGCCTGCTGTTTTGGCGTCTGGGCATCGAACTGCAATATATCAGGCAACCACCGGCCTGGTTTGCCACCATACTGGCTATTACTTCATTTATCGGCATCACTTACGGTTATCAGACTATATTTGGCCGCGATGCCGGAGTAGCGCTGTTAATCACTATGCTGTGTTTAAAGCTGATGGAAATGGGTTCGCCGCGGGATTTTCTGGTAGCGGTGTTCCTCGGCTATTTCGTGGTGATTACCGGTTTCCTGTTCAGTCAGTCGGTGATCATTGGCTTGCTGATGACGACGGCGGTGTTCCTGCTTACAACATCCCTGGTGTCCTACCATCGCAGCGAACGAAAGCTAAACACGCAATATAAAAGCGCAAAGCTCGGCATCAATTTGTTATTCCAGGCAATCCCATTAGCGGTTCTGTTATTTTTTCTATTCCCCAGGGTGCAGGGGCCATTATGGGGACTACCCGAACAAGGTAGTTCAGCTGCCACGGGTCTTTCCAATAGCATGTCACCCGGCCAGATCACCGAACTGGCGTTCGATAACTCCGTCGCCTTTCGTGTCGAGTTTAAAGACAAGGTGCCGGATACGTCGCAACTATATTGGCGCGGCCCGGTATTTACCTACTACGATGGTTTCATGTGGCAAGAGCTAGCCAACAATTCCCGGAAATTTTTTGGAGAGCAATGGGTTACCGAGTTACCTCCAGTACCGCGAGTTAAAATGTCGGAAGGCATTAAATACAACGTCATGCTGGAGCCCCATAATGCCAACTGGCTACTGGCTTTGGACCTGCCGACCCTGTATCCGCCCACAAGTTATCTTACGCAAAACTACGAATTATTGTCCGACGAGCCTGTAAAAAAACTGCTCCGTTATGAAGTCACGTCACACCTGAATTACAAACTCAGTCCGGAAGCCGCTCCCAGTAATCGCGTATATCGCCAAATCCCACAGTTTGTCGGTCCCAAAGCGCGACAACTCGTCATGGATTTGCAGGATAACATTAAAGACAGCCATGCTTACGACCAGCAAATGGTGGACCTGATCCTGAATTACTTTCGCAGCGAACCGTTTTATTATACGCGCCAACCGCCAGCCATGCTGGATCGACCCATCG
>Ga0209742_10000394_pt1 | contig 23629 bp, 20 predicted proteins | sample DeeMarSeWOR38_10_FD_187462 | JGI IMG/M metagenome (GOLD analysis project Ga0209742, IMG submission 187462) | Marine sediment microbial communities from White Oak River estuary, North Carolina - WOR-3-8_10 (SPAdes) (version 2) | ecosystem: Environmental > Aquatic > Marine > Intertidal zone >... | reverse complement strand
GGCCCGCCGATCTGGACAATGAACATGTCCTTTTCTGCCTCAGCTTTTTCCGTGTGCCGGTCGTCTATCTGGCCAATGCCTCCCGTGAACATGATCGGCTTGAGATAACCCCAGCGTTCCCCGTTTGGCAGGCGCAAGTCAAAAGACCTGGTGAATCCCTGGATGATCGGTTCACCGAACTTGTTTCCATAATCAGAGGCACCGTTGCTGGCCTCAATCTCGATTTCCAGGCCGCTGGCCAGGTTCGGGGCATGCGCAAATTCCTTTGCCTCCCACTCCAGGTCATAACCCGGGATATTGAGATTGGCGACACAGTAAGCGGCGGTCCCGGCCACCACCAATCCGCCCCGCCCGGTTCCCTGGACATCCCTAATCCTGCCCCCCGTTCCTGTTTCAGCTCCGGGAAATGGGGCTACCCCGGTTGGGAAATTATGGGTCTCTGCAGTGAAGATAATGTGATAGGGCAGCCTGCGCTTGGTAAAGGCGGACGGCTTACCCGGCTTGTCAGGCACAATGGACAAAATGTCACGGCCGCGGATACCGCTTGAATTATCCTTAAAGGCGATAATGCTGTTGGTTGGGTTGGCCTCCAGGGTGGAGCGCACAATTTCCATTAATGTTTCAGGCTCTTCCTTGCCGTCAATAACGTGTCTTCCCCGGAAAAATCCGTGACGCGAATGTTCACTGTTGGCATTGTTCAAATCCATGATCTCAACAATGGTCGGATTGCGGACATGCTTTGAAACAAAATATTCATAATAGAAATTCCTGTCCCACTCATCCATTGAAATGCCGGGTATTTCCTCCAGCGCGGCAGGACCCTTTTCTACCAAGGGCACCTCGTAGACACCTTCCGGGATTATTCCGGTTTCAAAGGTTGAAAGCGGCTCAGGATAAAGACATTCGGTCATGCGGTCATGGTGCTCGGCAATAAACTTTTCCCGGTCTGTCTTTGGTTTCAGGCGATACCTTCTGGAGCGCTCTACACGGGTTACCATTTTAAGGCCAGTCGACAGACAGATCGATACCATGTTTGAGGACCAGGCGGTTGCAAAATTCAGCCGGGGTCCCAGCTCCACCACTTCGTCTGCAGGAGCGGTGAAATATGGCAGGGACCTGACGGTTTCCCGTATAAAACCATCTGCAAGAAGGAACTGCAGCCTGGAAATTTCTTCATCGCTCAGGGGTTCTATTGTTTCTATGTTAAAGCAGAACTCCATTTCATCGTTAACCTGCCTGTATAAATGTTTGATGTGCATGGCGACCCTCGTTTTTTCGCTAGAAAAATTGCGCAAAACCGCTTCAATATCAACTAATTATGCCGCTTCCTTCTTTCCAGGGGACAACCCCTCATAATTGAAGCCTAGAAGATAGCGCGCAGGGACAATTTGAACAAGTGTCTTTCGCCAGAAAAGATAAGGCCTGTTGAATTTCTTGCCATGCTCTTTTGTGGTTGCAGGATCAGCCCTTCAATTTCGTTACTATTTTTGCTGGTCCTGGAAAAAGGTGGGAATTCCTTGTGGATGGAAGCAGTGGAAAAGGTTTTCAGGGTTTTAGGGATCCTGGCGGAACAAATGGGTTTTTGAAAAAATTACGGGTGGGAAAAATTCCAGGCCGCCCGGCCTGCACCTTCATGCCCTGATTTTTTCCTGTTCCAGCATCCTGTCCACAATTCTCAGGACAAAATCCCGCTGCGATGGCGTGGCATAGGCTATGCAGGAGCAGTGCAGGTTGGACTGACTACGGACCAGCAGCTCAAAATTCACGGATTCAGCTTCAAGCTCCACAACAAAGAAAAAGGGACTGCATCCATCATGTCCGCGTTGCTCTGCGCCCAGCAAATCCTGCGGCACCTCGATCCAGAAGATTCCTTCCACCGGCCCGGGCTGCAGCGTCCTTTTCAGGTAGCTTTCAATATTTACCCTCTCTTCCCTGCTGAGTTGATCAATTACATATTGCCGCATTTCCGTCTCATTACAGATATTCCGCTGCTATGCCGGCCAGCATGCTGCGTTCGCTTTTCGTCAAGGTCACATGTCCATGGACCTGTTGATGTTTCAGGCGCTCAACCGTATAAGCCAAGCCGTTGCTCCTTGAATCAAGATAGGGGTTGTCTATCTGGCATGGGTCGCCCGTAAGCACTATTTTGGTGCCCTCGCCGGCTCGGCTTATAATGGTTTTTACCTCATGGGGAGTAAGGTTCTGAGCCTCGTCCACCACAATGTACTGCCGGGGAATTGAACGCCCACGGATATAACTGAGAGCCTCAAGCTCGACAGCGTTGTCTTTGAGCAGTTTATCAACTTTATTGCGCACAGATTCCCCGTTATCGTTGTGCCGCTTTGAACCGCTCATCAGGTAGGCTAGATTGTCAAATATCGGCTGCATCCAGAGTGTCAGCTTTTCGTCCTTGGTGCCAGGCATATAGCCAAGATCTTTGCCCAGTGGAATTATGGGCCTTGAGACCAGGAGCCGTTCATACTGCTTCTGGTGCAGGACCATTTCCAGGCCCGCTGCCAACGCCAGCAGCGTTTTGCCGGTGCCTGCCTGGCCGACCAGGGTCACCAGTTCAATGTATGGATCCAGGAGCAACTCCAGGGCCATACGCTGCTCCTTGCTGCGAGATCTCGTATTCCAGGCAGAGTCAAAATTGGTATTCAGATGGCCGATTTTCCTTTTGTCAAAGGCCCTGCCGATACCTGTATGCTTTTCATTGGTCTCATCTACCAGGAGAACAAACTCGTTGGGGGAAAAATGGTATCCGTCAAGCACATACATATCCTCCCTGAAAAACTCATCAACGACCGTTGGTGCAACGTTGATCTCCCGGTAGCCGCAAAACAGTTCATCAAAGTTGACTGTCTGCTTCTCAAAATCCATGACCTCTATGCCGAGGGCGTCCGCCTTCAGCCTTGCATTAATGTCTTTTGAAACAAAAATGACCTTTTCGCCCTGCACCTGGAAAAAATGGGCTACAGCGAGTATGCGGTTGTCCGGAATTGACATGTCCATACCCCCAACAGCTGCCTCGTCTCTTTCAATAAATATTCGCAGCTCCCCGTCATTTTCCATGGTAACCCCATCCCCAAGGTGCCCCCTGGCGCGCAGCTTGTCCAGGCTGCGTATAACCTGCCGTGCATTCCTGGCCAGCTCATCGTTACGAGACTTGAACTTGTCCAGCTCTTCAATGACTGTCATGGGCAGAATCACAACATTATCGGCAAAGGATGAAATTGCATCTGCATTATGCAGGAGTACATTCGTATCGAGCACAAAATGTTTTTTCATGCTTAGGCTTTCAGCGTTGAGTTTTTTCTTTATACATCCAGAAATGTCTTATCCTGATTAAGGATTGTACAGCCACTCTCTTCAACCACCACCATGTTTTCCAGGCGCACCCCCCCCCAGCCAGGAATATAGATGCCTGGCTCAACAGTTACAACCATGCCCTGCTGTAATTTGTTCCTTCGCATCCTGTTAAGAGACGGTGCTTCGTGCACAGCAAGACCTACACCATGGCCAAGTCCGTGACCGAAATATTTGCCGTATCCAGCTGTACTTATTATCTTCCTGGCAGCCCTGTCAGCATCTCTGGCAGGGATACCGGCTCTGATGGTTTTGAGCGCTGATTGCTGGGCTCTTCGGACCAGCCTAATTATTCCCAGCGCCTGCTTGTCAGGGATGCCAAGGATAACGGTGCGGGTCATATCAGCACAATAGCCGTCCAACTTCAACCCCATGTCAATAATGACCGTCTCACCTTCTTCTATGGCTTTGTCTGAGGGAACAGCATGGGGCAGGGCTGAGTTCGGCCCCGAGGCAACAATAGTGGGAAATGCCGGCTCTTCTGCGCCATTATGCATCATGGCCGACTCTATCTCAACACCAATCTCCCTCTCTGTTTTACCAGGGGTCAAATTCGCAAATACTTCCTGAAAAACAAATTCATTCAACCGTACGGCCTGCAGGATCTTTTCTATTTCTTCTCCGGATTTAACAGACCGCAGTTTTTCAACCATGCCTTCAGCCGGAATCATTTCGATAGCATGCTTTTGCCCCATTTCTGCAAGCTTGAGGGCTGTGGTATGCAGCAGATAGTGACTTTCAAAAATGAGCTTTCGGACACCCAGCCGTCTCAAAAGCTTTTCCAGTGCGTTCAGCATACTGCCGCGTACCAGAGCCACCTCAAAACCCCTTGCTTCCCTCTCAGCCTGGAGTTGATAACGGGAATCGGTAAGCAAATAAGGATCCCCTTGTCCCAGAATTAGAAGAACCCCGGAACTTTCTGTAATTGCCAGATCGATGGCTTTATAACCGCTGAGATATCGTCTGTTTTCCGGTTGGGTTACCAAGAGGGCGTCAGCGCTTTTGCGCCTAATTGCAGCCTTAATCTTCTCGAGAGGTTTCACAAGGCACGCTATACTTTTTATTATTAGGGCACAAAATAAATAAAGGCCTTGGCTCCAAAACGATAAATTCTTGCATGAAGATCTCGAATGGCGCCTATGGGATCAACATTGCCTAGATCTACCCGATAGCAGAAAGGTTCATCCAATAAAAGCATCTGGCCAAAACAGTTTTTGTCATATCGTATTTCCGCACCTTCAGCATACCAGTCAACCAACCGCTGCTTTATTTTCGGATAATCTTCAGGTGCCGCCTGCTCAACATCCAAATGGATTTCTATTTCCATATAGTATCAACTCCAACCGCAAAAATTTTGAAAACCCTATCCTCATTTTATAAAACAACGCCAAATCTTTGTGCCACCAATTTTTTATGCTGATCCAATGCACTATTGTACTGGACGTTCAAGTCGGTCTTTATTTTAGACCACTCCTCCTGAAACTTCGGGTGCAGCACGGGGTCCACCTTCATGCCCAGGCCTTTCTGTCCCGTCTGTTGGGCAAGGGCGTGCTCCATCTGCTGCCTGAAGGCATCTTCCACCTGCCGGCGAATTTCTTTTTTATGCTGCTGGTAATGATTTAAAATTACCTTCATTTCCTTGCAAACCGTTATCAGGTCGCCGCTGCCTTTGCCAAGGTCCAGCAGTCCCTGCATGGCCTTATCAGCCCTTTGCTGGTCATCATCTCTTGGCAGCGCAATATTTCGCAAAAATACCTGGACCATACCTTTGCGGACAAAAGCTGAACCGCTCGTTGCCTCCTGGGCGGGGGAAAAGTCGATCTCTTTTTCCTGGAGGTAGTCGGCGCCCATGCGCATCCCTTCCTTGACTTTTTCCTCGGCCTGGATTTCCTCCTGAGAGGCGTGCCCCATGGTTGCAGCCCTTTCAAGTACTTTTTCAAGTGTGCTTTTTATTTCTGTCATTCTCTTAAAACCATATGTTTTCTGATTATTTGTCTTCGCTGCCCGGCTGGAAATATTACCATAAGGGTTGTGACCAGATTTATACGCTATATTTCCAAAAGAGACAAGATTGCACTTTGAAAATCTTCCTCCTGCCTCTGTCTGCAGCTCTTCCGACTCTTATAACAGTGTAATCTGAATGAACCCCAAATTTTATGCATTTTTCAGGAAGAAACATCAGGAGAAACAGTTTTGAAAACTTTTTTTTTACTGTACATTACACCCTCGTGCAGCTTTCGAAAGCCCCTGAAAAAAACTTTGCGTTCCCGGCTCTCTGTAGCTGTTTCCCTGCCAAATTAAGGAGAGAATAATGGTTAAAGTGATTATCCTGGCCACGAGAAATGCCGGAAAAATGAAGGAGTTTCAAGAGCTCTTGCAAAATTTCCCTGTGGAAATAAAAAATCTCAACGACTTCGGGCCAATTCCCGAGGTGGAAGAGGATGGTAAAACGTTTGATGATAATGCTTACAAAAAGGCCTCCTTTACAGCCAAAGTCCTTGGTCTGCCGGCTATTGCTGACGATTCCGGCCTGGTGGTTGAAGCCCTGGGTGGAGCCCCAGGCGTTAAGTCGGCCCGCTATGCCGGCGCGAATGCCTCTGACAAGGAAAATATTGCCAAGCTTTTGAGGGAAATGGAAGGAAAGACAGACCGACGCGCAGCATTTGAGTGCGTCATTTCCATTGCAGTACCTTCCGGTCCTGCCTTGACATATGAAGGCCGCTGCGTTGGAGAAATAACCACGGAACCGCGAGGCGAATCCGGTTTTGGATATGACCCGGTCTTCTATTCCCCGGAATATGGCAAAACATTTGCTGAATTAAGCAGTCAGGAAAAAAACAGGGTCAGTCACCGGGGAAAAGCACTGAAAGAGGTTGCTGCCGAATTCCCGAAGGTTCTTGACTGGCTGGAATCGCGCCTTGCTGAAGTCAAGCTGCCAAAGCCGGATCACAGCCAGTTTGAGCACAACGACTGGTCTGAAGATAAAATGGTATAGCTTTTTACCATTGCTCTTCCTTCAGGCTCCTCCCAAGCAGGTCCATCACGGCATCCTTGCACGGTTTATCCTCGTACAGCACCTGATAGACCTGTTCCAGAATCGGCATTTCGACCCCAACCTTTCTAGCAAGATTCCAGGCAGAACGTGTTGTTTTCACCCCCTCGGCGACCATTTTCATCTCGGCCAGGATGTCGGAAAGTTTCATCCCCTGGCCAAGCTTCAAGCCTACCATGCGATTGCGGCTCAGGTCTCCTGTGCAGGTAAGGACCAGGTCTCCCAATCCTCCCAAGCCCGAAAAAGTAAGGGGGTCAGCACCCATGGACACTCCGAGGCGGCTGATTTCCGCCAGCCCTCTCGTGATCAGCGCAGCCCTGGTATTTGTGCCGTAGCCAAGGCCGTCACAGATGCCCGCCCCGATTGCGACAATGTTTTTTAGCGCCCCACCGAGCTCCAGGCCGATAACGTCGGTGGAAGCATAAACCCTGAAAAGATGTGTTGAGAGAGTCCTTTGGATGTAGATGGCGGCCTCTTTATGAAGAGAAGCTACTGTTACGGCTGTGGGTATTCCTGCGGCAACTTCCTTGGCAAAGCTGGGACCGGAGAGAGCCCCTGTGCTGATGTTGCGCTCCCGTGCACTTGCAGATGAAGAAAGGATCTCCTCCATTACCTGGGTCATGGTGAGAAGAGTGTCGTTTTCAATCCCCTTGGTTGCTGAAACCACATACGCGTCTCTCTCGAGATGCTCCACCACACCCATGAATACCTCCCGGAATACATGGGACGGAACAACCATGAGTATGATCCTGCTGCCTTGAACAGCCAGCCCTAGGTCAGAAAAGGGTGTAACTGTTTTTGCAAGAGTAAAGCCCGGCAGATAGGTTTTGTTTTCGCGCGTTTTCTTCAGCTCATCGACATGTTCTTGACGGTGAGCCCAGAGGGAGACAGAATGGCCCAAATCACCAAGCGGCCTGGTAAGAGCAGTTCCCCAACTGCCCGCTCCGATGACAGCTATCTGTTCAAGGGTCATCAGCTTGTCTCCTGATCATCCTCCAGGTCAAAATCCTCGCCATTCTCTTCCTCATCGGTTGCCACCATGTCCATGGCCACCACTTTCTCACCAGGCTCAAGATTGATAAGTCTCACGCCCTGTGTGTTCCTGCCGATAACCCGCACATTCTGCATATTGATGCGTATGATTTTGCCGCTGCTGGCAATCAGCATTATCTCGTCATCCTCCACCACCTGCATGGCGCCGATTATCTTGCCATTCCGCTCACTGGCCTTAATGGCAATAATTCCCTTGCCGCCTCGTTTCTGCAGCCTGTATTCATCCACAGAGCTTCTCTTGCCATAGCCGTTTTCCGTCACAGCCAGAATGGAATAGTTTGTGGCAAGGACCTCTACACCGACAACAGCGTCTCCCCGCTTCAGGGTAATGCCCTTAACTCCTGCTGCAACGCGCCCCATCGGCCGCACGTCACGTTCATCAAAGCGGATTGACATGCCGTTCTGTGATACCAGCAGAATTTCATTGCTGCCGTTTGTTATAATTGCCGAGATGATCTCGTCCCCCTCGTTTATTCGCAGCGCGATCTTGCCCTTGCGCAGGGGACGCTTAAACTCGCTGAGTTTTGTCTTTTTGACCCGACCGAGCTTGGTCACCATAAAGATATAGTGCTCTTCATCGGTCTCAAAACTGGATACGGGCAGAATGGCCGCCATCTTTTCACCCTCGGACAGCTCAAGAAGGTTGACAATGGCCTTGCCGCGGGCTGTTCTTCCAGCCTGGGGAATTTGATAGACCTTGCGCCAGAAAACCCTCCCCTGGTTGGTAAAGAACAAGAACATGTCATGGGTGGAGGCGAGGTAAAGGTCACTGACAAAGTCCTCTTCAATGGTTGTAATGCCACGAACCCCCTTGCCGCCTCTTTTCTGGGAGCGATATAAACTCACCGGGTTGCGCTTGATATAGCCGGAGTGGGTCACTGTGACCACCATTTCCTCTTGGGGAATAAGGTCCTCGGGTAATATCTCGTCCGGCGCTTCAATTATTTCCGTCCGCCGTTCATCACCATACTGTTCCTTTATTTCAAGAAATTCGTCCCGGATTATCTGCAGGACCAGGCTTTCATCGGCCAAAACCTTCCTGAACCATGCAATCTGCCTGGAGAGCTCCTCAAACTCGTTTACTATTTTTTCCCGCTCCAGGCCTGTAAGGCGATGCAACCGCATATCCAGGATCGACTGGGCCTGGATTTCAGAAAGGGAAAATCTCTCCATCAATCCCATTTTGGCCTCCCTGGGGTTTTCAGAAGCCTTGATAAGGGCTACAACGTCGTCCAGGTTACTGATGGCTACCTTGAGCCCTTCTAAAATGTGGGCCCTCTCTTCAGCCTTTCTCAGGTCAAAGGCTGTCCGCCTGTACACGACTGTGCGCCTGTGCAGCAGGAAATTTTCCAGTATCTGTTTGAGGTTCAGCACCTCCGGCCGGTTATTGATAATGGACAGAAAGATAATCCCGTAGCTTTTCTGCAGGGGGGAGTGCTTGTAAAGTTGGTTCAGGACAACCTCGGAAATTTCACCCCGCTTGAGTTCAAGCACCACACGCATGCCGTGCCGGTCAGATTCATCCCTGATCTCAGAAATGGCCTCTATCTTTTTCTCCTTGATCAGCAGGGCGATTTTTTCCACCAGGGACGCCTTGTTCTGCTGATAGGGAATTTCAGAGATTATTATCGCCTCCCTCCCTCCTTTTTCCCGCTCTTCAATATGGGTTTTAGACCGAATGAGTATGGAGCCGCGGCCGGTTTCATAGGCCTCTCGTATGCCGGCTCTGCCGCAAATATACGCCCCGGTAGGAAAATCCGGCCCTGATATGATTTCCGTAAGCTGGTGCGCGGTAATGTGCGGGTTGTCGATCATGGCAATAAGGCCGTCAATTACCTCGGTAAGGTTATGGGGGGGGATATTGGTTGCCATTCCAACGGCAATTCCCGAGGATCCGTTAATAAGCAGGTTGGGAATCTTGGTTGGAAATACCACTGGCTCAGACAGGCTGTTATCGTAATTTGGAATAAAATCAACGGTTTCCTTGTCCAGGTCGGCGATGATCTCCTGGTCAATTTTGGTCATTCGGGCTTCTGTGTAGCGCATGGCCGCAGGCGAATCACCATCAACGGAACCAAAGTTCCCCTGGCCGTCAACAAGGGGGTAGCGCATGGAAAAATTCTGTGCCATCCGCACAATTGTATCATAGGCAGCAGTGTCCCCGTGCGGGTGATATTTACCGATAACATCGCCAACGATACGGGCGGATTTCAGGTATGGTCTGTTATGGTAATTGCTCAGCTCCCGCATGGCAAAAAGCGCCCGGCGATGCACGGGCTTCAGGCCGTCGCGCACATCAGGCAACGCCCGGCCTACAATAACGCTCATGGCATAATCAAGATATGATTTCTTAAGTTCCTTCTCTATGGAAACCTTGACTGATTGGGGGATTTCTTTCTCGGTTGTCATGAAACAAAACACCTATTGTTGAAGTAATAAAGGGTGGCACACACCCAAAAGGGACCACGCCGGAGTCTGCCGGTTTTATCAAATATCGAGTTCTGTCACCTCAAGGGCATGGGTTTGGATAAATTCCCGCCGCGGCTCAACCTTTTCACCCATAAGGGTGGTAAAAATGTCTTCAGCTTCTTCTGCATCATCAATGCTTACCTGCAGCAGACTTCTTTTCCCGGGATGCATGGTCGTCTCCCACAGCTGCTCCGGGTTCATTTCACCAAGCCCCTTGTAGCGCTGCAGAGAACTTCCTTTGAACGATTCGCTCCTGACCGTGGCCAGGAGTTCGCGCCAGTTTGGCGTTACAATCTCCTGCTTACCATTATCAACCACAAAGGCTGTATCCAGGTATCTGCTGATACGGGGATAAAGACGGATTGCTGTGCGATACTCCGGTATTAGCGGAACCTGGGGCCCGATAGTAATAATGTTATGGGCCCGGTCCCGAATGGCCGCATCAAACTCATAGCAGCTGGGTTTCCACCTGCAGGCCCTAATATTCCCAAGGTTCAAATTTTTCCCGGCAAGCTTTTTTTTCAGGTTTTCAACAAACTCGAACTCTCCGAACTGGTCTGCCGACCCCACCTCGTTTTCGAGGAGAAAATAAAGCATATCTTCCCAGAGATTGATCCTGTCAAGGTAATCAACAACCTGGCGCAGGTTGGTCAGTTTTTTCAGCAGCGACACCAGGTTTTTCACCTTGTTCTTTTTTCCGTCCTCATTGATGTAAACCGTCAAAACATCTGAAGCTTGCTGGAAGAGGTGGTTATCCAGTGCCTCGTTATCTGTAAAAAACATTTCTGTTTTTCCCCGGCCGATCCTATACAGGGGTGGCTGCCCGATGTACACATATCCCCCCTCAATCAGTTTCCGCATCTGGCGGTAAAAAAAGGTGAGCAGTAGGGTGCGGATATGGGCGCCGTCCACATCAGCATCGGTCATGATGATGATCTTGTGATATCGAAGTTTTTCCAGTTCGAACTCCTCATCATTTCCAAGCCCTGTACCAAGGGCTGCTATGATCTGCTTTATCTCCTCGCTTCCGAGGATCTTGTCAAGCCGGGCCTTTTCAACATTCATAATTTTCCCGCGCAGGGGCAATATTGCCTGAAAGGCGCGGTCTCTTCCCTGCTTGGCGCTGCCGCCGGCCGAGTCGCCCTCAACCAGGAAAATTTCCCTTTCCTCTGGTTTTTTTGACTGGCATTCTGCCAGTTTCCCAGCCATCAAGAGATCAAGACTTGACCCCTTCTTCCGCGTCAGCTCCTTTGCCCTCCTGGCTGCTTCCCGGGCCCTTGCCGCTTCCACAACCTTGGCAAGAACCTTCTTTGCCTCCTGGGGGTTCTGCTCCAAAAAAATGGAAAGCTTTTCATTGCAGACACTTTCCACAATTGATCGGACTTCACTGTTTCCAAGTTTTGTTTTGGTCTGTCCTTCAAACTGGGGGTTTGGGACCCGCACCGAAATGACACAGGTTATCCCTTCCCGCACATCATCACCCTCCATTTTTTCCTTCAGGTTCTTGGGAACGATATCGTCACTGGCATAGCGGTTTATACATTTGGTAAGAGCCGCCCTGAAACCAGCGACATGGGTGCCGCCTTCCTTAGTGTTTATGTTGTTTACAAACGAAAAAAGTCTTTCGGAATACCCGTCAAAGTACTGGAAAGCAACCTCAACCTGTACCTGGTCTTTTTCACCAGACATGAGAATCGGGCGCTGGTTGATCACGTTTCGCTTGCGGTTTAAATATTCCACATAGGACTCAATACCCCCCTTGTAGTGAAACTCGTCCTCAGCCCCGGTCCTTTCGTCTTTTAAGAGTATTTTTACATTCCTGTTTAAAAAGGCCAGTTCCCGCAGGCGATTCTGAATTATTTCATACTTATACTCTATTGTTTCATTAAAAATCTGCGGATCCGGCTTAAATGTTATTTTTGTTCCCGAAAGTGAACTTTCACCGATAACGCTGAGTTCGCTGTCTTTTTTCCCATATCTATAGGTCTGCAGGTATGTTTTCCCATCACGTTTAACTTCAGCGCGGGTCGTTTCGCTCAGGGCGTTCACCACCGATACACCCACACCATGTAACCCGCCTGACACCTTATAGGTTGAGTGGTCGAATTTCCCCCCAGCGTGCAGTGTTGTCATAACAAGTTCCAGTGCTGTCATTTTCTCAGTCGGATGCATATCAACCGGGATACCCCTGCCGTTATCCTCTACAGAAACACTGTTATCAGGATGTATAAATACGCGTATCTGAGAACAGTATCCGGCCAGGGCTTCATCAATGCTGTTGTCAACCACCTCGTATACCAGGTGGTGCAAACCCTCTTCCGCTGTATTTCCTATATACATTGACGGTCTTTTCCGCACGGCTTCCAGCCCGGCTAAGACCTTTATCTGTTCAGCTCCGTAGGTGCTTTTTTCTTCTTTCTTTTCTATTTGTTCCATTTTTTTCATTCTTTTATTTTGAATTTCATTATATTTTCATAGGCATAATAATGCTTATGAACCCGGGGTCTTCATTTCCTTCAATGAGGCAGGGGCTCTGGTCAGAATTTATATAAGCCTTTATCATCTCGCTTTTCATCGCCTGCAGGGTATCGATGAAATACCTGCAGTTAAAACCCATATCCAGGGGTTCTCCGGAGTAATTTATCTTCATTTCGTCCTTTGCATTGCCGAAATCCATATTCTGTGAAGAAAGGACAAGCTTGTTTTCATCAACGCTCAACTGGATGGCATTAAATGTGTCTTCGGTAAAAAGATTTGTTCTTTTCAAAGACTCAAGAAAAGAACTTCTTTCAATTTCAATAAATCTTTCCTTTTCTATAACGTTTAAAATACTCCTGTAATCTGGAAACTCTCCATTCATTAAACGTACAATCATCAGAGAATTCTTTGTTTTTACAACGAGTTGTTTTTTGTCGGCACCCAATAAAATATTCTTCTGCCCCTCACAAATCTTTTTTATTTCAGCAACCCCTTTTCTGGGAATAATCGTATTTTTTTCTAAAGCAATATCATTGCCTTCTTTATCCAACTCTTTTCCCATAATAGAAAGACGATGACCATCAGAGGAAACCATTCTTAGAAAATTTTTTCCTTCTTCATTTTTTTCTTTTTCTAGAAGAATACCGGTAAGGGTGTAATTGCTTTCCCTTTCCTGTGCCACAGAAAAAATTGTTTTTTCAATAAGCTCCCTTAGTAATTCACTCGGCAAGGACACCAATGATTCTTCTTTATATTCTGGAAAATCAGGATATTCATCACTGGAGGTGCCTGCCAGGTTATACATACTTGATCCAGTTTTTATTCGTGCCCAATTTTTTTCCTTTTCTTCTATTTTTAAGCTGTCTGTTCCTGATTCTCTTACAATTTCATATAATATTTTAGAGGGTAGTGTTAGTGCACCTGGACTGAGTATTTCTGCTGCAACACTCCTTTTTATCCCAACTTCCAAGTCAGTTGCTATCAATTCTATGAAATTATCCTGGGTCTGGATAAGCACATTAGCCAGGACAGCCATAGTGCCTTTTTTACCCGTAATACTCTGCAGAGAGTTAAGAGCCGGCAAAAAATCTTCTTTTGAAACATTAATTGACAGTGTCATAATTTAGAACCTCTCTCTATTTATTATTTATGTATATGAAGAATATTATTATTAGAAATAATATATGTTTAAAAATTAAATATTATATTGATATAATTAAAAATTTTATAAAAAAAAAAAAGAGAACAAATAGTGAAAAAGAGAGAAATAAAAGTTATGAACAATTTTTAAAATAGTAATTAATAATAGTATATAAAAATATGCCTTTTTTATATCCTTTTCAGATAATAAAAAAAGGCAGGAAAATAACATAAATAGTATAGAGTAAAAGGCAGGAAATTACAATTATTTTTAGTATTTTTAAAAAGTAATTTTTATAAATAATTACAAATATTTATTATATAAAAAAAACAGTGAAAAATGAACAGTGGAAAAATACCGGAAATAACTTTTAAAAAGTATATAAAAAAACTGCTGGAAAAAGGGGTTTTTGAAGGGGTTTTTCCCTGTGCAGCAAGCGGTATTTTATACGGTCTGGAAAAAGAAAGAAAAAAGATAATAACCTATTGTGGAAACGCTGTTCTTTTTCCAGAAAAAAGAAAAGTAAAGAAAAAAGATTATTTTGATCTTGCCTCGTTAACAAAACCATTTGCAACAACCATGGCAATCCTTTGTCTGGTGAAAATGAAAAAAATAGGATTGGACGAAAAGCTCTCTTCTCTTGTTGAAAAAAAAATAAAAGATGAAAGAAAAGAAATAACCATAAGGCAGCTTTTAAGTCACAGTGCCGGTTTTCCTGCGCACAGGGAATATTTTAATATTTTGAGATATCTGCCGCGAAAAAAGAAAAGTGATCATCTGGAAACGCTGCTGTTAAATGAGAAACTAGAATATAAACCCGGAACAAGGTCTGTATACAGTGACCTTGGTTTTATGCTGCTCGGAAAAATCATTGAGAAAAAAGCAGAATGTTCCCTGGCGGATTTTGTTGAAAAGAAAGTGTTAAAGCCAATAAACCTTGAAAAGAAAATTTTTTATACTCGAATAATTGCAGAAAACAAAAACCACAAACAGGCAGACTTTGTTGCAACGGAAAATTGTAAATGGCGCAAAAAAACACTCTGTGGAGAGGTTCATGATGATAACTGCTATGCCATGGGAGGAATAGCGGGACACAGCGGTTTGTTTGGCAACATTGAAGGAGTAACAGCCCTTGCAGGTCTGATCCTTGACATGTGGAAAGGCAGGGCAATTCATCCAAATATTGAAAATAATGATTTAAAAACCTTTTTGCGCAGGCAGTCCTACATACCTGGCAGTACCTGGGCCCTTGGCTTTGATACACCCGCCGAGAATGGATCAAGCAGCGGTAAACATTTATCCGCAAGGAGTGTCGGGCACCTGGGATTTACCGGCACTTCGTTTTGGATAGACCCTGTAAAGGAGATTGTTGTTGTGTTGCTCACAAACCGGGTACACCCAAACCGTGAGAACATGAAGATAAGACAGTTTCGTCCCCTTTTCCATGATCGTGTCCTCGAAAAAATTATCCCCCTAGGCTAAAAATTTTTTTGTGGCAGAGAGTGAGAAAATGTTGTTTTATAATGAATGTTCATTCATTTTTGGGGAGGAAAAGAAGGCGGTGTTTTGTTGGTACTTGCAGCAGAATTAAAGCCGGAGAAAAGATTTTGCATTATTTTCCACCGGAACACCTTTTGAATAAAACCACAACATCGAAAAGGAGTTAACAGTACTATGGAAGGCAAAGTGAAGTGGTTTAATGACAAAAAAGGCTATGGTTTTATAGAAACCGAAAGTGATGGTGATATCTTTGTTCATTATTCTGGCATCGAAGATACCGGTGGGTTTCGATCTCTCCAGGAGGGGGAAAAGGTGGATTTTCAGATAGAACAAACTCAAAGGGGCCCTCAGGCCGTCCAGGTAAAAAAACAGGAAAGCTAGGGGGCGTATTTATAACACATTTTAAGAATTAAAGAACAAAACCCGGTTTCATTACAAAAGCGGCAGGGAAAAACAATATTCTCAGCCGCTTTTTTTATCAATAATAAAGAGCAGTTGAAAGCAATGGCAAGATTTAAACATCTACAAACGCGCCCCTGCTCATCCTGAGTCTTTTTTGCGCCTTTCCTGCCAGTTCAAGGTTGTGGGTAATAAGGATGATCGTCACGCCCTGTTCTTTGTTTATCTCCTCAAACAGGTCCATAATTTCAGCCTCGGTTTCCTCATCCAGATCTCCGGTAGGTTCGTCTGCAAGAATGATGTCCGGTGAGTTCAAAAGGGCCCTGGCGATGGCGACACGCCTTTGTTGACCTCCAGAAAGCTGAGCGGGATATGCATCTTTTTTATCCCCGATCCCAACCATTTCAAGAAGGTCCTGGGCCAGTTTATCGCTTCCGCCTTTTTTTGAGGCAGGGTTGAAAATTCCGGGAAGCAGAACGTTTTCCTGGGCGGTTAGAATGGGAAGCAGACTGGCAAACTGGAACATGAACCCTATTCTTTGGGCCCGGTATTCTGAAAGCCTGTTATCATCAAGGGTGCAGATGTCAACACCATCGAGTAGCACTTTGCCGGAGGTTGGTTTCAAAATGCCGCCGACAATAGAGACAAGTGTTGTTTTACCGGATCCTGAGTGTCCAACAATGGATAGAAACTCTCCCCTGCTGATAGACAGGGAGATGTTGTCTACCCCAACAAAGGAGGCATGATCCATCCTATATATTTTTGTCAGATTTTCAATTTCTATAAAAGACAAGTTAGTCCTCTTTAATGACCAGCAGGGGTTCCATTTTTTTAATCCGGTTAATTGGCATCATGGCACCGGCAACACAGATGGCAGTCCCGATCATGAGGCCAACAGCAGCAATAGTGACTTGCTGACCGGCAGACAGGCCGGCGGAGATGTTTTTCAGGAGGCTGAAAGAATCTGCGAGCAGGGCCGACAGGTAGGTGCCGGCCAGCACCCCGATGGTGCTTCCCAAAATCCCCAGTACCAGCACTTCAAGGAGATACAGGTGGACAATGTGGGACTCCTTGGCGCCAAGGGCCCGCATGATACCGATTTCCTTGGCCCGTTCGTTGGCAATCGCGGAAAAGATGGCCCAGACAAGAAAGGTTGTCAGCACCGAAGCCAGAAACGTAGTCAGCAGAAAAATTTTATTGATATCCGCCAGGGTGGAGAGAAATTTTTCTCCCATATCACTCCTTGCCATCACATCTACCTCGGGAATCTCGCCTTCAAGCACCCGTCCCACATAGTCTGGGTCAAGGCCCTTTTTGAGCTTGGTGAAGATAATGGATATATCGCCTTTTTTGAGAGGGGACTTCCCGCTTTCAATGATATTTTTGAGGTTTTCCTCTGTCATGAACAGGGCATGATCCAAACCGGTACCTGTTTTTTCAAGTACGCCTACTATTTTAAACCGGTTGTTGAAAATTGTCGCTTCAATATCCAGGAGCCCGAGGCCCAGGTTTTCGCTGGTGCCGGAACCGGCGATAGCCTCGCCGACCTGTAATGGCCTGCCGAGAGACTTCTGTAGCCAGGGATTGATTATAAAATCTGTTTCGGGATCGAAGGCAACAATCCTGGTGGGCATGATATCACAGCATAGACCGGAAATTGAAGAGAGATAGGTGTGATGGGTTATGGCCTCAATACCGTCGATTTTTTTTACCTTTTCAACAATGCTGATGGGCATGTAAAAGGTGGTATTCTTCGATTCAAGGAGAAACTCCTCAGCAAAACCGCGGGCTCCGACAGGCACAACAACCAGGTCAGCACCCAGCCGCTCCGAAGATTTTTTTATGCTTGAAGCGACACTGACCGTAAACGATATGGCAAAAATCAGAAGGGAAACCAGAAGGGCTATTGAAAAGACAAGCACCCCGGTACGGAACGTTTTTCTCTTCAGGTTTTTAAGAGCAACGGAAATAAAAGAAATTTTTGCCATGATTTTAAGGTATTATCAGCCTTGGTGTGTTGGTAATAGGACATAAAAAAAGGGCTTCGGATCAAAAGTAACCCGAAGCCCGTCTCTAAGCAACTAATATTAAAACGTACCAGTCTTGGAAATAAAATTATTTCCAGTTGGCGTCCAGACCGCAGAGAATGGCCTTGCCGATTCCTTCGCCCTTATGGCAGGCAAAGCAGACAGATGCGGTCTTGCCAACGGTTTTCCTGGCTTCAATATCATAGAGCAGGAGGGTGCCGTCAACTGAGTCCTCACCTTTGGAGTCTTTGGCTTTTTCTCTCAGGGTCATGACTGCATACTTGCCGTCCGGTGTAGGTTTAATGTCATGGTTTTCACCTGGCAGCGGGGTGATCTCGTCGAGCACCTTAAGGGTTTTTGCATCGATAAGATAGCCGCGGTCAGCACCTGACTGCAGGAGGTACTTGCCGTCATCGGTGAAATACTGCCTGAAGGTGATGGTACCGCCCTCGGCATCTTTGGGCTTGCCGGTAATCATTGCTTCGGCCAGTTTGACAACCTTGCCTTCTTCCAGGGCTGCCATGTCAAGATAGATCAGCTTGGTGTTGCCGGTCCACTTGGTGAAGCCTTCAGGCGTGTCGTTTACGGTCAAGAGGAATTTTTTCATGTCAGGGGTGTTGATGCCGTGGGCAAAGGTGGTCTCGCCAGCCTTGATGCCAAGATCATCAAAAAATACCCGGTGTTTCAGCTGCATGGTCTTTTTGTCAAAAACATCAATGTATCCCTCGTTGGCCATGGAAACAGGGATGTAGGAATTGGCGGACTGGCCGGAGGCGCAGTAGTTGGCGCCGGTCCAGGCAGCACGCTCAGGCGCCGGAAAAGCTGTATCGGCAACCACTTTGCCGGTTGTAAGGTCGGTTTTGCCAACATGCAGGTTACCGCCTTTGGCATCCTTGTCCTTCCAGGTGTCCAGCTTGTAAGTGGACCAATACATGGTGTTCCTGTCACTGGCATCAATTCTGGCATCGTGGGTTGGATATCCCGCGCCGCCGATATCAACCATCTCAACACTGTTTACGGTGATCGGTGCTTCTTCGTTGTTGGGATCAATGCTAACATCGGCCTTGGAAAAGTGGCCGCCCATGCCGGCTACGTAAAGGGTGCCGGAATAGGTTGGTTTGCCGCCGGCTGCATCAGCAACAGGCGTGTAAGAGTTGATGGTGCTGATTGTAAGGTATGCACCAGCTACAAGGGCCATAACCCCAATAGTTGACAATATTTTTTTCATATTTCCCCCCGTTTAATGGTCTTAAATTTTAATTTTTCTGTGAACTATTTTAAGCACGACCCAAAAAAGACTTCTGAAGTTATTTTTACCTCCTTTTGTTGTTATTAATAAAGCTACCATCTTTGGTGGTCGCGACAAGATGGTGTCCCTCTAACGACAGTTACTGTAAAGATAAAAAAATAATCTAGTTTGGATTAGATACCACAGTGTGGTATAGTAGTCAAGAGAAAAAATTTTTTTATAAAAAACCAATAATTCCCTGATATTTATATATTAATGTGTATTCACTCTGAGAGAATTTGAGTTTTGAAGCCAAGATTTTGGACCTTTTTTTTAATGGTTTCGAGCTTTATTTCCTTCGGGTCATACTGAATGGAAAAAATCCCGGACCCATAATCAATGGACGCCTCGTCTACACCATCCATAGCAAGCAGAATATTTTCCATATCCTCGATGCAGCCCGTGCAGACAATGTTCTCTATTTGAAAACGAATTGCGACAGGCTTTTTCTCCATTCATAACCTCTAAATAAATAGCGCTTCGCCCTGAACCGCGGTAAAAAGAGCAGGTAAAGCATATATATATGAAACAGGCATGCAGTGTGTTCATTTATGTAACCTTTATCTCAAAACCCCGCAAAAGTTTTTGTCAAGATGATAAAAAAAAACCATAAATACAATAGATGTAGGGTCAGCATCGGTAGATGTAGGTCTTGCATTGCAAGCGTTAGCTCAGGCAGCGTTCAGCGCATAATCTTTTGATAATACAAAGAAAAACCAGATGAAAGATGAATGGAATAAGTATACTGGGTATCACCTGCTAATTTTTGTCATGAGCCTGTTGACACCACTTGTTCTTTATCTCGGCCGGCATCTTGATGACAACAGGCTCACCAGCTGGAAATGGGCCTTTGACCGTGTAGATCCTTCCCGGCTGATCCTTTTTTGGGGAGCGGCCCTGGTTGTCGCCTGGTTTGCCAGCAGGTTTTCCTTTTATGAAAAACGAAAACCCTTTGTGCTTTTTGCTGCCGCCTTTATCATGGCCGCTTTTTTCTGGTCTGAACCGGAAGCTATTGTGGACGCCGCACGATATTTTACCCAGGCCAAGCTCCTGAAGGTACATGGTGCCGGTTATTTTGTAAAAAACTGGGGAGAGAATATTTTTGCCTGGACTGATCTTCCTCTTGTTCCATTTCTGTATGGTCTGGTGTTCAGGCTCCTGGGTGAACACAGAATACTTATCCAGATTCTTAATACGATTTTCTTTTCGCTGACAGTGGTTTTGACCTATCATCTCGGGAAGACCCTGTGGGATGAAGATGTCGGCTTCTGGGGCGGACTGCTGCTCCTTGGTTTTCCATACCTGTATACCCAGGTGCCTCTCTTTCTGGTGGATGTAGCAACCATGTTCTTTTTCATGCTTGCGGTAGTTTCCTTCGTTTACACCCTGGAAAAAGGCGGAACAGGACGCGTCGTTCTGGCAGGGGTCGCCTTGTTTTTTTTCTTTTATGCAAAATATTCAAGCTGGATGATGCTTACGGTCATCCCGGTAATCTTTGTATACTTCTTATTACAAAACACCGGGTTGACAATAAAAAGGGGCGGGGCTGCAGGCTTTCTGGCCGCCCTGCTTATTGGCGGGTTGTTTATTTATTATAAGGATATATTTCTAGGACAACTTGATTTTCTATTGGAGTACCAGAAGCCCGGTTTGAAAAGCTGGAGCGAGAGTTATGTGTCTACCTTTTTGTTTCAGGCCCATCCCTTTATTATAACGGCTGCACTTTTCTCATTGATTACTGCAGCAAGAAAGGCGGATTTCAAGTATATAATAATCAGCTTCCTCTTTGTTCTTTATGTGGTCATGCAGGTGAAGAGAATACGTTATACCCTGCCCATTTTTCCCATGATCGCCCTTATGGCAGGCTACGGCCTGGCAGAGATCCAAAACAAGGCCGTGATAAAACACGTGGTTTTATCCATTATCGGCATCTCCTTTGTTGTGGCCTATACCGGATTCCTTCCCCTGCTGAAAAGTTTAGGGGTGCAAAATCTTCAGGCTGCGGGGAAATATCTGAATACATTACCAGCCCTAAATGTAAGGGTGATCAGCCTGGCAGGCGAAGAGGCTGTTGTCAACCCGGATATAGCCGTGCCAATCTTGGATATTTATACCGGCAAGAGCCTTCAGTATGAGGAAACCCCGAAAAACCCACAGGTTCTGGAAAAAGCCAGGACTTCCCCCCTTCGTTTTACCTGGGAATACCCGATTCCTGAATTTTATTCTTTTAAGGTTGGCGAGAAAGATGCAGATGCACTGGTTGTAATTTCAGACAATCCAGACCAGATCCTGCTGGATGCCATTGAAAATAAAATTCTGCACTACCCGGTCCGGAAAAGATTTCAGCAGAGTTCCAATATTTTTCAGCACCAGACCTTTGTAACCGTGTACCACAAATGACAGGTTGGACCCAAACCCTTATCCCGCGTGAATTTCCTACCTCATCCCGAAAATGCCACAAGCTATAAGTATTTTCAGTTGGCCCTGACCATGAACCTTTTTGCTTGACAATTGCCATACGACAAATTATACACTCGAGTTTATAAAAATGAGTGAGGATTCATTTATTAAAGTTGGGAGCCCGTAAGCAAAGAGAAGCGTCTATATTGCAGTGTATGCATTCCAGCAGGCTTAACCGTTTCATTTTTTAATAATGTTTTTTTAGGGGAGGAAAAAAGGCATGGAAGAAAAAAGAAATACGATGTGGGCGTATATAATTACGGCTGCTCTCATCCTGATTACTTTGATATACGCCTCTGTTGACGTATATTTTATGTATCTGGCCGTGTACATCTGGTTCGGTTTTGCCTATGGCATGATGCTCCAGTACGGCAGGTTCTGTTTTGCTTCGGCGTCCCGTGACCTCTTTGCAGCAGGGGTGCCCAGGATGGCGGTCGGGATTCTTGTGGCCTTGATGTTTTTCAGCGTAATTGAGGCGATACTTGAATCCGTCCATATGAGCACATTTCATGCTGCCCCCTTTGGCATCCATATGCTGATATCAGGCTCCATCTTCGGGGTGGGGATGGTGCTTTCCGGAGGTTGCGCCTCAGGGTCGCTGTATAAGGTCGGTGAAGGGAATATGACCTCTCTGCTGGCAGTAATCTTCGGTCTCTGTCTTGGCCAGGCCATATTTGTTGATGTCGGCGGCGTTTTCCTCAACCTGGTACCCCAGGGCTGGATGGACAAGGCCGCCCAGTATAAGGCCGCCGGCTTTCCGGTGACCTCCTGGTTTGACCATTACCTGGTCGGTTATGTGTGGCATAAACCGACCTACACCATTGCCTCGATGTTGTCCGGCGGCAATCCAAAGGCAGTCCACTTTTTCCTCGGTAATGCTTTCGTGAACGCAATTCTTCCAGGAATTATTATTTTGTGCGTCATATACTATTTTTACCCGCGCAAGGTGTTCATGAAAAAGAAGAAAAAGGCGCTGAAAAAAGAGGGAAAACCCGAGACAACTGGCTTTGCTGATGAACTAGCCGGTATATGGTCCATGATAACCGCTTCAAAAAGGACAAGCATCATGGGCGTACTGGTCGGCATTACCGCAGGTCTTCACATACTGACAATGGCAGGCATGCAGAAGAAATTCGGGGTGACGAACTTCGGGGAGCTTCTGATAAGGATGGGACATACGGCTGATGTCTCGATGAAAGGAACGGTGTTTGATCCCGGCTACTGGTATATCACCAGCCAGGAAGGCCAGCTTGGCGCCTGGATCCTTGAGAAATTTGGCTGGAACATGCATGACAATATGTTTTTCGGCTATGTTAACGGTCTGCCTGAACTTTGGCGCAACCCGGCTCTCTGGATGTCTCTTGGCATTATTTTCGGCGCTATGGTTATGGCCCGCCTGAACAATGAATACAAATTTAAAATCCCTTCTCCTGAGCTTATAATGTGGGGATTAACAGGCGGGCTCCTGATGGGTTTCGGTTCACGGCCATCTCTGGGTTGTAACATCGGCGCCTTTTTTATCAGGGCGGCCGGCGGGGATCCAAACGGCTGGGTTTATGGAACCGGAATGGTAATCGGTGCCTTTATTGGAGTATCGTTTTTAAACTGGTTTACTGAGCGTAGAATGCAGAAACAAATGGCAAGCTTCTAATTACCAGGAACCAATAATTATATTTTAGGAGGAAAAATCATGGCTGAAATGAAATTTGAAAAAACCGGGGACAACACATACTCTCTTGATGTGTGCGGCTATGTTTGCCCCCATCCCCAGATGTACTGTAAAAAATCTCTTCAGAAAATGGAAGAAGGGGATATCCTGAATTTAGTATTTGACAACCCGTCTTCCAAGGAAACCATCATCCAGATGTGTGAAGCACAGGGCGATGAGATTCTTGAGGAGAAAAGCGAAGGCGGCAAAATCATCCTCAAAATCGAAAAGGGATAAAATTTTTGCCGGAAAAGCTGCAACCGCCAGGTTTTATTTTGCCCAGGCAAAACCTGGCGGTTTATCCTGCACAAAATGACAATTGACCTCGTTTTGTATCTGAAAGACACGTTACCTGACCTGAGGAGGGAAGAATGAAAACGCATTTTGCAATTATATTAATGATTTTAGTCGGAATTCTGGGCTTTATCATAGGGTACAGCATGGCCCCGACAGATGTTGCTGAAGTAAGGCATGCAGTTTCCCAGCCGGCTGCACCGGCAGCCAGTGGCCAGGCGGCCCCTTCATCGGGCGGTTATGGAACAGCCGCACCTGCATCTGGTGGCTATGGTGCTGCTCCAGCTCCAGCAGGCGGTTACGGTGCTGCTCCAGCTCCCCCCGCCGGTGGTTACGGTGCTGCTCCAGCTCCCCCCGCCGGTGGTTACGGTGCTGCTCCAGCTCCCCCCGCCGG
>Ga0209742_10000391_pt1 | contig 23677 bp, 20 predicted proteins | sample DeeMarSeWOR38_10_FD_187462 | JGI IMG/M metagenome (GOLD analysis project Ga0209742, IMG submission 187462) | Marine sediment microbial communities from White Oak River estuary, North Carolina - WOR-3-8_10 (SPAdes) (version 2) | ecosystem: Environmental > Aquatic > Marine > Intertidal zone >... | reverse complement strand
AAATCAGCCTCGCCAGCTACCGGTTCTGAAGTGAGGGTGTAGAGCAGCCCGTTGCTGGCGTAACCCGGGTGAAAGGCAACACCCAAGAAGCCGCGCTCGTCGAAACTGCCTGGCCCAAAAGCGCCCAGCGGCACCAGCAGACCGCTGAGGTCGGCGAACACGCTTTTGTCGCCGCTGGCCAGGTCGATCGCCCACAGAATGCCATCCTGGTCTGAGACGAACAACCGTCCGTCATCCCCAGGCGCAGAAGTCCCGAAGTTTGGCGCGGTTAGACCTGAAGCCAGAGGCTCGAGCTTGATCGTCCTGTCGCTCTGCTCGATCACATCCGCCAGCAATCCCGCCCCGGCGTATGTCATCGATACCGACACCAACAGGATGCCGATAACGAGCAGACCTAAGCCTCCCCGCTTGATTAGAAATGTACGCATTGTTTTCCTCCAATGGTTTTTGAGATTTTTTGTTTGAGGGATGGGTATGGTTTTCGCTCCTCTGTTGTGTAGGGCTTGGTTGCCGGTTTCATTGTTGGAGGAGCCGCAGTTTTCCTGTTTGTCAGAAAACGGATATGTTTGTATAGAGTCTAAGATCCCTGAATAATCGGCTGGCACCACCTCCTTTCGTATCGGTGGTTCTTGGAACCTGGGAACCTGATGGGAACCATCCTGTCGAAAAAGGACAGGTTAGGGTTGTGAGTATATTTACGGGTTACCAAAATCTTTAGATGTATTTGTGGCCGGTTCTCATGAATTCTTAAGGAAGGCGCTATCAATTAGATTTTTGCTTACCGTGAAGGTGGGATCGATCAAGTTGAGACAGGAAATGGGGCGGGGAGATGGAATGATATCTTGGAAACGCTCGGAAGCTACCGTCTCTTGAAAGGCATTCTTGTTATAATCTTTCAACATCACCTGATCTTTGGGAGAAAATATGAGATACCGCACTTTTGGACGCACCGGCTGGGAAGTTTCAGAGATTGGCTTTGGCGCCTGGGCGATCGGCGCAGATTGGGGACACGTCAGCGAAGCAGACGCATTGGATGCCCTGCATAGATCGATCGACCTGGGGGTGAATTTCATCGACACTGCGGATGTGTACGGGGACGGGCGCAGCGAGCAATTGATCGCCCGGGTGCTCAAGGAGCGGGGTGAGCAGGTCTACGTGGCTACCAAAGCCGGACGGCGACTCGACCCGCACCTGGCGGAGGGCTACAACCGCCAGAATCTGACCGCCTTCGTCGAACGCAGCCTGCTGAATCTGGATGTGGAAGCCCTCGACCTGGTTCAGTTACATTGCCCTCCTACTGAAGTGTATTACAACCCCGAGGTCTTCGGTGTGTTGGATGACCTGACCAAAGCCGGCAAGATCAGGCACTACGGGGTAAGCGTCGAGAAAGTAGAAGAGGCCATTAAGGCTGTCGAATTCCCCAATGTCAAGAGCGTGCAGATCATCTTTAACATCTTCCGCACGCGCCCCGCAGAGCTGTTCTTCCAGCTGGCGCAGGAGCGTCAGGTAGCTATCCTGGCGCGCGTGCCGCTGGCCAGTGGGCTGCTGAGCGGGAAGATGACAGATCAGACGACCTTCACCGAGGATGATCACCGCAACTATAATCGTTACGGTCAATCCTTCGATGTCGGTGAGACTTTTTCGGGGGTGGATTTCGAAACCGGCTTGGAGGCAGTGGAGGAGATTCGTCCTCTTGTCCCGGAAGGTATGACCCTGGCGCAGTTTGCTCTGCGCTGGATCCTGATGTTCGAAGCCGTCTCAACCGCCATCCCAGGCGCCAAGAACGCTCAGCAAGCGACGGATAATGCCAAAGCGAGCGATCTCCCGGCCCTGAGTGATGAGACGATGATCGCTCTACAAGGAATATATGAGAGATATATCTGGGAGCAAGTGCATCAGCGCTGGTAGTTATACCCCAAGCAGATATTTTGAACATTTGAACTGTCTTGAGATATGAGCGTCATGGGTATTCCATATCTCCTGATAATCATTTCTTGCAACCATGTCTTATTGTGAAATTTGCCACAAAATTGACTTTAAGGATGCTGTTTTTATATAATAATTAATACACAAGTTGCTTCGTCTAAGGTTTATTCTTAAAGCGGGGTTTTGGCATGGTGCAAGACAGAAATGCCTTCTTGGTCACCTGGTACCACTGACGGGGGTGTCGGTGGTTTTTTGTTTAAGAACAGTAAGAAAACCCAGCGATAAGTCAAACACTTGATGTGAGCAGAGACAACCGTCGGGAGGGAGTTTAATCGCATAAAGAAAGGAGAGAGCAGCATGGAAAGCGTTCAGCAAACGTCCCCACCCGTCCAACCGGATGTAGAAGAACGTCTTACATTTGACCAATATGTGGAGCAGCTGCCAACTTCAAAACAGACCTTCCATCGTGTGATAGTCTGGTTGATTGGCGCGGCCTTCCTGCTGACGTTGGGAATGTTCATCTACGCCATATATGCTTCATTTGCCGGGAATGCCATTGGCGGATCAAATGTGATCCTAGCCTGGCTGTTCTTCTTTTTAGCCGGCGCGGTGGCCGCGTTCTTGTTTGGCCTGGATACCCTGATCCTGGGTGCAACCATTCCACTCCCTTCTGAGGGATCGAAATACAGCTATGAGACCGGTCGCAGTGCGACCCGCACCGGATGGGGGCTGATCGCCTATGGGGTGATCATGACTATCCTGGTTATCGTGGGTGTGGTTGCCGTCCAGGCGGGAGTATTCGGCCTGGAGGATTGGATCACCTTCATCGTCGGCTTCTTTGTCATCCTCGGCTTGGGATCGGCAGCGCTGGCGGTCCTGCGCAGGATCCTGCGACCAAGAAGTACCTGAAAACCCGATTAATCAGGCTGAGGTCATATATACCGACCCAGTTGAAATAAAAGGGAGAGTCTATTTCCCATCACCATTTGAATCCCGCATGGGTGGTAAGCGCGCGCATCAGATCAATTTACACACAGTTAAGCAAAGGAGAATGACATGGCAACAGGGACACTCTACAGTTTGAGCGCCATTGCCGGCGTTATCGCTGGGGTATGCATTATCCTGGGTGCACTGTTTTCAACTCTCGTGAAATCATCATCACCAGTGGGAGCCTTTTTCAACTTCCTGGGTGCTTTGATCGGTTTATTTGGCATCACTGGCATCTACTTGTGGCAAAGTTCTCAAGCCGGGGTTTTCGGCTTGATTGCATACGTCCTGCTATTCATCGGGCTTGCGCTGATCGCCTGTGTTGATTATTCAGGCACTTTAATCAGCGCCAGCCTCTCCATGGAGGATATGGCCCGCTTGGATCAAGGCACCGCTCTTCAGATCAAATCCATCTCTGGCCTGATCTTCCTGGTGGGCGAGATCTTGTTTAGCATCTCAGTCATCCTGGCTGGCGTCTTCTCTAGTATTGCAGCTATACTCTTCTTGATCGGTTTCCTCGCCACCCCCCTGCGCCAGTCCTATCCAATTGTCACCTTCATCGGCTTGACCCTATCAGGCATTGGGATCATCTGGTGGTGTGTGTCCCTGTGGTCAATGGCGGGTGGCCTCTAGCGAACTGACATAAAATCTGTCGATTTTGGCTTGAAGGCGGCCTGTTATCATTTTTTTATCCCTGATCTTGCGGCATTAACACCCTTCCAAATTTTATTCTCTTGGAATAAAATTGATCTACCTGTCTTGCCCGGCGTTCACGCGCCGGGCGCATTGTGTTATTTGCGAACTACGAGGAGACAGTTCATCTTTTCTAACGCGAGGAGTAACGATGAACGCGGAAAAACAACGTCTAATTGAGGCTCGTGAAAGCAACATCCCCTGGCGCAAATGGGGGCCCTACTTGAGCGAGCGTCAGTGGGGCACTGTCCGCGAGGATTACAGCGATAACGGCGACGCCTGGAACTATTTTCCACATGACCACGCCCGCTCGCGGGCTTATAAATGGGGAGAGGATGGCCTGGCAGGAATATCTGATGACAAGCAGAACCTGTGCTGGGCACTGGCGTTGTGGAACGGTGTCGACCCGATCCTCAAAGAGCGCATATTTGGCCTGACGAATGCCGAGGGCAATCACGGGGAGGATGTCAAAGAATATTACTATTATCTGGATAGCACGCCCACTCATTCCTATATGAAGTACCTGTACAAGTATCCACAGGGAATGTATCCCTACCAGCAATTGGTGGAGACCAACCGCCAGCGCACGCGGGACGAGCTGGAATTCGAATTACTCGATACCGGGATATTTGACGAAGATCGCTATTTCGATGTGCTTGTGGAGTATGCCAAGGCTTCTCCTGAGGACATCCTGATTCGGATCAGCGTAACCAACCGGGGACCAGAACCGGCTCAGCTTCATATCCTGCCCCAATTGTGGTTTCGCAACACCTGGTGGCTTGAGACTGAGGCACCCCGACCAGAGCTGCACGAAGGGATTGCACCCGACGGGTTGCGCGCAGTTCATGCCAACCATCCACTCTTGGGTGAGCGCGTCTTATACTTCCAGGGCACCCCACAATTGCTTTTCACCGAGAACGAAACGAATCGACAGCGTCTTTTCGGCGAGCAGAACACATTTCCTTACGTTAAAGATGCGTTTCATGATTACCTGGTAAGCGGTAAAGAACAAGCGGTAAACCCGGCCCAAAAGGGCACCAAATCTGCTGCTCATTACCTTCTTACCCTAAGGCCTGGTGAGACGCAGGTGATCAGCATGCGTCTTTGTGAAGCAGGGACTCCGATAAAAAACAATCCATTTGGGACGCAGTACGACAAAACCTTCAAAGCCCGTCAGGTAGAAGCGGACGAATTCTACGAGGTCGTTACTCCGGAAGATTTGAATGAAGACCAGCGCAATGTGATGCGCCAGGCGCTGGCTGGCATGCTGTGGAGCAAGCAATATTACTTCTTCGACCTGGATATTTGGCTGGAAGAGCATGGCGCTAATCCGCTGCTGGGCGGGCGGAGGCAGATTCGCAACCGCGACTGGTACCACATGCTCAACGACAATGTGATCTCGATGCCGGATAAGTGGGAGTACCCGTGGTACGCCGCCTGGGACCTGGCCTTTCACACCCTGGTGTTCAACCTGATTGATCCGGACTTCGCCAAGGAACAGCTCGACCTGATGCTGCGCGATGTCTACCTGCACCCCAGCGGGCAAATCCCGGCCTACGAGTGGAATTTCAGTGACGTCAACCCTCCCGTACACGCCTGGGCGACTTATTTTAATTACATCATCGAAGAAAACCTTGGGTTGACGGATCTCAATTTCCTAAAAAATATCTTCACCAAGCTGTTGTTCAACTTTAACTGGTGGGTGAACCGCAAGGACCCTGGCGGTCGCAATCTATTTAGCGGAGGATTCCTGGGTCTTGATAACATTGGCGTTTTCGATCGTAGCGCACCCTTGCCGACTGGCGGCTACCTGGAGCAAGCAGATGGCACAGCCTGGATGGCGTTCTTCAGCCAGAATATGCTCTCGATGGCTTTAGAGATCGCCCGCCACGATCCAACTTATGAAGAGATGGTGCTTAAATTCATCCAGCATTTCCTATGGATCGCCGGATCGATGGACCGCATTGGTGATAACCAGGATGAGCTGTGGGACGAAGCGGACGGTTTTTTCTACGATGTTCTGATGCTGCCTGATGGCTCTGCTCAGCGCATCAAGGTTCACTCGATGGTTGGGCTGCTGCCGCTGACCGCAGTGGCGGTGATCGAACCAGAGATTATTTCAACAATGCCGCAGATCGTTGAACGCCTGCGTGCTTTTATCCACAAACGTCCTGAATTGGTCGCTAATATCCACCCGATTTCACAGCCGGGTGTGAACGGGCGGCGACTGCTCTCGGTTCTGAATGAAAATAAGCTGCGGCGTGTCCTGGAGCGGATGCTGGATGAAGATCACTTTCTCAGCCCGTATGGCATCCGCTCGCTCTCGCGTTGGCATTTGGAGCATCCCTATGTTGTCCAGGTTCATGGAGAGGAATATCGGGTGCAATATCTCCCAGCTGAATCCAATACTGGATTGTTCGGGGGCAACTCGAACTGGCGCGGTCCGGTATGGCTGCCAGTAAATAGCTTGCTGATCCGCGCCCTGTTGGTGTATTACAGCTACTATGGCGATGACTTCAAGGTGGAATTTCCAACAGGCTCAGGCCAGATGATGACTCTCTATGAGGTGGCACGCGAGCTCGGTCTGCGGTTGGCGCGCATCTTTGAGCGTAATGAACAGGGAGAGCGCCCGGTGTTTGGGGAAGCAGAGAAATTTCAAAATGACCCGCATTGGCGCGATCACATCCTGTTTTATGAGTATTTCCACGGGGATAACGGCGCAGGATTAGGCGCAAGCCACCAGACTGGCTGGACGGGTCTGGTAGCGGTGGCGTATAAGCTTTTTGGCAGCCTGTCACCAGAACGCTACCTCCGATCTAGCCCGGTATTGAGATTGGTCAAAGAGAAATAATGGTTGCGGTAACCTGCTCTACAAAGCTTTGGCAATCCTGCTGTGCCGAGTCTCATGAGCTGCGTGAGGCTACATTTCACTTTAGATGCAGAAAGATGTATCGCCTTCTACAAAGCGCTGAAGGGAGAACATGAGCTGACCAGGATTGTCCAGAAGGGTGGTGGGGCCGGAATTCGGTTGAATGAATTGGCGCTAGCAACCAGAGAAATGCCAGAGTGGATTGTTGGGAGCACCATGTCAGCTAGGTGGGAATGCAGGTTCGAATCCCACCCTCTCCGCCAAAGACCATCCGTCCAGCTCGGAGCGCTGAATAAAATTCTTCACGCGAATTGCTGTGATTTACTACGAAATATCTGTGCAGATAGTCATAGATAGGCGGACTTTCCTGTTGGATATCTCCAGGCGTCCCCCAAGTTTAAGTCCCATTCCCTGCAGGATTTTCGCTGTGATTGGGAAATATCTCCAATCGCCATGTTCCAAATTAAGCTAGCCACTCCTCTAGTGTTGCGGCTTTGTTGCCAGTGTGAACAGCACAGACCACATATGATGGAATCCATCTGATTGCTTAGTGGTTTGAAGTTCTTTAAGAGCATCTGCCTTGAATTGCTGCAACCCATCCGATCCTGCCGTGCGTTCTATTTTTTCAAGTCTTGCCCGCATTCCATGTGACCATATGGTTGACCACCATGCCTCTTCGTCCTGATAAACGAATTCTGGTTCTTCACCAACGATTTGGATGTTGGTAAATCCAGCATTACTCATCACCGCCTTCATCCCCTCGTGTGAGCTAAAATCAGGATCTGGAGGTTCATCTTCAGCGGTTGAATCCTCTGTTGGGGGTTGAGGGAGATATTTATCGAACAAATCTCCCATCCATTTCCAGCGCTCATCATCGCGCCAAAAAGTGGTTACACCAATGATGCCACCTGATTTCAAGACGCGGCGCATCTCTGATAGAGCAAGCTCAAGTTGGGGAAAGAAGAAGATCGACAAGCCACAAAGCGCGTAATCGAAAGATGCGTCTCGAAATTGAAGGTCTTCAGCGTCCATAAATTGCACCTCGACATTTTGCAGGCCGCGTTTTTTAATTTCTGCAGAGGTTTCCTGGACCATAATCTGCGAAAAGTCGATTCCTATAACATGTCCGTGTGATCCAACCGCTTCAACCGCTGGGATGAGGATAGCTCCTCGACCTGTTGCCACATCGAGAACACGAGCTCCTTTTGGAATCTGGGCCATCTCCACCAAACGGCGACCAAAATAATCAAAGAACCTTGGACCAACTTGGTCATATGTCGGGGCGGCCCGATCAAAGAGTTCTGAAAACCATTTTTTTGTTTGTTCGATCTCTTGAGAGTCATTGGTGGTCATCGTAGCCTCGGCCTTAAAGATGCAATATATGCATAAAATCCAACCTCACATGTAAAGGGATACAAGTGTGATGGGGGATGAATAACTAACTAAAAAGAGTATATAAATTATTTTCATCAATGTCAAAATTGTGATTATTTATACAATCCAATTTTTTGTCATAACACACTTGGGTAAAACCCGCTCACCTGCCGATAATTATCTCATCTAGATCGATCGAGTTTTCCGGCATAACTGGGAAATAGCACAACTCTGTTTCATACCTCCTATCCCATTGCCGATACAGGAGTCATGAGAGGAATCTCTCATTCTCGTAAACGAATTTTAAAAGTCGTTAATCGCTTGCCTTGTTGAAATTTGGACGTACCTTGAGGTTCACTTTGTGCCTTGGAGGGTTGTCAGGTTCGAATCCCACCCTCTCCGCAGGTCGTAATAAAACAGATGACAAAAGCTACTTATTGTTGCATACAGCAGTCAGTTTGGCGATCAGTCCGTCAAAGATCAAAGGGTTTACGACTGGCGTGATCTCTAGGCTCGAGATCGCTCAGTAGCAGCTGAACACAATCGCTTCAAAGCGTAAATATTCATTGCATGTGCTTTTCATGGGTTGTCAAGAAAATGTGATCAAAATCAATACATATTTCGAATTTTATTGAAGCCGTCCGCCTAGAATCTTCTCTATCAATCCACTTCCTCCAAAGCCAGGCAGGAGGATCCATCAATTAAACATACACTACTTCTGGTAATCATTGTATTCTTCGCACGGATACTGGACGCTGTCAAATAATCTCTGCTTCAATCACAGATTGGTCGAACGCTCTGGCAACTGACACGCGATGGTTCCCGTCACGTACAACGTAACCATTGGCTACCTGTATTAACTGAACCGGGGGGAGCGGTTTGTCGGTGCCCATTGCCTTGGCGATGCTCACCCAACGAGCACGACTGTGTTCAGTTATCGGCCAGAATTGATTGTCAAAATCATTGCTGCGGCCTTCGCTGCCGATGATTTGATCAAGAGCTATGTATTGAACATCACGAGCAGCATGTTTGGTGTATTGGAGCTCGGTTGTCGGGAAGTGCTGTAATTGTACCGAACGGCGCGTTAGCCATGCTTGTAATCGCCGCCACGTACCACGCTTTTTTGCCCGATTAAAGGCTGCGATTGCAGCACCATGATTTTGCAGATCATCCTGGGAGTGGCTCAATCGACCATTGTCTAACAAATGTTGTGATAAGGTAATTTGTGTGAACATTCTGGGTCTCCTTCAAAGCTGTTTCCAACTTCATTGGTATCAGTTTAACGATCGCTCGTTTTCACTTTGTTGAGACCTCGTTAGCACTTATCGTCAGAATCGTTAGCACCCTTTATAATAGGATTGTGGCACGGCTCTCCCTTTCCTTTTTGAATACCTTTCAGGCAATCCTGGACGCCAAGCTGATCACGCAGTTTCGATCTAACAATAACAAGGGTCTATTGGTCTATTTGGCGTTGCAATTTGAAAGGTCGTTCCCACGTGAAGTCCTCGCCACCCTATTCTGGCCGGAAGAGTCAGAATCCAACGCTCGCAACAATCTGCGCCAGTCTTTACATCAATTACGCAAGGTGTTGGGTGACCTTGAAAATCCTGGCGAAGCATATTTGCTGGTAACGCGGCAGACAGTGCAGTTCAACACTGACAGCGACTTCATTCTGGATGTTGATCACTTTTTGCAGTCAATTGAGAAGGGAGATCTTGAAGCGGCTGTTGCTGGCTACCACGGTGATTTGCTCCCCGGTTTTACCTGTGACAGCTTGCAGTTTGAAGATTGGCTGCGCCTTGAGCGGGAACACCTGCACCAGGTGGCGCTGGAAGCGATGTTTGAAGTAACTGAGGGTTATCTGCGTACTGACCAACTGGACAAGGCCCAGGCAGTGGCTCGCCGCCAGCTAACCCTTGAGCCCTGGCGTGAACCAGCATACCGCCAGCTTATGCAGGCTTATGCACTGGCTGGGGATCGAAGCAATGCACTTGCCCAATTTGATATATGTCGGGAGATATTATGGGAGGAGCTGGGTGTCGAACCGGCTGCGGAAACAATCGCCCTTTACGAAAGCATAAAGGTGGGCACCTATGCCCCGGTCGCTGCGGATGAGTCTTTAGAAAAACCCGTAGAACATCGGCACAATCTGCCCGCCTACGCAGCCCCCTTCATCGGCCGGGAAGAGGAACTAGCGACACTGGATGGATTTATCGCTGACCCCAGTGTACGGTTGGTAACGATTTTGGGTCCAGGGGGGATAGGTAAGACACGATTGGCAACATCAGCAGCAGAAAGGGTCCTGGTAGCAGGACTGTTTCCCAAAGGTGTCTTTTTTATTGACCTGGCTCCTTTGCAGGAGACGAGCCGTATCGTACAGGTGGTTGCGGATACCTTGAATTTTCCCTTACAAATAGGGGATGATCGATCTTCTCGTCAGCAACTTCTTGACTACCTGCGCCAAAAGAAATTACTGCTCGTGTTCGACAACTTTGAGCATTTGTTGGATGGCGCTGAGCTGTTGGCTGATATACTGCAATCTGGGCCAGAAATAAAGATTTTAGTCACCTCCCGGGAACGGCTGCATTTGCTGCTGGAGCAAGTGTATCCGCTCGAAGGTTTAGCGTTCCCTGATTTGGAGTCAGCGGAAGATGCCGCGGAGTATACGGCTGTGCTTCTGTTCCTTCAATCGGCGCGGCGCAACCAGCCCGATTTTGCCCTTCGTGATGACGATGATCTAATTCAACTGACCCGCATTTGCCGTATAGTGGAGGGAATGCCACTGGCCTTGGAATTGGCTGCTGCCTGGGTGGATATGCTATCGCTGGATGAGATTGCGAGCGAGCTGCAACAGGGTATAGATATCCTGGAAACAGAGCTGCGCGACGTTCCGGCACGGCAGCGCAGCGTCAGGGCCTCTTTCGATTATTCGTGGCGGTTGCTGGGTGAAGCGGAACAGGTAATCTTTGCCCAGCTTTCCATCTTCCGCGGTGGTTTCACGCGTGCAGCCGTCCAGGAAGTGACCGGGGCTTCCCTACGGCAGTTATCCAACTTGTTGAACAAATCTTTGATCAGGTTCGACACGGGGCGCGACCGTTATGAGATCCACGAGCTCTTGCGCCAATTTGGTACTGAAAAGTTGGCGCTGCAACCTGAGCTAGAAGCATCCACCTACGATCATCACAGCAGCTACTATCTCCAGATGATGGCGGGATTTACCGAGAATTTGAAAGGCAAAGGCAAACGGCAAGCCTTGTCCGCCATCGAAGCGGACCTCAAGAATGTGCTGCTTGCTTGGGATCATGCCTGCGCACAACAGAACATCGAGGCCATCGGCATGTCTCTAGAGTCATTGTGGCGCTTCTATTGGGATTTTGGTAGGCGGGAATTAAGAGAATTTGAGCAGGCTGTAGCTAACCTGCGAAATGGCGAGGCAATTGGAGAGCGAGGGATCGTGCTGGGTCGGCTTCTCGCCCCCCTTGGCCGATTCTATGGAAGTAAAGGAGATGTCACTAAAGCCAGAGACATGCTTGAGGAAAGTCTGGATGTGTTGCAGCGCCTAGGTGCGACAGATGATACACTGGTGTCCCTGCTGTTTCTGGCAGAAGTACAGGAATCAATAGAAGAATCTAACCGGCTATATCGAGAGGGTTTAGCCCTTGCAAGAGAGACCGGTGATCGATGGGCGATTGGACACGCATTGTTATTTCTGGGATGGAACGCCCGACTCACTGGCGATTACCAGTATGCCGAACAAAAACTCCGCGAAGCACTCGATCAATTCAGAAGAAACGGCGATAGGGGAGGTATAGCCACAGCTCTGGCCAGTTTAAGTGCGCTGGCCGTTGATCGAGGAATGTATGAAGACGCCCTAGCTCTCGGTAGGGAATCAAGATCAGAGACTCATGGATTCAATCCTATGGTTCGTTTATTGGGCTTGTCGCCTACGGGTGAAGCACTGCAGGCTCTGGGAGAGTATGAGGAAGCGGAAGAGCTGTTTCAGCAAGTTCGAAAAATATGTAGAGAATTTGGCCGTAAGGATTTGACTCGAGAAGTGCTCTATTGGCTAGGTGAGATCGCCTTTTCTAAGAAGGATTTTACCCGCGCCACTCAACAATTTCAGGATAGCTTGGCAATGGCTGTTGAAGTTAACGATCTTGAATTAGTCATACAAAACCATAATGCTCTGGGAAGATTGGATTTAACACAGGGTAAAGGCATTGAAGCAAGAAAGCATTTCCGTGCTGCATTGCGAACATCTCTACCGTTGGGCCGACCACCACTCATCCTAGATTGTATGGCCAGTATAGCCGAATTATACTCAGAGGAAAGTAAATTTGAGTATGCTGCTCTGTTGGCAACGCTCACAACGACAGACCCGGCTTGCCGGGCTATGACTAAAGAGCGCGGAGAGCGTCTCCTGGCTCGCACAGAAAAGGATCTTTCTTTTGACGAGATGGACACTCTTCGCCAGCGAAGCCGAACGAGCGATCTGGATACAGTGGCAGCCCAATTATTGGTAGATCTGGAAACACCGTAGAAGAGTTTTCTTACCAGCATCTGTTTGTAAGTGTACATAGGGGCCAGCAAGTGATCGAAGCATGCACCGATTGCATGCTCTTGGAACGTTTCCCCGCCAACTAAATCTGTTCTAAAACGCGAAACAGACCCCTTATTATAGTGGGACGCGGAGATCTGATGGAGAGATGGGCAAAGAGACCCCTTTACCATTAGTTGCAGGTGCACTAGAAGAGAAAACCATTGGAAAATGCTGATGCTCTCTCCTTGATTTGTACTGTACAATTAATCATAGTATCGAGCCTTCCAATCAGCTCTAACGAGTCACAATGACGAATCGTGAAATTCCAGGTGCTGCTAGGGGTGTTCGATCTGCTTGGTTAGGATTAATATTCGTCAGAGCTCATTTCCGAGGAGTTGCTCTCGGTGAATCTAAAGTTGAGGGTTTTACCGAAGATTCTTTGCGGTTTTGCGGTTATCTTTAGTTTTGTTTGTGTCGCCTATGCCTCTGCGGGCAGAGCTCCTGGTATTGTGGATGAACGATCTCAAGGTTTAATTTCTTCGTCAGCAAATTCTCAATTCGCAGACCAGCGAGCAGATTATTCCAGCCAGATCAACAATAAGATCAGCCGCGCCTCCACTGTCTTCCAGCGCTACACGGTTGAAGATGGACTTTCTCATAGTACAGTAAATTGTATCCTGCAAGATCAGCAGGGCTTCATGTGGTTTGGGACCGATGACGGTTTGAATCGATTTGATGGCTACTCATTCAAGGTGTATCGGAACGACCCAGAAGATCCTGACAGCTTGAGCCATAATATGATCATGGGGCTGGTCGAGGACTCTCAGGGGGATTTGTGGATTGGCACTTATGGAGGCGGTTTGGACCGCTTCGATCCGCAAACCCAGATGTTTACCCACTTCAAACACCTGCCCGAAGATCCAGGAAGTCTCAGCGATGATCGCGTGCGCTCGCTGATGTTCGATCGATCCGGGGTTCTCTGGATCGCTACCCATGGTGGTGGCGTAAGTGCCTTGAACCCTGGTAGCAGCAAGTTCGATGTATTAGGGCCTGACCCCGAAGATCCTGGCAGCGCAGAGGGTTGGCTTGTAGATAAGATTTACGAGGATCGAGAGGGAAGATTGTGGATCGGCAGTAATGATATGGGTCTTTTCCAATACGATCGAGACACTGGTCAGATGATTCGGTTTGTAAATGCTCCTGGTGACGGGCGCAGTTTATCAAGTGATATCCTTCTCTCCGCGATCGAAGAGGGGGCAGATGGGAGATTGTGGATAGGATCTTTCCAGGGCTTGAGCGCACTTTCGTTGGATAAGAGCAGCTTCACCCAATACTGGCATAACCCTGATGATCTGCAAAGCCTCAGCAATGACACCATCAACGCTTTGCTGCGTGACCATGCCGGCAATCTGTGGATTGCCACTGCCGATGGCTTAAACCTCTACGAGGTCGAGTCGGGTTCTTTCATCACCTATCGTACGAATCCGAGCGACCCACGTAGCCTGACCGGAAATCTGATCCTTTCACTTTATGAGGACCGCGCTGGCGATCTCTGGATCGGGACTCGAGGCGACGGGTTGAACCGACTCGATCGATATTCAGCTCGTTTTGAGCACATTTCTAGCCGCCCTGGCGAATCGGGTGGATTAAACAACAATATTGTCAACGCCATCCTGGAGGATCCATCCGGGGTTGTCTGGATAGGGACCTTTGGTGGCGGCTTGAACCGTTGGGATCGATCCACGGATTCCTGGCGCTATTACCAACATGATCCTGATGACCCGAAAAGCTTGAGCCACGATGTAGTTACCACGCTCTTGCAAGATGAAAATGGCGACCTGTGGCTAGGCACACTTTTTGGGGGGATCAACCGGTTTGATCTATCCTCCGGGACTTTTGAGCACATCCCCGTTGGGTTTTCCGAGTCTGAAGGTTTGAACAACAATGCGCTTATCCGCGCCATGATCCAGGATAAGGGGGGTGTACTGTGGATCGGGACTCACGGGGACGGATTGTATTCGTTCGACTCCAACACTGGATCTACTTCGCATTACCGCCAGGATCCAGAGCAGCCAGGCAGTCTGAGCGGTAATTGGATTTATGCGTTATTGGAGGATGATTCGGGCGCCATCTGGGTTGGGACGCGCGAATCTGGCCTTGCCAAATTCGAACGGCCGTCGGGAACTTTCGAGCGCTATGTCCACGATCCAGGTGATCCTTTTAGTTTAGGGTTCGGTACGGTCAATGTGATCTTCCAAGATCAATCCAAAACAATCTGGGTCGGTACGGAGAGCGGCGGCCTCAACCGGATGGATCGTGAATCAGGGGTGTTTACTAGGTATGGGTCCCGTGAGGGTTTCCCCAGTGATGCCATTTATGGCATCCAGGAGGATGATTCGGGTTGGTTGTGGATCAGCACAGGCAAAGGTTTGGTGAAGTTCGATCCTCAGCGCGAGATTATTAAGCCATATGACCGGCGTGATGGCTTGCAGGGAGAAATTTTCGTTGCTGGTGCCAGCGATAGAGCAGCTGGTGGAGAGATGTACTTTGGGGGGTTTAACGGGTTTAATGTTTTCCTTCCCGATGAGATCATCGATAACCCACATGTGCCTCCCATCGTGCTGACCTCCCTCACGCAGGTCGGCGAACCAATGGCTCTCGATGTTTCGGTTGAGCGCTTGACGGAATTTGAACTCCAGCGTCCTGACAGTCATTTTGAATTCGAATTTGCAGCATTGGATTTCAACCAATCGGATAAAAACCAATATGCATACCGGTTGGAAGGATATGACCAACAATGGGTTCAGGTGGGCACACAGCGATTTGGCCTTTACGCCAATTTGCCCGCTGGATCTTATACCCTGCATATCATCGGGGCCAATAATGACGGGCTGTGGAATGAGACTGGTTTGACTCTGGAGATTAACGTTCTGCCTTCCACCTGGGAGACCTGGTGGGTCCGGGCAATGCTCGGGGTTTTGTTTTTGGGTTTTACATTTGCCGCCTACCGTTTACGCATTCGCGGCATCGAAAGGCGCAGCCGTTTGCTTGAGGATCAGGTTGCAACCCGTACCCGTGAGCTCGAAGCGTTGAACGCAGTCGCCACGGTCGTGAGCCGCTCACTCGATCTATCAACTGTACTGCAGGATGCTCTGGAGAAGATACTGGAGTACACAAGCGTTCAGGCGGGTGCTGTTTTTCTATATCCAGAGAATATTCGGTCGCAGCCTGCCTCACTATCTTTTGTCGAGAATCACCTTGAGGTCAAAGCGCATATTGGTTTTAATTCGCAAGAGCTGAATGAATTGGAGCAGGTCGTCAATGGTGAGATCTTGCAGAATGCCATCGAGTTAACCAATGCTGATGATCTTCTAAGCGACTCCGAATATCTTGAAAAGCCAACACTTATTACCTTAGGGAATGGGAGTCTGCTCGCAGTTCCCCTGTTCGCCCGGAAGCGACGCTTGGGTTATTTGCTCGGAAAATACCACAAAAATGAAGTGGTATCAGAACAGGAACAGGCTCTTCTGGCTTCGATCGGATTACAAATCGGGGTGGCCGTGGAGAATGCCCAGCTTTACGCGCAATCACAACAAGTTGCTGTTCTAGAAGAGCGCCAGCGGTTGGCCCGCGATTTGCATGACTCGGTTACCCAGGCTCTCTATGGCGTGATGCTTTATAGTGATGCCGCAGCAGGTCAGCTTGATCTAGGGCAGCTGGAAGCTGTACACAAGCATATCGATAATTTGCAGGAGACTGCTCAACAGGCGCTGGCTGAGATGCGCTTACTGATCCACGAGTTGCGACCACCGATTCTGGAAAGGGAGGGCCTTGAAGCAGCCATCGCAAATCGTTTGGAGACCGTTGAAAGTCGAGCCGGGTTGAAAACGCGCTTCCAGTTTGACCTGGCACATCGTCTGGATGCTCGAACCGAAGAGGGTCTCTACCGTATCACGCTGGAGGCGCTAAATAATGCCCTGAAGCATGCCGATGCTCAGGAGACTCTGGTCCTTCTTAATTTTGATGGTGCATCCCTGCATCTCGAAGTGCGCGATGACGGGGTGGGTTTCGACCCTCAAGCTACCATAATGAATGGTCTTGGGTTGCCAACCATGAAAGAAAGAGCAGCAGCGCTTGGCGGGTCCTTGAATATTGAAAGCGCTGTCGGTGAAGGGACTTGCATTTCTGTGGAGGTGCCGTATGGTTCCGAGTAAACAAGAAGAGATCATTCGAGTTCTTATCGTCGATGATCATGACATCATCCGTGAAGGTCTACGAGCCGTTCTGGCAGTCATCCCCGATATCGAATTGGTCGGCGAAGCGGCTGATGGAGAGAAGGCCATCTTCCTCACCCGCTCCTTGCACCCGGATGTGATTGTTATGGATCTGGTGATGCCAGGTATGGATGGGATCGAAGCCATCGAGTATATTGCTCGTGAATACCCCACAACCCGCATCCTGGTCCTTACAACCTTCGCAGGCGAGGATCTTTTATTTCCAGCCATCAAAGCGGGTGCGCTCGGTTACCAGTTAAAGGACTCGAAATCTGAGGATCTCATTCGTTCTATCCGTGAGGTTTATCGTGGAGAATCTTCTCTGCACCCAAAGATCGCTCGCAAGGTCCTGCAGGAGCTTAACATGCCCGTACAGGCACCACGCACGACAGATCCGCTGACTGCACGGGAGCTCGAAGTACTTGGCCTCGTTGCTGAAGGAGCTGATAATGCTGAGATTGCCGGGAAACTGGTGATCAGCGAAGCTACGGTTCGCTCACACCTGAGCCATATCCTGGATAAACTGCACCTCGCTAATCGCACACAGGCAGCGCTCTATGCCTTGCGAGAGGGGATCGCCTCCTTGGATGAGGAGTAAGAGAAGCTTCCACATCTGTTGATCCGCTTTTCCACATTCGCTTAACAAAACCACTGCTAAAGTGGTTTTTTTGTTGATCAACATTCCGCGCCCCTCTGATGACAAAGCAGGATTATTTTAGTACGCTTGAGGGCAGATAACAGGATGTTCAATTATTTTGCCAAATCCAGAAGGTCACGTTGAGACATTATCCCATCGCACTACAAAGTCTATCGCAACCAAGATGTTTTTACCCATAGAAAGGAGGCCAATATGAACGATGAAATTCTGCAATCACAGGGCCAGAGTGCCCGAATGGCAACCACCATTGTAATTGGTGTCATCGCACTGGCCTGCGTAGCAGGTCTGGTCGCCGCGGTGATCGTTGTTGCTGGTGAGATCCCCTGGCATCACATCTTCGCTTGTGGATGTGGATGATATGGTCTGGCGCTGCTGGGTAGAGCAATTGCGAAAATAAGCCGCTCAGCAGCACCAATTTTCTTTCTTTGTGGTCAATTGCTGGGTAGTGTAGGTAGAGATCAATGCCTGGAAGTGAGAAAGGATGAAAGTAATTTTGAGGTGGAGGACGTGTAGTTTGCTTATGCTCTTGTTATGCGTGGCTTGCGCTGTAGGTGTGCAACCCATTGAAACCTGGGTGGTAGAGGGTGTGCCTGTTTCAGGTGCATTTCCGAAACGATTTGAGGAATTTGACCGGGTTGTCGTTGATCTGCTGAAAAAACATGATGTCCCAGCTGCATCGGTAGCGCTCTCAAAAGACGGTCGCCTGGTATTGGCACGGGGATATGGCTCGACGTGCCGCGAAACCGAGCAACCCACGCAACCAGACTCATTATTTCGCATCGCAAGTGCATCAAAACCAATCACTGCAGTTGGGGTGATGAAGCTGGTGGAGGAGGGCAGGCTCTGTTTGGAGGATCGCGCATTTGAGATCCTTGATGTCGCTCCCTTGCAGGGTTTGGTTGCAGATGAAAGGATATATGACATCACCATCCGTCACCTGCTCGAACACTCAGCTGGTTGGGACCGAAGAGTAAGCTTCGATCCTCTTTTCAGCGTTATCCCTCTGGCTCGTCTCCCTGATGATCTGCGCCCGCCCACCTGTGAGACTCTGATCAGGTTTATGCTGGGTGTGCGGTTGAATTTCGCCCCCGGCTCGCGACACGCTTATTCCAACCTTGGTTACTGCGTTCTTGGTGAGATCATCGAAGAAGTATCTGGTATGCCATATGAGGAGTATGTCCGGCAACAGGTACTGGCCCCAATGGGGATTAATTCGATGAGAATCGGAGGCACTCTGCAAGAGGAACGAGTTGAGAAAGAGGTTTGTTACTATGATTATGATGGCGCATTGCATTTTCCTTCTGTCTACCCCGATGATCCTCAATCCGTATCGCAACCATACGGAAGTTTTTACATGCCAGCTAACGCTGCCAATGGCGGATGGATTGCTTCCGCCATCGATATGATTCGCTTTATGCTGGCAGTCGATGGACAACCCACCCCGTCAGACCTGCTCACGCTGGAGTCGATCAGGTCGATGAGGGCTCGCCCAGATCTGGCGCAATGGGAGCCAGATGAGTCGGATTACTATGCCCTCGGGTGGGAGGTCAGCCAAATTGGATCTCGTCTGGCCTGGCATCACAATGGTGCAATGGCCGGAACTCGCAGCATCATCGGGATCACTTCAGACGGGTACGCTGCGGCCGTGCTGTTCAACTCGGACCCAAAGGACGGTGGCGAAATGGAGAATGCCATCGTTGAGGCCTTGCTGGCTTTGTTTGACAGCGATATTGACTGGCCTGAGGCTGACCTGCTAGACCAGTTTGTAAGGTAGATAGTCGACGAGGTAGTTATGCCGGAACACGAATCGGACAACAAAATATCTGATCAACGGTTACTTGAAACTGCAGACGGTGAAACTCATGAGCACAAAGACTTCCTGCGTATTCGCAAATTGCAGCTAAAGAAGATGCGGGGAGGAACAATGCTGGGGATTGATATGGACATAGATATGTTCACCCAACCACCAGAGATTGTTCGCATCCCTGCCCGGGCTGTGTGGCGAGCAATTGGACTTGCCTTCCGCGCCCTGGATTTAGAGCTGATCATCGATCATGAAGATTAAAATCTCCGCGACCGGGTTCCAGTTTTTTGGATAGCAGCCTCTTATGCTGAAGCGGCGGATTTCAGGCTTGCAGGCGGCATATCAGCATTATATTATTGACTATAAGGAGTATCTGCGATCTCGTGGTTTTGGTACGCACACAGATGATTGGTTCTTCGTCAAGCGCGCGTTTGTTGAGTGCTGGTGGCAGCCTGGTTTTCACCGCTTTTGGCAGGCTTGGAACCCCGGAATCAGCTACTTCACATACAAGTTCTACCTATCCTTGGGAGGCAATAAACGGCAGAACCTGGCAACGATCGTTGTCTTTCTTGTCAATGGGCTGGTCCACAACTTGGTCGTTATCCCATTCCTGAGGCGTTGGGACTTCCCATTGCCGTTTACTTTCTTTTGCTTTGGTTTGCTTACTGTAGTGTTTCGCTGGCTTGACCGGCACATTAACCTGAAGAAACTGCCGGATGTCTGCCATCTCTGTATCAATGTTGGATTAGTCATCCTATCATTTAAGTTTGGCTTCTATGTTAACGATCATGTCGTTTCCGTCCTCTTCACTTGTCCGATTGGGGAAAATCTCTAATCAAAAAGTTTTGTTTCTACAAAATTTCGGAAAGATAATCTGGGTTCTCAGTGCAACCAGGGAAATTTGAACCTCCCTGGTTGCACCATTTCTGAAACTGCATAAATCTTCTATGGGTGAAATCCTTAATGATCGTCGACTAAACGGGTCGGAACTACCGTGGGTAAGCGACCTAACCTCTCCTCAGGTTGTGAAAACCCCCAGGTGACAGAAGTCGCTCACAATCGCCGCCTGCAGCCAGTTTGGTGATCAATCTGTCAATGATCAAAGTTTTACAACTGGCGTGATACCCTTACCCGAGATCGCTCAGCTTCAACTGGGCGATCTTGCTTTTAAGGTGCAATATGCTCTTTTTGCGTACGGATCATAATTTCCACCAGATCCTTGCGTTCCGCTTCCAGGTCTACCTGAGCCCGTTGATCATTATGCATCTGTCGTATGAACGACTCGCAGTTATTTAGGAGGACGGATAAACCAGGAAGACTCGCTTCCACTTTGTAGTTTGGGTAAGGATAAACCATCCTTTTTCAATTCCTGCAAGTCTCAGATGGATTGAATGCCTGCAACCAAAAATTGGATCAATATGGTTGCACCTGCCTTGAAGCGGAAATATAAATGTGATATAATAAAACAAAAGATTGAACAATTGTTTAATTGTTTGCAGGAGAACCTCTATGAAATCAATATCCCTCAATGAACAAACCGCAGCCCGTGTAGCCGAGCTATTTCGTTCCTTTAGTGACCCCAGCCGTGTTCGCATCATTTATGCCATTATGGAGGGAGAGATAAACACTTCGGCGCTTGCGGAATTGATCGGCTTAACCCAATCAGCAGTGTCCCATCATTTGCGAGGTCTACGCCAAAAGCATATCGTTGAGGCACGCCGGGAAGGCAAAGAAGTTTATTACAGTGTCGTCGACCCGCATATTATCGCCCTATTCCAACAAGGCGTTGATCATGTGCAGGAGAATCAAGGTTGATCAACAGGTTCGTATAGTGGCTGATCTGTATGAAAAAAAGCATAAAGAAGAAATATGAAAAGCGAAAAAATTTGACTTACTCCAGGTGTTGTGATCGGCATAGGGGCATTGAGCTTCGCCCTGGTCAGGCGTCACAGCAGAATACTGGCTGAAAGCCTGGCATGGCAAGCCGGGCGTGCGCATTCTCGTTGCCGATGAATATGAGAAGGGTGCACAAGGATATGAGAAGCTATTTCCTGGTTTCAGAAGGTATTTTGAAGGTGAACGAGAAGCAATTGTACCCCCGCTTGACCTTGTTCCTGCAGACTTGCTTGAGCGGCGCATCTCTGACATATGGTAGGGCTGGTTTTATTGTATCGAGTTTCGCAAGCCATAAAAGGTGAAAGTATGAGGTAACCGTGCGTAAAAATCGATCCAGCCTGACCGCTGCGGGTATCGCTCTCGCCCGTGCGGTAGAAAGCGAAAAACCTTCTGATGAGCGGATCTGTTACGACCCCTATGCCCGGCAATTCGTTCCAGGGTGGATGTATCTCCTCTTCGGATTTTTCATCAAGTCTGGCTATGCTGAATTGCGCGGACCAGGGGTGAATGGATTCCTGTTAGCACGCGAACGGTATATCGATGATGTGCTGCAGAATTTTCTGGATGAAGGCTTGCGGCAGTTGGTCATTCTGGGCGCAGGCTACGATTCGCGCCCCTATCGCTTTGTTTTTCCAGAAGGGATTAAAACCTTTGAGGTTGACCATCCCGACACGCAAGCCGATAAGCTGGAGAAAGTGCGCAGAATTTTCGGCAAGATCCCTGAGCACGTAACGTACGTTTCAGTTGACTTTAACACACAGCACCTATCCGAGCGCCTGCTTTCTTCTGGATATGATCCAAGCCTGCTCAGCCTGTTTATCTGGCAGGGAGTCACAATGTACCTGATACCAGAAGGAGTCGATGCCACGCTGGCTTTCGTCGCGCAGAATTCAACTCCAGGCAGCGCCATCGTTTTTGATTACGTTTACCAGGCTGTGCTGGATGGCATCCAGCAGCAAAGTGAGATCAGCAATATGCGCCGTTACCGTTTCATGACCGGCGAAGAGCTAACCTTTGGCATCCCAGAGGGCACGTTGGGGAGATTTTTACTGTCGCGCGGCTTCCAACAAGTTAAGGATGTAACCGTGGAAGAATTGAAAGAGGCTTACTTTACCGGAAAAAATGCCAACCGGAAGGTGGTGGGTGGTTATGGCATTGCGATTGGAAAGGTATAGTGACATGGCAAGGAGGTCGTATGAAAGCAGATGCTTTTCGGGACCAGGTAGTAATTGTCACCGGGGCATCCTCTGGGATCGGCCGGGCGTCTGCTCTGCAGTTGGCAGGCCAGGGGGCGAATGTGGTGCTGGCCGCTCGGCGTGCTGAGTTGCTGGAACAAGTTGCGGCAGCCTGCCGCCAAGCCGGGGGACAAGCGTTGGCTGTCCCGACCGATGTCGCCGATGAGCTCCAGTGCAAGGCACTGGTCGACAAGGCTGTCGCTGAGTTCGAGCGGGTGGACCTGCTGGTCAACAATGCCGGTCTGGCTGTGATCGCCCGGCTGGAAGATTACTCAGATCTGAGCCTGTTCCACCACACAATAGACGTCAACTTTTTTGGTGCGGTCTACTGCACATACTATGCCCTGCCGTACCTGATCCGCAGCCGTGGGCGTATCGTGGCGGTTTCCAGCCTGGGTGGCAAGGCGCCCCTTCCCTATAACTCGCCCTACATTGCCAGTAAATTTGCCATGCACGGTTTCTTTGACTCCTTGCGCATTGAGCTGAAGCGGCACGGGGTGAGTGTGACTATCATCTGCCCCTACTGGGTGGTGACCGGTTTCCACGAGGCACAGATGGATAAGGACGGCGTGCCCAAAGGGCCGGGTGGACGGGCCATCTATTCGAAGAATATGATGTCTGCTGAGCGCTGCGCGAAGATCATCCTGGGGGCAGCATATCGAAGGCGACGCGAAGTGTTGATGGGGCCCGGGCGCCTGATTGCCTGGCTCAAACTTCTTGCGCCAGGGCTGCTGGACCGAATCCTGGTCGCCTTTCTCAAGGCAACTGTCCGACGAGAGCGGAAGAACGCACTGCAAGTGTAGACCTACCACTCAGTGTTAAGTTGAGGAGCCTGGTATGTAAGAAACTATCGCCAAAAACTTGAGCGACATACCTGCTACGTGCTTCGCCCCCGTCTACTGGAGGGCGATGGAATCACAACGCCCAGACGCTATGATCAAGGACGAGAAGGCCGTAGCGTGTGGAGCAGCCGACAAACACCTTCGCGGGAATGAGTAACCCCTCTCAATCGTATGCTCCCAATGGGTGAGGTGATTTAATCCTTTTCCAGAAACTGGAATAATCTATACACCAGCAGCGCTGGCCAGATGAAACCTTTGAAAAAGCCCTTGACGCGCTCCTCGGTTGTGGTAGCCTGGCTCATAAAATAGTACCAGGCGCCAAACAAGCCCAATCCATATACAGCATCAGGTCCGCCTTGGACTCTCACCTGGACGTTCTGTCCTGTCTTATCCGTCGTTCTTAAATCTGTTGCCATTTTTATCTCCTTATATGTCAAACTGCTAATAGGACCGAAATTTAATTATAAAGAAATGTAGCCATTCGGTGTATTAAAATCCCTGATCTTTCTATCCGGGCGCAACTAAATTCGCGCAAATCGGCGCGCACATAAGTAGCATGAGAGTCGACATCTTCAAACT
>Ga0209742_10000390_pt1 | contig 23721 bp, 23 predicted proteins | sample DeeMarSeWOR38_10_FD_187462 | JGI IMG/M metagenome (GOLD analysis project Ga0209742, IMG submission 187462) | Marine sediment microbial communities from White Oak River estuary, North Carolina - WOR-3-8_10 (SPAdes) (version 2) | ecosystem: Environmental > Aquatic > Marine > Intertidal zone >... | reverse complement strand
TTTTGAGATGGACAGAAGCCATCTCAAGAATAGGATTTTGGTCCCAGATCGCGGCGGGGCCGAGTTTCAAACCGCAGGTAACCTGTGGGTTTTCGAGGATTTGAAACGAGGCACCAACAAAGATATGGGGCCAAAAGACATTTTTGAGATGGTTTCTTCGGCATGACCACCAAAGGAGGTAACCATGAGTCGCATAAAAGTAATGGTCAACGGAATTCCCGGCAACATGGCCGTAAATGTCGCGCGGCATGTTTCGGCTGACGATCGTTTCGAGCTTGTGCCCAGTTCGCTGACCGGTCCGGAAATCGCGGCAGCCGATTCCAAAATCGAATCGATCTCCATCCGTTTAATAAAGCCCGAGGAGAGGGAGCCAATCATTGAAGACTTGAAGAAACATGAGGAAGCATTTCTGTGTGTTGATTATACCCATCCATCGGCAGTAAACGCCAACGCTGAGTTTTACTGCAAATACCAGTTGCCGTTTGTCATGGGCACAACGGGCGGAGACCGCCAGCGCCTTGAAGCGACCGTGCGGTCATCATCAATTCCGGCTGTAATTTCTCCCAATATGGCCAAACAAATCGTCGGTTTCCAGGCGATGATGGAATATGCCGCTCAAACTTTTCCTGATCTTTTTAAAGGCTATTCTCTTGAAATTAAAGAAAGCCATCAAAAAGGAAAAGCCGACACCAGCGGTACGGCGAAAGCCATGGTTCGATATTTCAACCAGATGGGTATTGGCTTCAGTGAAGATGAAATCGTTAAAGAACGGAACCCCGAGGTACAAGCCAACCAGTGGGGCATTCCACAAAGATACCTTAAAGGTCATGGATGGCACACCTACGCCCTAACTTCCGGTGATAAAACCGTTCGCTTTGAATTCACCCACAATGTAAACGGCCGTGATGTTTATGCCCGGGGCACCCTGGATGCTTTGCTGTTTTTAAAGGACAGAGCCAGTCAGGGGGTTAAAGGAAAAGTTTATACAATGATTGATGTATTAAAAACATGAAGCACATTTATGGCAGAGATCATATCGGTATCGTTCTTCAAATGCTGGGCAATCGAATCAAGTTGATCACCCATTTGTTAACGCAGATGCAGAAAAGCGCTATCGATCAAAATGTGGCCGCGGAGGCAACAAAGCCACCGGCCGAAACAGGGAATGCCAATTTTATAGATTTTCGATAAATTGGTAAGCTTGTTTTAGGGCCAGGTCCAGATTTTCAGGCCGGGTACCACCGGCCTGGGCCATATCCGGTCGCCCCCCTCCGCTGCCGCCAACGGTTGCGGCGATCTGTTTGATCACATTTCCGGCATGAAAGCGATGGGTGAGATCTTTTGTGACGCTTACAATCAAAAACGCTTTGGGACCATTAACACTTCCCAAAACAACGATACCGGATTTAATTTTCTCTTTAAGTCTGTCGGCCAGATCCCGGAGTGCGGCAGGATTATCCACCGCGACCTTTTGAATCAAAACTTTTGTATTATTTATCATTTGAATAGCTTCACCGTTGACGTCTGCCGACTCGGAGACCATTTTGGCCTTGAGTTGATCGATCTCCTTTTCGAGCGCTTTTAGATCAGCGAGTATTTTTTTGATTTTGGCAACCAGCGCATCCGGCCTTTCTTTGACCAGGTGGGCCGCGTCCTCCAGCAGCCTGGACGTCTTCTGGACATAAGCCAGCGCGCCTTCGCCGGTTAGGGCTTCGATCCGTCGCACACCGGAGGCGATACTGGATTCGCTGACGATTTTAAAAAGTCCGATATCACCGGTTTTGCCTGTATGGGTCCCGCCGCAAAGCTCTTTGCTGAAATCCGACAGCGAAACGACGCGCACGCGGTCGCCGTACTTTTCTTCAAAAAGCGCCGTAGCCCCGGATTTAAAAGCCGCTTCGGCTTCCATCTCTTCGGTGTGGGTGGGAACGTTTTCCAGGATTCGGCGATTGACGCGGGTTTCGATCTCTGCAAGCGTTTCAGGCGTTACCTGGGAAAAGTGGGTAAAATCAAAGCGCAATCGATCCGGCGCAACCAGCGATCCGGCCTGTTTGACATGCTCTCCGAGAACCTGGCGCAAAACGGCGTGCAGAATGTGTGTGGCCGTATGATTCAAGGCCGTTGCTCTGCGTTTTGCCGCATCAACGCCAAGCGTCACTTTTTGGCCTTTTTTTATTTTTCCGGCAATGACATTTCCTTTGTGGATGATAAGCCCGGTGGGATCCTTGATGGTATCCACCACCTCCATTTCAAAATTCTTAGCGGTAATTTTACCGCTGTCTCCTACCTGGCCGCCGGCAGCCGCATAGAAAGGTGTCGTTTCCGTAACCAGCTCAATGGTCTGGCCCGCAGCGGCTTCGGAAATTTCTTTGTTATCTTCAACGATAAGCCTGACGTTGGAATCAGCGGTCAGCCGCTCGTAACCGCGAAACTCTGCCTTAAATCCCCCGGCTGACAGCTTTTTGTAAGCATCGCTGATGCTCGCGAAGCTGACCACAGACCGGGACCGGTTGCGCTGGGCGTCCATGGCACGATCAAATCCTTCCATGTCGAGCGCCATGTTTTCATCCCGCACGACATCCCGTACGATATCCACCGGGAAACCGAAAGTGTCATAGAGTTTGAAGATCACCTCTCCGGGCACCCGGGTTTCACCCCTGGCCTTGATCTCGGACAGCGTATCGTTTAACAATTTCAATCCCGTGTCCAGGGTCTCAAGAAAACGCTCTTCTTCATTTTCGATGATGTTGGTGATAAAGGCAGCGGCCCCGGAAAGTTCGGGATAGGCCGGCTTCATGATATCAAAGACCACGCCTGCGGTTTTGTGCAAAAACGGACGATTCAAACCGATATTGCGACCGTAGCGGATCGCCCGACGCAAAATGCGCCGCAGCACATATCCCCGGCCTTCATTGGAGGGCATAATACCGTCACCGATCAGAAACGCAGCCGCCCGACTGTGATCCGCAATGACCTTCATGGCTACGTCGGTTTCGCGAGATTCGCCGAAAGACCGCTGCGCCAGTTCTTCGGTCTGCCGGATAATGGGCAGGATGAGGTCCGTGTCAAAATTGGTGGGTACGTCCTGAATGATGGAGACAATGCGTTCAAGCCCCATTCCGGTGTCGATACTGGGCTTGGGCAGCGGCGTCAACTTTCCGGAAGCATCCCGATTAAACTGCATAAACACCAGGTTCCAGATCTCAAGATAACGGTCACACTCGCAGCCCACCGCACAATCCGGTTGGCCACATCCATATTGTTCTCCGCGGTCGATGAGAATTTCCGAACAGGGACCGCAGGGACCCGTATCGCCCATGGACCAGAAGTTGTCTTCTTCGCCAAATCTGACAATGCGGTCATCGGGCAGCCCGATGTTTTTGCGCCACAGTTCATAGGCTTCATCGTCATCCAGGTAAATCGAAGCGGTCAATTTTTCTGCCGGCAGTCCATAACCATTCGTTAAAAGATCCCAGGCAAATTCAATGGCACCCTCTTTAAAATAATCTCCAAAGGAAAAGTTGCCCAGCATCTCGAAAAAGGTGTGATGGCGCGCGGTATAACCGACATTTTCAAGATCGTTGTGCTTGCCACCCGCGCGCACACATTTCTGGGAAGTGGTTGCCCGGGCATAGTCTCTTTTATCTTCTCCCAGAAATACCCGTTTAAACTGCACCATTCCGGCATTGATAAACAGCAAAGTGGGATCATCCTGCGGCACCAGGGACGAACTGCGAACAATGCGGTGATGATGCTTCTCAAAATAGTTTAAAAATTGGGTGCGAATGTCATTACCAGTCATGGATATCTCCCATTTAGGCCTTTTCCTCCTTCTTCGGTTCTTCGGTTTGCGCTTTAGCCGCACCGGAGAGCCCCAGGGACTGCCTGGCCTTAAGGTACATTCCCTCATAAAGGTCGGGATTTTCTTTCAGAAATTTTTTAACATTCTCCCGCCCCTGTCCGATCCGTTCGCCATCGTAGGAGTACCATGAGCCGCTTTTGTCGACAATGCCGGCTTCAACGCCCACGTCTATTAGATCCCCGCTTCTTGAAATGCCCTCCCCATACATGATGTCAAACTCGGCTTCGGTAAAAGGCGGCGCCATTTTGTTTTTGACCACCCGAACCCGCGTGCGGTTTCCGACAACTTCCTGCCCGTCCTTGATCTGTCCGATTCGCCGGATATCGAGCCTGACGGAAGAATAAAATTTCAGTGCATTCCCGCCCGTTGTCGTTTCGGGGTTTCCGAACATCACGCCGATTTTCATCCGGATCTGATTGATAAAAATAACCGAGGTCATGGTTTTACTGATGGTGCCGGTCAGCTTGCGCAACGCCTGCGACATTAACCGGGCTTGAAGGCCCATATGGGAGTCTCCCATTTCACCTTCAATTTCAGCCCGCGGCACCAGCGCAGCCACCGAGTCAATCACCATAATGTCAACGGCGCCGCTCCTCACCAGCATATCGGCAATTTCAAGTGCCTGTTCGCCGGTGTCCGGCTGGGCAACGAGTAAATCGTCGCAATTGACCCCGAGTTTTTTGGCATACACGATATCCAGCGCATGTTCCGCATCGATAAAGGCGGCAATGCCGTCTTTCCTCTGCGCTTCGGCCACTGCATGAAGCGCAAGCGTGGTTTTGCCGGAAGCCTCGGGACCGTAGATCTCGGTAACTCTTCCTCGCGGCAACCCGCCAATCCCCAGTGCCTTATCAAGCGCAAGTGAACTGGTAGAAATAACCGGCACATCGACCACCGGACGGCTCCCCAGTTTCATTATGGAACCCTTCCCAAACTGGCGCTCAACCTGCGTCATCGCAGTTTCCAATGCTTTTTCCTTATCCGGCGAAATAGCCATAATGCCCTCCTGTTAAATTGTTGCAAAACTCTAGAAGCTATCTGAACAATAGCCGATCACTTTTTTAAAGAAACCCCCCGCACCGGAGTGTAAACAGCTCCACGAGGCCGCAGCTCGCTTTTAAATAAAATGATCTGGTTGACATCAAACGGTTTTGATTCAAACCCTTCTAACTCACTCATCGCGGCTTTCAGCCGTTCACTACTGATCTTTCCTTTAATGCGCCCCAGGGTCAAATGGGCTTTAAATCCCCTTGATTCTTTCGAAAAACCCAGAATCGCCAGATGATCGTCAAGCAACCGTTGCATATCTTGCAGGATTTCCAGTTGTCCGCTAAGACCCGCCCAGATAACCCGCGGCCTTCTAATATCGGGGAAGACCCCAACCCCCATGGCCACCAGTGAAATCGCGGTGTAATCCTTTGTGGCCAGTGCCATGGCACCCGCGATTCTTTCGACATCGGCCACATCGATATTACCTAAAAATTTAAGGGTCAGATGGATGTTTGGCGGACGAACCCATTTTACCCCAAACCCTTGCCGCTTGATCACCTCTTGAGCCTCGCTCAGAGAGGATCGCACGCTTTCGGAAAGATCAATAGCGATAAAAGCGCGAAAGGTTTCGGGCATATCAAATTAGGTGTTCGATAACAGGTATTGGGTATTGGATTTTGAAAAAAGCTTTTGTCTTTTTCTCGATTTGTCAACCAATACCGAATACCCAATACCTGATGAACCATTTTAAAATTATTTTTGAGCCGGGGCTGCGGGTACCTCCTCGATTTTGGATAAAATATTATTATTTATCCAGGTCTCATCCCACCATTCGATCGGATTAACAAAGGTGTTGTGAATCACGATGCTAAAATGCAAATGGTCACCGCCTGCAAGACCGGTATTCCCGGTGAGGCCCAGTATATCGCCTTTCGACACCTCCTGCCCTTTGCTGACATCACTGCGATTTAAGTGGGCGTACATGCTGAAGAGGCCCAATCCGTGATCAATTAGAACGGTATTCCCATAAATCCCTAAAGGCCCGCTAAATACAACGACGCCGCTATTGGCTGCCGGCACCGGTGCATGGGTAACCGAAGCCAGATCCATCCCTAGATGAACCTGACGGTCAATGATCTCGCCGTTATATTGATAGGTGCGATGGTCGGCAAATCCCGCCTGATTTGCCGAGCCGGGCATTCGCAGGAATTTGCCTTCCCAGTGTGAGGTGGTGGCCGTCGTTTGCGTAAGCTCTTTTATTTGCTCATAATTGGCTTTACGTAAATCCCGGTTGATTTTGATAAATTTATCCACCAAAGACCCTGCTGAATCCGGGGGCATGATATTCTCAAATTCGGGGACTTTCCATTTCAAAAACCGATCCGAAATATCGATCTTATCGTCTTTAAAAGCTTTTTTGCGAATGAAATGCTTAATCCCGGCCCTGGTGCTGTTTCGGGCGTCATCGACGGCTTCGATCCAAATCTCAGTTTCCGGGCCCTGCTGGTAGCCGAGCCCGATAAATGCCAGCTGAATCCGGGGGTCTTTGAAATAGCCGGTATGCGCCGGGAAAAAATTATCGCCCACCTGCACGCCTGCCAGACGGCAATCCTCGGAAGTGCGAAAGACCACAAGCCCGGCGCCGCCCTGAGCCAGGTTGTGGACCCGGCTGATCACTTCAATTTCCGGAGGCTGCGTATCAATGGTCAGGCTCTTTTCAACATAAACTTGATTTCCCCGCCACCAGCCGCGCCATGAATAATCCCATAGCGCCAGGCGCAAAATGGCCTCTCCCTCTGAGAATTCATGCTTTGCAGGCTCAAAGGTGATGTTCAGCAGTTTAGATTTAATTTCCCCTCCCCTAAAAATCCCGGCCGAGGGAAAATCCTGATCCGTCAGGACAACCTCTTTTCCGCCCTGGACCACCGCGATCCAAATTTTGCGCAGCCCGCTTTTTGGATCTGCCAGCGAAATTGAAAATTCATGGGACTTGCCAACATATGGCGATGTCAGTTCGAAAATGATTTCAGGTTTCTGGCCTTCAAACCGCACCAGCAGGAGCCACAAAACCGGCAATAACAGGATGGCACCGGCCAGGCCCGCGTACCATCGTTTTTTACTTTTATTTTTTTCTTTCAAAGGGTTATACTCCATCCAGAGGTGCTCATCAAACCTGTTTTAATAACAGTTCAGCCATGCAGAATCAAGGCCTCTTTTCGTTTCTTGACTTTTAGCGGCGCGCAGGATAGATATTTTTCCCCGAATTTTAAGACCGGCAACATCCTCAAATCCGCAGATGACGCAGAAATAAATATTCAAGAATTTCTTTATAATTTTTTAAATCTGTGCAAATCTGTGGAATCTGCGGATCAATAATCGGATTGATGCGTTGGCGGCGCAGAGCGGAATTTTGTGTCCGGTCGTTTTGGTTAACTATGGAATCATCTTATAAAAAGCCCAAAAAAATAAAAATATTTTTGCTGGCAACCATGTTCATCACACTTGGCGGCGTAATTGCGCTATATATTTTTTTTCAGCAGGATTCAAAGGTCCCGGAATTGATCCCGGAGTCAGTTGAGCCGGATGCGACCCTGTCAATCGGAAAAATCCATCAGACAGCTACCCGCAAAGGCGTAAAGGAATGGAGCCTTGAAGCCAGTTCGGCGCATTATATCGATAAAATCAACCAATTAGTCCTGAAGGAACCAGTGGTCACATTTTTCCTTAATGATAAAAGCGAAGTTGTCCTTGAAGCTGATGAGGGCATGCTGAACACGGACTCAAATGACATTGAAGTGTCCGGCAACGTCGTGGTAAAAAACAAAGAATACACTCTGCTGACTGAAAGTGTGAGCTACGCCCACAATACGCGCCTGATGTATTCGAAAACACCGGTAACGATCTCCGGCACCTCAGCCCGGCTGGCAGCGGATAGGATATCATTGGATCTTAATAACAAAAAGCTTACCCTGGAGGGAGGCGTTGAAGCAACGCTGGATTCCCCTTTTGCACGCTAGATTCGGCCAGGGCTTTTTATTGATGGGCGCCCTGCAGATATTCATGGTGTTGATGGTGTTTGCCGGCGGTCATTCAGCCGCTGCAACAGCTGAAGCAGCTGAACCCAATGGCAAAAATAGCGAAAACAGTCGAATTCGGATTACGGCCGATCAACTTGTTGCCGAACTGGATGCCAGCGAAATTGAATTTATCGGAAACGTTAAAGCCACCCGTGCGGATGCCATCGTCACCACAGATCGCCTCAAAATCATATACGATCCAAATATGATAAAAGATGAGAACGGTGTAATCAAAACAGAATCCATTGAGAAAATCATCGCAAACGGACATGTAAAGATCGTAACCGACAATATCATCGCCGAAACGGATAAAGCTGAATATTCAATAAAACCAGAGGTTCTTGTTCTGCAGGGTGAACAATCCAGCGTCACCCGGGAAGGCTATTCAATTACCGGCACAAAATTTACGCTGCGCCGCAAAGATGGGAAAATAACCGTAGAAAGCAGCGAAGAACATCGGGTTAAAGCCATATTTCAACCCTAAATCACTTCCAGGTGGTTGCATTTTTCGCGCATCTCATCTAAAATTAGAGAACAAATGACAACGCTGTCTCTTCAAAACCTGATAAAAAAATATGGCGGAAGGCCGGTTGTAAATTCCGTCAGCTTGAATGTAAAAAGCGGAGATGTGGTGGGATTGCTGGGGCCCAACGGTGCCGGCAAGACCACAACTTTTTATATGGCGGTAGGAATGCTGAAGCCCGACGGAGGAAATGTGCTGCTTGACGATGAAGATATAACTGATTATCCTATGCACATTCGATCACGTAAAGGTGTCGGTTATCTTCCTCAAGACCCATCTATCTTCCGAAAACTGTCTGTAAAACAAAACATAATGGCGATTCTTGAAATTCTACCGATCTCGGATTCAAAAAAGGGAGAGCGGGCTGATATGTTGCTGGAAGAACTCGGCATCAAGCATCTCTCCGAGCAACGAGCCAGCCTGCTTTCAGGTGGAGAAAAAAGAAGGCTTGAAATTTCACGCTCACTTGCCACAAATCCTGCATTTATTCTCCTGGACGAACCCTTCGCCGGGGTTGATCCCTTGGCGGTCAAGGATATTAAGAATATAATTATGCATCTAAAACGACGCGGTATCGGAATCCTGATTTCGGATCATAACGTCAGGGACACCTTAGGGGTCTGCGATCGGGCTTATATATTGTGTGACGGACAGGTGATCGAGTCCGGGGATCCGCAAAAGATTGCCGACAGTGAAGTCGCATGTCGTGTCTATTTAGGAGACGAGTTCAAATTATAAAATGGCACTTGAACTTAGACAACAACTCAAATTAACACAGCAGCTCATCATGACCCCGCAGCTGCAGATGGCCATAAAGCTGCTGCAGCTGTCACGATTGGAGCTGCTGGACACGATCCGCCAGGAGCTTGAGGAAAATCCGGCATTGGAGGAAATTCAAGATAGTGCCGCCGATGAAAATCTGGCGGAACAGTCTGAAAATCCATCTCAAGACAGCTCAAAAACAGAAGAAGTCAAGATCGAAGAAAAAATTCATGACGACATCGATTGGAGCAATTATCTGGGTGAATACAACACACCCGGCAGAACCAGCTATGAATCGGAAGATAGGGATGCACCGCGTTATGAAGCCTTTATCGCCCCTAAAAAGTCTCTGCGCGACCATCTGCTATGGCAGCTTTTGATGACCAAACCAGCCAAACAGGAAGAATCCATCGCCAGCCTCATTGTCGGTAACCTCAACAAAGATGGGTATTTAGATTGTACCGTTGAGGAAATTGCCATAATGTCCGACAGTTCTGTTGGGGCGGTTGAAGAGCTTCTGGTTAAAATGCAATCCTTTGATCCCATCGGCGTCTGCGCCAGAGATCTAAAAGAGTGCCTGCTCATTCAGGCCGCCCATTTTGGATTCGAAAACACCATTGTGACGGACATTATCAGCAACCACCTGCATGACCTTGAAAGGAAAAATTATCGAGGGATCTGCAAAGCATTAAAAGCAAACTTAGAGCAGGTGGTGTCGGCGGTCAATGTCATCAAGGCATTCGAACCCAAACCCGGCCGTCAATTTAGCGAGGAAACACCGCAATATATTAATCCGGATATATACGTTTATAAACTGGATGACGATTTTGTGATCATGCTTAATGATGACGGCATGCCCAAACTTCGCGTGAATTCCTTTTATAAAAGCAGCATCAGCCGGGGTAAAAAAATTTCCGGAGATGCCGAAGACTACATCCAGGACAAAATCCGATCCGCCGCCTGGCTCATTAAAAGCATCCATCAGCGCCAGAAGACGATTTATAAAGTGATGGAGAGCATTTTGGTATTTCAAAGAGATTTTTTCGATAAGGGAATTGCCTATTTGAAGCCGATGGTGCTGCGGGATGTTGCTCAGGACATCGGGATGCATGAATCCACCATCAGCCGCGTAACGACCAATAAATACGCTTACACGCCGCAGGGTATTTTTGAACTCAAATATTTTTTCAACAGTTCAATCAAGCGGGCCTACGGCGGAGATATCGCATCCGCCAGCGTTCAGGAAAAAATCAGACAGATTATTTTAAACGAAGATCCCAAAAAACCTTATAGTGACGATAAAATTTCACGGCTTTTAAAACAGGACCATCAGATTCACATTGCACGTCGCACGGTTGCGAAATATCGTGAAATGCTGAAAGTATTGCCATCAAACAAACGCAAACAGATTTAGGGGGGTAAGTATATGCAGACTTCGGTAACGTTCAAAAACCTCGATTCTTCCGATACATTGAAGTCATATGTTGAGGAGAAACTAGATCGATTTGATCGCCTGCTGGATAATCCCGCAGAGGCCAATGTTGTTTTGTCTGTTGAAAAATTCCGCCATATGGCTGAAATCAATATTATTGGAGACCGCCTGTCGATAATCGGCAAAGAAGAAACCATCGATATGTATTCGGCCATCGATATGGTGCTTGATAAACTTGAAAAACAAATAAAAAAGAGCAAAGAAAAAATTAGGGAACGCCGCAGCAACGACAGTGTCCGGAACAAAGGCATGCTTGCAGAAGAACTCAACTTGCCTGAAGAGGAACTGGAGCTTCAAGTTAAAGTAAAACATATCGAATATAAACCGATGCATGTTGAAGAAGCGGTTTTGCAGTTGGACCTGTTAAATGATAATTTTCTGGTTTTCACCAATGCCCAATCAGACCAGGTCAATGTTTTGTATCGACGTAAAGACGGTCATTACGGGTTGATCCAACCGAACAGTTAAGCCCGACACGGGTAGCGAGTTTTCACAGCCGGCATCATCTGGAGGCCTGGTAGCCCGCTGCCCGATTTTATTTTGCGAGTGTTAAATGAAAATTCTTGAAGTCATGCAAAAAGAAGCGATTTTAGATGATCTAAAATCGCAGAATAAAAAAGGCATTCTCGAGGAACTGGTGGCTCCCCTGACTGGCATTACCGGTCTGAGCCAGGAGGATCTGACAAGGGTGCTGATGGAGAGAGAGCGGCTGGGCAGCACCGGAATCGGCGGCGGGATTGGAATTCCGCATGGCAAAATTAAAGATCTTGAAACCCTCGTTCTGGGTTTCGGTCTGAGCCGCAAAGGCATCGATTTTGAGTCGATTGACGGGCATCCCACCCACATTTTTTTTGTGCTGATAACGCCTGAAGATTCAACCGGTCTTCATTTGAAGCTTTTGGCCCGAATCTCACGAATTCTGAAAAATGACGACTTCAAGGAACGCCTGCGGAATGCGACCGATCGTCAAGAAATTTTTGATATCATCAAAGAGGAGGATGAAGAATTCTAAGCCATAGGGTTCATTGGACGTCTCATAAATTATAACTTATTGAGAATTCTTTTATGCGTTCTGTGTCTTTGCCTTATTAAGTGAAACATCTAACCATCATCATTATTACCGGCCTAGCGGGCTCTGGAAAAAGCACGGCAATGGCAGCATTAGAGGATGCTGGCTTTTATTGCGTTGACAATATGCCGGTCGCCCTCCTTCCCAAATTTCTCCAATTGCCAATCGAAAGCAACACGGAAATCGCCGGGATTGCGCTGGTAATGGACTTGCGGGAAAAGGGATTTCTTACCAAATACAGCCGGGTATTTGAATCCCTCCAAAAAAAGGGGTACGAGTTTGAAATCCTTTTTCTCGAAGCCAAAGAAGATATTTTGGTCCAGCGTTACAGCGCCACCCGCAGGCAACATCCACTTTCACAGGGCAAAAGCCTGTTGGAGGGTATCCGGGCCGAAAGACAACAGCTGGAAGACCTGCGTGCGGTTTCCGATCGCATCATCGATACGTCCAGTTACAATGTTCATGAACTCAAGTCCAAAATTTTAGAGATCGCCCGCAAAAGTAAAAAAACGACTCCAATGCGAATTCAAGTGGTCTCTTTCGGGTTCAAAAATGGTGTGCCGCTGGACGCCGACCTGATCATCGATGTCCGCTTTCTGGTTAACCCTTATTTCGTAGCAGAATTAAAACATCTGAATGGCGAAGATGATAAAATTAAGGATTTCATCCTCAGTCATAAGGACACAAAAACTTTTCTGAACAAATATCTGGATCTGCTTGACTATTTGATCCCTATGTATGAAAAAGAAGGCAAAGCGTATTTAACGGTTGCCATCGGTTGCACCGGCGGGCGGCACCGATCCGTAACCATCGCCCGCACCATCTTTGATCACATTCGAAAAACCAGAAACCAAGCCGAAATTGTTCATCGCGACATCGATCAGCCAACCTAGCTTGAGGCTATCCCGAAAAAGCAGATGAGCTATATTGGATAATAGGGTAAAAAAAGGTGAATTATGATTGGTATCGTCATCGTGACACACAGTCAGTTAGGAGATGCACTAATTGAAGCTGCTGAATTTATTATCGGCAAAAGACCCGAAGCCCTGGCATCCATCTCTATTGATTTAAATGAAAGCGCAGAGGTGTTGCGCGCAAAAATTGCCGAAGGTATCAAATCCGTCAGTTCAGAAGAAGGTGTGCTGATATTAACTGACATGTTTGGCGGAACCCCATCGAATTTGAGCTATTCGTTTTTAGAAGAAGGACATATTGAGGTCATCTCCGGCGTCAACCTTCCCATATTGATCCAGTCCGTCAATAGCCGGGAGAAAATGGAGCTTAACGAACTGGCAGTCAAACTGGAGGAGTTCGGCAAAAAGAGTATTTCTCTGGCAAGCAGTATATTAAAAGGAAATAAGCGGGGTTAGGCAATGCCAAATTGGCAGCTGGCAGCCATAACCCCTCAGGATCTGGACGAAATCCTTGCCATCGACCGCTCGGCATTTAAACGGCCCTGGCATCGAAAATCATTTTTAGATGAACTGGCCCACATCAATGCTTACTGTTATGGGGTCAGGGCCCGCTTGACTGATAAATCCACCGGAATCATCGCATATGTATTTCTGCGAATCCTGTTGACCGAAATGCACATCCTGCGGATTGCGGTCGCTTCGGATTTTCAGACCCGGGGAGTGGCCACATGGCTGCTAGAGCGATGTTTCAACCTGGCCACACAGAAAAGGGCTGATTCGGTTTTTATTGAAGTTCGCCCCACGAATAAATCGGCCATCACCCTTTATCAGAAGTCGGGTTTTCAGTTACTGGGCACAAGGCCCAATTACTACCCGGAAACCGGCGAAGATGCGCTGGTGATGGTAAAACATTTAAAGGAGCACCTATGACGGTAAAAGTCGGTATTAATGGTTTTGGAAGAATTGGACGGCTGGTCTTTCGCGCAGCATGGAATCACCCCGAAGTTGAAGTGGTTGCCATCAATGATCTTGCCGATGGCGCCACCATGGCGCATCTTCTTAAATATGATTCTGTGCACGGCCGGTTCCAGGCAGATGTTACCTCTGTAAACGACCGGATGCAGGTTAACGGCAATTCCGTGGCCATCCGGTCCATTAAAGAGCCCGAGAAAATCGATTGGCGCAAACTGGGTGTTGATATCGTCGCGGAATGCACCGGATTGTTTCGCGATCGTGAGGGCGCCTCCAGGCATCTGGCGGCCGGGGCCCGCAAAGTCATCATTTCCGCTCCGGCTGGCGATCCCGATATTACGATTGTTATAGGGGTCAACTCTAACCAGTATGATCCGCGTCGCCATCATATCATTTCGAATGCATCCTGCACAACGAACTGTCTGGCACCGGTGGCCAAGGTCCTATTGGAGAATTTCGGCCTGGAACATGGGTTGATGACCACGATCCACGCTTACACCGGTGATCAGCGACTGCTGGATTTTGCGCACCGGGATTTGCGCCGCGCCAGAGCAGCCGCACTGTCTATGGTGCCGACCACCACCGGCGCTGCCAAAGCCGTTTCACTGGTATTACCGGAGTTGTCAGGCAAGCTGAATGGGTTGGCCATCCGAGTCCCGACTCCGAATGTATCCATGGTGGATTTTGTGGCAACGGTTCACAAATCCGATATTACGGTATCGGAAGTGAACGCGGCTTTGAAAAATGCCTCGGAAGAATCCTTGTCCGGCATACTGGGATACAGTGAAGAGCCTTTGGTTTCGTGCGACTTCAACGGATCCTCATTTTCTTCGGTTGTCGATGCGCCCACGACCCATGTGATCGGAAACATGGTAAAAGTGCTGGCCTGGTATGACAATGAGGCCGGCTACTCCCATCGCATGGTGGACCTGGCAGCCATGGTAGGCGCTCAATTATAATTTCAGATAACAGAAAACAGAGGGCAGAAAATGATAAGAGGTGGCTCTCGGATCGAATTTCTATCCTATGCCGTCCTTCATCTGTCTTCTGACACCTGTCTTCTGACATCTGTTTAATTAAGGAGCTTGCGATGACAAAACGCAGAGCGTTGATTGCGGGGAACTGGAAAATGTATAAAACTCCGGACGAAGCTGCTGAGACTGCGCGACAGCTGGTTGAACGCGTGGCCGAAGTTAGCGATGTCGATATCATGATCGCCCCGACCTTTACCGCCCTTGCTCCGGTATTTAAGGTGACTCAAAACAGCCCGGTGGCACTGGGCGGCCAGAATCTTTTCTGGGAAAATGAAGGCGCTTTCACCGGGGAGATCTCCGCAGCCATGCTTAAATCCACGGGCTGCCAGTACTGCATCATCGGCCATTCCGAACGCCGTCAGTATTTCGGCGAGACCGATGAAACGGTAAATAAAAAGATTCGGGCCGCAATCCAGACTGGCCTTAAACCGGTTTTCTGTGTCGGTGAAACCGAAAAGGAGCGTGAGGCCGGGCAGACGTTATCGGTACTTGACAAACAGGTTAAAAAGGGGTTAAAAAGATTGGTTTCAGACCAGCTGGATGTGCTGATTATTGCCTATGAGCCGGTGTGGGCCATCGGTACCGGAAAAACCGCCACCAATGACCAGGCTCAGGAGGTTCATCAGTTTATTCGATCTCTGGTGGAGAAAAATTTCGGAAAGCCTTTGTCGGATTCCATCAGGATTTTATACGGCGGTAGCGTCAAACCGGACAATATTGCGGGGTTAATGGCAATGCCGGACATTGACGGCGCCCTGGTTGGCGGCGCAAGTCTTGACGCCGAATCATTCAGCAAGATTGTCAAATTCAAAAAATAAATACAAAACTTAAATTAAAGAAAAACATTATGTCTACGATACTGATCATCGTTCATGTTATCGTCTGTGTCGCCCTGATCATGATTGTATTGCTTCAAACCGGCAAGGGGGCGGATATGGGGGCCGCCTTTGGCGGAGGATCCAGTCAAACGCTGTTCGGCAGCACGGGGGCCTCAACCTTTTTAAGTAAGGCCACCACCGGTGCGGCAATCATTTTCATGTTCACATCGCTGGCGCTGGCTTATCTTTCCAGCCACCGACCGGCCGATTCGATCATTCAGGGCACGCCGGCACCGGTTGAACAGCCGGCACCGGCAACCCAGAGCGAGACCGCCCCGCAGCCGGGTTCGACTCCGGCCCCGTCAGCGCCGGCTGACCAGGGGCAGACCGCTCCCCAGGAAAGCAGCGCACCGGCTAATCCGGCGCAGTCTGAATAAACTGAAAATCATTCATCATCATTGAATGCAATTGCCGAAGTGGTGGAACTTGGTAGACACGCTATCTTGAGGGGGTAGTGGCCAAAAGCCGTGCCGGTTCAAGTCCGGCCTTCGGCACCATTAATAATATCAAGCCCTTACGGAGTTTTTCAAATTGACCGTAGGGGCTTTTTTAGTGCCTTGGTCAACAGAATGGTCAACACTTCCGATGAAGTTGACCATTTGGGCAACAGCCCGGCGGGTGTCGGATTCATCAATTGTGTTATACCGGTCGAACATTTCCCGGGTAAAATGTCCAGTCACGAATTATCAAACTATTCTATATCTTTATTCCAATTTGTTCGGCAAGTGCTCGTCTTTTCTCTCGGTAGAATTCTGATTTTTCAATATCACCTTTTTGACTTAATAGTTCTGAATAACGGAAGTAGGAGGTTACAAGATCAGGCAGGGCTCCTTTTTTTTCAGCCAGTAGAATGCTTTTATTTATATTACTATCGATGCATTTCCAATCGGGATTAGTCTCGTTTGCATAAATAATTGCTTTTGTTCGATAATTGATGATTTCTCCCCACTTTTGACCGTATTGGTCGAGAGACAATGCTTTTTGATTCATAGATTCGGCTTCAACACTATCGCCTTTGATTGCCAGACACTCCGCCAATAGCGAGTAAAAATATCTTAATGCAAGAACAGAATCAGTAGATATGAGGAATTCAATCCCCTCACGCATTAACTTGAGACCATGTTCTTCTTTTCCGAAATTGAAATTGGCGGCGCCCTTAAAGAAAGAAGACCAGGCAATTGGTAATGGGTTCCCGAGTTTTTTTGAAATATCAACACAGGTGGAACAATAGTCTATTGTTTCTTGCAATTGACCGTAGAGAAAATGGATTGTTCCTAAATAGCCATATGCCATTGCTTCAAATATCAATATCTCATGCTTTTTTGCGACCTCAATTGCATTTTCAATTGCCTTTTTGCTGTTATCGAATTGTCCTGTTATGCCATAAATTAATCCTAAAAAGGCGCCAGAATAAACAATGTCATCATATTTCCAATAAGGTTTGATCAAATTGAGGCCCTTTTCAAGAAATTCAATGCCTTTTTTATATTTTTCAATATATAAGCAGGAACGACCCTTTAGATTATAGGACAATGCCAAAAGTTCCTTGTTCTTCAAATCTTTAGACCAAGTAATGCACCGTTCAACCTGTGGAAGTGTTTCATTAAAATCGCCCTGCATATATGCAAATCGGCCCACCCAATAGTAGACATCTCCCACTCGTCCCTCGCTTCCTAATTCCTGTGCATATTTGAGTGAGACTTTCAGTGCATTTCTAATTCTATGTGATGGTGCATATTGCGAAACTTCAGCCCACTTTAAAGTAAGAGTGATATATTTTTTTTGATACTCAAAGAGTTCTTTGCTTTTTTCTAAAAATGTCAAGGCGTTTTGATAATGCTGCCGTGCCTCTTCCAGTGAGTGCATGCGGGCCGCCTTGTCCCCGGCTGTTTCCAGGTAATGGATAGCTTTTTCGTAGTTAGTGCTATTTGAATAATGGTAAGCCAGAACTTCATATAGTTCATCCAGTCTGTGTGAATAAAGTGATTCAATCGTTTTTCCAATTTCCTGATGAATTTCTTTTCTCTTCTTAGAAAGTAGGCTGTTATACGTCACTTCCTGGGTTAGCGCATGCTTGAATATATATCTTGATTGTGGATAAATTCCGCTCTCATAAATAAGTTCAGAATCCTTTGAAGCTGAAAGATGGGATATGAGATCTCGCTCAGGCAGCTTTGTTAGCTCTTGGATCAAATCTTGACTGAACTCTCTGCCAATTACAGCACCTGTTTGGAGAATTCTCTTTGCAGTCTCAGGCAAGGAATCAACTCTGGACATTATGACATCTTGGATCGTGGAAGGTACAGTTATTTCTCTGATGTCCTTAAAAAAAGTGTATTCATTTCTGCGTATGCCGATTATTTTTTGCTCTATTAGGGATTTTACAAACTCCTCAATATACAGTGGAATTCCTTCAGTCTTTTCGAGAATCAGTTCCTCAATATTCTTGTCTATTTTATCTTTTCCAAGATAATGGTTCAACATGGTGAGGCTTTCGCGATTGGACATGCGATTTAAATTAAGCTGGTTATGATATGACTTCCCGCCCCATGTATGAACGAATTCAGGGCGGTAAGTAAAAATTAAAAATACCCTGGCGCCTGAAATATTATCCAAGAGATCTTTCAGGATATCTTCCGAACTTTTATCTATCCAGTGAAGATCCTCAAATGCCATAATGAGAGGTCTAATTTCTGAACCCCCGATGACAATACGCCTGAGTGCTTTAATGATGTGTCCTTTTCTTGTTTCAGGATTCAAAGTGGCTTTATCGATATCGCTGTCGACAACTGACAAAAATTCAAGGATATAGGGAACAGTTGATTTTTCTTCAACCCCAATTTTTCTTATGCCCACTGATACCTTTCTTTTGATTTCATCACTTCCATCTTCTTCATGGATATCGAAATTTGACTTTAAAATATCAATTACAGGATGGTAGGCCCTTCCACGGTTGTAAGGCAGACTCTTGCCTTCAAGAAAAGTTACGTTTTCGTTGGAAATGATCTTTCTGAATTCATACAGTAGCCTTGATTTACCAACTCCTGCTTCAGCCATAATTGAAAAGGCTTGGCCACGACCTCCTTTTGCCCGCTCAAAACCATCAAGTAGAATTTCAAGTTCCCTTTCTCTACCAACAAACGGTGTCAGACCTCGCTCAGCGCTGACATCGAATCTTGTCCTTCTCGTGCTGGGGGCAATTGCCCGGTAAACCTTTATTGGCTTTTTTTTGCCTTTAACCTCCTTTTCTCCGAGTGCCTCAAACCGGAAAAACCCCTCCGTAAGCTTGAATACATCATCTGTAACATAGGTTGTGCCGGGTTGGGCCTGTCCCTCCATTCTAGAAGCCAGATTTACCGTATCACCAACTGCCTTGAACTCGACTCGCAAATCGTTTCCTACGGTACCGACAACAACCGGCCCGGTATGAATTCCAATTCGCATTTTAAGTGGCGGGACATCTTTTTTTTCTTGCTTCAATGTGTCACTAAATTTTGCCATTTCCCGGTGTATGGCAAGGCTGGATCGAATCGCTCGTTGCGGTGCATCCTCCAAAGCAACCGGAGCGCCAAATAGCGCCATAATTCCATCACCTGTCATCTCGTTGACCGTACCCTCATAGTCGTGGACTTTGTGAATCAGGATTTCGTAAATTTGATCTATGATCGTGTATGCGTCTTCGATGCCCAGCATCTCAGACAAAGGGGTGAAGCCCTCCATGTCGCAGAACATTACCGTCACCTGCTTGCGCTCGCCTTCTATACGGTCTTTTTGAGACAGGATTTTTTCTGTCAGGCCTTCGGGAAGGTACTTTTGAATTTTTTCTATTTTCTGGTCAAAGGAAAATTCTGTGGGAGCCTGTTCTGAAGGGGGAGTGAGGTTTTGACCACATTCTCCACAGAATTTTTTACCGAAAGGAATCTTTGTTTTACAGGAAGGACATACTAACTCAAACTTAGCTCCACATTCTTCACAGAACTTTACCCCTTCTCGGTTGACAGATTCACATTTCGGGCACTTCATTTCTGTTGCCCTCCGATGATGTGATTTAAAGAATCTGGTCCACAACAGATTAAGGGATGATAATTATCTTTTCGCAATGGATTTTATATTGGAAATGGGGTCTTATGTCAAACGGATAGACTCAATATAAATTGATTACCAATAAAAGTTTGATTTTGTGGCTGTCATGTTGCAATACAACAATAAACTCGGCTGAGTAATGATTCTTCTAAAACTATCTTGAGATGTGCTTTTTATTGGAATTGACAAGGGGTATGAGAAAAACTATTATCGCGTTTTATGAACTAAAATCCCGTTCAAGGCGCAATCCAAATAAAAGGAGGAAATAATGGCAAAAAAAATCGAACACATTCATTGGCCCGGTGCCCCGGATGTCTGGATGCCCTACGCCCCGGCCATTAAAGTAACGGGAGGGAGCATGGTTTTCCTTGCAGGCGTTACAGCCGCTCCGGTCTATCACAGCCATCCCCACATACCGGAAGAATTCGCAAATATGCCAACGGATATGGAGGGGCAGGCTCGCGAGACTTTGGAAAACCTGCGAAAAGGCCTTGAATCGGTCGGGGCCTCTTTCGCGGATCTCGTGGTGGCCAATCGTTTTCTTACGGACCTTTCCATGCAGGACACCCTGAACAAAATATGGAACGAATATATGGGAGACAACAAACCGACCACGACCACCGTTCAGGTGGTGCAGCTTGCAACCGATCCACGTTGTTTGCTAGAAGTCAATGCAATTGCGGTGGTTGACTAGAAGTGGTTGCAAAACCCATCTAAGGCCCAATGGCTGCGTTGCAGGCCTCCGATAAATGCTCGAATACCCATGTATGCTGCGCTTTCTCGATCGGCCTGACGCCTTGCCCTTGAACCTGATCTGATGTTTTAAAACCACTTCTAAAGGAACAGGGAGAATTGCCATGAATGACTATAAAAATGAGGATCTCGTATCAGGGAGTTTTGTACTGACACCCGCTGCCGGAAAAAAACTGATCGGCAAAGCCGTCGCCTCCCTGCCGGAAGTGCAGCATGCCTATAAAAATGGGAGGCTGTCCATCGCAAACGGGACGACGACCAGTTATGTCATCGAGGCCCTGACCGGCAGACCGGTTCAAAAGTTCGAATATTGTGTCGGTGTGGTTACGGAGGGCAAGTTCGCTGAAAACCCGGATTCGGATCATACCCTCATGATGTGGGAGAAGGGCCGGGAGATGAAAGTTCCCTTTCCGGATTTCATGAAAGAATTTCAAAAATATGAAAAAAATGATGTCTTTATCAAGGGCGCCAATGCCATTGATCCTCATGGTTTTGCCGGAGGGCTTCAAACGAACCCCATGGGCGGCTCCTGGGCCGGGGCCTTTGGAGTGATCACCGCCCGGGGACTTCATTGTATCGTGCCGGTCGGCCTTGAAAAGATGATTCCTTCCGTTATTGAGGCCTCAAAAAAGCTGGGCCAGTTGCGGCTGAAGTATACATTGGGCGATCCGCCGGGAATGATCCCCCTGACATCCTTTAAGGTCGTCACGGAAATCCAGGCCTTTGAGGTGCTGACGGGGGTCAAGGCGACCGTTGTCGCGGCAGGCGGAATTGGGGGATGTGAAGGCGCCAGGGCCTTTGTGGTAGAGGGCGATGAGAGCCAGATCCAAAAGACCTTTGACCTCGTCAAGGAAGTCCATGATGAGCCTCCCGTCGCCGTGACCGGCAGGGTCAAAGGCAAATCAAATTTGCCGGAATAGAGATGGGTTGCTGTCGCTTAAACTAGCTTTGATTTTATTAAGTTTTTGATTTCTTTTTAAAATTTTACAATTCCCGCCTTCGGCACTACCTATCGATAAAGGGCTTAGAGAAACAACCGTACTCTAAGCCCTGTTTTTATTGTATTTAGCAGATGTCCAATGCACCGACCAGAAAGTGAAGTGCGCAGCGGATGCCGGCGACCGCGACATTGGATCTAAAGGACCTGATTTAATGCTTTTTCGAGCGTGCTGACGGTGCGATCGATATTATTCAGTTTATCCAGGCCGAAGAGGCCGATTCGAAACGTTCGGAAATCATCAGGTTCATCACATTGCAACGGCACACCCGCTGCGATCTGGAGCCCAACTTCCAAAAATTTCTTTCCGTTTTGTATATCGGGATCATCTGTGTAGCTGACAACCACACCGGGAGCCTGAAAACCCTCTGCAGCAACACTTTTTATTCCTTTGCTGACCAGCAGTGCTCTGATTTTGTCGCCCAGTTCCTGCTGCAAAGCCTTCATGTTATCAAACCCGCGTTTTTCGGTTTCGAGCATCACATCGCGAAAGCCCCTGAGAGCATCGGTCGGCATGGTGGCGTGATAGGCATGTCCGCCATTCTCATACGCCTCCATGATTTGAAGCCACTTGAGCAGATCGCACGCAAAGCTGGTGCTGGTTGTCGAATTGATTCTTTCCCGTGCCAGAGCGCCAAGCATCACCAGGCCACTGCACGGTGAGCCGCTCCACCCTTTTTGCGGCGCACTCAGGAGAACATCCACGCCACAGGCCTCCATATCCACCCAGATGGTTCCGGATGCAACGCAGTCTAAAACAAATAGACCGCCGACAGCATGAATAGCTTCTGCGACCGAGCGCATATAATCTTCCGGCAAAATCATGCCCGATGAGGTTTCCACATGGGGGGCAAAAACAACGTGGGGCTTTTTGGCTTCGATGGTTGCGACCACCTCTTCAATCGGCACAGGCGCAAACGCCGCATGCTTTCCGTCTTCAACACGACGCGCCTTCAGTACCGTGGATTCGGAAGGAATTTTTCCTGTTTCAAAAATCTGGGTCCAGCGGAAACTGAACCAACCATTTCGAATGACCAGACATTTTTTTTGGGTCGCAAACTGTCGCGCTACCGCTTCCATGCCGAAAGTGCCTCCACCCGGAACGAGCGCAACCGCTTTGGCGTTGTAGGCCTTCTTCAGCGTCCTTGAAATGTCGTTCATCACTTGTTGAAACGACTTGGACATGTGGTTGAGTGAGCGGTCGGTAAAAACGACCGAGTATTCCAGAAAACCGTCTGGATCGACATGGGAAAGTAAACCTGGCATGTTTGCCTCCTTTCTCTAATATGTATAATTCATATAACTTGTTTTAATTTTTTAACTGGAATTCAATATCATCGTTTCGGTCCTGAATTCTTCGATTTTGGTAATTGTAATTACAGTAACAATCCTCCCAGGTCAAATGATTTAAAACCAAATCAAGGACGACTGCCAATCATTCTGTATCAAGATGATATGCGAACATGCAGCCAGAAAGGCACAGAAACCAGCTTAATGTCGCTTAAACTAGCTTTCATTTTATTAACTACTTGTTTTTATTTATAAATTATCAATCCAGCCTTCGGCACCATTTTTAAAGGCACTTAGATTCTTTCTAAGTGCCTTTTTGGGTTTGCCTTTATATATCAATAAACAGAGTTTATCAGCGGAATCCAGATATCATAGGATCCCACTATATCGTTTTATATTCAATCTCTGCTCCCTTAGTCCGTCAACTTGGTCAGCAACGTGCCCAAATTTTCCCCAATTTTTCCATTCTTCCTGGACCAAGCAATCAACTTCATTTCTTTTTAAATCAAAAAATCGGTGCAGAAATTTAAGGTTCGCATCTTGAATGTTTGCTATTCTGTTGTCTAACTCTGATGATAATCCCGGTGCCTCTGTGGGAATGGTCACACAGCCAGATAACATTACAATTAAAAAAAGCCCAGAAACACGAAGTTTTTTAAATATTGACCTGTCATCTTCTTTTCCTCCTATTCCGTTACGCCATCCACATTTTTTTTGTTTAGCACTGGAATTTGTAAATTGAGCAAATGAAAAATTTTAGTTTTGCCACAATTGCCGGATAAGCGGGATAAAATCAATTGTCATGCGTTGTAATTATCACATACTAGTCGCATAACTTTCAAATTTGCCGTGCAGGCCCTTTAACCTCAAAATAGTACCGAGAAATTTTTCAAAAGCTTGTGGTCCCCTGAAATCTCGATCTCCCCGTCCGCAACAGCCGCCTTTGCATCGAAAGAACCTGAGAGTATGTCATACATAGCCCTATCAGAGACTGTAATCGTCAGGTCAGGGTCGTTGACAGGGCC
>Ga0209742_10000389_pt1 | contig 23777 bp, 27 predicted proteins | sample DeeMarSeWOR38_10_FD_187462 | JGI IMG/M metagenome (GOLD analysis project Ga0209742, IMG submission 187462) | Marine sediment microbial communities from White Oak River estuary, North Carolina - WOR-3-8_10 (SPAdes) (version 2) | ecosystem: Environmental > Aquatic > Marine > Intertidal zone >... | reverse complement strand
AAGCTTCCCGGAGTAGTGAAATCAAGCTGGTAGCTTGCAACTTGCTTCTGGCCATTGGCTTCTGGTTTGCCGCACAGGCAGGCAGCGATGAGCAAATGAATTGTGACAATTAACCAGTAGCCAGCGACCAGAAGCAAGATAAAAGGAGAAAATGATGGCGGTAAGCGATCCGATAGCCGACATGTTGACCCGTATTCGAAATGGCGCTAAAGCCAGATTTAATAGCGTTGATGTGCCGGGATCAAAACTCAAAACTGAAATAGCCAGGATCTTAAAGGACGAAGGTTTTATCAAAAATTACAAGTTTCTTAAAGATGGCAAACAGGGCATTTTGCGAATTTACCTAAAATACGGTACGGGCCAATCCGAAGTGGTCTATGGCCTTAAACGAATCAGTAAACCCGGCCGTCGCGTTTATGTGAAAAGCGACGAAATCAAGCCTGTTTATAATGGCATGGGGATTTCAATCTTATCCACATCCAGGGGCATTATGACCGATAAAAAGGCCCGGAAGGATAACGTCGGGGGCGAGATCCTTTGTAATGTTTGGTAGATACCAACGCAAGCATCCAAGCAAAAGGCAAAAGGCACCAAGAAGCATGCAACACATCCAGTAAAGCGTTAACGGCTTGGAGCGCAATGCTTACTGCATACTCATATGGGAGTCGTTTATGTCTCGAGTGGGGAAAAAACCGGTTACAATTCCAGAAAAAATCAAAGTCTCTTATGAAAACAGGAAGCTAACTGTTCAAGGCGAGAAGGGCAAACTCACGCGTTCGATTCATCCCGCTGTGGATTTGAAAATAGCAGACGGTGTTTTGAACGTGGTTCCATTTGAAGATAAACGTACCAGCCGAGCGCTGCAGGGACTGACCCGAAGCCTTGTGGCCAATATGATAACCGGTGTCAACAAGGGGTTTGAACGCACTTTGGTTATAGAGGGCATTGGCTATCGGGCTGAAACCAGAGGAAGCACCATTGTCTTAAATGTGGGGTATTCAAATCCGGTTCAGTTCGAATTGCCGGAGGGCATCAACGCCTCGGTAGATCGCAATACGGTTATCAAGTTATCCGGCATCGATAAGGAAAAGCTGGGTCGGACCGCTGCAGCCATTCGCAAAATACGGCCGCCCGAACCATACAAGGGCAAAGGGATAAAATATGCCGAAGAAAGGATTCGCAGAAAGGCCGGTAAGGCAGGGGCCACGGCTTAGAAGTGTTTAAATATTACATCAGCTAAAAATGGACATCAGGAAATGGGAACGCTTAACTTAAGAGCACAGGCTCGATTAAAACGCAAAAAAAGAATTCACAAAAAACTAGTGGGTACCGCCAGCCGGCCAAGGCTCTGTGTGTTTAGAAGCGCCAAGCACATTTATGCCCAGGTGATTGACGATTCCAAGGGCCAAACACTGGTTGCCGCTTCGAGCATGGAAAAGGCCGTGCAGGAAGTTCCGGAAACGAATAACAAGCTGAGTGCAGCGCAGACGGTGGGTAAAATCATTGGTCAACGTGCTCTGCAAAAAGGCGTCAAGCATATCGTATTTGACCGAAACGGATTTCTGTATCACGGCCGGGTAAAGGCTGTGTCTGAAGGTGCCCGTGAGGCCGGTTTAGAATTTTAATTATCGATGCCTTAAGAAAGCCGGAGAGCATATAATAAAAAAGGAATGAACCACAAAGAGCACAAAGCACACAAAGAATTATTACTTAAAATTGTTTTTAAAAACTTTGTGAACTTTTTGCCATTGTGGTGATAGGTTGTAATACCAAAGGAGGCAGGCTCTTGTTCAAACCAGAAATAGAGGAAAGCCAGCTAATTGATAAAGTGGTCCACATCAATCGGGTGGCAAAGGTGGTCAAAGGCGGTCGGCGTTTTAGTTTCAGCGCAATTGTTGTTGTCGGTGATGGCCAGGGATCCGTTGGGTTCGGTCTCGGCAAAGCCGGAGAAGTCCCCGAGGCCATTCGTAAAGGTGTTGAAAAGGCCAAAAAGAATATGATCGCGGTTCCTTTGAATGAAGGCACGATTCCTTATGAAACCATCGGTCGATTTGGAGCCGGCAAAGTTCTGCTTAAGCCGGCGGCCGAAGGTACCGGGGTCATTGCGGGCGGAGCTGTCCGGGCGGTTCTTGAAGCAGTCGGTGTGCAAAACATTTTAACCAAGTGCCTTGGATCGCATAATCCCCACAATTTGGTGAAGGCAACAATTAAAGGTCTCGAACAACTGGAGAGTCGCGAAATGGTGGCTGCCAGACGCGGAATTTCAGTGGAAGATCTGTAGATTCCGGCATGCCAGAATTCAGTGGAGTAAGGAAGTGGATCAAGGAAAGGATGAGATAAATGGCCGGAACGGTAAAGGTAAAACTCGTTCGCAGCATGATTGGCCGACCCGAAAAGCATCGTAAGGTTTTACGGGGGATGGGCCTGACGCGATTAAATAAAACAGTTGAGTTCAAAGATACCCCTGAAATCCGGGGAATGATAAATAAAGTATCTCATCTTGTTAGCACTGAGGAGAAGGTTGATGAAGCTTCATGAAATATCGCCGCCGTCAAATTCTCGCAAATCCGCTAAACGGCTGGGCCGTGGCGTTGGATCCGGCTGGGGCAAGACTGCCGGCCGGGGCAACAAGGGGTTTAACAGCCGATCCGGTGGCGGTGTCAGACCCGGTTATGAGGGCGGGCAGATGCCAATTCAACGGCGTCTTCCCAAGCGCGGCTTTAACAACAATTTCCGAAAAAAAATTGCCATCCTCAATGTAAGAGATTTGCAAGCATTTGAAAGCGGCAGTCAGGTAGATGAGGCCGCGCTTGTGAAAGCAGGGCTGGTTAAGGGTTCAAAAGACGGTATCAAATTACTGGGACATGGCGAGATCCGTATTGCCCTCAATGTCAAACTAAATCAGATCAGTAAAAGCGCCCGGGAAAAGATTGAGGCAGCGGGCGGTACTGTAGAGGTTGTATAATGATCGGTAGCGGGTTCCAAAATATTTTTAAAATACCCGAACTAAAAAAGCGCATTTTGTTCACCTTGGGCTTGCTCATCGTTTACAGGGTGGGTGTTCACGTTCCGGTACCGGGTATTGATTCTGCAGCACTGGCATCGTTTTTTGCCAGGGCCGAAGGTACTATATTCGGCATCTTTAATATGTTTTCGGGAGGTGCCTTGGAACGGTTGTCTGTTTTTGCCCTCGGGATCATGCCCTATATCAGTGCCTCAATTATTTTGCAGCTTTTAACTGTGGTCATTCCCCATCTGGAGCAACTAAAAAAGGAAGGTGAGCAGGGGCGCAAAAAAATTACGCAGTATACCCGCTATGGTACGGTGGTTTTAAGTATTGTTCAGGGTTTTGGTATCAGCGTGGGTCTGGAAAGTATGAGCTCACCCGGCGGGGCGCCGGTGGTTCTGTTTCCGGGCTGGGGCTTCAGGCTGATGACGGTGGTCACTTTAACGGCCGGCACGGCTTTTATCATGTGGCTGGGAGAGCAGATCACCGAGCGCGGAATCGGCAATGGAATATCTTTAATCATTTTCGCCGGTATTGTTGCGCGGCTGCCGACCGCAGGAGGAAATACATTTCGCTTGCTGTCAACCGGTGAAATGGGAATATTTATTATCCTGATTTTAATCGTGTTCATGGTGCTGGTCGTCGGTTTCATAATTTTTGTCGAACAGGGACAGCGTCGCATACCGGTTCAATATGCCAAACGGGTGGTGGGGCGAAAAATGTATGGCGGTCAGAGTACCCACCTGCCGCTCAAAATCAACACCTCCGGTGTGATTCCACCGATTTTTGCATCATCGATCATCATGTTTCCGGCCACCATCGCCAATTTCATCAATATTCCCTGGATAAAGGCAATCGGCGAAAGCATGCGGCCGGGCAATGTCGTTTATGAACTGCTGTTTGTGGGCTTTATTTTCTTTTTTTGTTATTTTTATACCGCCGTCACCTTTAACCCCGTTGATGTGGCTGAAAACATGAAAAAACACGGTGGCTTTATTCCGGGGATCCGACCCGGCAAACGCACGGCGGATTATATTGATAAGGTTCTCACGCGCATCACCCTGGGTGGTGCCATATATGTTTCAATGGTTTGTGTCATGCCTTCGATCTTGATAACGCGGTTTAATGTTCCGTTTTATTTCGGTGGAACGGCATTACTGATTGTCGTCGGTGTGGCGATTGATACGGTTGCGCAGATAGAGTCGCACATGCTGAGCCGTCACTATGAAGGATTTCTAAAAAGCGGCGGTGCGCGATTAAAGGGCCGCTACTAACCGGGAGCCATATAAACCCAGAAAACAGGAGTTGTGTGTGGCCAAAGAAGAACCCATTGTTGTTGAGGGCGTTGTTCTGGAAACATTGCCCAATGCGATGTTCAAGGTTGAATTGGAGAACAAGCATCAGGTGCTTGCCCATATTTCGGGAAAGATGAGAATGCACTTTATCAAGATCCTTCCCGGAGACAAAGTCACGGTTGAGCTTTCTCCATATGATCTGACCCGCGGCCGAATCACCTATCGTTCAAAATAAACAGTTTATTTGGTATTGGGTATCGGTTAGGCTGGCAAATAGGCGTGCTTTTATTACCAATACCCAGTGCCTGGTGTTAGGAGTGTGTTTTTATGAAAGTGCGAGCATCTGTAAAAAAAATTTGCCCAAAATGTAAAATCATTCGACGTAAAAGAGTCGTACGGGTGATCTGCGAAAATAAGCGGCATAAACAGCGGCAGGGATAAAGGAGGGTATGCATTGGCTAGGATTGCAGGGGTTGATTTACCCAGAAACAAACGAGTCGAAATCGGGTTGACCTATATCTATGGGATCGGCAGAACCTCCTCCCGGCGGATTCTGGAGAAGTTGAATATCGATTTGGATATGAAGACCGATCAGCTGACAGAAGATCAGATCAGCAATATCCGCAAGGCAATCGACGCTGAATATAAGGTGGAGGGTGAGCTGCGCACCCAAATCTCGATGAATATCAAGCGTCTGATGGATCTTGGTTCTTATCGCGGACTTCGTCATCGCAAATCGCTGCCGGTACATGGCCAACGTACGAGCACCAATGCCCGCACGCGGAAGGGACCCAAACGGGCCGCCGTCAAAAAGAAAGGCGCCGCTAAAGCGAAAAAGTAAATAATAATAAGGATAATTTGATTAGAGGCGAAATCAATGGCCAAAAAAATTCGTACGAAGAAAAAGGTAAAGAAAAACATTTCCAACGGCGTTGTTCATATTCAGTCGACATTTAATAATACGATTGTGACAATAACCGATTCGGGGGGAAATGTCGTATCGTGGTCCAGTGCCGGTGTGCAGGGGTTTAAGGGGTCTCGGAAAAGCACGCCGTTTTCGGCTCAACTGGCTGCTGAGGACGCCGCCAGAAAGGCGATGGAACACGGGATGAAAACCGTCGAGGTCTATGTTAAGGGACCCGGCCCCGGAAGAGAATCGGCATTGCGTGCATTACAGGCCACCGGGTTTAATGTCGTGATGATCAAAGACGTAACACCTATCCCCCACAATGGGTGTCGGCCACCAAAAAGAAGAAGAGTGTAATGGTTATTCGTTATTAGTTAATCGTAATTTGTGATAATCTCATCCGCAAAATAATCACGAGCATTATTGATAACAAACAGCTGGTAGCCATTAACCAATCACCAATAACCAGTAACCAAATTTGGAGGATCTTTTGTCAAGATATAAAGATTCAGTTTGCCGGCACTGCCGGCGCGAAAACTTAAAATTGTATCTTAAGGGCGACCGCTGCTATTCGGACAAATGCGCCTTTGACCGGCGGTCCTATCCACCCGGGCAGCATGGTGAGCGCCGCGGCAGGAAAATTTCTGATTATGGGATCCAGTTGCGGGAAAAACAGAAGGCCAAAAGAATTTATGGACTTTCTGAAAAACAATTTCACCTGTTTTTTAAAAGGGCTGAACGCCAGAGAGGTGCCACCGGGACCAATCTGCTGGTATTGCTTGAACGGCGTCTGGATAACGTTGTCTATCGTCTTGGCTTTGCGAATTCCCGTGCTCAGGGACGCCAGTTTGTCCTGCACAATCATTTCTTGGTCAATGGCAAAAAAGTCAACATCCCGTCATTCTTGGTCAAAGTGGGCGACTCGATTGAAGTAACGGAAAAGAGCAAAAAAGTAGCGGCGATTTCGGATTCCATAGAGGCGGTCGTCCGCAGGGGAATTCCTCAATGGCTGGAGCTCGAAAAAGATAAGGACAAAGGGGTCGTCGGCGGATTTCCAGTGCGCGAAGACCTCACGATGCCGATCCAAGAGCAGCTGATTGTCGAGCTCTATTCCAAATAACGATGGTACAGTGTGAACATAGGGGTCTGCCCGATTTTTAGTTTGATCATCCAAAAACCTTTTCAATCTGGAGAAAAAAAATGTCATCTGATGAACTTATGTATATTAACTGGCAACAAATGATTAAGCCAGAAAAAGTTCAGGTAAGCAGTAATCCATCCTATGGCAAGTTTGTGTGTGAACCATTGGAAAGGGGTTTCGGGATTACCATCGGCAATTCTCTGAGAAGGATTATCCTGTCGTCGTTGTATGGCGCTGCCATTACAAGCGTAAAATTTGACAGCGTCATGCATGAATTCAGTGTTATCCCCGGAGTGCTGGAAGACGTTTCAGAGATTATTCTAAATCTCAAAGAAGTGCGTTTTCGGGTTGCTGACGCAGAACCCAAGAGCGTCCGACTCGAAGCAGCGGGTGAAGGAGAGGTCACCGCCGGCGACATATTGAGCGATGACGGCAAATGTGATGTGCTGAATCCCAAACACCACATTGCGAGCCTTGCGGAAAAAGGCAAGCTAAACATGACCATGACCGTAAAATACGGCAAAGGATATTCTCTTGCCGAAGCAAATCAAGACGAAGATGCTCCTGCCGGCACCATACCCATTGACGCGGTCTATTCGCCTATCAAACGCGTGAATTACGTGGTTGGCAATGCGCGCGTCGGCCAACGTACAGACTATGACAAACTCACCATGGAGGTCTGGACTGACGGAAGCATTCTTCCCGAAGATGCGGTTGCCTTTGCTGCAAAGATCTTAAAAGAGCAAATGTCAATTTTCATCAACTTTGACGAAGAAATTGAACCGGAGCCGAAGGAAAAGTACAAAGACAAGACCAAGCCCAGGTTTAATGAAAACCTCTATCGAAGCGTCGAAGAACTTGAACTATCGGTTCGCAGTGCAAACTGCCTGAAGAATGCAGACATCAACCAGATATGGCAACTGGTCAGCAAAACGGAAGCGGAAATGCTCAAAACCAAGAACTTCGGCCGCAAGTCTTTAAACGAAATAAAGGAAGTGTTGTCCGAAATGGATTTGTCGCTCGGGATGAAACTGGAAGGCTTTGCACCGCCCGAAGAAGACAGTGAAGAAGGAGAGTGATAGGCCATATGAGACATCGAAAAGCTAGCTTGAAACTAAATCGAACGACGAGTCATCGTTTGGCGATGTTCCGCAATATGGTTACGTCGTTGTTTAAATATGAGCGTATTCGGACCACAGGCCCCAAAGCCAAAGAGTTGCGGCGTTTGGCGGAGCATCTCATCACGCTGGCGAAAAGAGGCGACCTGCACGCCAGACGGCAGGCCCTTGCGATTATCAGGGAAAGAGGTGTGCTTGACAAACTGTTTGTTGAAGCAAACGAAAAATTTGGCAACTCTGCCGGAGGTTACACCCGCATCGTCAAGCTGGGCAGACGGCCCGGCGATGCGGCACCCATGTCTTTGATTGAACTGATTGTTCCCGAACCCGTTGTAAAGAAAAAAGGCAAAAAGAAAGCCGCCAAAGCGGCAGCTGCGAAATCAAAAGCAGACGCCCAGCAATCAGCGGAGACTGAAACCAGAGCAGAAAAGAAAGTACAAGACAAGATAGAAAAAAAACCGGCGCCCAAAAAGAAAGCCGCGCAAAAGGAAAAGGCCGGCAAATCCGAACCGAAAGCGGCTCCCAAGAAAAAAGCACCAAAAGCTGAAACGCAGAAAGCGGGCGCAAAGGTGAAAGCATCGGCAAAAGAGGAGTCCGGAGATTAGCATTCGTTTCTGGCGGACTTCAAAAAAAGGAAACCGATTAAGCCCGTAAAATTAATTTGTGCTTTTCAAACCGGGTGCTCCGCACCCGGTTGCAAGTTCAACTTAAAAAGCACTGCGCGCTTTTGTCTTTTCGGCCTATGGCCGAAAATCCAAGCCAGCCGCTATGCGGGTGGTAGTTGACTCAATCTCGCCGCGCGCAACCTGACAGAATGACCCTGTTGATATTTTCATCAGGGTCTTTTTTGTGAATTTTTTCGCTGGTGCTGTTGATCGATGGGTCTATTTTTCAGTAATCCTCGATGTTACTTTGTCCAGGGCCTCCCGGGCGGCTTCTTTCACTTCAATAGCGTAATCATGCGTGAGCACGTTTTGCAGAAACGCGCTATCCTGACGCCGGCCCATTTGCCCGATCAAATACAGCAAATCCCCTTTAACCGTATCGGTCACATCGTTGAAGCTTTTCAAAAGATAGTCCCGAGTCTGAAAAGCCAGCGCTTGATTTTTATCGATGATTTCTTCCATTACCACCATCGCACCCAGACGGACCGGCCACTTTGAATGGATTAAAAGGGCATAAAAGGCCGGGAAGATTTGAGCTTTTTCCATCATCATGTCTGCCAGCAGAGCGGCCTTGCCCTCTTTCAGCATCATTTCAAGAGATGCCGGTCCAAGAAAACTGGGATCGCGGTTGACCATAACCTCAACGATTTCATCTAGTTGCAATGTGCCGCTCCAACGAAATTGATTTTCCAGAATCAGGGTGGGCACGGATTGAATGTTGTCGCTGTTTGCAAGTTCGGGAAAGTGCATCACATCGACAACTGTTAATCGAATGTTGTCGTTCAAAGTTGGCAGTGGCAGCAGCTGATATACGGCTCCCGGGCAAAATTGGCACTGTGGCGAGACATAAATGACCAGATGGGTCGGCAGATTTATTTCGGCCAGCCGGGCCGAGTTAGCACCCGCCAGTTGGGTCGTTCCCGAATCTTTCAATTGCAGGGCTTCAACAAAGGGTCCGAGCTCAGTGCCCGAAGGAATTGCTTGATAACGTAGCCCGTTATGAATCCTTATCGCCGGAACCTCATCGGGGTCACCTTCTTCTTTTTTGACATGAATTTTGGGGACAAGTTGAGTCAGTTGATCGCAAAATTGTCTGAACTTGAGGCTTGTCTCATGGGCGGTCTGGATGAGTTCGATCTGGACTTCTTTTGATAATCTTTCATTAAGGGCTGCTATCTGCTTTTCTTCGGATGGCGTCATTCTGTCATGGGTTCCGCTTTCAAAGGTTCCGGGTATAAAGTGTTAAATTAGTTTTATTTGTTTCATTGGTTGAATTCGTTGGCGCAGGGCGAACCTATCGAACGAATTAAACCAATTAAACCAATTAAACCAATATAACGTTTCTTAACCACCTGAGAGCTTTATGCCACGACCTCTTGCAATGCAAGATAAAATTCATAGCTTAGGTCAGAATAAAATAATGTGATCAGCATTTGAGTGGTCCGGTCATCGGTTCAAGGCATTCCTTGACTTATCGCTTTTTAAAATGATATAGGCCTTTATAAAATAATAGAATCCATCTCACAAACTGTCCGGCTTAACGGCGGTTCATAGCCTTCTGCAGAAAGGAGAAATCAAGATCATGGATCCTGCAAGTCTGTTGAAAGATAAAATTGTGCTGGCGGTGGATGATGAAGTCGATGTTACCGATACCGTCGCAGAGATTTTGGACATGTGCCTGGTGCGGAAAGCCAATGATTATGACACCGCGCGTCAACTTTTGATGAGTTACACTTTTGATATCGTTATCCTGGATATCATGGGTGTAAACGGCTTCGAGCTTTTAAAGACTTCTGTAAAACGGGGATTTCCCACGGTAATGCTGACCGCCTATGCATTGACACCTGAAGCGCTGGAAAAATCCATCAAACTGGGCGCGGTTTCCTTCCTGCCAAAAGAAAAAATGGGCAACCTGGACGATTTTTTGGCCGATGTGGTCTTGAAAGGCGGCCAGCCGGTCTGGGGCAAACTCTTTGATAAACTCGGCGATTTTTTCAATAAACGTTTCGGACCGGATTGGAAACAACGCAACAAATTTTTCGAGGAATTCGAGCAATCCATCAAGTCTGAAAAATAGGGCGGGTGCGGATCGCCGCAAGATCGATTCTGAAACTGAAAGATTGACAATTTGCCGGTGGACAAACTGTTAAATTTTCCGAATCAGTTAGCTGCAAAGCCAATAGAGCAGCGATTTTGTCCCGTTTTTTACTTGACAAATATTTGATTTGCTGTGATATAGCTAACAAATCATCTTTGGCAAATGAATGTTATTTAGAAATTATAGGCATTATGCCCAAAAAGGAGGTACACATGAGTTTTAAGAAACTGTCTATCACCGCTGCGTTATCTTTGATTATTTTAGGCTTAATGATTGGGCCTGCCCTGGCCGCCGGGCCGTCGCTGGAAGCATGGAAGCCTGCCTTTGATCCATCAACCGCCAAATACAAATTCATCGTATCCAATGTATCTCATCCTGTTTTAAAGGGCGTCTATACTGGGTTTGCCATTCGGGATGAATTGTGGAAGCGCACAAACGGCCAGATGTATCTCGATTATAAGCCTTTTTCCATGCTGGGGGGGGAGGTGGAAGTTCTCAACCAGCTGCAAATGGGCGCCATTCAGGGCATGGCGGTCAGTTCGGTGGCATCGACCAACCTGGGCCCGCGGTTCGGCGTGGTCAATCTGCCCTTTTTGATTGATTCCTTTGAGAAACTTGAAAAATTTGTCAACAGCGGCAAGCTTTTTGACCATTTCCTGATGGCCATGGATCATCAAGGGATCATGGCAGTGGATATCTGCAGCTACGGCAACTACGGCTGGGCCACGACCGTACCGGTCAAGACGATTGCCGATGCCAAACAGGTCAAATTCCGCATCGCCGAGGCAGCGGTCAATCAACTGTCTTACAAGTCGTGGGGATTTAATCCCGTGGTGATGCCCTGGCCGGATGTGCCGGTGGCACTCAAGCAGGGCGTTATCACCGGTCTGGACCATACGCTGACGGTGTGCAGCATTACCAAAAAATTTGAAGTGGCCAAATATTTTACCGAGCTCAATTACGCCCAGGGCCTTTTCATCTGGACTTTCAACAAGGCCTGGTTTAACAGTCTGCCGGCAGACCTTCAGAAAACCCTGGTGCAAACCGTCAAAGATGTCTGCGCCGAAGCACGCGTGGCTGCCAAACAGCAGGAAATGGAGCAGCGCACAGCCGCCATGGGACAGGGGATCGAATTCTTTCAACTGTCCGGCGAAGAGATGGCTACCCTTAAAAATCAGGGAACCGCGGTGCATAATGAATTTGCATCTGAAATTAACAAGCTTTACGACGGAGACAAGTATCGTCCGGACAATTACCTGTTAGAAGTCCAAAAATACATGGGTTATACAAAATAACTTGATTATTTTTTTTTCAGGCAATAATAAATAAAGGGGTTTCGGTCCAACCGAAGCCCCTTTTACTAATTTCCGGACGATGAGGTAGGATTCTATGTTTGGAAAGGTTCTGAATTTCCTGGACAAGGTCTTGAGCTTTTTTGAAGAGTGGACGCTGTTTATCAGTGTGCTGGTTGCTTTGGTTGCTCTTTTTTTCAATGTTATCCTGCGATACGGCTTCAACTATTCCCTGGCCTGGTCTGAAGAATTGGTGCGTGAGGTTATTATCTACACGACCTTTATCGGCTGCAGTGCTGCCGTTAAAAACCGCTCGCTGATCAAAATCGACGCCAGTGTCCAGCTTTTCCCGAAATTGAAAATCCCCCTGACCTTTTTCAGCAATTTTGTGGTCATGATATTTGCGATCATGATGATATACTATGGCTGGCTGATGGCAGCACTTCAGGTTCGTACGCACCAAAAGACCATTATCATGCAGATTCCGCTGGTCTATCTTTATGCGATCCTTCCATTGATGGGTGTGCTGATGCTGATCCGGGTCATTCAAGTATTTTATCAAGATATCCAGCAGCAGCTGGCCAGCAAGGCGCAGGATTAAGTTTTGAATTAAACGCTGAGGTAAGGAGAACCTGAATATGGAAACCAGTCATGTTATCATCCTGGCAATTCTTTTGGGATGCATGGCGACCTATGTCCCTGTTTACATGTGTCTGTTTTTTACTGCTGTTTTAGGCTTTGTTTTTTTTACCGATCTGCCCCTTCTCCTTCTGGCTCAGACCCTTTTTCGCAGTATGGACAACTTTGCCCTCGTTGTGGTTCTTTTCTTTATCCTGTGCGGCAATATCATGACGGCCGGGACCATTGTCGAAAAGTTGATAAAGGTGGCCAACGCCGTTGTCAGCTGGCTTCCGGGGGGCCTCGGAATGGCCGGGGTCCTGGCCTGTGGTTTGTTTGGCGCCATCTCAGGCTCCACGGTGGCCACCGTGGTGGCGCTGGGTGGCTTTATGATTCCGGCGCTTATCGATAACGGGTATCCGCAAAAGTATACCCTGGGCCTCATGACCACATCACCCAATCTGGGCGTGATTATTCCGCCCAGTATCGGCATGATTCTCTACAGCATGATCAGCAATGTCTCCCTTGAAGGTTTATTTCTGACCGGATTTTTGCCGGGGGTGATGATTATGTTCGGTGCCTGCGTTTATACCTATTTTGTTTTCCGCAAGAAAAAAGAAATTGTGCGCAATCCGATTCCCCGCCCGACCGAGCTTTTGGCTGTTTTTAAAGAGGGATTCTGGTCCTTGATGCTGCCGGTCATTATTTTCGGCGGCATATTTTCGGGTGCCTTTACCGCCAATGAAGCGGCAGTGGTAGCCTGCGTATATGCCTTCATCGTCGAGCTGTTCATTCACCGATCCATGAAATTCTCCGATGTCAAGAAAGTCACCGTCAGCTCTGCGGTAACCTCTGCCACTTTGTTGATCATCGTCGCCGGTGCCACCTGTTTCGGACGCTTGCTGACCCTGGAAAACATTCCGGGCAAAATAACTGAAACCGTATTGGCCGCCATCCAATCTCCGTTCATGTTCCTGCTGGCCATGAACATTCTGCTTCTGCTTGTCGGCATGTTCATGGACATCATATCGGCCACGATGATTCTGGGACCGGTGTTTTTACCCATGCTGGATGCGTTTGGTATCAACTGGATGCATTTCGGTTTGATTATGACGGTAAATCTGGCTATCGGATACTGTACGCCGCCCATGGGCGTCAGCCTTTACATTACCGGTGCGATTGCCAATAAGGATCTGATATATATTACCAAATCGGTGATCCCGTTTATCGTCATTCAAATGATCGTGCTTTTTATTATCACTTATATACCGGATGTTGTTTTGTGGCTACCGCGGGCCATGGGTTTTTTACAATAGCAATATCACAAGCCGGCATTCGATTTGAGGAGGCGCTTTAAATGTCAGGTGATCAATCCTTGCTCAAGGGCAAACGTATTCTGGCCGTAGATGATGAAGAAGATATACTGGAAACCATTGCGGAATTTCTGGATGAGTCGGTCGTCGATTCGGCCCGGGACTATGACAGTGCTTCTAAAAAAATAAAAAAAGGGCAATATGACCTGGTAATTTTAGATATTATGGGGGTCAATGGGCTTAAACTGCTTGAAGAGTCCGTTGACAGAGGCATCCCGACGGTAATGCTTACTGCGCATTCCGTCAACCCGGAAACCCTTATGGAATCGATTCAAAAAGGAGCCATTTCCTATCTCCCCAAAGAAAAGCTTTCCGAGCTGGATGACCTGTTGGATGCGATTTTGGGAGCACACCAGCGCGGTGAGCCGCCGTGGAAACTGCTTTTTGAAAAGCTGGGCGATTATTTTGACAAACGCTTTGGTTCTGGCTGGAAAGAGAAAGACCGGGAATTCTGGTCGGAATTCAGTCGGACCTACTCGATTGGAAAAGGCATCCAGGAGCGCTTGAAACACGACAAGCGAATCCTGGACAAAGGTGTCTAGCAGCCATCTCAAAATGGCTTTTGGCCCACCCTCCAGAGGCGGACAAGTCTCTTTGTTGGTGCCTGGTTTCAAATCCTCGATCCGCCTCAGGCGGCCCTGCCGCTTAGGACCCACAATGGGATTTCAACAGGCGGGAATTTCCGCTTTGCGGGAAAACTTTGCTCCGCCGCTATCTCACGGGCATCATTCCTGTAGTACTCAAAATCGAAGCCGGTCAGATATTGGCTATTGGTTTATCCGCCGGTCTTTGTCGGTGTTTCAGTTTGGCTGAATTTGATGATATCGCCTTGGCGCAAATAGGCATTTTTAGAGTATTTTTTAGCGCTTTAATTCTTGACACACTGATCTCCTTCCTCTATATTTCACAACTTATACCTATAACGTATACTGTATACGAAACTGATATTTTGCCAAAATAAAACGAGTCACAGGAGGAAAAAATGGAATTTAGCCTTCCGGAAGAGCTTGAAATTCTGAGAAATACGGTGCGCGATTTTGCGGAAGAAAAAATTGCGCCCTTTGCCGATGAATGGGATGAGAAGCATTATTTTCCCTATGAGGAGGCCGTCAAGCCGATGGGAGAACTGGGTTTGTTCGGTACCGTTATTTCGGAGGCATATGGCGGGTCAGAGATGGGCTGGCTGGCGGCGATGATCATCAGTGAGGAAATTGCGCGGGCATCGAGTTCTTTGAGGGTCCAGGTCAACATGCAGACCCTCGGGTGTGCGTACACCATCCAGAAATATGGCAGTGAGGAGTTGAAGAAAAAATATATCCCCAAGCTGGTCAGTGCCGAATATCTGGGCGGATTTGCCATGACCGAGCCGGATGCGGGCTCTGATGTGATGGCTATGAAGTCCCGCGCCGAAGACAAAGGAGATCACTGGCTTTTAAACGGCTCCAAGACCTGGATCTCGAATGCCGATGTGGGTGACGTCATTATTTATTATGCCTATACGGATCGAGATGCCGGTTCAAAGGGGTTGTCGGCCTTTGTGGTAGAACTTAAAAATTTCAACGACGTTCGTACCACCGCCCTGGACAAACTCGGATCCCGATCTTCCCCCACGGGAGAAATCTATCTGACGGATACCAAAGTGCCAAAGGAAAACATTCTCGGCAATCCCGGTGATGGGGCCAAAATCCTTTTCGGGTCCTTGAATCAGACGAGACTATCGGCTGCAGCCGGAGCTGTGGGTCTGGCCCAGGCCTGTCTGGATGAAGCGGTCAAGTATGCAACCGAGCGCAAGCAATTCGGCAAAGCCATCGGCGAGTTCCAGATGAACCAGGACCTTATTGCCCAGATGTCAGCTGAAATTGAAGCCGCCCGACTTCTGGTTTACAAGGCCGCCTGGGCAAAGGATCAGGGCCGATTAAACAACGGACTGGATGTCGCTCATGCAAAATATTTTGCGGGTGAAGTGGTGACCAAATGCGCCATTTATGCCATGCGGATTCTGGGCGCTTATGGTTATTCCACCGAATATTCGGTGGCACGCTTTTTCCGTGACGCCCCGACCTACACCATGGTGGAAGGCTCTTCCAATATCTGCAAGTGGATTATTGCATTGGATCAGCTGGGCATTCGCAAAGCCAACCGTTAAATAGGCATAGGGCATGGCGCATGGGGCATAGCGTTATATTCCTATAGACGTTGACAGGCTGTCAGCTTGTCGAAAGATAGCATTTTCCAATTTGAAAGGAGCAAGGTATGAACATCGTGGTATTGGTGAAACAGGTGCCGGATACCGAGTCGCTGGTTCAGATTGCAGGTGATGGAGTCTCCATTAAAACGCAGGATATCAAATGGATCATGAACCCGTATGATGAACTGGCTGTGGAAGCGGCTCTGCAAATTAAAGAGGCCCAGGGGGGCACGGTAACCATCCTAACCCTGGGACCGGAAAAAGCGATTGAAACGATTCGAACTGCACTGGCCATGGGTGCCGACCAGGGAGTGCACATCAAAGATCCGGCAGCCGAAGGCAGCGATTCTTTGGCGACGGCAAAATTGCTGGCAGCCGCCTTGAAGGACATCCCATTTGATTTGATCATCGCCGGACATCGGGCCGTGGATGAAGATAATTATCAAGTGGCTTCAGCCGTAGCCGAGTTGATGGGCATTCCCCAGGTGTCCATGGTCAATAAAGCTGAAGTCACCGAAAGCAAAATTACCTGCCAGCGCACGATTGAAGGCGGCACCGTTGTTGTGGAAGCTTCGCTGCCGGCCCTGTTTACTACCCAGCGGGGGCTCAACGAGCCGCGATATGCTTCTTTACCCGGTATCATGAAAGCCAAGAAAAAGCCGGTGGATGTTAAAACCGTTGCCGATCTGGGAGTCGATGCCGCACTTGTGGGCGCAGCCAACCGTAAATTAAAGATAAAGGCGCTTAATTTACCGCCTGAGCGGCAAGCGGTTAAAATGATTGAAGGAGAAGCCGCAGCGGACAAAGCGGCAGCGCTGGTGAAAATTTTACATGAAGAGACAAAAATTATCTAGAGGAGAATTCATATGGCACAGGGCGTATTTGCAATAACCGAGCAAAGAGATGGGGAACTTCGAAAAGTGAGCCTTGAAGTTGTGAGCGAAGGCCGGCGGGTGGCCGACGGCCTGGGAAGCGATCTCACGGCTGTGGTGCTGGGCTCCGGTGTTGAAGGCCTGGCGGAAGAGCTTAAAAAATATGGACCCGATAAAATTTGGGTTGCCGACGACCCCGCGCTGGCTGATTATACAACCGACGCTTACACCAGTGTACTGTCTGACCTCATTCGGTCCGCGGATCCGGCAGTTGTCATTATCGGCGCATCCGCGCAGGGCAAAGATCTTGCCGGTCGCTTATCCGCGAGACTGGATGCCGGCGTGGCCATGGATTGCGTGGCGATCAAAATGGACAGTAGCCGTTTAACCTATACCCGGCCGATGTTTGGCGGTAAAATCCTTGCGGATGTCGAGATTGAAGGGGCGCCTCAAATCGTTGCCATTCGACCTAACGTAATGGACATCGTCGAAACTTCAAAAGACGGTGCTATAGACAAACCGGCCGTTCAGGTTGGAGAGATCAAAACCTCGGTGGTCGAGAAGAAAATGGAGACCGGTGATAAGGTTGAACTCACCGAAGCCGATGTTATTGTTTCCGGTGGACGCGGTACCGCTGGTAATTATGAGGCAATCGAAGCGCTGGCAGCTGAGCTTGGCGCCGCCATCGGCGCCTCCAGATCGGCTGTGGATGAAGGCTGGCGGCCCCATAGTGATCAGGTCGGCCAGACCGGGAAAACCGTATCGCCGACGCTTTATATTGCCTGCGGCATCTCGGGTGCGATTCAGCATCTTGCCGGCATGTCGACTTCCAAGTATATCGTCGCGATCAACAAAGACGCCGAAGCGCCCATTTTTTCCAGGGCTGATTTTGGTATCGCCGGCGATCTGTTTGATGTGGTTCCGGCGCTAACCGAAGAAGTTAAGAAAATAAAAGGATAGGCGCCGAATTTTCAATCGACTCGCAAACCCAATCGTTTTCAGATGGGTGCATTTTGAATCAGCCCTGCCGATGGCAGGGCTGACTGTTTTTTTGGCCTTCTGCAGATACGGATTTTCATAAACATGGGTGTTTAGATAACATGGAAAATAATCACTTCATTACCGGACTGGTTTTACACCACGAAGATCACGAAGCATACAAAGAATGCAAATTTATGAAAAACTTTTTAGCCTTCTGGAAACTTCGTGTTCTTCGTGGTAAATAATTTATTTTCCAATTTATTTTTTCTTCAATTGTACGAAAGGGTGCATAATGGCAACAGATATTGTTGAAAAAACAAAGAAAACCGCCGAACTTTATTTTAGTGATGTTCAGGGTGAAAGACCATTTGATCTGTGGCGTTCTTTTGACAGGGATCTGGCCAAAGATTTATCCCTTTTTATCACCGGTCAGATGTATGCACGCAAAAAAATTCCGCACCGGACCCGACAGTTGATCACCGTCGCGGCGCTTACCGTGCTCTCCCGACTGGATGAGCTTCAGCTGCACATTCATGCCGCACTGAATGTCGGGTGCACGCCGCAGGAAATTGCCGAGGTCATCTTTCAAACCGCAGTTTATGGCGGTGTTCCGGCTACCAATCAGGCCTTAAAGATTTTACGGGCGGTTCTGCAGGAAAAAGGGTTCTGGCCGCTGCCGGATCATAAATAGCGCTGCTCGGGAAGCTTTTCTTTTAGAACCTGTCTCAAAAATGTCTTTTGGCCCAATATCTTTGTTCGTGCCTTGTTTGAAATCCTCGACAACCAGCAGGTTGCCTGCGGTTTAAAACACGGCCCCGCCGCGCCTGTCTCGGCGAAGCGACGCTTTTCGCGTGGCGAAGACGGGATCTGGACCAAAATCCTATTTTTGAGATGCCTCTAGTAAGTATTTAAATGTCCACAGCAAAATGTCGAAGGGGTGTATTAAGTTCTCAGGCGCTTTCTTTGCTTGACACGGGAGCCGAATTTTATCTATCTATTCCAGATAAAATAAACAGGTTTTCCGTCGTTCTTAAAAAAGATTGCGTTCGTATTCAATCGCCTTTTAACAAGAAAGGAGGGCGATGTGGTTACCGCTAACATTGAATTTCGATCATTAAAGAAAGAAGATTTTAAGGCGGTGGTCCAGATCGATGAAAAGATCTTCGGTCGGGCAAGACCCGAATATTATGAGACAAAATTTATTCGAGCGCTTGATGAAAAGGAACGGGTGGCATTATCATTGGTGGCTGAGATTGATGGTCAAGTCGTTGGTTTTGTGATGTGTGAAATTTACGTTGGTGAATATGGGATACCGGCAACGACCGCTACTTTAGACACCATTGGTGTTCACCCCGAATATCAGGGGCAGGGGATTGCCAGGCAACTGATGGATGTATTTTCCGGGCATTTGCGAAAAGCCGGCATAAAAAAAATAAATACCCTTACCAAGTGGAATGATTGGCAGCTGATTCGATTTTTTAGCGCCAGTGGCTTTGTTCCGGCAAAGACCATCAATCTTGAACTAAACATCGACTAGGTTGAATTTAGACTTCAAGCGACCCGCATCGGCTGACTTTCAAACGCATCTGTGATCATCCCTTGACCGCCGATGATCTCGAGTTGACACTGCAACGCCCCTACTTATACTGTATTGGGTCAAGAAAGTTTAACCCTAAATGATCGTAAACAAAATGGGAAGGGTTTAATTAAGGCTTAATTGTTTTTGATTGTTCGTTGTCGGAAGTTGAATTCCCCATTAATAATTAATCCGTACGCCCTGTGGAGGCTTTTATGAGTTTAAAATTAAAGCAGATCGTTGTTTCAATTGAAAATGCTCCCGGTCGACTGCACGAAGTGACAGAGGCACTTGGCAGCGCCGGGATTAATTTGCGAGCACTCAACCTGGTTGATACCGGGGCTTTCGGGCAGCTCAGGTTGCTTGTTTCCGATGTAGTGACTGCGCGCAAGATTTTAATGGAAATGCAGATTCCGGCTTATGTCAACGAAGTCGTGGCTGCCGAAATCGAGGATAAACCCGGCAGCCTGGCAGGACTGCTAAAACCCCTGACGCAGGCCGGTGTGTCGGTCATATTTATGTATGCCTTTATTACTTTTACAAAAGGAAATGCCATTATGATCTTTCGGTTCAGCGATAATGATAAGGCCATCGATGTTTTGAAGGCCAGTGGCGCCCGTTTGCTGGACACGGAAACATTCGGGATCCTTGAAACCAACAATGGATAGTGTTGTGTCCGACAAATAATTTACAAAATGATCGCCACTCGCGCGCGGGCGGGAGTCCGGTTCAAAGACGCCTTGATTCCCGCCTGCGCGGGAATGATGCATGGGTAATACGCCTGAGTGCCAAATTATATTTTAGATTATATTTTTGAAATACCGCACTATAAGTATCTTTATGAAATCAAACAGACAGATGAATCGTTCCAAAAAAGCCAAGGCATGCTCCGGCGAAGAAAAACCGGTGGCGATCCATGAGCAGGGAACGGCATCGAAAATCCAAAAAGACCGGTATCGGGTGCTGATCGATGATGTGGCCGATGGGTTCTACGAAGTCGATCTAAAAGGGAATTTCAAGTTTTTTAATAAAGCGCTCTGCCGAATTTTCGGGTATTCACGTCAAAAAATCCAGAACCGCAATTTCCGGACATTTATGGATGAAACGAACGCTGGAATTGCGCGGGAGGCCTTCAATAAAATTTATCGCACCGGCAAAGGTGTGGTCGATATTAACTGGGAAATCATTCGGAAAGACGGTGAAAAGCGTCATCTGGAAATCTCCGCCAGCCTGATTAAGGATAGTGGCGGGAAGCCCGTTGGTTTCAGGGGGATTGCCAGGGATGTGACCGATAAGATTATCGCCCAACAGGCGCTGACAGAATCTGAAGCCTGTGCCCTGGAATTGTCCGAGCAAAGCCGCCGGGCCGAACAGCGCTACCAGGCATTTTTGAAATTCTTGCCGATACCGGTATTTGTCTTTAATCTGGACAATACGGTGTCCTATTTGAATCCGGCCTTTGAGGACGTATTTGGCTGGCGCTTTGAAGAACTGGAAGGCAAGAAAATACCGTTTGTACCTGAAAATTTTAAAGAGCAGACGATACAGGGCATCCGGCGTCTGCGCAAAGAAAAGGTCATTCGCGGATTTGAAACCAAGCGGTTTACCAAGGACGGACGGCTTTTGGACATCATTGTCGACGGCGCAATCTTCTATGATGAAAAGGGCCAACCCGCCGGTCAGGTCGTCACCCTGCGCGATGTGACCCGGGAGAAACGAAATGAAAGAATCAACCAGGCCCTTTTTAGAATTGCCAGAGCCATGTATCAGTATCGCGGCCTGGATCAGCGCCTGGCGTTGATCACCGGGGAAATTCGAGACCTGCTTGGCGTTGAAGGCGCCATGGTTATTTTGCTCGACGAAGCCAATCAGGAATTTTTTTTCCGCGAGGCCGTATTTGATAAAACTGAAACCGGCACCAATTTTAAAGAAATCCGCTATCCGGTAAACCAGGGCATTGCCGGCCTGGTATACCGCACCGGTAAACCTCAAATTATCAAGGATGTCTATAAGAGCCCGTATTTCGTCCGCGACATCGATCGACAGGCCAAATATCGCACAAGGAACCTGGCAGATGTGCCCCTCGAAATTGAGGGACGCATGATCGGCGTGCTGTGCGCGGTCAACAAAAAGGAAGGCGAGTTTGATCAGTCCGATATCGAGTTGCTGACCACCGTTGGAAATCTGGTTGCCCTTCCGATCGAAAATGCCAGCATCAACGAAGAACTCAAACGATCGTATGAGGACGTCAAAAGCCTGAACCGCACCAAAGACCGTGTAATTCACCATCTGTCCCATGAATTGAAAACCCCGGTCTCTATTTTAGCCGCGTCGCTGGATCTTTTGCAAAAGCGGCTTTCAGAAATGGCCGATATGGGATGGGAGCGGATTTTTGAGCGGGCTCAAAGAAACCTGCAGCGTTTGCTGGAGATGCAATATCAGCTGGAAGACATCCTGCGCGAAAAGGATTATAAAGCTCGCTACATGCTCTCGGCTCTGCTGGACGCATGCGTGGATGAACTGGAGGTCTTGATTTCACTGGGCCTGGGAGAAAAGGATATCATCCAGAAAGTCCGGCAGCATATTGACGACACCTATGGGCCGCGGGAGTCAAAGTCAGCGGTGCTCGAACTGGGGCCGTTCGTAAAGGATAAAATAAAAGCCCTGCGACCCCGGTTTGCGCATCGCAAGTGCCGCCTGAGAACCTACGCCGTGGAGACCGCTCCCATCTACATCCCTCCGGACGTTCTGGGGAAAGTTGTGGAAGGCCTGGTGCGCAATGCCGTTGAAAACACCCCCGATGGCGGCAAAATATCTGTAAAGGTGCGCAAAGGAGAGATCGGCCCCGAAATGGAAATCAAGGACAGCGGGATCGGTATCAGTGAAGAAAATCTGCGCTTGATCTTTGAAAATTATTTTACATCCTATGATACCATGCAGTATTCTACCCGCCAGCCTTATGACTTTAAAGCGGGTGGTAAAGGCTTTGATTTGCTGCGCATGAAAATATTTTCCGAAAGGTATAATTTCAGAATCAAGATGGCATCCCAACCCTGTCATTTAATCGACGCAGAGGGGCATTCTTGCCCGGGCAATGTCGAGGATTGCGTGCCGGACGCAGCTGCCAAAGGTTGCCACAATACCGGCGGAACCACAGTGACAGTGCAATTTTACCCGGCTGAACGATTCAGCAAAAGGCAGCTATCGGGCAAGAAAAAATTTTGAATGCGGATTAGGCCCCAGACTCTTTGAACCTCTGGATTAAACCGACAACGATTTTTCTCAATGATCCATTGAGATCTATACAGGTCCTACCATGAGCGATCAAAACGAAAACAAAGATGAGCAGCTGTTGACCGGACAGGCGGCCGAGCAATTTTTCAGAGAAATTGAAATCGAATTCCTGGTGCATGAACTCAAAGACCCCATCGCCATTATTGAAACCGGCCTGCGGACCCTGCTGGAGCGCCAGGATAAATTCGGCAAATTAACTTCCCGCCAGGAAAGCACTCTCAAGCGCACCCTGCGCAATTCAAAAAAAGCCCGGGAGCTGCTTCACAACCTGCTGGAGATCGGGCGCTCCCAGGCCGAATGCTTTATCGGCGAGCGCTTTCAACCGTCAAAATCGGTTCTGAAGGCTTTAGAAGATGCCCTCGAAACCGGCGCCTGGAATGTTTTTGAAAGTTATATCGATTATAGCAGCAAATCCGACGCCCTTGCATATCTTAAATCCTGCGGCATTGTGCTGGATATTTCGCTCCAGGTGGGCGATTTGGAGATGTTTCAGGACGAGGTCAAGTTTCGTCAGGTTGTCGGCAATCTGATTAAAAACGCGCTACATCACCGGAAAGAGCGGGTGGAGATTCGGCTGGCACAGGATGGGGATAATCTGGTTTTATCGGTCAGCGACGATGGGCCCGGCATTGAGCCGGAACATCATGATATGGTATTTCGACGCTACGCCCAGGTGAAAGACAGCGCGATGGTCTCCCGCAAAGGCCACGGCCTCGGCCTGGCGGGCGCCAATATCATTTCACGCTGTCTGGGCGGCCGCCTCGACCTGGAAAGTGCGAAAGGCAAAGGGGCAACCTTTCGATTAACGATTCCTTTAAGACTGGCTACAGACTAGAAGTGGAAGCTTCAGCGAAGGGGAGTCCTCCCGGATCCATGACGTGTCGTTTTCCGCCATGAGTTGTCCTCCTGGAGCCATGACTTGTCGTTTTCCACCATGAGCCGCGAAAAGTTCTTTGGAACGAACCCACACCGCCTTTTTTAAGTCCTCACCTATATTTGCGTGTCTTGAATCTTTTGAACACAATCGGAAAATTTTGGATTAGCGAATGAAAAGCATAATTTTTCAGGAAGTTATGTTTATAGCCGGTACCCGTAACAAAATGATGATCGCCCTTTAAAAGGTTGAAGGGTCATTATCTGCCTGATATTTCTATTAATACAGAAAAAGGAGGCAGAAAATGATCCTTTCTGATTTTCGATATCAAGACCCTTGGGCTAAAGAGAAGTTTACCCTTCCTGATTTTATCCAACAAAGCCAGGCTCAGCAGCGTCAAGATCAGCAAGCCGAGATAAATCGTAAAACGCTGGATACACTGTTATCCAAACTGTCGCAAAAAGACATTGTTGGGCTT
>Ga0209742_10000387_pt1 | contig 23853 bp, 16 predicted proteins | sample DeeMarSeWOR38_10_FD_187462 | JGI IMG/M metagenome (GOLD analysis project Ga0209742, IMG submission 187462) | Marine sediment microbial communities from White Oak River estuary, North Carolina - WOR-3-8_10 (SPAdes) (version 2) | ecosystem: Environmental > Aquatic > Marine > Intertidal zone >... | reverse complement strand
CATCAACTACGATTGCATTCCCACTGTTCACAGCAGTTTTCATCTCTTCATTGGTCGCAGGTGATGATAAAGGCTCATTGGAAGAATCTGATGTAACAGTGGTACCTGCGGCACATGAAACAAGCAGAATTACAGCTACAGTCAACACTACAAGTATAACTGCATCAAAAGCCTTTTTTTTTCTTGATGTTATTCTCCAGGACATAAATTTTCTCCTTCGGGGGCGATTATTCCATATGCATTACTGACATTTTTTTGATGTATTATGAAAATACTTGTCTGAAATATATATCTTTGTCAATCCTTTAATAAATTAATTTTGCGCAGGCTAAATTCTGCTGATCTATTCCAGCACACTTCTTATATGGCATTCTAAGAATAACAAAACTATTCTAAGATCAGTTGCAAAACCAGATGAAATTAATTTATTATTTTTATTGTGCATTCACTTTTCGTTCATATAAGATACCATAATGTTTTTTGGGGTCTGATGCGATCTTATCTCTGAATATTAATTTATTCCAAAAGCAGACTATCTATGCATAGCTTAGGCTTTAAAATAATCAGATTCGTACTCCTGCCCCTGTTCATACTTTTCCATACTATATTTTTCCCGTTAGCCGCGGAAGCGGCTGGACCGGAAAAAGCCCTGCTAATCGGCCTGCTTCCCGAGATGAACGTCTTCAAGCAGAAAAAGCGCTTTGAGCCCCTTGCTGCGTATTTAAGTGAACACATGGGGATCCCGGTCAAGTTCACAATGCTGAGCCTCTATGGCAACATTATTGAAAGAATCAGAAAAGAAGAGGTTGACGGCGCCTTTCTCGGTTCATTCACCGGGGCCCTGGCCATGGACCAGTTAAATGTCGTGCCCTTGGCCAGGCCTATAAATACTGATGGCACATCTACTTATTACGGGCATATTTTTGTCAGAAAGGACAGCAACATTACCTCGGTTGCTGACATGAAGGGTAAATCTCTGGCCCTGGTGGAAAGGGCCACCACAGCGGGTTATGTTTTCCCCCTGGCCTGGCTTAAAAATCAGGGCGTTGATGATATAAGTACCTTTTTCAGCCATCATTTTTTTACTGGCAGTCATGACGGGGCAATTGACGCAGTGTTGAACAATAAGGCGGATGTGGGGGCCGCAAAAAATACGATTTACGAACGAATGCGGCAATCAAACCCGCGAATTGATGCCGAACTGGTGGTTCTGGCAGATTCTCCCAGGGTTCCATCCAACAGCCTTTGTGTCCGTAAAACGCTTGAAGAAAAATATAAGACGGAGCTAAAGAGTTTGCTTCTGAACCTGCATCAGGACGCAGAGGGCCAGGAGGTCCTCAAACAGCTGGGTGCCAAACGTTTTGTTGAAACAAACAGAGAAGATTATCAGCCTGTGCTTGATATGGCTATAGAAGCAGGCATAGATCTGAAAAAATATAATTATTATAATCCCTGATCAAGAAATGAACTTTTATTCTGAGCTATTCACCTGAACGGCCACTCCAATGAAAAAATATATTATCACTTCATTTGTGTTTATATTTCTATTTTTCGGGATTGGTTCAGGTGTAATGATCTACCATCTCCTCAACACCACATCCAATCTCCGACACATCGTCAGTCTCCATGAAAATGAAGATATCCGTCAGGCCCTGTCTTTCAGCTTTCAGAAAATACAAAGTTATACCTTCTCTTCTCCTGCTTATTTTGCTGATCACCTTGATGAGATAATTGACAATGCTGAACTGGTTGATGCAACCATGGAACGGTGCCATGAATGCCACCACGCTCCTGAAATAGAAGCTGAACTGGCTGGTGTGACTTTACAGATCCAGGAGTATCAGGAACAGCTGTCTTACCTGATTACCGCTGCTATAGAAGGAGAACACCGCCGCGAACACCAGCGTAAAGTACTCGACCAGAGCAATATCATACTCAATCAGGTACAGGGTATGGTCAACAGAGCAGCAAATACCATCGATATCAAGACCGACCTGGCGATGCGCAAGGTAGGTAAATCTTATTTGATACTGACCGTCACCCTGCTGTTAAGCTTTCTTGCCGCGGCAATTGTGGCACAGTATCTTGCCAGGCATATAACAAAGCCCATTGATGAACTGCATACCGCAGCTACAAAAATTGCTCAAGGCGAACTGGGACACCAGGCGGCATACAAAGGAAACAAGGAATTCAAGCAACTAATAAACACCTTCAACAGCATGAGTTCTTCACTGGCCCAGAAAGAACAAAATATCCGGTCTACTCTGGAAAAACTGAATCAGCTTAACCTCATAACTTTGCCTATGCATGTGGCTCAGGATATGAGCATCATCCTCACCAACCTGAGTGTCAGTATAAATGCTCTCATTGGTGTAAATCATATCGCTATCCTTGTGCCAGGCGAAGAAAACGACCACTTTACCCTGCATCTATTTGATACGGCTGATGAAAGAACTGCAAGAGAGCAAATACCACTGTCCAGGTCAGAAGTTTTACATGCATTCGAAAAAACCGGAGAAAAATCCCTGCTGGATAACGATCTGTCAGATAAGACAATCTGGCCATTTGCCGATAAACTGCCTGAAATAAAAGCGGACAATATCCTGCTGACCTGGATGCTTATCAAAAACAATGTCAACGGTGCTCTTATTGGCTTCAATAAGAAAGACGGGAATTTCAGCGAGGAAGATTCGAGAATTCTTGGCATTCTGGCCAATAACATGAGTGTGGCTTTGGAAAACATCAGGCTGCTCAAAGAAGCTCAGCTCCATATGCTGGAACTCAAAAAAACGCAGCGTCAACTCATCGAGGCGGAAAAACTTACGGCTTTAGGAACTCTGGCAGGCGGTGTTGCCCATGACTTCAACAATATACTCTGCGGCATGATCGGTTATGTTGCCCTGCTGAAACGGAACCAGGACCCGGAAGGTAAGGATTTCAAGATGCTCGACACCATTGAAAAGGCAGGTTTCCGGGCAGCCAATCTTACCAAGCAGCTTCTCACTTTCTCACGTCAGGAGATCATGGATTTCCGCCCCATTGACGTAAACCCGCATATTGAAAACGTGGCAAAACTGCTGGAAAACACAATCAGCAAGCTCATCAACATCAGGCTTGAACTAGGGGAATCCCTGCCCCGGGTTTTAAGTGACCCTGCGCAACTTGAACAGGTCATCTTGAATCTTTGCGTCAATGCGCGCGATGCCATGCCGTCCGGCGGTCAGATCCTGATCCGGAGCGAACACGCTGTTGCTGACCAAAAATTCTGTGAAGAAAATCTGGCGGCAAAGCCCGGCGAATATATAAAGATCACAGTTTCCGACCAGGGACTAGGCATTGACAAAGAAATTCTGCCGCGGATCTTTGATCCCTTTTTCACGACCAAGGAATTCGGTAAGGGGACCGGTTTGGGCCTGGCCATGGTTTATGGCATTGTCAAAAGTCATAAGGGATTTGTTACTGTAACAAGTTCACCCGGTCAGGAAACGACTTTTTCACTATACCTGCCTGAGGCAACACCGATGCAGGATGAAGAAACCCGACAGGAAATCTCAGATCAGATGCTGCAGGCCAACATCCTTATTGTCGATGATGAAGAACTCGTTGTTTCCATGCTGACCGAGCATCTGCAGAACCTTGGCTGCCAGACATACCTTGCCAGGAACGGTGAAGAAGCTATTGACACCATAAACAGATATAAAGATGAAATTGATGTGGTGATTCTTGATATTAATATGCCGGTGATGGGAGGCAAAACTGCCTATGAAAAAATAATAGAACTGAAACCGGACCTCAAGATCCTGGTGGCTTCGGGCTACTCCTTAAACAACACAGCGAAGGAAATACTTGCCAAGGGTGCCGATGGGTTTATCCAGAAACCGTACAGCCTGGAAAATATTACTGCCAAAATTAAGCAGATTATGAAATAACTTCCAGCAAATTTATTGGATTATACTGATATAGGAATTTATCAACATTCTGTTTACAAACGTTGTTGTTTTTCTCTCTTGTGCGAAGAGTTTAAACCTCTCCTCCTATTTCGATGATTTTAGGAATATTACTGAAATCATGCAATTCGTTTAATACCCGCAATCGGGAAGATGTTTTCGAGGCAACACATAATAATCCTTTCCCCACAAGACTGCCTATATGACCCTTATTCATAATTATTATTTTCATGACTACCTGGTCAACGGTTACCACCTGTTGAATATTTATTTCATGTATTAAAAGTTAAAGTGAATGGAAGTGAGAAAGAAATAGCACAGGAAAACAGCAGGTTGAAATGGTGGAAACCTGCAATTCATTGATAACCACAGGTGGTGGTACCGGGTGGGTAGTATATATGTGTAGCCACCCACCCGGATATTACAGACTGTTAAAATCAAAATCTTGCAGCGGAAATACCAGGCTGCTATTGAGCCGTTGCTCTTTAATGAGAAGACTCAAGCCGCTCTACTCAATCTTAAGACTAAGTGATGCCTTCTGTCCCTTGCACGGTTTGATTGCAATCTTTTCCCATTACGGCCGGGAAATATCATGGGCAATGCCGTGACAGTCAGCGCATTTTGCAAACTTTTCATGAATGACATCACTGTGCGGCTTGCCGTGGCAACCCTGGCATTCAGGCAATTGACCATGCTGGGGATGACATTTGGCGCAGGTCAAAGCAGAGTGCTTTGTCTGATGATCCTGCAGCAACTGGTAAGCCTGCTGATGACAGCCAGCGCAGACTTCTTTTGTTTGGGTAACCGGATAGGAGATCATGAGGGGTGTATGCACCGGATGACAGGCCAGGCAGTCTGGTGTTTCCAGTGCTGCCATGGGGCTGTGGTTTTCATGGCATTCAGAACATACAGGTATGCGGCCATGTTTTTCAGAATGACAGGATGAGCATTCCTGCTCAGTATGCTTGCTGACCTCTGCCTGCAGGCTTGCTGCAACAGTGGTATGGCAGAGCTGACATCGGCCTTCAAGGTTGGCCGGAACCGGGATGGATGCCAGCGGCTGGTGTGGATTGGCATGACAGTCAAGGCACTGCATGACCGGTTCGGCAGACCCGTGGGGCGTATCATGGCAGCTGGAACATTTCGGCATGATCTCGGCGTAGTTTTCCCGCAACGGATTATAGGCATGAAAGACTTCATGGCATTCGGTACAGGCCACTGTCTGGTGCATGGCCCCGTTATCTTTAAGCCAGTTGTAATGGGTTGAGTGACAGCGGGCGCAGTCCTCCATGGTCAGCGGCTGTATATCACCAGTATAGATTGAGCCCTCAACGGGTTCGGCAGCAGCGGATTGACAGAAAAGGAATACCAGAATAACAATAACTGCCAGGATGGTTCCTCCCGGCATAACAGAACAATGATTTTTTACTTTTGACATATTTAATTCTCCTTACCCCTTATGTGCTTCTTTAATAAATTATTGTGGTACTTAAAAGTCTCAGGCCAGGCGATCTTTTCCGGAACTGGTTGAACAGTTTGGAAAATTTTACAGGTTTAATCTGAAAATAATTAATAGCCATTTAATTGATTTATTAAAATACATAAAAAAATGGCAGGAGGGCTTCGAACAAACCCCTCCTGCCATGTAAATGCGTTTTATTTAACCAGGAAATGCGGACTCATATGGCAGTCAAGACAGTTGGGCATTTTCTGATGCATGGCTGGTGAGTGCGGCTCACCATGACAGGTCTGGCATTGCGGCACATTGGGATGCTGACCGCGGTGGCAGAAGGCACAGGTGAATGTCTGGTGCTTGGTCGTTGTCTTTTCCATCTCTGCCCCTGCCTCTTCGTGACACGGCACGCAGAAAGCCCGCGGCGTGGTCATTGCATAGTTGACCTCCAGCGGATGGTGAGCAGCATGGCAGCCAAGGCAGTCGCTCGTTACCTGGCCTGCGGCATGTGGTTCATGGCACATGGAGCAATCCGGAATCTGGCCGTGGACCTCGTGGCAAAAGGTGCAGGACTGTTCTGCGTGGGCCGACGCGTAATCGGCGAAATCCTTGCCCGGTCCTTCATGGCAGGTAAGACATGGCTCTTTGATATCACCGGCCAGGTTCAGGGCCAGGGGTTCATGCGGGTTGGAGTGACAGGACAGACAGTTTTCCAGCTCGAAATGCGACCTGCCCTCGTGGCACATGGAGCACTGGGGGATGACCTCTTCACCCCATGGAGGATGCTCTTGGTGACAGTCCAGGCAGGTGACGGCAGTTTGGTGTTTGCCGCCGTTGCTGGCAATTGATGCCGGCGCATCCTGGTGACATTTGACGCAGTCTGTCACTTCAAGAGAAGCCAGTTGCGCTTTAGCTTGCTGGACAAAAGCCGTCAACATGACAGCGACAAATAATGCCGCGCTTAGAAAACCAAACAGAGAATACCCTTTTTTGTCGATCATTTTTAGCACCCTTTCCTCCTGCTGAAATAAATTAAAATATTATCCGAATATCTTTCCCAAAACCGAATGAATCGTTACTCATTATCAAACAAAGTCGGGCTTTGTCAAGTCTAAATAATATGCTTTTTTCTATACAGAAAACCCTCATTCCATCAACCGGAACACATCACAACTAATCTTAAAAATTAAATCTCAAATTACCCTGGGCACTGTCAACAGCACCTCTATTTTACCAGTTATTTGTTGTAACGGGTACTGAGGAAAATATGACGAACCAGGGTTACTCTATATAAAACAGAGATGCACGTGTGATCTTTCGGCACTGAAGGAATCTCTGTTACCTGCCAGACGGAATTCTAATGGATGTGGTAAGGCGCAATGACTATTTAAGATACTTGGAAACCATTGCAGTCTCTCATACTCTCAGGCCAACGTAAAAACTGCCGTTTGAAAAAAGAAGGTCTTATCTGTCCCGAGTAATTTATAGAACAGGCCGCATGAGATCACTTGGCTACAACTGCACCAGATAGCAACTCGACAAAATCGATCAGGATTTCAGCAGCCTGAAATTGCGTGTAATCTTCATCATCTTTCTTATTGTCTGCACCTTCATGTGACGGATCATTTTTCAGTTCGTCCAGACTTTCCAGGGGTGGTTTACCATAATCCCTTCGTAACTTATTTTCCAGGTCAAGACGCCATTGGTCGGCCTCCTGGCTTTCCTTTAAACGCACTGCCTCAGAAAGAGAAATCGTTTTCTTGTTGCTCATCTCCTCGGCCCTCTTTTTCCTTTCCAGGGTATAAGAATAATGGGGGTTTAATTTCATCCTGGACTTATGTTTTTCGCTCAGCTTCGGCAGGAGATCCATCATCATATAATATGTCTGGTAGGGTATTGAGTTCACATGGTCATAAGGCAGGGCCTCAGACAGGGTACTTTCACCGATTTCCTTCAAATTATATATGCTTGGATACTCCAGATCCGGAATAACTCCTTTATTTTGGGTGCTTTTGCCTGAAATACGATAGTATTTAGCAGTGGTGGCCTTCAGCTGTCCCTTAGACAGTGGCAGCAAAGATTGGACCGTTCCCTTGCCGAATGTCTGCTCACCGAGGACAATGCCTCGATTGTAATCCTGAATTGCACCGGCAAAAATCTCTGATGCAGAAGCGCTCATCCTGTTAACCAGAATTACAAGCGGGCCGGAGTAGACTATTTGTGGATCATGATCCCTTATTATGTCTATTCTGCCATTGGCATTCCGGACCTGTACGGTCGGGCCCAGCCCGATAAAAAGCCCAACCAGGCTGTTGGCCTCCTGCAGGGAACCTCCACCGTTTTCACGCAGATCGATAATTATGCCCTGCACTTCCTCCTCTTTTAATTCAAGCAGAAGCTTCTCAACATCCTTAGTTGTGCTCTTGTAGTCAGGATTGCCTTCATTCATGCCCTTGAAGTCCGCATAAAAAGTCGGGATATCAATAACTCCGATTTTATATATTTTGCTGTCCCGCTTAACCTCAAGAACATTCTTCCGGGCCGCCTGTTCTTCAAGTTTGACCTTGTCACGCACAATATGCACTATTTTTGTTTGATGGATATCTTCGGCATCTGCCGGAATGATCTGTAAACGAACCAGTGTCCCCTTCGGTCCGCGGATATTGTTTACCACTTCATCAAGACGCCAGCCCACAATATCAAGCATCTCACCTTCAATGCCCTGGGCAACACCCACGATACGGTCACCTGCTTTCAGGAATTTTGAGCGTTCAGCCGGTCCTCCCGGGATCAAACGTAAAATTTTTGTGTACTCGTCCTCACTTTGCAGGACCGCACCAATGCCTTCCAGAGACAAACTCATGTTGATATTGAAATTCTCTGTACGGTGCGGCGAAAAATATTGGCTATGCGGGTCTATTGAGAGTGCCAGCGAGTTAATAAAGAATTCAAACACATCATCACTGCTGTTCTGCTGGATACGGTTCAGCTGATTGCTATAGCGCTTGAGCAGGATTTCCCGGCTTTCCTCAAATGATTTGTCAGTAAGCTTGAGGTTTAAAACATCACTCTTCAAACGTTTGCGCCACAATTCCTTCATCGCGGCCTCTGTTTCGGGCCAGGGCAGATCCTTGCGGTCAATGATCAGGTTTTCTTCAATATCGAATTTCATATCATCAAGACCTGTTTCAAGGCGCTCAATCAGATACGTAAGCCGCTCTACGATCCGTTGCTGGTAAAGATTAAAAATCTCAAAACCGGGTTTCAGGTCGCTATCCTGAAACGCATTGTCGAGCTTAAAACGATATTTAGTCTCAAATTCTTTTATATCACCCTCAAAGAAATAGCTGTGAGTCGGGTCCAGTTCATCGAGATACCGGTTAAAAACTTTCTGGGATAACTGGTCGTCAAAGCTGATTTTCAGATAGTGTCTGTGCTTAAGATGACTGACTATATCGCTATTAATTTTTTCATGATCTTTTGTCGGGGAGAATACTGTAATTTTTTGTTGTATAATTCCAGAGTTGCTCTCACTGACTGCCAAACCGCTTGTAGACCATATAAAACAGCAGGTAATGGCAGCGGCGAGTAAACTTTTCTTGATTATTTCCATTTAGTATCTATCCTGATTTGATTTATGCATATCGTATTGCAGCAACGTATTCATTTACCCCAAATAAAAAAAAGAGTCAAAAGTACTTCTGCATTCATGTTTTTTTCATTCTTGACACAACGCTGACAATGTTTATTTTTTTTGCATAAATCGAGTTGGTTAATTTTTAACTTAAACTGTAATAACAAAGATATAGAAGGAGGTTTCACCATGACAATAGTGCGTTGGGATCCATTCAGGAATATGTCAACTCTTCAGGACCGAATCAACCGAATTTTTGACGAGACAACCAGCAGGTCCCAGGATTATGACGTCGAAGTAAGCCAGTGCGACTGGAGGCCTGTGGTCGATATCTATGATTCTGAAAAAGCTATCGTTGTCAATGCAGAACTGCCAGGAGTTTCCAAGGAAAGCATTACCCTTGATGTGAAGGAAAACATCCTCACTCTCAAAGGGGAACGCAAATCAGACGCAGAGGTCAGTAAGGAAAACTATTATCGTATGGAACGTTGCTTCGGCACTTTTGAACGGGCCTTTACACTGCCCTCAACAGTTGACCCCGGAAAGATAACAGCAAACTTCAAAGACGGTGTCCTCAAAATTGAAATCCCAAAACCTGAGGAAAAAAAACCCAAACAGATCAGCATAAATGTAGAATAAATTTCTGCCTTAAACCCCAACACAATTCCATAAAAAAACGGCTCTCTTCCAGGAGCCGTTTTTTTATGGCTTTCACCCCTCTTTTTTGTTTTAGGCTTGCAGCCCATCCGTCACCTGGCGTATATATTTTTAAGTTAGATAACTTATTAATCACCAGCTTTTTATCATGTCCATGAGCACTTGCCCAAAACTAGAACCAAACACCTTTGATCTCGTCCGCAGTCCCCTTGCCGGCATCAACCTCATTGATGCCAGTGCCGGCACTGGCAAAACCTATACCATCTGCGGGCTGGTGCTGCGGCTCCTTCTTGAAAAGGGTCTGACCCTAGAGCAGATTCTGGTTGTCACCTATACAGAGGCTGCCACCGAAGACCTGCGTGACCGCATACGGCAGCAACTACGCCATGCCCTGGATACTTTCAATAAAGCTTCAGAAGATGAATTCCTGCAGAAGTATCTTGCAACCATTGCTGACCACCAAAAAGCAGCGCATCTTCTTTCCGACGCCTTGCGCAGTTTTGACAACGCCGCCATCTTTACCATACACGGTTTCTGCCAGCGGATGCTCCTTGAAAACAGCTTTGAAAGCAACCTTCCTTTTGATTCAGAACTGGTGGCGGACGACTCCTATCTTATAAAAGAAATCATCGAAGATTTCTGGCGCCGGGTTTTCTCGCAGAGTTCCGCTCTCTTCAGTCAATATGTAGTCGCCAGTTTCTCCCCTGACTCCCTGCATGATTTTCTTATTCCACTCCTGCCTCATCCTTTTATACAGTTGATCCCTGATATTGCAATTGACGAGGGCTGCGGTCACCTGTCAGATACTGAAACCGAATATATTGAAGCTTACTTAAGCGTGTGCCGGGAATGGACTGCAAGCCGAACTGAAGTATGCAACGATCTGCGCCATTCACCAAGGCTTAAACGCACTACTTACAACACTGGTTCCGTTGCTGACCTTATAGCTGCTATGGATGGGATGGCTGCTGCCTGCAACCCCTCTCCACATGTCTTTGAAAAATTCAACCTGTTGGCCTCTGGCAGGATAAGAACCGGTACAAAAGCAAAAGAAACAGCGCACATTCTGCCATTTTACGAGCGCTGTGAAAACCTTGTGCAGAACGGGGACAAACTGCTCACCCTGTATGACAAATGTATGCTTGCCCTAAAAAAAAGTTTGCTCGATTCTCTGGAGCATGAACTGAATATTCGCAAGACCAGGGACAATGTTTACTCATTTGACGACCTGTTGCGCAGACTCCATAAAGCAGTATCGGGATCGACCGGTTCTTTCCTGGCGAAGACTATAGCCCTAAAATATCCTGCAGCCCTTATCGACGAATTCCAGGATACTGATCCCCTGCAGTATGAAATCTTTAAAGCAATTTATAATGATGACTCCCTGCTTTTCCTGATCGGCGACCCCAAGCAGGCAATCTACAGTTTTCGCGGTGCGGATATCCACACATATATGGATGCTGCTACCTTCTCACCACATGCCCATCACACCCTGGGAGTCAATTACCGTTCCACCCCGGCACTTGTACAGGCAGTCAATACTCTTTTCTGCAGGGTTCAAAAGCCCTTTGTTTATGATGCTATTTCATTTCAACCTGTAACTGGAGTGCAGAAACAGGGACAGGAATTCCTGACCATAGATGGTCAGCAGGAAGAACCATTCTTTATCTGGTATCTTGAAAGAAGTAAGGCAGTAGGAGATGCGTCTTATTCCCAGGGCCAAAAGGCAAAAATATCAAAAAACGATGCCCGCAGTCTTATCATAACCTGTGTGACAGCTGAAGTCGTCAGGCTGCTTCAACTCGCTTCTGAAAACAGATTATGCATTAATGACAAAAAACTTGCTCCAGGAGATATTGCCGTCCTGGTGAGGACAAATCATGAGGCCCGGATGGTACAGCAGGCCCTTGCCGGCTTACAGGTTCCCAGTGTGCTGCACAGTGGAGAGGATTTATTTGCTTCAGAGGAAGCAAAGGATATGAGACTGCTGCTGGAAGCTATTGCGAAACCCAACAGCATCCGCCGCCTGAAAACAGCACTTCTCACCCACTTCATGGGCCTGCAGGCAAATACAGTCAACCTGCTGCAGGCAGACAGTCCTGATAATGAAAAAACCATCGAATTATGGCTGACAAGATTCAGAACCTATCATGAATTATGGAATCGTTTTGGTTTTATAAGGATGTTCTGGACCGTAATGCAGGAAAACAAGGTGCGTCAAAGAATGCTTTCTTCTGAGAACGGGGAACGTGTACTGACTAATATCCTGCATCTGGCGGAAATAATCCACCAGGAGGAATTCAACAAGGGTCTCAATATGGCAGCCATCTTGGGATATCTGCAGAACAGGCTGGCCGATGACGGATCAAAGAACAGTGAACACCAGCTGCGTCTTGAAAGTGATGAGGAGCGTGTAAAGATAGTGACCATTCACAAGGCAAAAGGGCTTGAGTATCCCGTGGTATTCTGCCCATTTACCTGGGAAGGTACGAGATTGACTGCTAAGAAGGAATGCCTTTTCCACCAGCCCGCCAATGACGGCAAAACAGAATTGATCTATGACGCAGGATCTCCTGACCTGAAGATCCATCTGCAGCAAGCCCGGCAGGAAGAGATGGCGGAAAATCTCAGGCTGCTCTATGTTGCCCTCACCAGGGCTGTGCATCGCTGTTACCTTTTCTGGGGGCCGATTAACGGGGCAGAAACCTCTGCTCCTGCCTATCTCCTGCATCAGAATTTCCCGGCAGCAGAAAATCCTGGTGATGCGGGTACGGGAATAAATGAACTTATGAAAAAAGTTGCCGACAGGTTTCCGGGATTGTCAGACCATGAAATTTTAACTGACCTGCAAAATCTTGCGAGTGCAGCAGATGGCTCAATCAGGATAACAACCGGCGAAAAATTACCAGGAAATTACCTGTCTGACTCTAAAGACCTTGCTGTAGTGCTCCGGCACAGGCATTTTACCGGTGACATTCGCCGCGATTGGAAAATAAGCAGCTTTTCATCCCTGATTAAACACAGATCCGCACTTAGTCAGGAAAGCGACGATCTTCTGGATGAAACACCGGACCGGGATGCATATCCAGTTCTCGTCCCAGGCCCAGAGGATGTAACAGAATCAGCAGACGATAAGTATGACATCTTCTCCTTTCCTCAGGGGGCCAAGCCGGGAACATTTCTGCATGAACTTCTGGAGCAGGCTGATTTCAGCAGCAAACCGCCGGTACCGGAACCTCTTATCTGTGAAAAACTCCAGTATTTCGGCTATGAAACAACCTGGGCCCCTATTCTTATAGAAATGCTCTATAATCTGGGAAATGTTTCATTGCATAAAGATATTCCCGATCTCAAACTGTCCAGCATACCCCTGGAAAACTGTCTGCATGAACTGGAATTTTACTACCCATTATCGAGCTTAACGACAAATGACCTTAAACATATATTTTGCTCAATGGACCTTAAAATTTCTGCCGGCGCTACAGCAAAATTGATGGACCGACAACTTGATAATCTTACTTTTGCCCCTGCCAGGGGTTATATGCGGGGATTTATAGACCTCGTCTTCGAGTTTGCAGGCAAATTCTATCTTGCGGACTGGAAATCCAATCACCTTGGTTCCAGCATTGGAAGCTACCACCGGTACATATTACCCGAACCAATCCTTTCTAATTATTACTTTCTGCAGTATCACCTTTACTGCCTGGCATTGCACCTATATCTGGGAAAACGGTTGCCCGACTACGAGTATGAATCTCATTTCGGGGGCGTTTTTTATGTATTTTTAAGAGGCGTCAACCAGGATCTTGGACCGGAATATGGCATCTACCATGATCTTCCGCCTCTCTCAACAATTGAAATGCTGGGCGCAAAACTTCTAGCAGAATAGCATGCTTAAACTGAAAACAGTGCGGAAATGTCATTGGTAGAAAACTCTCCCATATTAAAGGAAATTCAGGACTTTCTTTCTGAACCGGAATTTTTTTCATCCCTGGATAACCACTTCGGTTTATTTGTCGGCAGACTGGCAAAAAAATACAGCCTGACCACAGCCCTGGCTGGGGCACTGGTAAGCCGCACGACAGGTGAAGGCAACATCTGCCTGGATCTTAAAGAATATGCTGGCAAGCCTCTGCCCTTTAACTCCCGAAGACAAGGAATGGCTGCATTTGTATGCCCGGACCTCGCCGCTTGGACAGAACAACTCTTGGAGAGCGGGGTTGCCAGTCAAAATGATGGGGATACACCCCTTGTTCTTGCGGGCAGCGGCAGACTTTACCTGACCCGCTACCGGCAATACGAAAATTCCATTATCAGGTTTATCCGACATCGTGCCAATTCTACATACCGTGACCATGATTATTCCAGTCTGCACAAAGATCTGAAAAAACTGTTCAAACCTCTTCCAGGCAAACAGACAGACTGGCAGCAAATTGCTGTTATTTCTGCCGTCAGCCGCTCATTCTGCGTCATCAGCGGAGGGCCGGGCACCGGAAAAACTTCTACCGTTGCCAAGATTCTTGCGCTTTTAATCAGCCAGAACAGAAATAATAGTGATCTGCGTATTCTTTTGGCCGCACCAACAGGCAAGGCTGCTTCCAGGCTGCAGCAGGCTATTGCTGAAAGCGGCCTGGTGCAAACCGGATCAGAACCGCTGCAGGTTGCAACATTGCACCGTATGCTCGGCTCAGTCCCTAATTCACCATATTTCAGGCACAATGCTGAAAATCCACTTGTCGCTGATATTATTGTGATTGACGAGGCTTCCATGGTCGACTTGCCTCTCATGGCAAAACTCATGCAGGCAATCCCGGCTTCTACCCGGCTCATCCTACTTGGGGACCGGCATCAGCTGGCTTCGGTGCAGCCCGGCTCAGTACTGGCCGATATCTGCCCGACAGAAATAATGTCAAGCTTTTCCCATGATTTTCAGCAGCACATATCAGAACTTACCGATAGTTCCTTTGAGCCTGATTTCACCACAGAAAAAACAACGACCTCTTGTTCACTGGAAGATTCGTTTGTTGAGCTTGTGCATAGTTACAGGTTTGGACCGGATAGCTCTATTGCCAAGCTAAGCAAGGCTGTCAAAAATGGGGATGGCGATGGGGCCTTTGACCTTCTCCTCAGGTCAGAGGATGAGTCAACAGCATGGTCAGATATCCCTGGTCCGTCAGAACTGGGCAAAGCACTGCAAAACTCGCCGATGGTTGAGCAATTCAGAGCAATGCAGCAGGCACCGGATCCTGACTCATGCTTCTCCCTGCTTGATAATTTCCGCCTGCTCTGCGGCCTGCGCCAGGGACCATTCGGTGTTGAAAGGGTCAATTATATTCTGGAGCAGCTCTTTGCCCAACAGGTGTCAGCAGGATTTACACAACTGAATCCTGACTTGCCTGCCTGCAGTAAAACTTCCCTGTTGATCCGTCCGGTAATGGTAACCCGGAACGACTATAACCTGCAGTTATTCAATGGAGACGTCGGCATTATTATGCCTGATCCGGCAGGCCGGCAGTCAGAAAGGGTGTTTTTCAGGGAGAAACCAGGAATGCTGCGTAATATTGCCTTACCACTGCTTCCCGCCCATGAAACAGTTTTTGCCATGACCGTGCATAAGAGTCAGGGGTCTGAGTTCGACAGGCTGGTGCTTATCCTGCCGGACCAGGACTCGCCACTCCTGACCCGGGAGCTCCTCTATACTGCCATTACCAGAGCCCGGGAAAAAGTGGAGATCTGGGGCAGGAAAAAAATATTTATAGCGGCTGTAAAACGCCGGATCAAAAGAACATCAGGATTGGCTGAAGGACTCTGGGGTGAAAGTAACTGAGAATTACCCTGCAAATTCACCAGCGATAATTTCCTGCAACGGCCGCTTTGGAACATGATGCACCCCTTCAGCATCACGCCAGTACTTTATATCACCTTCCAGTTCCAGGTTCTCAAGAGACACGGCTTCAGCAGGTTTACCGATTGCCATGACCACAAGAATCTGCAGGTGATCATCAAGTTCAAGCACATTCCTCAACTTGGGTGATATCGAGGCAATACGGCAGCCACCGAACCCTTTTTCAGAGGCTCCAAGCAGAATATTCTGGGTGGCAATGCCAAGGTCGCAGTCAGCATCATGGCTCAAACGGGTATCAAGCAGGCAGACTATATAGGCGGCCGGCCTCTCTCCCTTTTCAGGACCGGGCCAGTTCTTTAAATAGCCGGCCCAGCCAAGGCAAGGAAAAATTTTGGCATTGACCGCAGGTGCATTAATCAGAATATATTTTAATGGCTGCACGTTTCTGGCTGATCCTCCCAGGCGTGCCAGTTCAACGAGAGACCTCAGGGTCGTCATATCGACGGGCTCATTCTCTTTAAAGCGCCTGAAACTCCTTGTTTTATGGATTAAATCATAAAGCATTGGTTGTTCCTCCTCAAAAATCACCTGAAAATCCTGTATTTATAACTAAATAGCTGTTTCAGCAATAGAGTTGCTTAACACATCCTAACACACGATATTTCCAGGAGTAAAACAAACCGACAACAAATTCTACTCTGATTTTTAAAAATTTTTTTTTCTTCTCTTGTAAAATTTCCTAATAAGTTGTTTTAATTAGTATTGTCGGTATCGTAAAAAACATGCGCCGGACAGATATTACGCATGTAATATATTGATATTATTCGGCCCTGTTAATGCCTGCGATACTCTTTACGAATATATCAATAGTGCTACCTGTTCTGTTTGTGATATATAAGGTCTTTACTCTATAACATTCTCTCACTGTAATCAGTGAAGATGCAGAAAAAAACTCAGAAATAAATCAGAGATCTTCTCATGGGTGATGTGATTAAATTTATACGATGGCAGGATATAATTGATATTCTGCTGGTATCATTCATCATCTACCGCACGATTCTCCTTATACGCGGCACAAGGGCAGTGCAGATGCTGATCGGCATCGCAGTTCTTATCGTTATTTATTTCGGGGCCAGGGAGCTTGAACTGCTTACCCTCTACTGGCTGCTCCGGACCCTGTTAAGTTCCATCTTCCTTATCATCATCATCGTTTTTCAAGGTGATATCAGGCGGGCACTTACCCAGGTCGGCAAAACACCGTTCTCTAAAACTTATGATGATGCGCTGCAAAATACCATTCAGGTTGTGGTGGCAAGTGCACGCTACCTTTCCAGAAGAAGGATCGGGGGGCTCATCGTCATAGAAAGAGAAACCGGTTTACGTGACTATATTGAATCGGGGCACAAGTTAAATGCCGACCTTACCACCGAACTGCTGGTCAGCCTTTTTCTGCCGTCATCACCACTCCATGACGGTGGTGTCATTATCCATAATAATCGCATTCAGACTGCCGGCTGCCTCCTGCCATTAACTAAGAATCCATATATCAACAAACGCTACGGCACCAGGCACCGGGCCGCCATTGGCCTTTCCGAGGAAACCGATGCGGTCATAGTGGTAATTTCTGAAGAAACCCAGGAGATTTCTCTGGTCCAGCATGGCTCAATATCGACTGTTTCCGATGAAACAGCTTTATTAAATAAACTTGAAGAAATTTTTATACCCAAGGATTACCAACCGCATCTATGGAAAAACTGGTTCGCCAAATAACGGAAAAATTTGTTCGCCGGCTCATGGAAAGTGTCTCTTCTTTTCCTAAACCGACAAAAAACTGGATGATGAAGGCACTTTCCTTTTTCTTTGCCTTGTTTCTCTGGTATTTCGTTGTTGGTGAGGATAAGGTTGACATGAATGTCACGATCCCTGTCGAGATCGTCAACCTGCCGCGTGATCTTGTTATTTCCAACCAGTTCAAAAAACAGCTGGAGGTAACTGTCAGCGGCCAACGCAGTCTCATCCGGGGCATGGCAGATCAGCATATCAGTAGAACAGTTGATCTTTCGAAGGCTGCGCCAGGTACAGTAGTCATTAACAATCACCCTGATTCCATTTCACTTCCACGCGGCTTAAGCATCCTGAGGGTACAGCCGCCCACGCTTACTCTGCTGCTCGACCGTTTGATCCAGCAAAAACTGCCGATCAAGCCCATACTTGCCGGTAATATTAATAATGATTTCCTCCTGAATTCGGTAACTGTTGATCCTCCCGCCCTGGAAATCAGTGGCCCTCAATCCATTCTGGCCTCGGAGGAACATTTAAATACCAACCCAGTAGATATAAGTGGTCTGAACAAATCAACTGTTAAACAGGTTTCTCTCGCCTTAAAACCTGAAATAGCAGATCTTATTGGTGAACCTGTGGTTGCTGTCCGTATAAATATTACTGAATTGAAAAAGGAGATGATAATTTCTGATATAGCCATAGATCTTGATATTGATGATGGTACAGATTCAGAGGTGATCTACCGGCTGCTGCCTCCGACTATCAAAATAACTGCTGAAATTCCTCAATCGATGATTCAGGATACAGACAACATTAAAACCCTTTTTCAGGCCAGGGTTTTTCCTGTAACGTTGGAGCCAGGCAGGACAGAACTGAAAGTTGACGTGGAGTCTCCCCCCGAGGCAAAAATAATTACAATTAAACCTGAAACAGTGACCTTGAAAATAACCAAAACCGAAACCCTCAAAATCAAACCATGAGAAAACTTTTTGGAACTGACGGAGTTCGTGGGGTTGCCAATACCTATCCCATGACGACCGAAATAGCTATGCAGCTCGGCAGAGCTATCGCTTTTCTGGTCAAAAAGCAGATGCCGGACAAGGAGCATAACCCCAGGATAGTTATCGGCAAAGACACCCGGCTTTCGGGCTATATGATCGAGAATGCTCTGGCTTCGGGTATCTGCTCCATGGGTGTTAACGTGCTGCTGGTCGGGCCTTTGCCTACTCCTGGCATTGCCTTTATCACAACCGGTATGCGAGCTGATGCCGGCGTTGTTATCTCAGCTTCCCACAACCCCTTCCAGGATAACGGTATCAAGATCTTTTCCAAATACGGCTTTAAACTCCCGGATGAAGAGGAGGCGATTATTGAGGATCTCATTTTCTCCAATAAAATGGAGGAGCTGCGGCCAGTGGCTGAAGAGATCGGCAAGGCGGCCCGTATTGATGATGCCAAGGGCCGCTATATTGTTTTCCTGAAAAATACCTTTCCGAAACGGTATACCCTGGATGGTTTACATATTGTACTTGACTGTGCCCATGGCGCCACTTATGGCGTAGCACCGCATGTATTCGAAGAACTCGGGGCCAAGGTGACCAGCATCGGAGTCAAACCGGACGGCAAAAATATAAACCATGAATGCGGCGCCCTCCATCCCGGAGTTATGGCTGATTTGGTCCGCCAGGAAAGTGCTGATCTGGGCATCGCACTGGATGGTGATGGTGATCGGCTCATCGTGTCTGACGAGAAAGGCAAAATTGTCGATGGCGACCAGATAATGGCTATCTGCGCAGAAGAGATGCTCCAGCGGCAAAAGCTGGCCAAGAACACCCTGGTTGCAACCGTCATGAGTAACCTCGGCCTGGAAATTGCCATGCAGCGCCTGGGCGGAAAACTTGTCCGGACCCAGGTCGGCGACCGTTATGTGGTGGAAGAAATGCGCCTTAACGATTACAATTTCGGGGGAGAACAGTCAGGACATCTTATCTTTCTCAAACATAACACGACCGGCGACGGCATACTGGGAGCCCTGCAGCTTCTTATCGCCATGAAGAAGAAAGAACGTCCCCTTTCAGAAATGACGCACATCATGGAGCCTTTTCCCCAGGTCCTTAAAAATGTCCGTACTGAAAAAAAAGTTGCCGTGAACCAACTGGCAGGCTTTTCTGAAAAAATTGCCGCCATGGAAAAAAGTCTGGGCAGCAGTGGACGTATCCTGGTGCGACCCTCCGGAACAGAGCCTGTCATCAGGGTCATGGTGGAAGGTGAAGACGATGAACTGATCAACACCTTGGCCTGTGAACTCTGCGACTTTATCAGCCAACAGGCGAAAAATTGACTCTTCCTTCCTGAAGACTGCCGTTCTTGATCACACCTTGAAACGGTCTTTCATATACTTACAGGAATCTCCTGCTTGCTATTTACCATGGCTTTCTTGAAAGCTTCTGCCGATCTTTCAATGACTCCATCATCTACGCAGAACGCCAGCCTGAAGTATCCGGGAGTCCCGAAACCCCTGCCCGGCACGGCCAGGATCTTATGTTTCTGCAGCATACTGACAAATTCTGCATCATCAGCCACAGGAGATTTAGGGAAAATATAGAAGGCCCCTTTGGGAGGCATGAATTCGTAGCCGGCGTCAGCAAGAATTTTACAGAATTTCTCCCGTCTTCGCGTATAGATTGTGTTGTCAACCGATGCCCCCTGCAACTCGGCTACTACCCGCTGCATCAGAGCCGGGGCATTAACAAACCCCAAAATACGGTTTGCCAGGGTCAAGGCCTCAATCAGGCTCTCTTTTTCAGCAATATCAGGATGCAGTGCAATATAACCGATTCTTTCTCCCGGCAGCGACAGGTCCTTTGAATAGGAGGAAACCACAATGCTGTTCTGATAAGCCTGCATGATACTCGGCACAATATTGTTATCGAACACAATTTTTCTGTAGGGTTCATCTGCAATCAGAAAAATTGTGCTGGAATATTTCTGTGCTGCCTTACTCAGGACCCTGCCCAACTCAGCCAGGGACTCTTTCGAGTAGATCTGCCCTGTCGGATTGTTGGGGCTGTTAATGATAATGGCTTTTGTTTTTTCAGTGACAGCGGCCGCAATGATCTCAAGATCCAGGTCAAAATCTTTATCTGTGGAAACAACCTTGCTGACTCCGCCATGGTTGTCTACATAAAACTTGTATTCCACAAAAAATGGTGCCAGGATAATCACCTCATCCCCCGGATTAAGCAGAGCTTTCAAGGTAACGTTCAGTCCGCCGGCAGCGCCGCAGGTCATCAACATTTCATTGGCTGAAAGGCTTACTCCCTGTTCATTAGAAATACTTGCAGCCACAGCCTCCCGGACAAAAGGATAACCGCCGTTAGGCATGTAAGCATGGGAGCCGGGCCTGTCATTCTCAGCCAACTGTATCAGTGTTTTCTGAAACTCCTGGGGTGGCGGCAGATCGGGATTTCCGAGGCTGAAATCAAAGACATTTTCAGCGCCAAATTCCTTTTTCAGCCTGGCTCCCTCTTCAAACATCTTGCGGATCCAGGAAGCACTCTTGGCAAACTCATTCATTTTTTTGGAAATAGCCATTTTACCCTCCGGTGATTTCAGATTTGCAGCGGTTACTGCAGTTGTTTATTTATAATAATTGTATAGCAAAAATGCAGATCTTTTCCAATGATAAGAACCTTTGCCTTTATAGCGCAATGATATTATTTTGTGCCTGATTTAATTAACCGGGCATATAAAAGCGTGATGAAATTTTCAGGCCTGTGATCTTGGCCGGGCTTTCAATTTTATTGGCCATATTTCTTTTTCAACAACTCGTAGGCTCCGTTGATCTCCTTCATTTTTTCTTCAGCCACTTTTTTAAACTCCTCTCCAAGGTGGGCTACCTTGTCGGGATGATACTGCATACTTAGTTTCCGATAAGCTGTTCTTATCTCATTAAAATCGGCACCCGGTGCAAGCCCCAAAATTGCAAAATATTTTTCTTCGGCAAATTCTTCAGCCTGGGCTGCAGTCCTGAACCTAGTCTGGTATTTTGCTGCAATAGACCTTTGGTCATAAGCCGAAATACCCAAGTAATTACCAATATTTACAGCCAACTGCAGTTCTGCCTGTGAGACCTCTTCATTGGTGTAAAGAACCTGATAGATCAACTCCAACAGTATCAGCCTGGGTTCATAAGCGAATTTCTGTCTGAATTCCTGCAGCAGTGTATCAATACTTACGGTGGATACAAGTGCCTCCTTTATCAGTTCTTTAATCCAGTAAAGTTGGTTTTGTGAATAATGCAGATTGTACTGAAAAAAATGGCGGATTGTTTTGACTTCATCCCTGGTAACCTTGCCGTCAACCTGGGCTATCTTCACCAGGATATTAACCAGCAGATAGACAAACGTATTATGGGTTTCGGTTTGGGATTTCTCATAGGTGCTTATCTGGCGTTTGATATAAAAGGTAAAGGCCCAAAAGGCCGCAACACCCAAAAGCAGTAAAAAAAGAATAATAAAAACAAGCAGCCCGAGAAATTCGAATAACAGAGGAGCGCCGCCCGACAAAAAGACCAACAGGAGGAGAAGCAGAAGGCAGCCTCCACAACCCGGCTGTTCGTGTCGCCTATATTCCATGGGAAATACAACCTTTATTCAATTCATCTGTTCGTGCATATAAATTCACTAGCGTGAACCGTTGGCAAAAAGTGCCTCGACAAACTCCCCCGGGTCAAAATCGCGCAGATCCTCAAGTTTTTCGCCGATACCTATAAACCTGATGGGGATGTTAAAATCATGGGAAATATGCACGACAATACCTCCCTTGGCAGTACCGTCAAGCTTGGTCAGTGTCAGGCCGGTGAGATCGACGGCATCGTTAAAAAGCCTGGCCTGCGAAATACTGTTCTGACCTGTAGTTGCATCCAGGATAAGCATAACCTCATGGGGTGCACCCTCTATTTTTTTATTGATCACCCGCTTGATCTTTTTCAACTCTTCCATCAGGTTCACTTTTGTATGCAGCCGGCCTGCCGTATCGATAATTATGACATCAAAATCTTTTGTTGCAGCATAATCCAGACCGTCATAGATAACAGACGATGGGTCATCGCCCTGCTTTTTTGCAACAACTTCGGCACCTACTCGTTCTCCCCATACCCGCAACTGGTCAATAGCTGCTGCCCGAAAAGTATCCGCTGCAACCAGCAGAACTCGTTGGCCTGAACGGACAAACTTATTAGCAATCTTGCCTATTGTGGTTGTCTTGCCGACTCCATTGACACCAACAACCATGATGACAAAGGGTCCTGCTGCCGGCCACTGCATTCCGGCCTCATCATAGCCTTTAAAACAGGAAAGAATTTTTTCTTTCAAGGCAAATTTCAAACTCTGAGGATCATTCAACTCTTTTCGCGATACCTTTTTTCGTATCTCATCAAGAAGATCCAGAGCAGTATTAACCCCAAGGTCTGCTGTAATTAGTATTTCCTCTAGCTCATCAAGAAGTTCTGCATCGATCTCCTTCCTGCCAAGAAACAGGCTATCCATCCTGCTCACGAAGGAATCCCGTGTCTTGGTCAATCTTTCCTGCAGCCGCTGGAATAACCCTTTCTGATTCCCCTGTTCCTCGTCCCGGTCTTGCTGTACAGGTGTACTATCTTCGTTAATTCCATCTTGATTTGAATCTGGAATACTTTCTAAAGCAGTCGATCCAGCATCATTATCGACAACCTGTTTCTCTGCCGAGGAAATCCCGGCACTCGCCGGCAATGCTTCCGTCTCGGTCTTTTGCTTTTTTTTAAACCACCCTAACATCAATTACTCCAAGTAATATTATGCCTGACATCATATAATTTTCAGGTAAAAATGTTGTTCTGCTCCCCATTATGTGTTTGCCAGCCAGGCAAGTCCGGCAAGCAGATAAAAAACTGTTTCGAGGAAAAATTCCAGTTTGGGGCCCTGGGTTATCCTGCCTTGGCGGTATAACTGGGTCAGACCGATAATATAAAAAACGCCGGGAAGCAACCAGAATGCCTTCTTTGACATGTACCCCAAAAGCGGCATAAGCAGTAACATGACAACCAGAAAACCCATCAGGATATGCAATATGAAAAGTGTTTTACGCTCACCGATACAGACTGGCAGCGTTTCCTTGCCGACAATCCTGTCCCCCTGCACCTCAAAAACATCAAAAAGTGCATTTCTGACAAAAACAAGCAGCAGCATAAAAACCAGAACCGCCAGGGTCGTAAAATTGGGCATATGAGTGCCGCTCCAGGCTGGGATAAGTGTAGTGACAAATGCCCAGGCAACAGCCACCAGAAAGGTTTTAGAGCCTGGGATCTCTTTCAGCCCTCTCACCTTTATGTTCGAGATAAGGGACTTGGGAATAACCCGTACGGAATAAAAAATGCCAAAAATACTCATACCTGTCAGTAACAAAAATGGCTTTACACCCTGTTCAAACACCAGTGTCAGGGCCAATCCCAGTGAAAAGGCCGAGATGACAAGAACTGACCAGCGATATTTTTCGT
>Ga0209742_10000384_pt1 | contig 23961 bp, 19 predicted proteins | sample DeeMarSeWOR38_10_FD_187462 | JGI IMG/M metagenome (GOLD analysis project Ga0209742, IMG submission 187462) | Marine sediment microbial communities from White Oak River estuary, North Carolina - WOR-3-8_10 (SPAdes) (version 2) | ecosystem: Environmental > Aquatic > Marine > Intertidal zone >... | reverse complement strand
GAATTGTCAGGGTGGACGATAAAAACCAGACCATCTAAAGCAACCGGATTGAACCAGTGTTCTTCTTTGTCGGGAACGTGATAAACTAAGGCTGCGTCAAGAAAACCTTCTTTCAGGTCCTCCAGTAGTGTACGATCATTCCCCTGAATGAGTTGGATTTCAGCAAGGCTCACATTCTGTGGCAAATCCCGATCGACCAAATGCCCAAATTCACTGGCGCAGTCGCTTAACCCAATTCTTAAGGGTGGGGAAGCGGCGGTCACTGTGACCTTAGGAAGAAGGGTGTCCGGCGTCTGGCAAGCAGTTAAAGGCCCAAGGCAAAAAATCAACCCAAACAAAGTTGGGGCGAACCACAGGACCCTTTTCATCGAATCCAGGAAATAATTAAAAAGATGACCCCAAAGGAAATACAGTAAGCGGCAAAGATATATAAACTTCGCGCTCGAACCCAATTGAGTAGGAACAGAATACACAGATAGCCAACCACTGCTGCGGTAATAAATGTAATCGCCAATAGGTGTACCTCTTGTGTAACCGTAGGTGATTGGGCCAAATCGATGAATGCGATAAACCCAGCGCCGGCAATAGCCGGAACCCCTAGAAGAAAACTATATCGGGCGGCCGCCGGCCGGCTTAAACCTCGACTGAGACCGGCGGTTATGGTCACTCCACTGCGTGATATGCCTGGTATCAAAGCCAAAGCTTGGGCTAATCCGATCAGGAGTGCATCACTCCATTTCATCTGCTCTTGAGCCATGCTCCCGGTTAATAATCTTTCACCCAATATCAGGATCAGGCCGGTTACAATTAGCATGAAGGCTGCCGTGGTCGGCTTTGCTAACAGCTCGTCAATCGCGTCGGCAAAAAAGAAACCAACGATGATGGCTGGAATCGTGCCGGCGGCGATATACCAGCCAGTGCGGGCTTCGACCGTTGCCATAGGTTGGCGATTTCGCAAACCAATGGCAACGCCCTTCAAGATTGCCCATAAATCGCGCCGGAAATAAACGAGAATCGCCAAAAGCGTTCCCTGGTGTGCGATGGCTATCGCATTCAGGTTTGGTTCGGATAAATTGAATAGACTGGGGACTAAGAGTAAATGACCCGAGCTCGAGATCGGAAGGAACTCTGTCGCTCCCTGGATAATGCCCAGGATGATCGCTTCGATGATAGTCACGATGTACCAGTCTGGGAACTAGGCTACTGTTTGCTGGCCAACACTTAAAGAATCTTCTTGTTTTGGTTAGTGTTTAAAAAAATCTCTTGAATATTCTGAAACTGTGTCGTTTAAAATCGCTTCTCGAAGCTCGTTCATAAGATTGATTAGAAAATGGAGATTGTGCGTAGATAAAAGGATATGTCCTAGAATTTCATTGGCTAATACCAGGTGCCGTAAATAAGCCCGGCTAAAATGAGAACAAGCATAACAGTGACAACTGGTGTCGATGGGATTGGAGTCCTGGGCAAACTGAGCATTATTTAGATTTAATCGCCCACCTTTAACCATGGCCGCACCATGTCTGGCCAATCGGGTTGGTAGCACACAATCGAAAATGTCAATTCCCCGGATGACCCCATTAACGAGGTCTTCAGCAGTTCCGACGCCCATCAGGTAACGTGGCTTTTCGATAGGCAGGATAGATTTTAACAAATCGAGCATCTCATACATTTCTATCTTACTCTCGCCGACTGAGAGACCACCAATTGCATACCCGGGAAAATCAAGATCGATTAGAAAGCGGGCACTTTCTTCCCGCAGCGAAGGGAAAATACCGCCTTGAACGATGCCGAATAAAGCTTGATCATCACGCGTTTGGGCTTCGCGACAACGAACAGCCCAGGCGTGTGTTCGGACTAATGACTCTTGCACGTAGTTGAAATCATCCGGCGGTGGACATTCGTCGAAAGTCATGATGATGTCAGCACCAAGGTTCTCTTGAACCTGGATAGATTTTTCTGGAGTAAAATAATGTCTCGATCCGTCAATATGTGATTGAAATAACACGCCATCGGCATCGATCTCCCGAGTTTTACTAAGGCTGAAGACCTGAAACCCGCCGCTGTCGGTAAGGATTGGGCCTTGCCAACCCATAAATTGATGCAAGCCGCCTAATTCTCGAACCAGTTCGTCCCCTGGCCGGAGGAAAAGGTGATAGGTATTACTCAGAACGAGTCTGACACCCAAATCAAGCAGATCGGCTGGTCGCATGGCCTTGACGGTAGCCGAGGTGCCAACGGGCGCAAAAATGGGCGTTGGTATTTCACCATGAGGGGTAAGGAAGCGACCTGCCCGGGCACCGCTTTGGCCATCCTCCGCCAGGAGTTCGAATTCAAACATGAACAGTATTATACCAGCCTATGGACATATGGCAGTCGCCGATTTTTTCGCAAATATTTTGGGGTTGACAGTTTGGCCATCATTTGATACCATGTTTCCCAACAATTGAATAAAGACGCACACTTTTTATCCAGAGAGGTGGAGGGACCGACCCGTTGAAACCTCAGCAACCGCCACGCATGGGAGCATCGTGTGGAAGTGGTGCTAATTTCGGCAGAGTGCGAGTCCTCTTTTTAAGAGGGCAAACTTCTGAGAGATGAGAATTGGCTGTGTAAAAACAGGTAGGCCTCTTCTAGAATTTCAAGAAGGGGTTATTTTTTTAAGGCGGTTCTTCGATCTGGATATCAAAACGAAGAACCGTTTTTTATTGGAATCTGGTAACTGAGATCCTGTCGTAGAGTTCGTAGCAGTTTGAGTTTACCAACAGTTGCCACCAGTGATATTAGAGAGGTTGAGATGATAGGCATAACCGATCCATTCACTTCCATGACTGTAGCAGAGTTTGGGCAACGTTTGCCCGGCCAATCAACAGAGGCGGTGCATGGATATATGGGCATGCGTAGATCGCAGCCGCATCATGCGCTGGTGACACCGCTGGTTCAAACTGCCACTTATACATTTTCCGACACGGCCGATTTATGTGCCTTCATGGAAGCTAAGATGTGGGGCACTGACCCAGATATGGCTGAACGAGGTGAGTACGGCCGGTATGGGAACCCGACCGTCCGCTCCGTGGAGAAGCGATTGGCGGCTCTCGAAAATGGTGGCGATGCGCTGCTCTTCCCAACTGGTATGGCAGCAGTTACCAATGTGCTCCTTTCGATGCTTTCGGCCGGTAGCCATATCATCTTTACCGACGATTGTTACCGAAAAACACGACAATTTTGCCAGACTTTTTTACAAAGGCTGGGGATCGAGAGCACTCAAGTCCCTATGGGTGATTATGAGGCCTTGGAAGCGGCCATTCAGCCAAACACCCGTATCATCATCAGTGAAAGCCCGACCAATCCCTACCTGAGGGTCGTGGACTTGAATCGTTTGGTAGAGATCGCTCGCCGCTATCGAATTAAAACCATCATCGATGCCACCTTTGCCACGCCGGTGAACCAACGACCACTTGATTACGGGGTCGACCTAGTTATACACAGTGCCACCAAGTACCTTAGCGGGCATAATGACATCATGGCTGGGGTTGTCGTCGGCCAGGCAGGATTGATTCACGCCTTAAGACAGAGTCAGGGTGTTCTTGGCGGCGTATTAGATCCTCATGCTGCATACTTGCTTGAGCGGGGTCTTAAAACCCTGGCGCTACGAGTCGAACAGCAAAATCGTTCTGCCAGTACAGTTGCTCAATACCTGGATCAACATCCGAAGATCCGGCGGGTCTGGTATCCTGGTCTGGCACATCATCCGGATTATGAAGTTGCCCTAAACCAGATGAAGGGATTTGGGGGAGTTGTCAGTTTTGAAATAGCCCCGCTTGAGGGTGAAGAGCTATTGGCTACAACTTCGCGATTTATTGATGCAATGACCATCCCTTATATCGCCCCCAGCCTTGGTGGTGTTGAGAGCTTGATTGAGCAACCGGCGCTCATGTCATATTATGAATTCTCTTCTGAAGAACGCCTGGAAATAGGCATTACCGATAACCTGGTGCGCTTTTCAATTGGCATCGAAGATACGGCTGATATACTAGCCGATCTAGACCAGGCCCTTGCCCAGGTATAGATCCGAATAAAAAAATCAGAGAAGGAATAAGACATGACCCTGGTAATGAAGTTTGGTGGGACTTCGGTTGGCAGTGCCAAAGCCATTCAACGAACAGCAAACATCATCTTGAATAACCGGAGTGAATGGCCTCAACAGGTAATCATCGCCTCGGCTATGAGTGGGGTGACAGACCTGTTGTTTGAGGGTGCAACTTCGGCCGCGTCTGGCGATGCCGTAACTTACAGGGAAGTGGCGAAGAAGTTACGCCAGAAGCATTTCCAGGTGATTTCTGAGTTGCTGCCAACTGGGGATGAAGGCCAACAATTAACAGCACAATTGGATAAATTTATTGAACGATATGAGTCTCTTTGTAAAGCTGTCCTGGTACTCGGCGAATTGACACCACGTGCCCTCGATGCCATGACCTCCATTGGTGAAAGGATGAGTGTCAGGTTAATCGCCTCATACTTAAGACATCGAGGTCAGTCAGCCCAGGCCATCGACGCTACGGAATTGATCGTCACTGATGACACCTTTCAGGGAGCCGTTCCCTTAATGGATAATACAACTGTCTGTTCTGAAGCCAGGTTACGACCACTGCTTGAGGAGGGGGTGGTGACAGTAGTCACTGGATTCATCGGGGCTAACGAAAAGGGTGTCGTGACAACTTTGGGCCGGGGGGGTTCCGACTACAGTGCAGCAATCCTGGGTCAAGCCTTACACGCTGACGAAGTTTGGATCTGGACAGATGTTGACGGCGTGATGACAGCCGATCCCCGACTGGTGCCGGAGGCGCAAACGATATCAACTCTTTCATATCGTGAAGTGGCTGAACTGGCCTTCTATGGTGCCAAAGTCTTGCACCCAAAAACCATCAGGCCGGTCGTTGAAAACAACATACCATTATGGATTAAGAACACCTTTCATCCGGAAAAATCCGGTACTGAAATCGTACAAGAGAGGAGTGAGAGTAATGGCGATATTAAAGCCGTAACAGCAATTCGAAATCTGAGTCTGGTGGTCGTCGAAGGCAAAGGAATGCTGGGAGTCCCGGGCATCGCTGCCCGAACCTTTGGAGCGGTAGCCCGTTCGAATATTAGTGTCTTGCTTATCTCGCAGGCTTCTTCTGAACAATCTATTTGTTTTGCGGTACCTGCTCAGGCGACGAAAGATATAGTATCTGGCCTAGAACTCGAGTTTCACCGCGAGTTGATGTGCCGTGATATCGACCGAATTACTGCTCAAGAACGGGTAGCCATTGTAACAGTGGTTGGAGCCGGGATGCGAGGAACGCCGGGTATAGCTGGGCGCCTTTTCAGTGCTTTAGGCGACCGCCAAGTAAATATCATCGCCATCGCTCAGGGCTCTTCCGAGTGTAGCATCAGTATGGTGGTTGATAATCTGGACACGGCCGAGGCTGAAAAGGCCATTCATGCCTTAATCATTAGGTCTTAATCCTAATTCGACAATTTCAAATCAATGGTCCATGTTAATGAATTTACAACATGAACTGGCTTGTTTTGTGGTATAATAAGCTTGTCTGGGGATGACAGGCTTCGACGGGAAAGGCTGGTCCTGGACTGCAAGCCGAGCACGCTTTACAACTCGTAAAACTGGAAGCACACGCATAAGTGCCAATAGCACGAATGATTATGCCGCTCTTCCTCTCGCTGCATAAAGCGAGTTGAAAAGTGGAGGTTCCTGAGAACAGGAAACCCGTCTGCCTCGACCGCTCGTTGGCCGGGCGAGTGACAGGCGTCATAAACGCCAACGTGCTCCTCCTCGACGTCGATAGGGGAGGCTAAGAGGCTCTTTCGGGAGCCATCGACTGACGACTCAGATAACCCGGTCGGCCGGGGTGCTGGTCGTGAGATCTAATAGGCTGACTAAGCTTGTAGAGGTTTAGAGGTCGAATTTTTCGGACGCGGGTTCGATTCCCGCCATCTCCACTCAAATAGGCACTCCCACAGCTGGGGGTGCTCTTTTTTTGGTAAGATTATTTTCTAGGGTGCACGAAAGACTTGTCTCCGCATAAACTAACTGACAGCTTGTTTATGGACACAATTGCCAAACAAATTTGACTCTAAAAGTATATTTTGTGTTAAAATTGAGAACTTACGTTCTATTACGCATTAATTGGTAATAGTTCGGTATAATCTTGGACTCCTTACCTCTGATTACCCCAATGCAAGAGGTAAGACAGAAAACTAGAGAGGAATCATGCCCGACTTTGAACTAACATCTGTCTTTCAGGCGACGGGAGACCAGCCACAAGCCATCGCCGAATTGTCCGCTGGTATCCAGGATGGACAACATTATCAGACATTGCTAGGAGCGACAGGGACGGGGAAGACCTTTACTATCGCGCAGGTGATTGAGGACGTACAACGGCCGACGCTGGTTATCGCTCACAACAAAACGTTGGCTGCCCAGTTATACAGTGAATTTCGCGAGTTTTTTCCTAAAAACGCCGTGTCCTATTTCGTCAGCTATTACGATTATTATCAACCAGAAGCCTATGTACCGCGCCATGACCTCTATATCGAAAAAGAGACCGATATCAATGAAGAAATTGACCGGCTGAGACTTGAGGCTACGATGAATATATTGAGCCGGCGGGATACTATCATCGTCGCTTCTGTCTCGTGCATTTATGGTATAGGCAATCCGGAAGCCTATGGCAAGGTCACGGTAAAGCTTGAGCGGGGAAGCATATATCGCAGAGATACTGTCCTGCGACATTTAGTGAGCATTCAATATGAGCGCAACGATCTCGAATTGCGCCGGGGCGCTTTTCGCGTTCGTGGGGATACATTAGAAGTCGTACCCGCCTATGCCGAGACCGCTTATCGAATCGAATTCTGGGGCGACGAAGTAGAACGAATATCCGAAATCGATCCACTCACTGGCGAATTGTTGACTGAACATCTCAATATCGAGATTTATCCGGCCAAACAATTCATCACCGACGAAGAGAAGCTATCTTCGGCCATAAACGATATAGAGGATGAGCTTGGCCAACGAATCGCCTATTTCAAGCAGCAAAATATGTACCTGGAGGCCCAGCGTATCGAACAACGAACGCTATATGACTTGGAGATGCTCAAGGAGATCGGTTATTGTTCGGGTATCGAAAACTACAGCAGGCATTTGGATAGAAGAAATGAAGGGGAGCCTCCTTGGACCCTGATAGACTACTTTCCGCGGGATTTTTTGTTCGTAATCGACGAAAGCCATATGACGGTTCCCCAGATTCGCGGTATGTGGGGAGGCGACCGAAGCCGTAAACAAACTCTGGTCGATTTTGGCTTCCGACTGCCGAGCGCCCTCGACAACCGGCCGCTCAGCTTTGAGGAATTTGAAGAACGAGTCAACCAAGCGATCTTCACCAGTGCCACGCCTGGACCTTATGAGCTCAAACATTCATCTAAGATTGTTGAACAGGTAATCCGCCCGACGGGCATCGTGGATCCGGCTGTCGATGTACGGCCCGTAATGGGTCAGGTAGATGATCTGCTGGTAGAGATCAACCGACGAACTGAACAGGGCCAAAGAGTGTTGGTCACGACACTAACCAAGCGTATGGCCGAAGATCTCAGTGATTATCTTCTGGAGATGGGGGTGAAGGTTCATTATCTTCACTCAGAGATCGATACCCTGGAAAGGACCGAAATCTTGCGCGACCTACGGATGGGGGTCTTTGACGTTGTGGTTGGAATCAACCTTTTAAGGGAAGGCTTGGACTTACCGGAGGTATCATTGGTTGCCATCCTGGATGCCGACAAAGAGGGATTTCTTCGCTCAGATACTGCATTAGTTCAAACGATCGGCCGCGCTGCCCGGCATGTGGATGGTAAAGTGATCATGTATGCTGATCATGTTACCGATTCCATGGCCCGTGCGATTGACGAAACCAGCCGGCGGCGGGAGAAACAGATCAGTTACAATGAGGAGCACGGGATCGAACCCCGGACTATCATCAAAGAAGTGCGGGACCTGGCGGGAGAGATTGCCCAGAGGAGGGCTGCCACCATCGCAGAGGAGAAGGCGGCCTACGTCTCTTCAGCCGATCTGCCAAAGGATGAGCTCAACCGGCTGATTAAGGAACTAGAGAAACAGATGAAGGCTGCCGCTCAGGCCTTAGAATTTGAGAAGGCCGCCATACTCCGTGACCAGATCGTCGAGCTTCGACAGATCATGGTGCTTAAAGAAGCAGGTAAAAGTAGTGACCTGCCCGAATGGGAGCGAATACGAATGCTGGAAGAGGCCGGGCTTGAAGTTAGTTAATATCTGTCCGAACGTGAATGCTCCCATCTTCCATAATTTCCAATTCCATACCTGTCTGAAGACTTGAAAAACTGGATGAGTCAAGAGCAATGATGGGTATGGACTTGGCATACATTTCATCGGCCACGATGGAAGCCAAGGCAAAAAAAGAATCGACGCTCGTGGTGATGATCGCTGCTGGTGCGGTGCCACTTCTTATCGCTTCTAATAGTACGGCCGTCGTCGTGGAAGAACCACGGGTGAAAGGAACCACCAAGATCCTTCCCGTTGCCTTTTGACCTGATAACGGGTGGCGACGGTCGGTGATCTCACCGGTATGGTGGTCAAAACCGCCCCAGAAAGAAATTGGCTCATTGGTCACCAGGGTGAGGCCCTGCGCTCTTCCCCTGACTACCGGTACACCCTGGATCACAACTCCCATAAAGAATCATCCCTTACAATGCGACCCGCAATCGCCGAACGCACGCAATCATCCAGGCTGCCAAAGGTCACCTCTGTTCCTAACAATCCTGGTGCATAATAGGCATATTTGGCCGAGTTGGTCATTAGGGTTTTTATTTCGGGGGGTAACATGGGTGTGGCCAGGATACATGTATCAACCGTCACCCGGCCACCAAAAGCCTGGAGTGATTCCAAATACCCCGCTTTTTCGGCCAGCAACATCATCGATCGACTGGAGGTGACCAAAAACTGGACCCCAGGATGCACGTGGTTTCCCTGCAATCTGGGCGATAATTCTTTGAATTCTGCTAAAGAAAAGTGGGGGCTACCCAGGACAACCATGTCTAGTTGTTGGCCATCAGCAGTTGTCAAATCTCTTCGCGCATCCCATAAATCACTCATGGTGATGTCAACTATTTCGACCGGACTTTTCCCTTGAAATGCAGCCTCGATGGTTTGGGCTTCAGGAGTGATCCCGGCGATATGGAAGAGGGCGACGGTGCCCGAAGAAGCCGCCGCCGCGCCAAAGGCCTTAAACTGATCTTCGGTGGGCTTCACCTTAAAACCATCAATGACAGGGATCCGATCCTGGGCTATCTTACCAATCAAGTGGCCGAATACTGGATAAAACGAGTCATCATTCTGGAGTGTTACCGGTACATCTTCCAGATTTATTAGGATATCACCCGCCCTGTTTTCGGTTAAATGCAACCCGACGGCCGGAACACGGCCTGTTATGGCGCAACAGATATCTAATAAGTCGGGATATCGTTCCGTTCTGGCTCCTATCACCGAGTTGGCAAAAACAATTGCATTAGACTCGCCCCAGGCGATCTGTTGGCCAAATTGCGGCCGCATATCAGTCTGGTAAGGTGCGCATGTCCAGGTCGGAATGCAACCCATATTCTGGTAGGCAACCATTTGGCGATAGGCATTTCTGGCCCAATCTTCTGGTACTGCCCATTCTTGCCAATGAAATTCGTCCAGGCCACTCACATTAACCGTCGAGGGAACGGCAACCTGGGCCCCTAATTCTGCCAGCCGTTCGGCAAATTCTAACCCAGCTTCGCCGATATAAATGGTGCTATCGATGTGGGCTGCGCTGATATCCATCAATTCAGCAGCCTTGTAGACTTCGGCCATGCGCACCAAAACTCGCATCGCCATCTTGACGGCTGGCCCATACTCGCCTGCTTGCATAGCCTGGTCACGGGTTGTTAGATTAAGGGTCATACTCCTTGCCTTCGTAACCGAAGAATCGGACGAACCAGAATACAACAGCATATTTGTTGATGCAATGGACAAATTCTTTTATGGGCTATGGTTTCGGGTAATTGGCCATGCTATACTCCTGAATATGGAGACGATTCTAAATCCCGCGCAAGAGAAGTTGCTCAAACGCACACGCGATACACTTGGCCGTCTTCGAGATACGCTGGCCGATGCCAATGCATCAAATGAGGATCGCATCGCCCTGGCTGACTCCATCAGGCAACTTGATGAGTTGTTCCTTTTGGTTGTTGCCGGCGAGTTTAATTCGGGAAAGTCTGCCTTCATCAATGCTCTACTTGGGCAACAATTATTGGCCGAGGGTGTCACACCAACCACTACCCAGATTTATCTGCTCAAGTATGGGAAAGATGGTCCACATGAGCCGGGGGAGAAAGGCATCTGGATTCAAAGGGCGCCCATTGAGACCTTGCGCAATATCAATATTGTCGATACGCCAGATACAAATGCGATTATCCGGGAGCACGAAACCCTTACGGCCGAGTTCATACCCCGAAGCGATCTCGTCTTGTTCTTGACTTCTGCAGATCGCCCTTTTACGGAGAGTGAACGAGCCTTTTTGACCCAAATCCGGGACTGGGGCAAAAAAATCGTCTTGATAGTGAACAAGGTAGATATCCTGCCGGATGAAAAAGCTATCAATAAGGTAGTAGATTTCGCCAGCTCGTCAGCACACCGGCTGGTGGGTGAGATCCAGGCTGTTTTTCCCGTTTCTGCCAGATTAGCTCAACAGGCAAAAGCGGGCGAACCTCGCTTGTGGAACGAGAGCGGATTCGAACCTGTCGAAAACTTCATACACGATACCCTGGACGACGACGGCCGGTTCCGTTTAAAATTGCTCAATCCCCTAGGTGTAGGCCACAAACTGACCAAAAAACAATTAGCGGCGATTCAAGATGAACTCTTAGCCTTGCAGGATGATAATCAGTTGCTTGAAGATGTTGAACAACAGACGATTTATTATAACGAAGATATGCAGCGAAACTTCCAGGCCCGTCTGGCCGAGATTGACAGCCTGCTTTATGGGATGGAAAAGCGAGGTCGAGCCTTTTTCGATGAGACCATTCGTTTTGGCCGAATTCCGGATCTAGTCCGTCCCAGCAAGATTCAGGCTGCCTTTGAGGAACAGGTTGTTGCTGACACTCCAGAACAAATAGAGGCCCGCATTGACGAAATGGTCGATTGGATGGTCGAGCAAGATCTACGTCAATGGACGGCCGTTTCTGAACACCTGGCCCAGAGGAAACTAGAACACGAAGAACGTATCGTAGGTCAGTCTGGCCCTAAGGAGGGTACGTTGGCCTATGACCGGCAACGATTGATTGATTCCATCGGCCTTGCCACGCACCAGGCTATATCCAGTTATGACCGGGAAAAAGAAGCTGCGAATCTGGCCGAAGCTACTCGTTCGTCTGTGGCTGGCATTGCCGTTCTTGAAATCGGGGGTTTAGGTATAGGCGCGGCTGTGGCTGCTTTAGCCACCGCCACCTGGCTTGATGTCACCGGCATTGCCTTTGGCGTCACTTTCATGGCTTTAGGGTTTTTGGTTCTGCCAGCTAGAAGGCGACGAGCCAACCAGGAGTTGGAAGCAAAGCTTGGGTCACTCCGGCAAAAGTTGATGAGCAACTTGACTGATCAATTTAATCGGGAAATGCGACGAGCTACCCAAAGAGTAGAGGATACCGTTGCCCCCTATGCTCGTTTTGTCCGGGCTGAAAATGAAAGGCTAAACAAGCAGCAGAGTGCGTTGGTTGAGCTAGAAACCCAGCTTACCGGCCTGCGCCATCAGCTGCAAATCCAGCCTTTAGATGACCAAGGTTCGATTCCAGAACCGGCAAACTCATCTTAAAAAAAGCCCAGCATCTCGGCTAGTGGATCCCCCCAGAAAAACCAACCTGAAGTCGAAAAAATCGCACAGCAACAGCATAGCAGTAGCACCACGACGACAGCAATAATCACATTCCGATTTCCATTTTTATTCATGAGTTGATTTCCCTCCAAATAACAACCCAATAGTATTGGTCAATTGGCCAGAACGGGTGCCTGGCATTTGGACTTCCGCCCAATCGCAGGAATCGAGATGATTCGCGGCCGAATTATAAACCGGGCAGGCCAGTCAACGTTCCTGTCAGACTATAACGCACGAAGCTGATGATGGCGATTTGAGTCAGCGCCAGTAATAAGCCGATGGTTAATGGCTTGATTGCCTGTTGCCAATTCGTCGCCCGGGCATCTCGCCGGGTCAGGATTAACAAAGCCGTACCGTTAATGGCTGTGAGTACCAAAACGACTCCCAAAGCACTGGCTATGCCCAAAACGTACAGGATCGTGGGTTGGTTACTCAAGACCAGGGCAACTGCCAGGCCCGCCAATAATATCAATCCGGCTAATTCTCGGAAGTTTTCAATCGCTGGCCGGTATTCCTGATCGCGCCATAGCGACTGGGCCAGAGCTGGAAAAAGCACAATGCCCATCGCCAGGCCTGCCCCCATGCCGGTGATTAGTCGAAGCCAATTTCGTGGTTCGTAGACGTGGGGAAAGTTGGGAAAGAAATGGCTGTAAGAGTTAATACCGTCAATGGCCATGAAGGCCACCAATACAATGAGAACCAGCATAACTCGAAGTGGGGGGAGCATGGACCAACGCCGGCGGCCGGCTAATCCCAAAACGGCAAAGGTTAAGGTTACTCCCAAAAACATCCCTGTGCAGCGTGCACATAACGGCAGTTGCCGTCCGGCAATCGTGAATGAGCGATCCGAAATTCGGTGGCACACAGCATAACCTGCATAATCTGCACCGTCCAAGGCAAGGTTGTGTTCCAATCGTGCCGTATCTGTGACCGTGTAGAGGCCTAAGACGATCAAGGCCAGCACTACTATGAGTAACAATCCTGCTCGTCTTGAAAGTTGTCCCGGCCAACCTCGAAAGGTAGTTTCGATCATTCGATGTAAATTAAATGTCTCAAGCGTTTATTTACCAAAGAGATTTGCACAAGGATACTCAATCGTTTAATGATTGCCAACAGCCACTCCGTTTTTAGCTCCACAAACAAGCTGTCAGTTAATTTGTTCTGAGACTGGAACAATCTTGAAGTAAGCAACAGCGTTACATTCATTGGTTAGAAGATTGGGCTACTCTAACTATACGTGTCCCACCCTTGACGATGGGATAGCCAAATGTTAACATCGGGTTGTCAAGTTGGCCGGGTGATCGCGGCCTGGGAAACCAGGTCGAGGAAAGTCCGCACTCCGTAGAGCACGGTGCCGGCTAACGGCCGGGCGGGGTGACCCGACGGAAAGTGCAGCAGAGAGGTGCATTGCCAATCTGGGGTAAATCCTGGATGGGCGAGGGTGAAACGGTGGTGTAAGAGACCACCAGCAGCGACAGTAATGGCGTTGGCTCGGCAAACCCCACCGGGAGCAAGGTCAAGCAGGATGGATGGCCGTGGTATCACAGTCAGCGGAGTTGCTCGCTCCGTCAGACATCCGGGTAGATTGCTAGAGCGCATCAGCGATGGTGCGTCGAGATGGATGATCACCTCCCGCTTTTGCGGGAACAGAATGCGGCTTATAGGCCAACTTGATGGTCAAGGTTGAGTCATCTTTAAATAGATAAGACCTTGGCTTAACGCAAATGAACAGTTTCATAAAGGATGGGTGGCCGAGACCGCCCATCCTTTATTTATGATTAACGTGAATAGATGAAGATTAAAGTGATTTTTGTTTGTTTAGGAAACATTTGCCGATCGCCGATGGCGGAAGGGATTTTCCAACAAATGGTGGATGATGCTGGATTATCAGAGCAATTTGAAGTGGATTCGGCCGGTACGAGCTCGTGGCATATCGGCGAACGTGCTCATTCGGGAACACGACGCGTCCTGGCTAAAAACGGCATTACCTATCATGGTCGAGCCCGACGCATCAAGCCATCCGACATGGCCGACGAAAAAACCTATGTGATAGCCATGGATGAGAGTAATATGGTTGATTTGCGGGAACAATTTGGTGATCACCCTAGACTTTACCGCCTCTTAGACTTTGCATCGAACTCCCCTGTTCTGGATGTTCCTGACCCATACTACAATGGCAACTTTGAGCATGTATACGGGTTAGTTAGAGACGGTTGCCAGGGATTGTTCTCGACGATTCGCCAACAAGAAGGGATTTAGGACCGATTCCTATGCCGAATACCAATCTCGAATGTTTAAGGAGAAAATAATGGAGAGAGAGATTGTAGTAGTCGGAGCTGGACCAAGCGGTTCGGCGACAGCTATCGCATTAAAGCAGGCGGGGCACGATGTGTTGCTCATCGATCGCCAGGAATTTCCACGTGACAAGGCATGTGGTGATGGAATTCCAGCTGGGGCCATCGAGATTCTATTTTCTTTAGGCATGGAAGAAAAGATACGTGGGGCAGATTTTTACCCAGTTTATCGGCTGCTACTGAGCTCGCCACGTGGCTATGTTCTGGAAGCTGACCTCAAAAAGGGAAAAACCGGTGCCGATTCATGTGTTGTGCCGCGAACGGAGTTCGATGCCCTTATTCAACAACATGCTGTTGAAATTGGTGTTGAGTTCTGCAAAGCGCAGGCCAAGGAGCCGATTATCGAAGACGGTCGGGTCACTGGCGTGCGTGTACGGCAAAATGGGTCGGATCAAGAGATTCGATCAAAAGTTGTCGTCGGTGCGGATGGCGTTACTTCGGTGATTGCTCGAGCACTTATTCCCGATACGCATGAGGATAAACACCGTGCAGTGGCCCTGCGTACCTATATTTCGGATATCGAAGAGCTTCCTCATGAAGTTGAGTTCTATCTATACCAGGGAATATTACCGGGATACGCCTGGATTTTTCCCTTAGGAGAAGGAAGAGCGAACCTGGGTTTGGGGATGCGCCTGGATAAGTTTCGGGATGCGAATGAGAGTTTGGAGCAAATGGTTGAGGTTTTCCTTGATATCCCTGATGTTAATAAACGGATTAAACACGGTGGAAAATTAAATAACACCGCCGTTTGGCAGTTGAACTTTGGATCAAAACCCATTCAGCGTGCTTATGATGGAGCATTATTGGTCGGTGACGCGGCCGGCTTAATCAATCCCTTGACTGGAGGTGGGATTCATAATGGATTGCAGTCAGCTCTGCAAGCAGCCAACGTCATCCACGATGCGCTTGTTAAAGATGACACCTCTCTTACTCAACTTCAGGTTTATGATCACCGGATCGAGGAGAGTATGAAGAAAAGTATGCGCAAATCCTATCTCATTCAGCGTAGCTTACTTTATTTTCCCTCCTGGGTGGATATTCTTATCCGGTGGGGAGGCTCTAATAGCGACTTGGCTAAAACATTTATCGATAAGCTCTAGAAAAACAACCATTAAACGGTTTCATCCCTTGCAGGCCTAAAACGTGACATAAAAAAGCCCGCTCAGACGAGCGGGCCTTGATTTTTTGATTCAAAAAAGTTGGCGATTAGTTACGATACCATGCGTAATGGACTGACATCCCGAGCTTGAGGGCCTTTGCCAACGTCGATTTCACGGAATGAGACACGGTCTCCCTCATATAAATTCCGGTATCCCTCGCCCTCAATCGCAGAAAAGTGGACGAATACCTCCGTTTCTCCATCATCAGGCAAAATAAATCCGTAGCCCTTAATACGGCTGAACCACTTGACGCTGCCAAGCTTACGTTCCATTCGTACTGTCTCCATTATGATAACTTCCTGAGAGCCAGCCTAAATCTAGCATGACATTCGGCCGGTGTCTAGAGTGTTAAGATGATTTTTGCGGGATTTTCACGTTACTTATGGTTGACTAAATCCAACAGCCCAAGGCACCTTTACATTGCCAACATGGCCCTTTAATTTGGCCGGAAGCCCATTTGACAGTTAATTCTGAATGGAGTTAAAGGTGAAATTTGCGAGTGCTCTCGATTAAAATCTCCCTGACACCAGAATCGATAAAACCGACTGATTCGGCCAGTTGGATTGAGGGATCGTTCTCGGAATTGGCTACATAAAGGGGGGTTCGTCCGCTTTCCAGGACCTGTTGAATGAGCGATGCGACGACACTTCGGCCGTAACCCAACCTCCTGAACGAAGATTTTGTGTGTACATAGATCTCGGCAAAATAGGTGGACTGCCAATTTAAACCGGCCGAAGCAACGATCTCACCTTGAGCCGCGCCCTTATTGGACCGTGATTGACGAATCACAAACTTCGGCGATCCATCGTAAGATTCACTTTGAGCAACTAAAACATTGATGATCGGCTCAAATCGGCCTCGGTCGAGCACAAATAATCTCAATATTTGTTCTTGTTGGATATCAAATAAGGCACCCAGAAGGGGTCGGTAAATTTCAGGGGCATTAATAATGATGCTCATCCCTTCAGGAATGGCTTTGGTAATTAAGCTCGCCCCAAAAGCTGGGTCCACTTCGCCGCCATTTTTTGCATAGGGCAATCTGAGTGTTAACAACGGCCGGAAGAGGTCGATCCCGGTTCTGGCCATGCATAAGTAACCTTGTGCCCGCTGTGCATTCTCGGGTTTGGTTATTATCTGTGTCTTATCATCTGGGTGGTATAAGGCATAATAAACTGCCGAGGCATCGGCCGGTTTTCGTTCGTCGAGTAAGGGGCGAATGGCCCGCCGTTTTTCAGCCAGGGTCATGATTCACTTGGAATCGGGTTTGTAGATGTACGTTCCTTCATAAGAGCGATATTCTCGATTGTCGCTTAACAATTCACTTTGCTGGAAAAATTCCGCGACCTGGCTAGCTCGTTGCGGATCACCACAAACAATTACCGGAGCAGGAACAAGGCCTATTGGCAATCCTGTTAGAGGCAGATATTTAGGCGACATTTTCGAATTCACCTTAAAATTCAGGTTGTTCAGGTTTATTATCTAAAATGGAATCGATCCTTTTCATCACATCGTCGGTGAGTTGGCCGGCGACATCCAGTGCGAACATGTTATCATGAACTTGCTCAACCCTTGATGCGCCAGTGATAACCGTGCTCACGTTTGGATTCTTTAGGCACCAAGCAATGGCTAATCGGGCTATATTCGTGCCTAATTCGTCGGCTAAAGTCATTAATTCGCGAACTTTGGCTATCTGTAGCTGTGCTTGCTTACTTGTAAATCGTTCACGGAGCCATTCGAAACCTTTTAGATTAGCCCGTGAATCCTCTGGAATGCCTTGATTATACTTGCCAGTTAACAATCCTGAGGCCAGGGGTGACCATATCGTCGTGCCTAAGCCGATTTCCTCGTAGAGACGCCCATATTCGACCTCGAATCGTTCTCGGTGAAACATATTATATTGAGGTTGTTCCATGGTGGGAGGGATGAGATGATACTGTCTGGCTACCCCGTATGCTTCCATTATCTGTTGGGCTGACCATTCGGATGTGCCCCAATAAAGAACCTTTCCCTGTTGTATTAGGTCGTGCATGGCACGTACGGTTTCCTCAATTGGCGTCTCCTTGTCCGGCCGGTGGCAAAAGTAAAGGTCTAGATATTCTAATTGCAACCGATGTAAAGCCTGGTTACAGGCTTCAACCACATGTTTTCTATTTAATCCTCTTTGAGTGGGAAGTGGGTCTTGAACCGAACCCCAGAATACTTTTGATGACACGATGTAAGTGTCTCGGGGCCAATTGGTTTTTTTCAAGATCTGGCCCATCAAGACCTCCGATTGACCCTGGGCATAGGCCTCGGCATTGTCGAAAAAATTGACCCCGGCATCATATGCAGCGACCATACACTCTTCGGCTGCCTCAATTTGCATTTGATTGTCGAAAGTGACCCAAGAACCGAATGAGAGAGCACTCACCTTCAATCCCGACCGGCCGAGTCTTCTATATTCCATTATTATATTCTCCTAATGATAATCCACATGTGATAGTCACTTAGACTGACTTAGACTGTCAGTTTACCCGAATCTACATCCCTTACGCAAAATGAACCGTGGTTGCTCCACCATATCGAGTTTGTTAAAGTAACCGTTCGTTTAGCATCCAGAGGAAGCCAAAGAAACCGGAGGTTATGTTGGAGTTTCAGTTAGGTGTATACCGGCGACTACTCGGTTATTTAGGCCCTTATTGGCCCAGGGCTTTCGTGGCCTATTCCTCCATGATAATCGCCACAATCCTTAATTTGGCTGTTCCTCAAATTATTAAGGCAGCGATAGACATCGGCCTTGCCTCTGGTGAGGTTTCGGCCTTAATTGGTGCCAGTGCCTTGATCTTGGCAATAGGTGTCGTTAGGGCGCTGGCTGGCTATGGGCAGCGATATTTTGGTGAATGGTTAACCCATCGGGTTGCCTATGACTTGCGAAATGACTATTACGACAAAGTTCAGCGTCTTCCTTTCGCATTTCACGATCAGACACAGACGGGGGACCTGATGAGCCGGGCGACCAGCGATATTGCCGAAACCGAAAGATTCGTTGGTATTGGTATGATGGATTTGGTGGCGACACTTCTCCTCCTGATTGGGGTTATCGTCGCCTTGTTCTTAGAAGATTCCCGCCTAGCTGCTTTGGCGCTTATACCGGTGCCTTTACTTGTGGTGGCCACCATTCGCTTTGGTGGCGCTATCCGGCCGAAGTTTAAGAGCATCCAGGAACAACTTGCCGTACTCTCCACGACGATGCAAGAAAGCTTAACTGGCATTCGAGTTGTCAAGGCGTTTGCCCGTGAACCATTCGAGTTAAATAAGTTCGATCTGGCTAACGACACCTGGTTCGATCGCCGTTACCAAGTCATTCGCATGTGGGCCAATAATTGGCCGTTTTTTTCCTTTACTCTGTCATTAAGTATCTTTTTGCTTCTGTGGTTTGGCGGACCAATGGCCATGGGGGGGGTCATCACCGTGGGCACACTTTTCGCCATGATTTCCTACGTGTTGATGTTGAATGGTCCAGTTCAGCGATTGGGTTTCCTAGTAAACCTGGCTGCAACGGCCGGTGCCAGCGCAGCTCGAGTCTTCGAAGTCATTGACCGCCCTGGTGAGATCGTTGATTCCCAAGATGGGTATGCGAATGATCATGTGCGGGGAGAGGTCGTTTTCGACCGAGTTAGCTTTGCTTATCAGGATGGCCAACCCATATTGTATGACATCACATTTCACACATTACCTGGTCAAACTATCGCTCTAATGGGACCAACAGGCTCTGGTAAATCCACTATTACAAATCTTTTATTACGTTTTTATGAAGTGACCGAAGGAAATATCCTGATAGATGGAGTCGAATCACGTGATTGGCGTTTATCCAATTTACGTCAACACATTGGGATCGTCTTACAAGATTCCTTTCTGTTTAGCTCAACCATTGCCGAAAACATTGCCTATGGAAAACCGGATGTAGCGCGGGAGGAGATTATTTCGGCCGCCCAGGCTGCCCATGCCCATGATTTTATATTAGGCTTTCCGGATGGGTATGATACCCTGGTGGGCGAACGAGGAGTTACGCTGAGTGGTGGGCAAAAGCAGCGTATAGCAATCGCCCGTGCCCTCCTAAAAGATCCTCGAATTCTTATCCTTGACGATTCCACCAGCAGCGTTGACACAGAGACCGAACACCTCATCCAACTGGCATTAGCTTCTCTTATGAAAGGTCGAACGACGTTCATCATCGCCCAACGATTGTTAACGCTCAAGAATGCGGATTCTATTCTGGTGGTTGACCAGGGCCAGATCATTCAACGCGGGACGCATGATGAACTATTGGCCAAAGGTGGTTTATACAAAGAGATTTACGACCTGCAACTCAAGGATCAAGAAGAGTTTGCTGCCCTACAAGTTCCATTGGAAACCGTGTCATGATTTTATGCAGACCATTAATGGTCCTTTGACGGATAGATGACAAAATCACCGAATGACGCCCCATTGAGTAGGAATGGTCGCAGGCGTAGGCGCCTTTCCGTTTTTCAAAGCACTGATGGCTCCCAACGCAAATTGCGTGAGGACAAGATCCGTGACCTTTTGCCTGATGAGGATGAAGAGGAACTAGGCAAGGCCTATGACGGCCGGCTTGTGCGGCGGTTATTGGTCTATAACCAACCCTACTTGCGCCAGTTAATCACCGCTATCTTCTTGATGATCGTGACCTCTTTGCTCAGTGTTTCAGGTCCTTGGATTATCGGCCAAGCCATTGATGAAGGGATTCGAACCGGAGATATAAGCCGGTTGCATTTTTGGGCAATCTTATTCTTGATGGCTGCTGTCGTCGAATGGGTCACCAATCGTAGCCGAATCTCGATCATGGCCTTCGTGGGCACGAAAGTGGTGGCCAATATTCGTAGCGACCTCTTCAGACATCTCCACAGTTTATCGCTTTCTTTCTATAATCGATACAGCGTGGGCCGGTTAATGAGCCGGCTCATAAGCGACGTCGGTGTTCTACAGGATTTTATAACCTGGTCGATTACCGGCCTTTTTCGCTCTATTTTCCTCCTTCTCGGCATCATCTTGGCCATGCTCAGCCTCAATTGGCGCCTGGCGCTCATCACTTTTTCCATCTTGCCCTTAATGGTATTGCTCACCAACTATTGGCGCGTGCGAGTACGTCCGGCTTATAGGGCGACTCGCCAGCGACTGTCGCTGATCAATGGTTACCTCAATGAGTCTATCAGCGGCATTCGTGTAACCAAGAGTTTTACACGGGAAGACGCTAATTATGCTTATTTTGAAGAACTCAACCATTCTTACTTCGACGCTAACGTCGTCGCTACGAAGTTGGCGGCCCTCTTTTTTCCTGGTGTGGATTTCATAGGCACGATTGCAACAGCCATTGTCGTTGGGATAGGCGGCTATCTGGTGTTGGAAGATGCCTTAACTGCTGGCACCCTCGTTGCTTTTGTCCTATATGTCGAACGATTCTTCGATCCAATCCGGGAGTTAGCCCAAAGGTACAACACTTTTCAGGCTGCCATGGCAGCTAGCGAACGAATATTTGATCTGCTTGACACCGAACCAGACCTGCGCGACGCGGCTGATGCAGAACCGCTCCCCGCGATACGAGGCGCGGTCGATTTCGACCATGTTTATTTTGGCTATAAAGATGGAGAGCCAGTGCTTATTGATATCGATTTACATGTCAAACCTGGACAGCGTATTGCCCTCGTCGGCGAGACTGGGGCCGGTAAAAGCACCATCATCAGGCTGTTAACCAGACTATTCGATGTCACCCATGGGGCGATTAAAATCGATGATCGCGACGTTCGGCATGTTACCCGGGCAAGTCTGCGCTCCCAATTAGGCATCGTCCTTCAAGACACCTTCTTATTTGGAGGAACGATCGCGGACAATATACGATATGGCCGATTAGAGGCAACGGATGAAGATGTCATTTCGGCCGCTAAAACCGTTGGTGCCGATGAATTCATTTCAAAGATGCCTAAGGGTTATCAAACTGAATTAGGTGAAGAAGGGATCAATCTGAGTGTTGGACAGCGCCAAATCATATCATTTGCCAGGGCATTGCTAGCCGATCCTCGGATCCTCATTTTGGATGAGGCCACCAGCAGCGTCGACACGACTACTGAGAAACAAATTGAAGTAGCCATTGATCGATTGATGGAAGGTCGGACAAGTTTCGTAATCGCCCATCGCCTGAGCACCATCGTCAATGCTGATAAGATAGTCGTTTTAGATAAAGGGCGAATCGTGGAAATGGGAACACACGGGGAATTATTAGCTCAAAGAGGGCGCTATTTCCAACTTTACTCCATGCAATGGGCTCAAACCTCTGCTTTAATTACCTGACTCATCAAAGAAGCGTTAGTCACCAAAAGAGATACCAAAATCTCTGGCAGTCATCATCGTATCACAGTCGAGTGGCACCCGCTTCATGCGCAAGGTTGCTTCTTTTAATGGAACGTAGCGCACGGTTGGTGGATCAAGTGCGACCATGCAGCCGGTCTGGCCATCCGCTATCGCTCGAACGGCCGCCGCCCCAAAACGAAGTGAGATCAACCGGTCGAACGATGTGGGTGTTCCACCTCGCAACAAATGGCCTAAAACCACGCATCGTGTTTCTTTGCCTGTTAATTTTTGTAAATCTGCCGCCACTTGCTGCCCAATTCCTCCTAATCGTTCTGCTCGACCTATTTCTTTTGCCTTCACGACGTATTGGCCTCCTGCCGGGTGGGCGCCCTCGGCAACCACCACAATTGAAAAATGCCGGCCATGACTTATCCGTTGCTCGATCTTGGTTGCGACCTTGTTTATGTCGTACGGTATTTCAGGTATGAGGATGGCATCGGCCGTTCCAGCCACCCCGGCATTTAGGGCAATCCACCCGGCGTAACGCCCCATCACTTCTACGACCATGATGCGGCGGTGTGCCTCGGCAGTTGAATGTAACCGATCCAGACATTCTGTTGCAAAAGAAACGGCTGTTTCAAAACCAAACGTGACGACGGTGCCGTTCAAATCGTTATCGATCGTCTTAGGAACGCCGACAATTTGTAGCCCTTTATCAGACAGTGCATCTGCAATAGCCATTGATCCATCACCACCTACGGCGATCAGGGCATCAAGTTCATGTTTTCGAAAAGCAGCAACGATCTCGTCCGAACGATCTACCTCGATATAATTGCCAGTGAGATCTAACGTTGGATACCGGAATGGATTGCCCACATTCGTGGTCCCGATAATCGTTCCTCCAAGATGAGTGATACCTCGAACGGTCTCTCTCTCAAGTGGCATTAAGCCGCCATCCGGAAACCTTTCTGGATTAAGGAATCCAGAATAACCATCCCTGATACCAAAGCATGACCAATCACGATTCAATGCTGCCAAAACCGCAGAGCGGATTACGGCGTTTAAGCCCGGAGCATCCCCACCGCCTGTCGAAATGGCGATTCGTTTGGATGTCATCGACAAACTCCTCGTACATATGCAACGCGATAATTCGATTCAAACCTATTTAGTATACAATGGATCGAGGTTGTAGACTTATGTGATCCAACCCATTTGGTGAAAATGATATCAAATCAAGGAAATACTCCTTTTGCCGTAAAGGTCTGGCATCTCTTATTACGTTCTGGTTTTCATCTCCTATACAATCAGTTGGCCTGGACCTATGACGGTGTTAGCTGGCTAGTATCTCGTGGTCAGTGGCGAGATTGGCAACGCGCCGGATTACCGTTTCTCCTTAGTGACAACGTCCTCGAGCTCGCCCATGGCCCGGGACATATGCTTTTGGAATTGGAAATGGTTGGTTTCAGGCCAATAGGCGTAGACCTTTCACCGTTCATGGGTAACCTGGCCAAAAAAAATCTTAGAAAAGCAGGTTCGAACGCAAACCTTGTCCGAAGCCGGGCGCAGGCTCTGCCTTTTCCAGACAAAACATTTGATAGTATCTTGGCGACGTTTCCTACCGAATTTATTGTGGATCCGGAAACCGTATATGAAGCTCGCCGAACGCTTAAATCTGGTGGCAACGTGGTCATCGTCGCCGAGGCACAACTTACGGGTGGAGGGATTATACGGGGTATTATTGAGTGGCTATATTTCGTCACTGGACAACGCCAGGTTTTTCAGGGCGATCAAGACGAGGTCAAATTTTGGTTAAGGAGCCGGCAGAGTTACGTTGATGCCGGTTTTGACGTTCGTTTAGAACAAGTCAGGCTGGAAGATAGCATAGTTACAGTGGCTATCGCCAGTAAAAGTGACCGTCCTGAGTGGTTGCCTTAATCTGAGGGCGCTTGGTACAATCAGCTCTATGAATGATGATCCGAACAAAACAGAACAAAGTGAAGAAAGTTGGCAGGAGGCCACCGACCGTCCAGCATCGGTGGGCGAAAAAGCGATATTGTTCCTGGTCATGGCTCTTGTCCTCCTCGCTGATTTCCTTAGCAAGCTATACATTGAGAATTCACTGGAGCT
>Ga0209742_10000381_pt1 | contig 24036 bp, 28 predicted proteins | sample DeeMarSeWOR38_10_FD_187462 | JGI IMG/M metagenome (GOLD analysis project Ga0209742, IMG submission 187462) | Marine sediment microbial communities from White Oak River estuary, North Carolina - WOR-3-8_10 (SPAdes) (version 2) | ecosystem: Environmental > Aquatic > Marine > Intertidal zone >... | reverse complement strand
CAGCGAAAAACATAACCTGGGGTGAAGATTGCCTGTTGGGTAAAGGCATAGAGAGCCGCCAGCGTGTTTAAAAAATATCTTGTCGCGATTTTTCTGCTCTTCTGGCTGGCACTGGCGTTCAACCCCGTCGATCGTGGTATCTGGATGCTGGAGAATGTGCTGGTGGTGACGGTTTTCCCGGTGGTGCTGTGGCTGGATAAACGCTACGTGTTCAATAACCTGACCTTCTTGAGTCTGACGCTATTCGTAACCCTGCATCTCTTTGGCGCCAACATGACCTATAACGCGATGACCTATTTCAGCTGGTTCTCGGATTGGCTCGGTCTCCAGCGAAATTACTACGATCAGGTCATTCACTTCCTGTTCGGGCTCATGGTGTTCGCCTCGTTTTTTGAAATCTTCTACCACCAGGGCTACTCACGTAAGCTGAGCTATTTGATCGCGCTGCTCTTCATCACCGCCATCGGTTCATGGTACGAGGTGCTGGAATGGCTGGCGATGGAACTTTTCTGTCCCGGTACCGAACTTGAGTGTGTCGAAGGTGTAACCCAGGGAGATCTGTGGGACACACAGAAAGACATGGCCTATGCAGTGATTGGTGCCGGCATCGCGATGCTGATCCACAGCTCGTGGGGCCAACGTCGCCAGGACGAGATGCAGTTCAGGTAATTATCCGGCGCCTAGGTTTGTTACCGAATTCCATTTAAAATGCTTTTTTTCGGCAGCCATCGGGACTACTCGCACGTGGTCTGCCATATCCAGTCAGGCAGGGATCAAGATGAAGAGAATCAGGCTATTTATTGTGCTGTTGCTTTGGTCGGCAGCATTACCCGCAGCGGAACCGAGTACCTTCGAGCTAGAAGCTGAAGGCGGATCATTCACGGTCACACAGGACATCCCGGCATATTTTTTCGGTCAGTACAGTCCTCTTGCAGTCTCGATGGAGAAAGGTGGTCTCGAGCTGGTAAAGAGCCGGAATCTGGCCAGCAACCATTGGCAGGTATCACCGGAAAGGGTAAAGAAGTTTACTTGGGGCGTCATCGTCAAGAATGGAGCCGTCGAAACAGAAAAGATCACACCCGCCAACGCCGCTTACAGACCGTATGAGAAGATGCGCCTGATTATACAATACGAGGACGGCGCGCTTGAGGCCATGCAAATGTATCGAGCAACCTCAGGGAAATTTGGCACCAGAATTGTGATCGGACGATATTTGAAGAATTCGAAACAATAGACCCTGACAATTAGGGAGAGTGTTTACGTGAAAAAATATATGACTGGCTTGTCAATGTTGATCAGCTTGTTGCTGACTGGCTTGCACGCGAATGCTAACGCAGGCGAAGAGACGGAGCAGCTCTCGCCACGCGCCGGTGTAACGCTGAATATCAGTTTGATTGTGCCCGCCAATCCTGTCGCCAGCGTCATTCTGTTTCCCGGAGGAGACGGGAAAATAGGTATCAGTAGTTACGGCATCGAGAAAGAAGGCAATTTTCTTGTACGCACCCGCGATATGTTTGCGGATCGCGATATGATAGTCGCTGTGGTCGACGCGCCGTCTGACAGGCAGGGACAGAAAGGCATGTTATCCGGCTTCCGCACAAGCCGTGAGCATGTAACCGATATCGATACTGTGATCGATTATTTACAGAAGAAAGCTACCGTTCCTGTGTGGCTGATTGGCACCAGTCGCGGCACTGAATCGGCAGCTCACGTAGCAATTCATACGAACAAGAAAATCGGCGGTGCAATTCTTACCGCCAGTGTGACCGAGTCAAACTCAAAAGGAACTGCAGTGACAAAAATGGATCTTGGCAATATCCAGGCGCCCGTTCTTATTGCCAGCCATAAAAAGGATGAATGTCGTGTAACGCCACCAAGTGGCGCAAAAAAGATCAAATCAAAACTGAAGAATGCACCAGTGGTCGAGATCAAATACTATACCGGTGGTAAGCCTCCCCTATCTAAACCCTGCGAGGCAAAATCCGAGCACGGTTTCTACGGGATCGAGGAAGCGGTGGTGGGTGATATCGTTCAGTTCATCAAGGGTCACTAGAATGTTTCGCCGTCGCTGCCTGGATAAATACGGGGAAGAAGAGTGAAACTCATTGAGGCCATACCGGACTTAACCAATTTCTTTATCTTGATGGATAACGGCCAGTTGGGTTCGTATACCCCGAAGGGTGAGTTCATTCTCCACAAGGAATCAACTGCTGCATTTGCAGAAGTTATCGAACAGCTGTTGACGCAATACAAAGCGGATCCTGAAAGTCCGGGTTATCGACTCGGTATTGTCTATCCGACGCACGAGGAACGACCCTGGAAGTCGGCGAGTTTTGCTGTCGAGCAGCACATGCTGAGAAAGTTATATCCTTCCGGCGGTACCCAGGGCGCCGAGCTCACATCGTTTCAGAAGCGCAATATCGAGAAAAGCATCTATCAGGGTGTCGAGTTGTTGATGGAACATCACGACGAGGCCCTGCCCGGCGTGCAAATCTATTGTCCGGTGTTGTATTTCCGCAAAAAGACGCTGGCGGATTATTTATCGACAGTGTCACGACCCGAACATCCCCAGGACAAGACAACACCGGTTATGGATGTGCTGAACCTGTTCGCACCATTGCCGGTCAGTCGTCGCAGCAACAAGGAAATAGTTGCCGTGACCCGCAAGATTTATGAAGGGGTTATTCATAAAGGCTCACGCAAGAATGCCTATGGTTTCCTGAGCCAGAAGGGCAAGTCCGGCGTTATCAGTCAGCCGGTCGCCGACGATATGTCAGCGCAGGTCGACCGCGCACTGGCGGATATTTTTGGAGATCGCTCCGGGCAGGAGTTCTCCAGCCTGATGCAGGCCTACTGCGAGCCCGAGACATACGAGCGTGTCGGCAAGTGGCTGGAAAACCCGTACCAGTACGTCAAGCCCGAGCAACTGAAATCGTACAGTCGTTTCCGGGGCCTGAGCATGGACGGCCTGGTTATCCTTGCTGATCAGCACCCGATATTCAGGGCACCGGTAACCACGCAGTTGCTTGCGCGCGGGACCAAAGACAACTGGAATATGTACTTGCTGGATGGGGCGCTGGAGCTCGAGGCGGACGACGGTGAAAAGTTAATTGTCGAAGCGCAGACACCGCGAGCCGCGGCACCAATCTCTTCGCTCAAGCCGCGCATTTTTACAGTGACCGCAGCAACACCGGTCAAGTTCCTGTGGATGTTTGATCCGTTTGTCGAAACCCTGATCAAGATCGACAAGGAAAACCGGGACGAAGATGAGTTAACGGTGCAGTCTCTGCGCGAGCCCTGATGCCGCGATTGGTGATACCGCAACTCAATGCCGCTATGGCGCGCGCTTTCTTCCGGTGACCATCGCTTTTACCAGGTTCTCTTTGTGCAATTTTCCTGAGAACAGCACACCGAGAATATGGAGGAACACCATCACCAGGGTGAAGTTTGATGCAACTTCATGCAGTTCCTCCCAGAATTCCTCGCCAGAGTTTTCCCGATGTTCGTCTCCAGTCGCGTGGGCAGTGTCAATCACTGTTATGACATTATTCGCCAGCGGTCCTTTGCCTTCGATTGCATAGAGCTCGAGACCGGTCCATGTCGTTATCGACAGACTGATGAGCAAAACAAATACCATCACGCTCCCGGCCGGATTGTGACCCAGGTATCGCTTTGCCGTTCCACCCATTACATTCTTGAGATAGTTGGCTATATCCGATGGGCTAAACAAAAAGCTTGAGAAGCGGGCATATCGACTGCCGACAAGTCCCCAGACAACGCGATAACAAAGCAGGGCAAGAACGACATAGCCGGCATATGCGTGAATCAGGTCGCTTTCCTCCCCGGTCAAGTACGCAATGGTAAACGCGATAACCAGGGACCAGTGGAAAATGCGGACGCTTATATCCCAAACGCGAATGGTATTTTCTGCACTCATAATTCGGTATCCTCTATCAACTTATGAAGCCAAGTAAGCGGGAAGTGCAGGCTGGCTTCCTTGATTCAGATCAAGACTGCAGGCGCGTACAGACAAATAACCAATAATATGTCTTTGCAGACTCTCCACATCGATGACCAGTTCAGGCAGGACCTGATTCGATACTTTGCGATCAGCTCGGTGTTCTATGTCCTCGCGGCCCTGGTTTCGGTTGGCTTCTTCCACCCGGACCAGCATTTCCAGACACTGGAGTTTGCCCACGTCAAACTTCATCCTGACAATGAAGATCGTATGGTCTGGGAATACCATTCACGCATTCGCCCGTGGACACAGCCCTATGCTTACATGGTGGTTGTTGGTGCGCTGGAAGCCGTCGGCGTTACCAATCCGTTCGTGCATGATGCGATCATTCGTCTTGGTACGGGCATCGTGGGTATGGTGGCACTGGTGCTGTTCTGCATCACTGTTGCGCACTGGTTACCCCTCGCCGCGCAAAAACGCTGGTTGGCAATAATGTTCGGCCTGTTCTGGCTGTTCCCGTTTCACAATACCCGAGCCTCATCTGAAACCGTTTCGTCCATCCTGTTGTTATTCGCGTTGTCGGCACTCGTCCTGTTAAGAAAGAATCCGGAGAACGATCCACCGCCTCAGCCGGAGCAGGGCCCGATTTCCGGACCGATTCAGTTTTCAGTGCCCGGTCTTGTCATGTCGGCGCTGTGCCTGGGGCTGATGTTCAATGTGCGCTATCAAATGGGGTTTGTGATCGTCGCCATCGCAGCCTGGATGCTGTTTATTCAAAAAACACCGATTCGCCAGCTGGCACTGTTCAGTATCGCGGTGCTGGCGACTGTCGCCTTTGGTGTTCTGCTGGATACGATCGGCTACGGTGAATTCGAGCTGGTGCCGTGGAATTACCTTCGGGTGAATCTGATTGAAGGCAAGGCCGCTTCGTTTGGTACCGATCCCTGGTACTTCTATATTTTTTCGATGCTGATCCAGCCGGTCGGACCGGTACTGCTGGCGGCTGCGTTTCTTTTCTGGCGCAAATATCCGAAAAATGTCATCACCTGGATCACGGTCCTGTTTGTCCTGGTGCACATGGCATTGAGCCACAAGGAAATCCGGTTCCTGATCCCGGTGTTCCCGCTGATCCTGGCGGGACTGATTTTCGTAATACCGGAGAAGTGGTTCGCCGAGGGAAAATCTGGCAATCCGTTTCTTGGCAACAAGCGTTGGGTGCGGTGGGCATTTTATATCTTCGTCACCATCAATTTTCTGGCGCTCGTGATAACCAGCATTCGACCACCGCGGCCGGAGGTGTCCGTGCACAAGTTCATCATTAGCGTCGTGCCGGATCATTTTGAATTCTATTCGTTGGGAGCAACACCTTATCAATATTACCTATCGAGTCCTCCGCGGCTCGAGTTCTATGCGCCGCGCAAGGTAACGCACCATACCCTGACCAGTTATTCCGAACTCGATGAAGTCCTGAGGACAAAATCTCCAATTTACTTTTATCACCCCGACAACACACTTCCTGATTCGCCGGAATCGGATGTGCTCCGACGTCACTGCCGACTGATCTATCAGTCTTACGGACCCGTTTGGGAAAAACTGACTTTCGGTAGATTGAATAAAATATTGAAGACGTCGCGCTTGAATACATCTTCAATTTACCGTTGCGAGCAAAAATAGTTCGCGAGGATCCGGGGTGCTGGCGGTGCCGCCAGGAAATCAATGCTCCGTACCAGCGTCGCCTCCCGGCGGATGAGCGGAGACCGTTTCTTCATGCCACTGGGGTAAATTGTAAACTTCGCGCGAGCGATAGTTCGCCAGCCGCGAAAAATCATAAACTGAAATCTACCGGGAGAAACGGGACCAATGCACATCACCGCCGCACTAATACAGAAGATCATTTATTCGATAGGCATGACCGTCGGGCCGATGCTGATCGCTCTTTTTGTGCTTGACTTCAAATATGCGACACGTGGCAAATTCTACTATTACACCGACAGTGCGGAATGGGGAATTGCGATAGGCATATTTATTCTGATGCTGGCGATCGTGAGTCGCAAGTGGCGGTAATTGGGTCCGCCTGCATGCGCATGAAAAACGGTTGAGTAACCGGGCCACTGCTCGCCGGCGAGTTCAGTCACCTAGTGTTTGATCGCCGTCCCCTGGCTGGATGCCAGTAGTTGTTCGAGGGATGACTCAATACTCTGAAACGTTAGGCGATCCGATTTTAACCGGTTCCCGGTGTTAACCATGGCCACGAGGCCGGCCTGATATTTGACGTCGGCCTCGACAAAACCCTGATCGATACGCGGTGTAAAAAAGGTGTTCAACCAGAATACTGCGTTTATCTTGCGCCAGTTAATCGCGTTCCAGAAACCTTCAGCACCATCGTCCTTGTCAGCGCTGCTTTTCTGAAAACAGCCGACAACGATATTGCTGTGCTCATCGGTATAGATGACGTGTGGTTCGATGGTTACCAGTCGATTTTTTCCATCACAACGGATTGCGACACAGCGCTTCTCCTGGATCGCCTGGGTAAGTATTCGCAATGTATTTGGGTTGCCTGCCATGTTTGCCTGCCAGTTAACGGGTAGATAAAACAAGTATAGAAAGCGGTTCACTTTCATCGACCTTTTCAAGACGGCAGCGACAAATTTCCTGACCGGAGGAAATGCTCAAAATAATAGATGGAATTTACCGCGGATGAGCGTTGCAAGTTGTCTAATGAGCGGCCGAATCATGTTCCCGCGCAGCCAGATTGTTCTTTGATTCCTGATCGCCTATATTTCGCAAATACAGCCGGCAACAATTTGGCTTGCCGTGCTTAGGCAAGTGAGTACAGACAATGAACTGGGATTTGCTGCTATTTTTGAAAGCGTGGGTTCGCTCACCAAGAAAGGTCGGCGCGGTGATACCGAGCAGCCCGGTTCTGGCAAAGGCGATGGCACAGCAAGTCGAGCTGGAGCCGGGGCGGATTGTTGTCGAGCTGGGTGCCGGTACCGGCTCAGTGACCCAGGCACTTGTTCAACGCGGCATTCGGCCAGAGGACCTGATCGTGATCGAAATGGACCCGGTGTTCTGTAGCCGGTTGCGCCAGCGTTTCCCCCAGCTCCGGATCCTGAATATCGATGCGACGCGGCTGGAGCCGGTACTCCGCCGCCACCAGATCGGGCACGTTGATACCATCGTCTCAAGCCTGCCCTTGCTTAGCCTAGATCGGAAAACGCAAAGCACCATCCTTCGGCAGAGTTTTCATCTGCTGGGCGCCGGCGGTACGTTTATTCAGTATACCTACGGGGTGGGGCCACCGATTCGCAGTCTCTTCTGCCGGGCCCTGGGCCTAAGTGGTCAGCGAATCAGCCAGATCTGGCGGAATATGCCTCCGGCGACGATTTGGCGCTTCCGGCACAAATAAATACCCAGGATATTGAAATCGGGTTTTTGACCCTTATATATAGGAATGTGTGGTGTTTGTGGCCTAAAACCGGTTACACTACTCGGCGCTACATTTTCTATCCTGGTTCTTGTCAGAAGTTCTCTCCAAGTTTTCTCCTGTTAATTACCTCGTAAGATTTGTAACACGTTCTATTTTTTTATTAATATTTTTTGAGGTAATTATCATGGCAACAGGAACCGTTAAATGGTTTAACGAATCCAAGGGCTTCGGCTTTATCGCTCCTTCCGATGGTAGCAAGGATGTCTTCGTACATTTTTCTGCAATCGCAAGCGAAGGTTTTCGCACTCTGGCTGAAGGCCAGGAAGTGTCCTTCGACGTAGAGAGCGGACCCAAAGGCCCCCAGGCAACCAACGTTAAGGCCTAATCGCCCGAACGTTGTTGTCTCGAGTAACCCCGCGAACTGTCGCGGGGTTTACTTTCTCAATTCAAGTAGGGGAGCTTCAACATGAAGAAACTATTTGTTGGCAGTTTACCGCCCAGCACCACAGAAGAATCCCTTCAGGCATTGTTTTCAGAGTTCGGCACAGTACGTTCCATCAAGCTCGTGAAAGACCTGTTTTCAGGCAACTGCAAAGGTTTCGGTTTTCTTGAAATGGAAGGGCACGAAGCCCGTGCCGCCATCGCCGGTCTGGATGGCAAGTCGTTTGAAGGCAATTTCCTGAAAGTGAAATTCGAAGAAGAGCGAGGCCGCGGCCAGAAAGGTCGGCGCCGCTAGATTCATAACCGGTATCCGTATTCATACGGGTACCGTTTTACCAAGGAAGATCTATGGCAGCCATTAAAGACGCAGTATCACCCGATAAAATGTATCACGTGGTCGCTGTCGAGAAGACCGAACCACCAGTCGGTATCGAGGGTGGCAACTGGTATCGCTATGTGATCGCGCTGGAAGAAGAGACCATCGTCGGCAATCGTCGTGGCACGCTCAAGCAGGTCACGGATTACGCCAATGAATGTGCACAGAATCTGAGTTCCCGCGTCGCCCGTGGCACTTCCTCCTGGTCTTCCCGCAACAAGAAATAAACCCTTCTGTACTACCCTACGTTTCCCAGCGCATGTTTCCAGGCGCGGGATTTCATTCCAAATTCAGTTAAACTATTGGCCTGAACAATATTCTGGTCGAGGCAATATATGAGCGAATCCACTTCTCATGAGGTTCTGATCAACCAGTCTGTTGCCATCCTGGTCGACGGCAACAACATCGAGCGCAGTATCCACGAAGAAAATAACGACCCCAACACCATGATCAACTTCGACACCCTGATACCGCGCTTGCTCGGCAACCGGGGGCTGAACCGACTGGTTTACTTCCGCGAAGGCAAACAAATTTCGGAAAAACTCAGCGAGCGATTGCATTCGTTGTATCACGGTTCCGTCAGGCCCTGTCACAAGAGCGCCGATATCCCGCTCACGATCAAGGCTACCCAGCTATCGAGCAAGGTCGACACCATTATTATAATGTCGGGTGACTCCGACTTTATTGAGCTGGTCAGCCATCTCAAAGGGGAGGGTGTGCGAGTCGAGATCGCCGCGGTCAAACGAACCACCCATCGCCTGCTGATCGAAGAGGCAGATCACTTTCACGAAATTGTTCCGGACGACTGGTTTACCCTCGGCCCCAAGAAGGGCGGGAAAAGAAAGTAGCGGCGGGGTAGCTGCCCCTGTTTGCGCGGGGTCTTACCGACCGGGGTTAGAAATTATTCGTGTCGCAACGCGTCAATCGGATTCAGGCGCGCGGCCTTTCGTGCCGGAAAGTATCCGAATATCACGCCTACTGCAGCAGAAAAGGCGAAGGCAATCAGCGTGATTGTCAGATCGAATACGAAGGGAATGTTGATCATCGGCGAAACCAGCGCACTGCCGGATAGCCCCAGGGCAATCCCGATTATTCCGCCGACACTGGCCAACACCACGGCCTCCACCAGAAATTGCCGCAGGACATCGCTCTCCAGTGCGCCGATAGCTAGGCGAATGCCGATTTCGCGAGTGCGCTCGGTAACCGAGACCAGCATGATATTCATAATACCGATTCCCCCCACCAGCAAGCTCACGGCCGCGACCGCTCCCAGTAGGGCAGTCAGGGTTTCCGTTGTGCTGGTCACGCGTTCTGTGATTTCGCGAATATCGCGAACATAAAAATTGTCTTCCTCGTTGGCTGAAATGTGCCGTCGCTGGCGCATCAGCGCTTCAACGTCCTGTTTGATCTTGTCGATGAGATCACTCGATTGTGCAGTTATATAAATGGTGTTCACGTCACGGTTGCCGGCGATACGGCGCTGGAAGCCCCGGATCGGGACTACCAGCATGTCGTCCTGATCCTGGCCAAAGGTGCTCTGGCCCTTTGCCGATAGTACACCGATAATCTCGCAAGAGAGCTTGCCAAGCCGGATCGAGGCGGAAAGTGGGTTCTGGGTACCAAACAGGTTGTCGCGTACGGTAACGCCGATAACACATACGAGTTTGCCAGAACGCACCTCGCTCTCGGTGAATTCGCGTCCGGTCTCAACCTCCCATTCCCGGGCAACGAAGAAATTATTGTCGCTGCCGATCACCGAGGTTCGCCAATTGGCATTGCCGTATACCGTTAGCAATGTCTTGGAAGCAATCGGGGCAACGGCGCGGATACCGCCAATCTCGCGCTCGATTGTTTCGGCATCTGCCAGTTCAAATTGCTCGGCGGCAGTGCGCACGCCACCAGGACGAAAATGCTCGCCGGGGCGTACCTGCAACTGGTTGCTGCCGAGGCTGGCGATTTCTTCCGTGACTTGCTTGGTGGTGCCACGTCCCAGCGTCACCATAATGATTACCGCGGCTACGCCAATGACAATGCCGAGGATGGTGAGTGCCGAGCGCAATACGTTGCGACGCAATTCCCGGAATGCCAGCTGTATGATATTGCCAAACACTAGACTATTACCTGATTCTGGTTGAGCGTGTCGGAATCGATGCCACCATCGTGAAAATGTACGGTGCGTTGGGCATACGCCGCGACATCCGGTTCGTGTGTCACCATGACGACGGTCAGCCCCTGATCCCGATTGAAGCCGGAAAGCAATTTCATGATTTCCTGGCTATTGGTCGAATCCAGGTTGCCCGTGGGTTCGTCTGCCAGCAACAACAATGGCTCGGTAACGATCGCCCGGGCGATAGCAACACGCTGTTGTTGACCACCAGAGAGTTCGCCCGGCGTATGCGTCGCCCATTGACTAAGACCTACCGATTCCAGTGCCCGCCGGGCGAGGCGATGACGTTCCTTCGGTGGTACGCCCCGATAGATAAGGGGCAGTTCAACATTTTCCAGAGCCGTTGTACGAGCAAGCAGGTTGTACGTCTGGAAAATGAAGCCGATGTAGTTTCGACGCAACAAGGCACGTTGATCACGGCTTAGTTCACCCACATCAACGTCGCGAAAACGATAGGTCCCGGCGCTTGGCACATCCAGGCAGCCGATGATGTTGATGCAAGTGGACTTGCCGGAACCACTGGATCCCATCACCGCCACAAATTCACCTTCCTGCACACGCAAGCCGATACCACGCAAGGCATGGACCGCTGCCTGCCCGCTACCGTAAACCTTGGTCACATTGCTTAGCTCGACTAGCGGCTCTTCACCCGACCTGATAATCATTTCTTTTTGGTCTTGATCACGTCTACCAGCACTACCATCCCGGACTCAATATTGCCGCTGGTGATCTCCGTCACACGCCCATCCGTCGCGCCGGTCGTAATGCTGACTGCTACGGGTTGCTCATCGCGCAGGGTCCAGATCGTCTGTTTCCGAACCGCCTTTTTGTCACCGTTGACGGGTTTCTGCTCCACGGTACGACGACGTGGACCAGGCAACAGGCTGCGCACGCCACTCGTTTTTTGCTTGGTCTCCGGTTTCGGTGGTGTAAATCGCAACGCTCCGTTGGGAACCAGTAAAGCATCTTTGATCACGCGGGTAACGATTTCTGCGGTGGCGGTCATGCCGGGGCGTAATACCAGGTCATCATTTTGCACTCCAAGGAGCGCTTCGTAGGTCACTACGTCCTCCTGAACTTTTGGCGCGTAATTCACCTTTATGATGCGTGCTTCAAAGTCACGGTCCGGATAAGCGTCCACGGTAAAGCGTGCCGGTTGCTCGGCTTTTACCTTGCCCACATCGGCCTCGTCAACATCAACATGCAATTCCATCTGTGTCAGGTCTTCAGCCAGGGTGAACAATACCGGGGTCTGGAACGATGCCGCCACGGTCTGACCCGGTTCCACGTTACGATTGAGAACGATGCCGTTGATAGGTGAAACAATCACGGCCTTGGACAGATCGGTCTGGTTTGCGGTGAGGGTTGCCCGTGCTGCCCTGACCTGTGCCTTGGCGCTGGAGACCGCGGCAATCGCCCGCTCGTAGGTTGCGCGCGCGGTGTCAAAATCCTGTTGTGAGTACAGCTGCTTTTCGGCGAGGCCCTTCAGCCGCTCGTATTTCTTCTCGTATTCAACGAGCGTGGTCTTTGCTTCTTCCAGTTTTGCCTTTGCCGCATCGTAAGCGGCACGCGTTTCGACGACGCGCGCCGTTAGCCGTTCGGTATCCAAGCGTGCGAGCACCTGTCCTTTTTTCACGATATCGTTGACGTCTACCTCAACTGTCCGGACCAGTCCGGACAATTCAACTCCAACATCGACCTGGTTAACCGGCTCCAATGTGCCGGTGGCTGTCACAACAATAGTGAGATCGCCCCGCGTGATTTCAGCCGTCTTGAAAAGTTCAGAGCCGCCGCTGCGCTTGATGTACCACACTGCACTGACAGTAATCACCAGGATCAGGAGCACGGCCGCAACAACCAGCTTGCGGTGATCGCGATTCAACAGCGAATGTGTTGAGGCACCCAGAACCTGGCGGATGTCGGGAATTTTGCGTGGAGTCTTTTCAGTCATGTTGGCTATTTTATTCCGCTAAGCACGTTGACGATACAGTAGTTTTTTCAAATACTTTTTGTACCGACCTGTATATTTTACCGGTAGTCTGTTTTTACCCGGGTAGGTCCACCCTGTCTGAAGCGAAAGTCACACCGATCGAAGCCGTTAGCGATGGTGGTGGTGCGAGTCAGCCCCCATTGAAGTTCCTCGCTGTAGATAATATCCAGCCGGCAGATATATGGGGCCAGCTCCGGCGCGTTGTGCTTTTGTAAAAACTTCACCACCGCGCAACCATGGTAGTCAATCCCGTAGTCGAAGCTGGCTCCATCTCCCTCGACGAACTCGAATTCAAAACCCTCTGGCAGTCGTCCCGACGCTGGTGCGCGTCGGCGCGCGCGATTGAGGTAGATGCGGGAAAACATCAGGCGCGACAGCGCCAGTTTGATCATTCCGGGCAAGCCTCTGACATAGCGTTCCGTCAGCACATAAATCAGGTTGCCGACCTCGTCGGTTGAGTGCCCCTCCTTCTGCATTTCGCGGTACAGGGCCAGGAAAACAGCAGTGGAGTGGATAAATAGTGTAAACGGCGGTCTTCCACCAACATCGGGAATTGCCGGTATCAGTTCATTAAAACCCTGCCGCATTCGTGGCAGGAGTTTGTTCGATTGCACTTCGCCATATCGAACAACCATTTCACTGTGCAATATCGCCGCCAGGCGATCGAAGCGTTTTAGCAGTCGTCGGCGCTGACGTTCGGTCGGCATCTAGTCGCCACTTTCAAGCAGTTTTTTCAGGTTCCGTCCTTCTTCTTCCTGGTGAGTGATGAGTGCCTGTACCCTCCCTGGCATCAACAGTCGCAGCAAGCGTCCACAGCGCGGATAGAGCGTCGCGGTAAAGCGCGCACCGGTTTCGGTGGGTTCGACACGGAACTCGCCGCGGGGTACCAGCAACCCGATGGCGCCCAGAATGCGAAACCGGGCGTGTCGATTTGGTAACACTTCGGTCATCTGGTAGCGCAGCTTGTGCAATTTGCCATGCAGATATTCTTCGGCATATAGCACGGATCCCGGTGACAGCGAATCGCCCTTCAACCAGTAACTATCCCGGTGATCCGGGTGCCATTCGCGATAATTCCTGTCCAGATTGGTGAACCAGGAAAAAACGGTTTCCGGTCGTGCACTGATTTCAATTGAGTCGCTTAGTTTCATACCTTGAACCCGCCCGGGCCACAATTCAGCTTACGTTCATATACACAACTTTACACTTTCAGGCAGAGTCATAATTGACAGTAGTCAATATAATGCCTATCTAAGTTAGATGGATTTCGTAAATGAAGTCAGACCGGAAAATTGATGAACAGGGGGAGCGCTCGTGATGAAAGGATTATTCAGGTTGGTGGTAATGGGTTTAGCGATGTCGTCAGTCTCGCTAACGGCCTGTACCTATTACGGTGAGCCGTACTACGGCCATTCCGAGCCGGTGCACTACTACGAGTATTACTACTATCCCAGCGCCGGTGTCTATTTTCACGTCTACTCCGGTTACTACTATTATCGGCGCGGCAGTGCCTGGGTTCGGGTAAAGGTATTACCGAGCCATATTCATCTGTACCACCGGGACCGCAGGATTGTCCGCAGCAAGGACTATCGGCCGTACCTGAAGTACGACCAGCACCGCAAGCAGTACCCGCCCAAGCGCTACAAGGAAGACGGGCGCTACGATCGACAGGAACGGGATCGCAACGTGAAGCGCTACCAGGACTACCAGAAGAAATACAGCACGCGCGAGGAATACCAGCGCCAGCGCCGCATGGACGATCAGCGCCAGCAGGAATACCGCCGCCAGTACGAGCAACATGAGCGTAGCCAGAAACAACTGGAATACCGCAAGCAGGCTGAACCGGGGCAAAACCAGCGTGAGCGCAACGAGCAATATGACAATCGCCAACGCAATGAAAAGCAGCAGAGCCAGGACAAGCGCCAGAAGTCGGACAAACAGGACAAGCGCCAGAAGTCGGACAAGCGCGAGCAGTCGGACAAGCAGGATAAAAAGAAAGGCAAGTACCTCGAAGAAGAAAACGGGCGCGAGCAGCGCTATCGCTAGCTGACAGGCCGTTAGTCTTCCGAGTCCGGGCGGACCAGGCCACAATCGCCGCCCGGGGTTCGGTACACCTCGTCCAGCGCCTGCCTTTTACGGCGCCAATAGATCCAGAACACGATCAGGGCAATCACGCTGATTGCGGACATGCTTCCGGCGAAGTAGACCTCTCCCCATGTCCAGCTGTCGGCGTGCTGTGCACGGGCCTCTGGCTTAACATCAAAATCAACCCAGGGCCCGGTGCGCCCGAGCACAAATATCAGTACACGCACGGCGTGAATAATTACAACGGCTGTCGTCGCACGAATCACCGCGCGCACCTGCTCCGGCCTGCCACTGATTGCCCACGCCGCGCACACCACCATGGCAATGCCATCGGCAATGAGTTCCAGCATCAACAGGAAATTGACCCAGGGCACGAGCGTCTGCAACGCGCCGGCCGAGATCATCGCGAGTGTGCGATACGCGAGAAAAGCCGCTCCGATGAACAGCAGTACCGCGTAAGTTCTTTGGCGTGGCCAGCGCATCGGCATAGCATACGCCGAGTCGCCTGCAGTCAAAACCGTCGCAGCAGATTCTGGACTACAGAAATTGAAATGCGTTATCTGGTCTAGTGGAGTTCGCGCGTTTTTCGCTATCCGGTCCCGGCCAATATGGCTTACTATTCCGGGACGCTGCGGCCAGGAGAGGTAACCATTTTGAGTATGATTAATATGTCCGGCGCATCAGTCTCGACGCGACGGACAGTGATCTGGTACAGCTTCACCATTTTTCTGAGTTCGGCGATTTTACTGGTGCTGGAAATTGTCGCTGGCCGCCTGATTGCTCCTTATGTCGGGGTCTCGCTATATAGCTGGACGTCGATCATCGGTGTCATCCTGGCAGGCCTGTCGCTGGGCAACTGGCTTGGTGGGCGCTGGGCAGATCGAGGCGGCAGTGAACTCGGTGTCGGCATCGTCCTGCTGCTGGCCGCAGTCTTCAGCATCGCCAGCTTGCTGTTCCTCAGCCTGATCGCGCCGCTCCTTCAGCAAAGCCAGCTCGACTTGATCAGCGCAAGTTTTATCTATGTGTTGTGCATGTTTTTCGTTCCCGCCGTATTGCTGGGTATCCCGACACCGTTATTGACCACGCTGGCATTGCACCTGGATAGCCGCACCGGCCATATCGTCGGGCGGATGCATGCGCTGGCCGCGCTCGGCAGTATCCTTGGCACCTTTGTAACCGGTTACTGGCTGATCCAGTATTTCGGTACGCGCGTGGTCATCATTGGCTGTGCGGTAGTGCTGGTATTGCTGGCGGCGCCGTTCTTGCGGAGGGTGCGCACCCGGCACGCGGCGGTGCTGGTGGTACTGGCGGTCGGCACGTTGTCGGCGACCCATGTGCGCAACGGTTTCGCCAATCCCTGTGAGCGGGAGAGCAACTATTTCTGTATGCGCGTGGTCGATGCGTCGCAACCGAATTACGGCTCGGCAAGGGCGCTGGTCCTGGATCACCTGCTACACGGCATCAATCATGAAAAAGAGCCTGCGCTGCTTATTTCCCCCTACGTTCATGCGATGGAAGAGATCGCCCGGGTGCATTTCCAGGAGCGTAGCGACACCAGTCTGCGATATTTCTTTGCCGGGGGCGGTTCCTACACGCAGCCACGGGCAGTAAGGGCGATGTATCCAGCTGCCGAGGTGACAGTGGCCGAAATCGATCCGCAAGTGACAGACACTGCGCGTGAATCACTTTTTGTCGATACCGCCAACATGAATATTATTCATCTTGATGCGCGGTCGGTTTTGCAGGCGAGCGAAAAGCAGTATGACGTAGTGGTTACCGATGTGTTTCATGATATCTCGGTGCCCTACCACCTGGTGACCCGTGAGTTTGCGCAGAGTGTTAAGCAAAAACTCGACTCAAAGGGAATCTACCTGATCAACATCGTCGATATCTATCCCGATCCCAGGCTGGTAAAGAGCCTGGTAAAAACCCTGCAGACCGAGTTTCAGCATGTCGAAGTCTGGCTGGAGAAGGTGCCCTTCGGCCTGCAGCGCATTACCTATGTTATCTCGGCGCAAAATGCCCGCGCGCTTCCAGGCGAAATCTCCTCGCAGACGGGTTTTCCCCGGCGCTGGTTGCAAGTGAAGCAACGTCTCGTTTCCCGTGGCACGCCGATGGCAGAGTTGCCGCTACTCACCGATGACTTCGTGCCGGTAGAGCGACTGCTGGCAGGCATGCTGTTTGCCCCAGGCTCATATTGAGCGCCACTATTGGAATTGTGATGGAGTTCACTGCAAAATAGAAAGATACAGTCGCCGGACATTTATCTCTAACCAGCACCGGTCGTCAAAAAAGGAACAGTTATGAAAAAAGCCCTCGTTATCATTGTGATTCTGTTGCTCATCGTCGCCGGTGGCGTGTATTACTTCCTGACCAATCTCGACGTGCTGGTCAAGGCCGCCATTGAGAAATACGGGTCGGAAGTGACCCAAACCGCGGTGCGTGTCGACCGCGTCAAGATCGATCTTCGGCAGGGTGCCGGTGGCATCTATGGCCTCACCGTGGCCAACCCCAAAGGCTTTGATACGAAGCAGGCCTTCGCCCTCGGCGAGACCAGCATCAAGATCAATCTCAAGTCCCTTGGTGAAGACGTCATCGTCATCGATGCCATTACCGTGCGCGCACCCAAAGTCATGTATGAAATGAATGCCGAGCGCGAGGGCAGCCTGAACAATCTCTACGACAATATCAGCAAGAGCATTCCCGCCGGCGGCAAGGCCGGCACGGAAGAGGCCGATGCCGGGCCGAAGTTGATTATCCGCAAGCTCGTGTTCGAGGACGGCGCTATCGATGCCCGCCTGGTCCCGCTGGATAACAAGACCTACTCGGTAAAACTGCCGAAGCTGAACATGGCCAACCTCGGTGCGCCCAATGGAGCCACCGGCAGTGCCCTGGCGAAAGAGATTCTCGGGCGCATCACCAAAGCCGCGCAGGAAGAGGTCAAGCGCCAGGTCGTCGACAAGCAGCTCAAGTCAGCGGTCGAGGCCGAGCGCAAGAAGCTCGAGGGCGAGGCCCAGAAGCGCATCGAGGAAGAAACGAAAAAGCTCGACCCGCGCCTGCAGGATCTGCTCAAGCGCTAGTCGAGCGCAGTTCGAGCATGAAGCTGATCCTCCTTGCCGCATCATTGTTGCTGGCGTGTTTCAGCACGTTGTTAATCGCAGGTGAAGATCAACGGCAACTGGTCCAGATGCCAGAGAAGATGCAGCAACACATGATGTCGAACATGCGGGATCATCTCGCGGCGCTGGATGAAATACTGGCGAGCATGGCAAGGGGAGAGCTGGAGCAGGCCGCGCAAATCGCCGAGTTTCGGCTAGGCACGAGTTCGCTGGAGTCACACGGCGCGAGCCACATGGCCGGGTTCATGCCGGAGGGGATGCAAAAGGCCGGCACCAGCATGCACAGCGCAGCCAGTCGCTTCGCGCTGAAGGCGCAGGAAGGCGAGGCATTGCCAGCCTACAAGGCACTATCAGAAGTCACAAAGGCCTGCGTTGCCTGCCACGCCGCGTACCGTATTCGATAGAGTGTGTTAAAACGGAATTATGCCCCGGCACCATCGGCTCAATATTAGCTTTTCCTGATGCAGTGATTTGTCCCGAAACCCGCGATCGCCGATTAGTGAATGAATAACCGCCAGGGAGGGTGCTCTGTCCGTTATTCCCACTACTCCATTTCTTCCAACGTTCTGGCTCTCCGGTTTTCGGGCGGTGGTCTGTAATGGGGATTCTCGGACACATTGAATGACGTAAAAGGGAACGGAGGGATTAAAGTTTAATCCCTCTGTTCCCTTTTATTCGGCGATCTCCTCACAAATAAAGAAGTTTTGAGCTAGCTCAATATAATGCCATGAACTGAAGTTAAAATTATAGAAAATTTGTATTTTTCGAAGAGTTTCTGCGTACCCGCAACAAAGCGATGCTGACAGTATTCGGAGGAGGAAGAATGAAATACAAATTGATACTCGGAGCAGTATTTTCGCTGGTTGTAGCGTTTGTCTCCACGTCGGCGGCCGCTGAGAAGAAGGCGAGTTATGGTTATGGGCCGACAAAAAGCGGGCATATCGGTGAAAAAGAATATTCACAGTATCTAAACATCGGCTACCCGCAGCAGGTGTTCTGGGGTGATACGCACCTGCACACATCTTTTTCAACTGACGCCGGCATGATTGGTAATCGCCTTGGTCCAGATGAAGCCTATCGCTTTGCGCGTGGTGAGATTGTTGATGCCAGTAGTGGTGTACGGGCACGCCTGCAACGGCCGCTGGATTTTCTGGTGGTCGCGGACCATGCGGAAAATCTTGGCCTGGCGCCGATGATTGCCGAAAAGAATCCTGACCTGCTCAAGCTACCCTTCGGCAAGAAGATCGCGAACCTGGTGTATGACGGTAAATGGGGCGACGCGTATACATTGTGGGGGGATGGTATGGCATCGCTTAAAGATCCACTGAAAGGCAACGAGGTACTGACACGCACGATGTGGCAACGCCTGACCGCCTCGGCGGAAAAATTTAATGAACCCGGTAAATTCACGGCACTGATCGGTTTCGAATGGACCTCGAGCCCGGCTGGTAATAACCTGCATCGCAATGTCATCTTTCGTGACAGTAAAGCGCAAGCCGATCAGATCATCCCCATCTCCAATTATGATACCCAGGATCCTGAAGAGTTATGGAAGTGGATGGCAGCCTATGAACAAAAAACGGGTGGCCATTTACTTGCGATTGCACACAATGGAAATCTGTCGAACGGTTTGATGTTTGACGATGTAACCTTCACCAAAAAGAAGCTGACAAAAGGCTACGCACAAAGGCGCATGCGCTGGGAACCGGTGTATGAAGTGACGCAAATGAAAGGCGATGGCGAGGCACATCCATCGCTATCACCCAACGATGAGTTTGCTGACTACGGCACCTGGGATAAAGGCAGTTTCGGCCCCGAACCCAAGAAACCTGCTATGCTGCCGCGCGAGTATGCGCGTGAGGCTTACAAGCGAGGTCTGGCCTATGAGCAAAAGCTGGGTGCCAATCCCTTCAAATTCGGCATGATTGGTTCAACCGACAGCCATACTTCACTGGCGACCATTGAAGAAAATAATTATTTCGGTAAGGCGACGCCTATGGAACCCTCGAACAATCCCGAGCGTTTCCAGGATAAGATCACAGGTTACCTGCAAAAACCCGGCGGGCCGGATGTCACGATCCGTCACTATAAAACACTTGCCTCCGGCCTGGCGGCAGTGTGGGCCACCGATAATACCCGCGAAGCGATCTGGGATGCGATGGCGCGCAAGGAACTCTATGCTACCACTGGTACACGTATGACCGTGCGGGTATTTGCCGGCTGGGATTTTGCCGCAGCAGATGTGCATCGTCCCAATTTTGCAAAAATCGGATATCTGCGTGGCGTGCCGATGGGTGGTGATTTAACGAAAGCACCCAAGGGCAAGGTACCCACATTTGTGATTCGCGCGTTGCGCGATGTCGATGGCGCCAATCTGGATCGCGTTCAGATCATAAAAGGCTGGCTGGACAGCAAGGGTAAAACGCACGAGCAGGTTTATGATGTCATGTGCTCGGATGGCCGCAAAATCACTGACAAACATCGTTGCGACAAAGCGGTTGGTAATACCGTTGATGTGAAGAGCGCAACCTTTGCCAATAGTATTGGTGACGCCCTAATGCTCGCCTACTGGAAAGACCCTGCGTTCGATCCGAAACAGCGTGCTTTCTATTATATAAGAGTCTTGGAGATTCCCACCCCGCGTTGGACGACCTACGATGCAGCGTTCTTCGGTATTGAATTACCGAAAGGTGTAGAACCAACACACCAGGAGCGAGCCTATACATCGCCGATTTGGTATACGCCCAATTAAGCCAGCAGAGCTAGAGCAAAAAATGCCCTTGAAATAGAATATGATTTACTGAAGTTTCACCAGACCCTGAATAACAAATAACAGGTGTAAGGGCAGATGAAGTCACGCGACGAGCAGATTCGCGAGCTCGAGCAGGACTGGGCGAAAAACCCGCACTGGAATGATGTCAAACGTCACGAATAAAAGGGGTCGGAGGGATTAAAGTTTAATCCCTCCGACCCCTTTTAATCGCGGGCCTAGCAGGAGAAACCTTATGAGCAACATTACGCTTCACTATTTTGATATGGCCGGTGGGCGCGGAGAAGAAGTCCGTCTTGCACTGCACGTTGCCGGTATTGAGTTCGAGGATCATCGAGTCAAACGGGAAGAATGGCCCGGGTTAAAAGCAACCACTCCCTTTGGCCAGGTACCGGTTCTTGAAATTAAAGGCAAAGGCACTTTCTCACAATCCAATGCGATCCTTGGCCTGGTTGGTTCGCAACATGGCTTGCTGCCAAGTGATCCCTTCGAGGCTGCACACCATATTGCCATCCTGAATGCTGGCGAAGATTTGCGCTGTGTCATCAATCGCACCATGCGACTCAAAGACGATGCGGAGAAAAAGAAAGCGCGGGAAGAAATCGTAGCCGGATACCTGAAAGAATGGTCAGACAATGTTGAGGCACTGGTCAAGGGCCCATTTTTCGGCGGGAAAGAATTAAGCGTTGCCGACCTGAAACTTTACATCGTCATGAACTGGATCAAGCGCGGCATTATCGATCATATACCCGTGTCCAGTTTTGATTCGTATCCCAGGCTCTCTGCAGTGTTTGACGCGGTACGAAATCACCCAAAAATAGTTGATTGGTATGACTCGCACCCTGGTTAAGCCGTAACAGAGGGGACGTAAAAACAGGGGTCAGATCAAAGTTTTCGATATTATTGAAACAACTGACCTCTTGCCCCTGTGTTGTTTGGTGTCGCAAGAAGTATTAAAGTGAGAGTTCAGAGCAAGCTAGGGAAAGTCGCCGGAAATCCGTTCATTGCGGGTTGTCTGGACACCGATTCAGCAAGTGATACGTGTCGGTAACAATTTAAAACAGGGAGGATACGATGAAAAAAATCACCTCGATAATTACCATATTCGTGCTGGGCTGGATTGCAACCAGCGCCTACGCTGGCGAGTACGACTTCAAGCCGGGCCTGTGGGAAACGACTACCAACGTCACGTTCACCGGGTTATCACCACAATTTGCCAAGATGATGGAACAGAAGCCATTTACGGAACAGTACTGTATGTCGGAAAAAGACCTGTTTATGAATTCTGAAAACGACTGCAAGTACACCAGGAAACGCGTGAGCTCCAGGTTACTCAAGGTCTCGATGAGCTGTAATTCCCAAAATGGCAACGCGACGGGAAAAGGCGAGATTCATTTCAATGGCAGAAAGGTCAGCGGCTGGTTTGAAATGCAGGGGAGAGGTCCGAACGGACCCATGACCACCAGGAATAACTTTACATCAAAATACATTGGCGCCTGTAAAGAGTAGTCGCTGCTGGCGAAGGTCAGCGGACAATGCCTGTTAACACACTTTTTAGACGCTTCCTCGCCGGAGCCGGGCTGTTTTTCTCGGTCATCACCGTCAGTGGCGCGGCGGGCGAAGGGCACATACTCGGCGGGATCCATGGCGACTTGATTGATTCCTGCAGTTCTGCAAAATTTTGTACCAGCGAGGCGCAAGCGGCCTGTAAACGCATGTTCCGGTCTGCATTTGAGGCGTGCGACCCGCTCTTTTATCGGGACTGGGAATCAGACGATTTTACCAACTGCATCGCAAAGGCGACTTTCAAGAAAGAAGCAGAAATAGTTGCCGGAATCGATTGGGAAAAATGCCCGCATCCGCCATTGCCCTACGTCTATCAATCGGAGGCGATTGGCCCGAATGATCATCCTCTGGTGCCGGAATACTTCACGGATAATTCTATGGATGTCCGTTTTCCACAACTCTACGGTACAGTCGAGGGCGCCTGCCTTGGTGGTGCCAACAGGATAGAAAAGCTGGGGTCCGAGAAGGGGTTGGCGAAGGTAACGGTTTCGATCAGCAGCATCGACAAGGCGTCTTCCTACGGCCCCAATCACCGGGACACCGCCTATACGCACCTCTTTTCCACGCCGTCCTATATAGCCGGCACCTGTTTTGGCACCTCGACTACCGTGGTCCTGAAGACGCATAGCATTTTTCGGAAGGGTGAGGTCTTCAAGACCAAATACCGGGATGAAGTATATGTTGCACTGCAGTGCCACAAAGAGCCAAAACACAAGTTATGCGAAAACCTGGATTCACCGTCTTATTAGAGAAACCTGGACCTAAACCGGCGGAATCAGAACAGTTTGATCTTTGATGTATAGAAATGAACCTCAAATAGAAAGCCCAGTAGGGCCACACTCGATTGATTCCTGGCTCCCTTAAACCTGATCAGCAATTCGGAAAATAAGCGCATTACATGAAATGGATAATCTACCTCGTAATGCTGGGCTTTATCGAAGTTGCCGTAATCGGCAGGCTACACGGCTCTCTCGGGTTATACGGCCTGATGGGGCTTTATTTAGTTACGACTATTTTCGGTGCCGTATTCCTGGTAATTCAGCTTCCTCGTTTCCGGCGGTCCTGGAAGTTCATGCGGGACATGGAAAAAGGCAAGTTTCAAGCGCTTAAAAATCCGGACCACAAGCCGACGGCAGAAGAACTTGAAAAAATACGTCCACTGCTGTTTTTTACTCTCTATTTCTTTGCTGCGGTGCATATTGCCATTCCAGGTATCGTCTCCGATTTTGTTGGAATGATTATGGTGATTCCGGTTCTTAGTAATCGTTACCTCGACTACAAGATTAGTAAAATGATCAAGGCGCTTGATAAGGAATAGGAATGCACTTGCCGCTGTTATCGAGACCAGTCAGCTCCCGACTACCGGGATTGCTTACTTGCTAACGTCGATGGTCACACCGGCCTGCAGTAACTCTTTCTGTCTCGGTCCCAGGTAGTCAATGTAGCTCGCGTATTGCCGGTAGGCGCCGGTCGAGACATAGCGCAGCATTTCCTTGTAGTGGAAGTGATACAGCCTGCCATCGACGCGGCTAATCTCCTTACCCTTGTCGAATAGCACGGTGCCCGGCCGGTAATCCAGCTTCAGTGCCCTGGCCCAGTCCATTGGCGTGGTGCGGTTGCCGTTGTTATCCACGATCGGGGTCGTGGCGTAGGCATCGAGGCGCACGACCTTGAACGGATTCAGTTCGTCCATCACCGATTTATGCAGCAGTACTTCCCGGTGGAATTCATCGCACTCGGTGCAGCTCCTGTCCTCGAACAACACCATCAGCGGCCCCTTGTCCCGGGAGAAGTCGGTCATTGCGACAAACAGTGGGTGGTCGCGCAGGGAATAGCGGGTTTCATTCTGCTGGCGAACGTAGTCCGCGAGCTTCATTTTCTTGTATTGCTTCTGCGCCACGTAGTGCAGTACGTGCCCGAACTCGGGTGGCTTGCGGTAACCATGCATCTTGTAAACCACCTCGCCCTTGCCGTTCAGGAAAAGAACAGTCGGCGTGGCGAAGATACCGAATTTTTTCGCCAGCGATTTCTCGGTGTAGTTGGTGTTCTTGTCCCATGCGATCTCGCGATCGCCGCGGATGTTGATCGCGATGACGTCGAAGTGCTTGCGGGTGTAGACGTGGTTGCTGCCCTG
>Ga0209742_10000380_pt1 | contig 24069 bp, 17 predicted proteins | sample DeeMarSeWOR38_10_FD_187462 | JGI IMG/M metagenome (GOLD analysis project Ga0209742, IMG submission 187462) | Marine sediment microbial communities from White Oak River estuary, North Carolina - WOR-3-8_10 (SPAdes) (version 2) | ecosystem: Environmental > Aquatic > Marine > Intertidal zone >... | reverse complement strand
CTTATGATACACCGAAATTTACTGATTTAATACAAATTTCACTACTCCTTTCATTTTTGTAAAGTATTGAATGGCATGTGCTTGCGGTATAGATTTTTTTTGGAATGAGTAATTACTGGAAACATATCCTCTAGATAAAAAAACTTTCTCTTAAGTAAGCACAATATGAAAAACTATTTCTTCTGCGGTTCGGAAACCATCTATTACAGATCCCCATTAGATTGTTACGTTGATTATCTGAGATTTTCTAATTAGATTTTTGATGAGCTATAGTCACCCTTCTTTACGCTGGTTGCATTTATGATGCAATTTGGTGCAACCGTCGTAGATATTTTCGATATAGATATTTGGGGTGGATGCTTAACTCTGGGACTCCTAATCGCTAGCCTCGCAAGCGCTGTGCAGGATGTAGCTGCAGGTTCCCATCGCCCCGCGGCTTACACGGGATACAACTTCGCTCAAGACAGGCTCATCCTGTACGAGCCAGAATTCGAACAATAACAATTATTAATTGTGGGATTTGACAACCATGAACATATTACCTATAATATATAATATACGTAATTAATATTATGTAAAAAAGACCTGAAAATGCGCAGAACGAAAGAGGAAGCTGAAATTACAAAACATAACCTCCTGGCAGCCGGCCTGGAAGTGTTCAGCCGTAAGGGATACAAGGCTACGCGAGTGGAAGATATCGCCAGACAGGCCAATGTTTCAACAGGCGCGATTTACCATCATTTTAGTGGAAAGAGTGGATTGTATATCGCTCTCGTCGAAAAAAGTTCTGGGAAAGCTAACCAACTTGCCCAAGAAATTATTGCGGATGGCGGGTCACCTGCAACCATTCTGAGGCGTTTGTTGGTTCGATTATTCGAGTTTATTGAAGAGGATAATGAATACCGGGCAGTGATTGAACTATCTCTCAACAAGACTGAATTTTCACCCGAGCTATCCATTATTACTGAACAGACTCTCGAAGGGAGGCGCCAACTGGCGCAATTTTTTTCAAATCTTATCAAGGAAGGGATCGCAGCGGGTGAATTTCACCGAGAAGTATCACCTGAGGATGCAGCATTAACCCTGGTGGGTTTTATGAACGGCATGGGGTTGATTTGGGTGCAGGATCCTGAACATTTCTCTATCAAGGAACGTGCCGAAAACCTGGTGGATTCGTTTCTGTCAGGCATCCTTTTCGATGGGAGCGAGTAAAAATTTTTATATATTTTACGTAATAACCATTATGTATACTGCGTCAATATAAAAGACGATGAATCAGCAAGTCTAAATCTGACAAAAAAGTGAGGAAATATCATGGAAGTACCAAATCTGGATGAATATATCAAGAACTGGGATTTCGAAAATAACAGGATTCCACCGGAAGAATCAACTCTTGCTGCAAGGCTTGAAATCCTGATGCTTCGGACATTAGCTAATGGAAACCCAGTATCAGCAGCTACGCTTGCCAATGCTGCCAATGTCCCCATAGAGATCATCAACACACTCTTTGAGCAAGGTATGAAGCAGGGAGGTGAATGGGATGATGATGGGCGATTATTGGGAAATGTTATAACCCTCGTCCCAACCCGGCATCACTTCAAGGTTGACGGGAAGGAGCTGTATACCTGGTGTTCTCTGGATGCCATGCATTTACCCGGTCTTCTGGGCCAGACAGCTGAGGTGGAATCATCTGACCCAATCAGCGGCGAGGTCATCCATCTAACCATCCCGCCTGACGGTGAGCCGACCTATGATCCACCGGGGACAGTTCTATCTATCGTGCTTTCAGGAGGCGACAGAAACGGTCCCCAAAGTCCGTTGTGCAGCCAGATGCATTTCTTCGCCTCCCGGAAAACCGCTATGACCTGGTTGAAAGATCACCCGGGAGCCACGATCATGACGGTCGAAGAGGCACACCAAGTCGTTCGTAAGCATGTGTATGCACCTCTTGAAAAAGCTCTCAAAGAACTTGAGTGATTCTAGTAGCAATAAACGTTCAACACGAAGGAGACAATCTGATGAAGGAATACACATTTGAGGAAAAGATCGACATTTCAAACAGGATCACCTCAGGAGCCAATATCCTGATCAGCGCAGCAGTAACTCTGGTGATTGGGACATTTCTCTTCAAATTCTTGTGGAGCTGGACGATTCCGGAGCTTTTCCCAGCGGCAGTTGAGCAAGGTTTTATCTTAGGTTCTATTACCTGGCTAACTGCACTGAAAATCAGCGGACTCGTTGCCATTTTGACGAGTGTAGGCTCGCTGATTAGCGGAAAATGGTGAACTTCGATAGCTAAGAGCAACTTGCAATGCACTTTGCGGATGTACCAGCCGGGTGAAGGTATATTTGATGGTTCTTGGCTTCCTCCTGCGATCAAACGGCTGGATTGACTAGAAAGGGCTGGCAATGCCTTGCTTAGCATTGCCAGCCCTAATATACTTTGTCCGTGTCATGAAATTAGGTAAACGCATTAACTTGCTAATGCACAAATTTGACCAAACCGAAGGCCTCTTGGTTCAAGTCAATGGAAAATTAGGTATCGCCAGCCCCACAAGTGAAAATCCTTGTGGGATGTATCCCAACAGGGCTTCACCCTGTCAGGACCAGCCCTTCCAGGATGTAGTTGCAGGTTCCCTTCGCCCCGCGGCTTACACGGGATACAACTTCGCTCAGGACAGGCTTATCCTGCACGGGTCATCCATTTCAAAAGAGTCGTTCGATATGCCCGTTGAACGATTCTTGGTTTGACTGCGCTACGAGCAAAGGGAGAAACTCGACCATTTGAGGATTGAAACTGGAACGTAAGTGCCAGGCGATGATCCGAATTGTTTCATCCCTAGCTTAAACGAGGCGCTTACTCGTAGCGTAGTGCTTCGGCTGGCCTGACTCGTGAGGCCTGAACGGCGGGCAACCAGGTCGTCAGCAGGGTCATGGTGTAAGCCAGCCCAGATACGATGACGATCTCCTTCCATGGCACCTCGAAAGTGAGTCCGGGTATCTCGACGGCCATGTCCGTCACCACCTGAGAGGCCGGGATCAACGCAAGGCCAACCCCAAGACCGATGCCCAACAAGGCCACAAAGGATGACTCGATCAGGAACACCCAGCTGACCATCTCGCGCTGGAACCCCAGCGCGCGCAGCATGCCGATCTGCTGTCGTCGCTCCACGACAGCTCGCGTGCTGATGACGCCCAATGCAGCAACACCAACCACTAATCCAACAGTGAGAAAGCCTAACGCGAGCTGCTGGAATACGAACTGTATCGCAAGCGAATCACGCAATTCCTGGATGAGATCGACGCTTTCCAGGCCGTTCTCCAAAAACACGCTCTCCAGCGCGACGCTGGTCAAGGCTGGATCGGCACCCTCGGCCAGACAGACGAAATACGTCGGTGATGGCAATTCGATGCTCAGCTCCTTCTCCAGGGTCTCCTGTGAGGTGATCAGGCCGTAGCCCGTGATCGCTGTCTGCTCGAGGACACCAATAACGGTCACCTCAAAGGTCGCTTCACTGTTCGGTTCGCGCACTTCCAGCAGGATCGGCTTCATCGTCTCGTCCTCAAGATAGACACCCTGTATGCTGAACTCTGGCCCGCCGATCACAATGTTCGTGGTCGTTCGGGAGGGAACGGCAAGACGGTCCACGACCGCGAACCCAGGATCGTTGCGCACTGTCTCCCAAATCTCAGCCGCCGACGTGTAGCCCTCTGCCTTGACGGCAATGTCATATTCTGCGTTATCCAGGTAAGCGGTATCTGCAGCCTGAATGAGATAACCCTCCCAACGCCCAGCCTGCCCCTGCTTGAGCTCCACGGGCAGGGTAATCAATGAGGCGATCACCGCGTAGTCCTCCCGCCGTAAACCCGGCTGCCTGGCGATGGCGCGCGGGAGGTCATCCAGCGGGTTATTCCTACTGTAATCTACTCGAAGATCGAAGCCGCCCGTAAACTGGTCCGTGTCGGCCAGGATGATATCATTCACCTTGAACAGTGTTGCCATAAATATCACGCTGAACGTGACGACGGCAAAGATGGCGATCGTCATCCCGGTTCGAAAACGATTGGATAGTGGATAAGCGATCGACATACGGAGCACTGGCGCAAAGCGGGGCGAACGGCCCAGGATCAACAGGATCAGACGCAATAGCAGGTCGGTATTATACATAATCACCAACACAGCCCCAGAGACGAGCAGGACACCACCGATGAAGAGCATCTCTGGGCCGCTGCTCATTTCCGGCACGCCAAATAGTTCTTGCAAGTAGCTGGAGGGCAGCGACCAGAAGAGTGTCAACGCTAGCCCCATCAGCGTAAATGTCAACCGGTCGAGGAGATCGGTGGCGTTCCACGCCTGGCCGCGAGCCAGCCACCGGAACAATGGACTCAATAATCCACGCAGTAAGAGCGCGCTGCCAATAATGACAAAGGACACCCCCAAGCCGTAAGCCGCCGCATTGGTGTTCTGCAGGCCAAACTGCGTCAGGATCAGCCCCAGCAGCAGCGTGAACAGCCCGCTTGTAAATCCCAACCAGACCAATCGCAGCAGGCTGCCTGGCAGGCTGAACAGCCAGAGCCGCAGTGCGCGCAGGATACGCAGGCGGAAGAGCGCCCGGAAGCCATCGGCAATGGCTCGGAACGGCGCCAGCAGCCGGTCTCTCAGGTAATGCGGAGGCCGGGGCGGCTCCGGCAGATCGCGGATGGCGGACACGATGTTCAGATGGCTGACGCGATTGGCGGAGAATAAAACAGTGGCGAAAGTCACCAGCATACCGAGTGAGTAGGACACCACCAAGCTGCGGATGCTGACGCTTGGGCGGATGGAGAGACCGACGCCCGCGAAGGCCTGACCCAGCGTCAACGCGATGATCACCCCGATCACCACGCCCAATGCCACGCCCACAGCAGCGGCTACCAGGTCATAGGCTGTACCCTCGAAAACGAACATTTCCACCAAGCGGCCGCGCTGGGCGCCAACTGCGCGCACCATACCCATCTCAGACTTGCGCTCAGCGGCTAACATAACGAAGATCAGGAAGATCAGAATCAGGCCGGCGGTGATGCCGAACAGTCCAGACACGATGAAGACCGTGGTGAAGGCGCTGGCCGCCAGTTCACCTGCGTCCAATGTATCGCGCTTGAGGTCTTCCACAACCAACTCAGAAAGATTATTGAACAACCTCGATAACCGATCAAGCCTCGACTCGTTGCCCCAATCAGCATCAACCAGGATAGATTGCACACGATTGGCCAGGCCCTCGTCAGCCAGCAGGCTGCGCGTTTCTGGCGACAAGCTGCCCGCTTCCAGGCCATCGGCCAGGGCTAAAAGATCTGCGCGTGTGTTACCCTGCTCACGCTCCGCCGCCGCCCGCAACGCCTGGGACACGGCTTGATCGCGCCCTAGAAAGGAATAAACTTGCGCAGCTACCCTGGGATCGCTCAACAGTCCGCGCAGGTGAGCAGTTACCTCCTGGCTGTGCACCACGCCACCCAGTTCATCGCCCAGATTGGAGACTACAATCATGTTAATATTAGCGTGCTGGTTAAACAGCCTCTGGGCTTGGTGAAGGTTAACGAGTACGCGCGCCTCCTCGCCCTGCACGGCGATGGCGCGTACCGTGAATATTTTTGGGTGGGGACCGACGTATAACTCCAGCATGTCGCCAGGCGCCGCGCTTAGCGCTTCGGCTGCCGCGGCGTTGAGATAAACTTCGTTCGCCTCCAGTTTCTCCAGTAAAAGCGGTTGGCCGGCGGAGTCCGTGATCTCTCCCTTTGAAAGCACTTTGACATCCTCAGGGCGTAACCCCATGATAGCGATGCTGCGCAGACTACTGCGGCGGGTGACGTTCACTACCGGCGCTGACTCGTTGATCGCTGGCAATAGGCGGTCTACGAGCGGGTATCCAGCCAGCTCAGCCGCCAGCGACTCGTATTCCGTAATTTTGAAATAAGCTGAATCTGTTCTCCCACCACTGACCTGGACCAGCTCGTCCATCTCTCCCATGCCCTCGATCGCCACAGAGCGGATGGAGTGTGAGAGTGTGTCGCCGGTGATGAAGGCGGCGGTGATGATCAGCGAGGCTAGCATCAGACCGAACACGATCAACACAGACTGCGCCTTGCGGCGCGGAATTGGGCGCACGCCTAGCTTGAGAAATACGGGCCGGCGCCAGGCAAGGAGCGCAAGGATGATAAGCACAATAACGAGCATGCCGCTTAGCACACCGGCGATGGTGGCCATCTCCAAACCGAAGAGTTTTTCCATCGCTAGTGCTCCTGCGCTGTGCCGGGTTGTTCACCCTCGATCAAGCCGTCCCGCATGCGCACGATGCGCTCACAACGGGCACCGACAGCCCGGTCGTGTGTCACCAGGATAAAGGTCAGACTCTGCTCGCGGTTCAAATTTACCAGCACGTCCATGATCTCGTTGGCTGTCTCCGAGTCGAGATCTCCCGTCGGTTCATCCGCCCACACCAGCGCGGGTCGGTTCACGAGGGCGCGCGCAATCGTCGTCCGCTGCCGCTCCCCGCCAGACAGCTCCGCTGGACGGTGATTGGCGCGCTGCGCCAACCCAACTTGTTCCAGCGACTCCAGCGCCCGTTGGCGTGCATCTCCCAGCCGCACGCCAGAGACCAGTAACGGTAGTTCTACGTTTTCCACCGCGCTCAGGACTGGAAGCAGGTTGTAGAACTGGAATACGAAACCCATCCGCCGGGCACGATAAGCAGTGCGTTCGCGATCCGACATTCCTGCGAGGGAAACACCTTCGATAGAAATCTCACCCTGATCTGCGGTGTCTAGACCCGAAAGACAATTGAGTAGCGTCGTCTTGCCGCTACCAGATGGACCCATAATGGATACCATCTCACCGCGGCTGACATTCAAATCCACGCCGCGCAGAGCCGTTACGCTCACAGTGCCGGTATGGTAAACCTTAGACACTCCTGTGGCATGGACAATCAAATCATCGTTTGGGTTCGTCCCCGGGGCAGGTTTTTCAGCTGTTTGACTACTACTGGGACACATAGATATCACTCCTAACCTCAGTCACTCGAGCGTCAGCATTTTGCGCCTTCAGTGTATCAAATGGCATTTTTTGTGCAGTGTTTACATTGAACTGATTGTGTGATGGTCAACAATTCCGCCACTTTACTGCGATCTGTTACGCGAGAGTGCATTTTAGGGGCGCGATCAGATTCTAGCACATGTCTTTCCGAAGACATGCATAAGATCTGCTGATAAACCGGAAACACGCCGATGTACCTGATCTATACACTAATGATCACCTGATTGCTGAGCATTGATTAGCCAAGCAATTTATGGCATACTGAGCGCTATAATTTAAAATAAATAGACTCGTCTGTCATTATTTTCCACAATTGAGGGGTAAAACTTCGTTCGTGAAGTTAACACTCTCTTAACAAAATTGGACTACAATTAAAGGCTGAGTTAAAAAATTCACAATAGCAGGTGCGGCGCGGCCGCTCTCTCTGTTTTTAGATAAACTAAAGGAACTTTACATGAATATAAAAAGAATTTGGCAAATAACTCTATTAACCTGCGGTCTGATCTTTGTCCTATCAGCTTGCAGTCCTGCAGAAGAAGAGACCGCCACACCTGAGCCCATAGCACCTGCCTTCAGCCCGATCGTCAGCGCCACTGGCGTGGTTGTACCCGAGCAGGAAGCCCTGCTAAGTGTTTCTGCTGGTGGGGTGGTCGAAGATGTGCTGGTGGAAAAAGGGGATGATGTCAGTGCCGGGCAAGTACTCGTACAGCTGGAGGGCAGCGAACAGCAACTAGCCGCAGTGACAGCTGCCGAGTTGGAACTGGCGAATGCAGAATTTGCCCTCGACACCTTATACAAAGATACAAATTTGCTGGCCGCCCAGGCGCTGCGATCAGCGGAAACAGCAGAAAAAGCACTCGAGGACCTAAATAATCCCGAGCTGCAAGAGGCGTTGGCTTTACAGGCAGTGGCTGACGCCCAGAAAGCGGTTGATACAACAGAACGCAATGCCCGTTATACAAGATCCCCGGCCAGCCAGGCAGATATCGATGCCCAGAAAGCGCAAGTCGTGATAGCCAAAGAGGCACTGGACAAGGCCAATGAAGACTTCGCTCCCTACGCCAACAAATCCGAAGATAATCTCACCCGTGCTAATTTCCTGGCCAGGCAAGCCGCGGCTCAAAAGATCTATGATGATGCCGTTCGCCGGCTCAATGCCTTGCAAGGCACCGGCAGTGAGATCGACATCAACGTGGCAGAAGCCGATTACATCACCGCCCAGGCAGCCCTGCTCCAGGCGCAGCGCGATTTGGAACGCGTCTTAGATGGTCCTGACCCGGGTGAAGTGGCGCTGCTGGAAGCGCAGATCGAAAAAGGCTACCGAGACTTTGAAACTTACAGCAACGGCCCAGATCCCGATGATGTTACCCTGGCTGAAGCTCGAATTGCAAACGCAGAGGCCCAGCTTTCTGCTGCCAAAGAAACCTTAGCCGACCTGGAGTTAGTGGCTCCCTTTGATGGGGTGATATCGGCGGTGAACGTTAACCCCAGTGAATGGCTGGCTCCCGGGAGCCCTGTTTTGCTGATCGCCGACTTGAATAACCTGCAGGTCGAGACCACCGATCTCAGTGAAATCGATGTCGCTCAAATCTCGATCGGCGATACAGCTGTCGTCACTCTTGACGCCCTTCCTGACCTGGTACTCGAAGGAACGGTGGTCAATATCGCGCCAAAAGCTGATGAAGGCTCGGGAGTAAACTTCCCAGTGATCATCGAGCTGAGCGAAATACCCGCCGCATTACGTTGGGGTATGACAGCTTTTGTGGACATCGATGTCTAAGAATCAGCAAATAGCGCTAATCACCGCTATCTTGATCTTGATCTTTATCCTTTCTGCTTGCGGTCCGGCAGCCGAGGAGACTGTATCTCCCGAACCAGTTGCAGCGGACTTACCTTCGATCGTCAGCGCAACGGGTGAAGTTGTACCCGAGCAAGAAGCCTTATTGAGTGTATCTGCTGGAGGGGTTATCCAGAATATACTCGTTAAAAAGGGTGATACCGTCAGGGATGGACAATTACTCGTGCAGTTGGAAGCTACCGAACAGCAGCTAGCCGCGGTTTCAGCAGCCGAGCTGGAGCTGCTGAATGCACAAAATGCTCTCGAGACGCTTTATAAGGACACAGATTTATTAGCTGCCCAGGCTTTGCAATCTGCCGAAACCGCCGAGCAAGCCCGGGAGGATTTAAATAATCCCGAGCTGCAACAAGCCCAGGCCATGCAGGCCGTCGCCGATGCTCAAAAAAGTGTCGATGAGGCCGAGCGAAAACTGACCATCCTGACGAAACCCCCATCACAGACCGCGATCGACCAAGTCTACGCCAATCTGCTGCTTGCGGAAAAACAGCTGAATGAGACCCTCGAACAAATCGAGGATACTGAAAGGCAATTCAAGAAATATTCGGCGAGCTCCAAGTTTCCAGCAAGCGTAAGAAGGAATATCCTATCCAATCTAAGACAGGCTCTAAAAGGGCTCGAAATTAAACGCACACAGGATCAGCTGACATACAATAGATCGGAAACCAGGTACAATGATCTCCTGGCGCCCCCTGATCCAGTCGATGTTGGGGTCGCTGAGGCCCAGCTAGCTACAGCCCAAGCCCTGCTCAGCGAGGCGGAAAGAGAATTGGAACGCGTACTGAATGGACCTGAGGCCGGGGAAATAGCCCTGTTGGAAGCACAAATTGAAAAGGGATACCGCGACTTTGAAACTTACAGTGCAGGGCCTGATCCTGATGAAGTCTCTGTGGCCAAAGCGCGAGTTAAGTATGCAGAAGCCCAGCTGGCAGCAGCAAAAGCAGCAATAGCCGATTTGGAACTGATATCTCCCCTCGATGGGGTGATCTCGGAAGTTTATATCAATCCGAGTGAACGGGTAACCCCCGGAAGCCCTGTCCTGCTCATTGGCGATTTGGAGCAGCTACAGGTCAGCACGACCGACCTCAGCGAGATCGATGTCGCCCAAATCTCGATCGGCGATCCAGCCATCGTTACATTTGATCCCCTGCCTGATCTGGTACTCCAGGGCACAGTCACCCGGATTGCACCCAAAGCCGACGAAGGTTCAGGGGTAAACTTCCAAGTGACCATTGAACTGAGCGAAATCCCCGCTGAACTCCGTTGGGGGATGACAGCATTCGTGGATATCGAGAACGAGAATTAGCCAGGCGAAGCCAGCAATCATGGATGGAAACAATCACAACCAAATTATCCAAATGCGTGATGTGGTTAAGGCCTACAGCACCGGGGAAGGTCCCTTCCTGGCACTCAAGGACGTTAATATCGACATCCAACAGGGTGAATTTTTAGGCATCACCGGCAAATCCGGCGCTGGGAAAACAACCCTGCTCAACATGATCTCTGGAGTCAGCGAGTTGACTTCGGGCGAGATCATATTTCACGGGAGTGCCAACGGATCAACAGCTCCAGCAATCCCGATCCAAACATTGAACGAAGATGAACTGGCCACCTGGCGGGGTAAAAACCTGGGGATCATATACCAATCCTTTGAATTGATGCCCACTTTAAACCTGGTTGAGAATGTGATGCTGCCCCCCGACTTTTTAGGCAGTTATCGCCCTAACATCAGCAAAGAAAGAGCACTCGAACTGCTGGAATTAGTCGATATCCTAGAGCATGCTTATAAAATCCCCGCCCACATATCAGGAGGGCAGAAGCAGCGAGTTGCCATCGCCCGGGCATTGGTCAATGATCCGGCACTGATCATCGCCGATGAACCGACGGGCAACCTGGATAGCGTCACCGCTGAAACCATCTTTCAAATTTTCGAGAAGCTGATTGACCAGGGCAAAACCATCGTCATGGTGACCCACGATGAGAGTTTAGCCCGGCGCTTCTCTCGCCGGCTGCATATTGTGGACGGTGTGGTTGGCAGCCCTCCTAAAAACGGATCCGTGCCGGCGGCATCCCTAGAAGATGTTGAGCAAGCGGAACCGCTCCGGATCCAGGTTACTCCTGGAGATTCACAAGATACGGCTGTTCCTTGCGATGAAGTAGTTTTTGAACAAGTCCAATCGGTACAAGATTATCCTGCCATTGTGCTGCGAGACGTTGACAAAGTGTACGTAAATGCTGCAGGAAAATTTGTTGCCCTGAAATCTGTCAATATGCAGTTGAATTACGGCCAGTTTATCTCCATTGTAGGGAAATCTGGCAGTGGAAAATCTACGCTGCTGAACATGATCACAGGGATCGACCACCCGACCGCCGGGGAAGTGATCGTCGGCAACGAACATATTTACGAGATGAGCAAGAGCGACAGAGCCTTGTGGCGAGGCAAGAATATGGGGGTCGTCTTTCAATTCTTCCAGCTGCTGCCGACCCTGTCATTGTTGGAAAATACGATACTGCCCATGGATTACTGCAAGGTCTATCCCTTTAATGAACGTTCTGACCGGGCGATGGAACTGCTCAAGATGGTCGGCCTGGAAGAGCAGGCCCACCAACTGCCTACCTCAGTCTCCAGCGGACAGCAGCAGAGCGCGGCGATCGCCCGGGCTTTGGCCACCGATCCAGCCATCATCCTGGCAGATGAACCAACTGGCAACCTAGATTCGCGTTCTGCGGAAAACGTACTTAACATTTTCGAGCGGTTGGCTGCCCGAGGCAAGACGATTCTGATCGTCACTCACGACCCATCAATCACCCAAAGGACGGATCAAACCATTATCCTCTCCGATGGTGAGATCATCGACCAAACGGTGGCGCTCGCCTTGCCATTCTTATCCCATCCAAATATGCTGGCAGCCACACACCAGGCCAAAAAGCAGAAGTTCGCTCCCAGGGATGCGATCCTCAGCCAGGGAGAATCCGTCGAGCACTTCTTCATGATCGTGTCCGGCGAAGTGGACATCGTGGTCAACAACGACCAGTCGAACGAAATGAGGCTGGCCTGTCTAGGTGCGGGTCAGTTTTTCGGGGAGGTTGAACTAACCCAGGGCGGCAATTCAATTGCCAGTGTGCGGGCGGCGCGGCGCGGTGCTGAAGTAGCACTCCTACCCAGAGACACGTTCTTCAAGTTAATCGAAGGTTCCCCTTTGACGCGCGATGCCATCCAGGATGTTGCCGCAACCCGGCTGGCAGAAAATATTCGCAATAGGAATAATGACCAGTGAACAGCGAGGTAAAACCTAATTTTCTGAGACCACGCTGGAGCAAAGTTTTCTCCGACCTGTGGGGCGACAAAATACGCACGAGCCTGGTTGTTGCTTCAATTGCCGTCGGGGTGTTCGCCGTTGGTATGATCATCTCGGCATTCGTGATCATGAGCGAGGATATCAACTACAGTTACGCAGCTGCCAATCCAGCCAATATTGAAATCTGGACTAAGCCATTCCACGAAGACCTTATGCGGGTGATCGAAAAAGTACCCGGGGTAGAGGATTTAGAAGGCCGCCACATCGTTTCAGTGCGGGCCAGAAGAGGAGATGAGACTTGGCAAGGGCTTTCCTTGATCGGCGTTGCAGATGCCGAGGACATCCGCATCAACCAGGTAGGCATAATCGAAGGCACACAATTTCCCGGCAGAGATGAATTCATTCTCAGCCAGGATCTTATGAATGACACTGGCTTTCGCGTGGGAGATGAAATTGAAATTGAACTCCCTGATGGATCGAGCCATTATCTAACAGTTGCCGGCCTAGTCAGCGATCAGACCAATGCCAGGCCAGATGCAAATATCACCAGCAATGCTTTTATCAACCGGAACACGATGAGATCCATAGGATTGGGGAATTATTTCAACAGGCTCTTGATCACTGTCGAGGGTGATGGTGGCAACGAAGAGTTCATCTCGGGTGTTGCCTCCAATGTTGAAGAGAAAATGGAGAGCAACCAACAAGAAATTTTCCGGACGGAAGAAAACCTCTCCAACGCACACCCTATGACGGATTCGCTTCTGGCGATGATGGGCGTATTGGGCGCACTCGGTTTATTGATCACGATCTTAAGCGCCTCGCTGATCATCAACACACTCAACGCCCTGCTGACCCAACAGGTGCGTCAGATCGGCGTGATGAAGTTGATCGGCGCGCGTAGTTTTCAGATTCTGGGCATGTATTTGCTGCTGATCGTGGTCTATGCCTTGATCGCACTGATCTTGGCTGTGCCACTAGGTAGTTTGGCAGGTTATGCACTTGCCAATTTTGTGACCGATTTAATGAGTGCAGAATTACAAGGTTTCCGGGTCGTCCCGATAGCCATTGTGGTGCAGGTTCTGATCGCCTTTCTGATCCCGCTGGGCGCCGGTTTTTTCCCGGTGAACAAAGGCGCAAAAACGAACGTCCGCCGAGCGATAAGCAACTACCGGCCCAGCAATCAATCTGCCAGCCAAAATTTTCTCAATAGCAGCGGCCAATGGGTGCGCTGGATTTCGCGCCCAATCCTGTTGTCCATCCGCAATACTTTCCGCAAGAAAGGTCGCCTTGTTTTAACCATCTTTACGCTCACTATCGCCGGAGCCGTCTTTATCGGGGTATTCAATGTGCGCGCATCGATGGATAATGTCATGGAGCAATTGATGCAGCACTTCCTGGGCGACGTTACAGTCATTTTCAACCAACCCAATCACACCAGCAAAGTTGAAAGAGACCTGCTGACCGTACCAGGGGTCGCAGGTGTAGAAGGTTGGGGGGGCGCCAGCGGTGAGATCTTAGACGAGAACGGCGATCCGGTAACGGGTTTGACAATCATCGCTCCTCCAGAGGATACACAGCTGCTCGATCCCGATATTGTGGCTGGTCGCTGGCTCATGCCTGGTGAGAAAAAAGCGATGGTAATATCGGATACGATTTATAACTATTATCCCGACTTGGAAACTGGCGATTCGCTGGTTGTTGAAATTCCAGGAAATCGGGAAGAGGAATGGGAGGTGGTGGGGATATATCGCTTTATGGATATGCTTGGCGACCCAATGGGCTATGCTAACTTCGATTTCGTCGCAGATAAAATAAATTTACCAAACCAGGCCGCCTCCTTCCGCCTCATCGTAGAAGACACACCTGATACATCTATACAAACGTTAATCCAGCAAATCGACAGTCTCCTGGAAAACCAGGGATACGCGGTTAAAAGCATATTAGATGGGAATACCATGCGTGAGAACGCCTCAACAGGTGTCAATACGCTGGTGATCTTTTTATTGATCATGGCACTGCTAACCGCTTTTGTGGGCAGTATTGGTTTGATGGGCACGATGAGCATTAACGTATTGGAAAGAACCCGAGAGATCGGGGTGATGCGTACCATCGGTGCGGTTGATTTCGTCGTCATGCAAACCGTGATCATCGAAGCGCTGGTTATAGGACTGATCACCTGGTTTTTAGCGATTGGATTGTCATATCCGATCAGTTCGGCGATACTGAAGATCATTGGACAAGCAATGGCGGGTTCAACTTTCACCTTGACCTTAACACCCTTGGGTGTCTTCGTATGGTTAGCGGTGGTGATCGTGCTCTCAATTATTGCCAGCATCATGCCGGCGCGCAATGCCGCCCGCTTGACGATCAATGAAGTGCTGGCTTACGAATGATGGCTTGATTGCGTCACCCAAGATTAAAGACTGGATTGTTGAAACTGTATTGGTAAAAAATACCGGTTTTCCCATAATCAGCCCTGGAGGTGTCCCGGTGCTAATTCCTTTATAGTCGATAAACCTTGCGACGCTTCATCGCTAGACCCGCAGGAACAGTGTGGGATGCAATTGCTGGTTCGATTCCTGCCGGGGGCACTTGAAACTGACAGATAGTGGTAATTGACTCTCTTACCATTATCTGTTGGGCAGAAATGAGTTTTTCATTATATTCTTCCTTTCGGTTCAGTGTAATGCCAACAAATAGCTGGCATTCAATTGGATATTCTAATGGCATGTAAATATCACGATAGTTCAATTGAATCCTTGCTACAAAGAATCATCACCAATTTACCCCCCAACCTTTGGGATGATATTTCCTAAATCATTGACTATAATTTACTTGACGATTACGGCAGTCAAAATTATCATTTTCTGGTCCTATGGTGCCCAGACACTATGCCATAAAAATTGTGATCGATAAAGTACTGGGTTTCTAAATATTCATCTCATCCAAGGAATTAGCTCTGTTCGTATTGTCGGCCATTCATTGATAAAGGTTTTCGTTTGTATGAATAAACTATGAGCAAGATAAGTTTCTCGACCCTGATCCTGTTGATCGCGGCTGCTTTGCTACTGCTTGCTGCCGGCAACTCACCACCCATCCCGGCTTCGGCTGAGACCCAGGCCGATCTTTCAGCAGCGTTCAATCGCCGGCTGCAAAGTTATCCTGAGGTCAATTCACTGGTCTTCGACTTGTTCACCCCAGAATTGGATACTGCCTTCACCAGCCCCGATGGAAAGACCGCCGTACTTTGGTTAGCACTGCGCGACGATTCAGGACGCTTATTAGCGACCGAACCCGGCCTCGCCATCGCACACCTTTCAGAAGAGGGTTGGCAAGTATTGCTGCCCGGAGATCCTGGCTGGGAAGAAACGCTTACCACCCTACCGGAAGGGATGCTTCCGCTTGAGTTAAGTTCGGCTCCCGATAAAATAACTCTGGGAACGAACATCAGCACCGGGCCACTCACTGGCTATTACCTACCTTATGCGGCTGGCACCTCTCGCTGGCTGGAGGGTTCGATAAGCCACTTCCAATCAATACCCGAACTAGGTTACCCTTCCTGTTCTGAAGTGTACTGCCGATATGCTTACGACTTCACCGATGCCTGGCACTTTCCTCTATTAGCTTCCAAGGATAGCACAATGGTTGCAGCGCGCGACAGCTGCTTTGACGGAGACCCGAACTGTACAAATTATGTCGTCCTGCACAATTCCAGCGACCAAGCCTATCAGATTTATCTACACCTTGCGCACGACACCATCCCAAATACATTAACACCGGGCATAACAGTTCGGAGAGGTCAGTATATTGGGGACAGCGACGATACAGGCTACAGCACCTCGCAACATGTACACTTCATGGTCACCGACAGCATCTGGATGGGTAGCAATGGCTATTATTGGGGCCGGTCGGTCGATATCCGTTTTGCCGATGTGGCGATCAACAACGGCATTCCGCGCACCTGCTATGAGGTAACCCATTTCCAGATCTATGATGGGGCAATTGATTGTTTGGGCAACAATTCCAATCCGCGTGATCCAGCCAATGACTGGTATGTTTCAGGCAATGTGGGTGCCTACCCACCGACCGGTTCACTCTCTCACCCGGCTGCTGGCGCGGTTGTTGGCGTCGGGAGTAACCCGCTGATCGACGTGTCCGCAACAGCCAGTGATGACGTTCATGTGACTGCTTTGCGCCTTGTAGCCAAACTGAATGACCAATGGGAGGAGATCGGCCCAAAGATAATCCAGCCAACCCAACCTGGTGTGTATGATTGGGAAGTGGATCTGTGCACCACCATTGGGTACAACGGTCCGCTCGAGGTGGCGCTGCGCATCTGGGATCACGAGGGGAATGTGGCCCCAGTCCTTGACCCGCGTACGATTCAGGTTGACCATGCCTGCCCACCACCTACCAGCCAGCTCAAGCCAGCCGAGACCTTCGATTCGACAGCTGTGCACTTGAACTGGGATGCCTCAAGCGCTGGAGTCGACATTGGTTCGTTCGATCTGCAATGGCGCAGAGAGCCAGGGTCCTGGGATGCTGCTAACACACTCACCATCCCAGGTGATGTGCGTTCGACCTGGTTTGCCGGTCAGGCGGGTGGTTCGTATGGCTTCCGCCTGCGCGCGCTGGACGCCAACAACCAGCCGGAACCCTGGCCAGCCGCGGACGCGTTTGAAACAAGCGCCACGCTGCCTACCACTTGCATCCCGGACGACTTCGAACCCGACGACGACCTCACCCAGGCGAGAACGTTACCTCTTGGGATATGGGCACAGGGAAACCTGTGCGATGCTGAGAACCCAGACTGGTTTAGATTTGAAATTGTAAAAGAAAGCGATTATTCTGTCACCGCGCTATCGACATATGGCGGGGCAGCCGTGCGCATCACCGTATATGCTGAAGATGGACAAACGATCGTGGCGAATGGTCAAGCCGCCGGGGTTGGGGAGGGAGTCAAGATACGTTTCGAAGCTGCTGTTGCGGGAAGTTACTACATAAAAATCGAACCTCTAACTGCATACCTGATGGGAACAGATGCAGTGTATGATGTATCAGTGGTGGAAGTCCAAGAGGTCTTCTTACCGCTGGTGGGGCGCTGACTGCAGTATGGGTTCCATTAAATTGCTATTGAATTCTGTGAATATTACAATCTGCTAATATATTTTACCTACAAATTCGCTCAAAAATATATTGGAAAAGCCAGCATTTCTTGACTATTCCAGCTGGCAATATTTTTCCGATCCGAGATAGTGTCTTTCACCAGAATTTCAAGGGGAAGGCGGTTCGGAACAGGTCCGCTACGGGTCATCACCGCAAGACATCGTCTTGCTTACAGGAGAACGGGAGAAAAATGTCCTGTTCTCCACAAATTTAAGTACAAAAGAGCCACGGATTATGCCCGTCGAACAGTTTTGGCTTCACTACGTTTCGAAAACAAGGCAAAATTGTATGATTTGTGGCTTGAAATTGATGCAAATATACCGGAATCCGGTGATTAGCGGTTCGAGTCCGGTTTCTAAGATTCAAGTTTTTTTCCTGAAGCAAGGGCTTATGAGTTCAAAGAATACAAGGTCTAATTAAAGAATCAGACAACCACCATAGTATAATCCCCACCGAAGAATAGGCTGGAAGAATTGGAACGCGCCGACCGGCATGAGCGGCTCATCGAGCTGTAACAGCTATCAGGCCGGCTATGAAGTGGACGGCAACAGCTTCACAATTGGCCTGCCCATTTCTATCATGATGGCCTGCGCCGAGTCGGTCGGTATTATGGAGCAGGAACAGGAATACCTGACCGCCATCGGCACCGCCGCCACCCACCAAATTAGTGGCGACAGCAAGGAAGTGCGCACTGCTGAAAGATCCATTGTGGCCAGTTTTCAAATCGTCAAGTCAATACAAAATCATTGCATAACAGATAGGAGAAAATCTAATGGCAACATTAACTGTATGGAAATTTGATAATCCCACCGGCGCAGGCGAAGCACTGGGCAAGTTGGAGAGCTTACAAAAACAACAACTGATTGAAATTCAAGATGCGGCTGTTGTTGAATGGCAACCTGGCGAAAAGGAACCAAAAACCCGACAAGCGGTGAGCTTGACCGGGGCCGGGGCACTCGGCGGCGCATTTTGGGGCATGCTGTTTGGCCTGCTTTTTTTTATGCCTTTCTTTGGCCTGGCTGTAGGCGCGGTCTTGGGTGGTTTTGCGGCTCGTTTTAGAGACTACGGCATTGATGACGACTTTATTAAATCAGTACGTGATCAGGTGACTGAAGGAACCTCGGCCCTATTCTTGCTTACCGTTACCGGTAGTGCTGCCGTAGATAAGTTGCAAGATGAACTTAAGGGCAAAATGGGCAGCCTGATCAAGTCTAATCTGACCAACGTACAGGAAGCCAAACTGCGTGAAGCCTTCGGTCAGGAGAACACTGCATGGCGGATCGGGCCACGCACATTGCCGCCGCCCGCTGGCGCCAGCGATGAGATGCGCGCCTCCATCGCCGAGACTCCCCAGCCGGATCCGGCGGCTATGCAGATCGAACCCCAGAGCGAAGCTGAATGGCTTGCGGTTATCGCGCAATTGGACGAAGGTAAGCTCGACATGGCGCGAGAAATCAGCAAACAGTTTTCGGTATCCGTTGAACACGCTACGATCGAGGGAGTCAACGTTTATCATGTGACACCTTCCGAGATCGATCCCAAATTGGAGGATAAATTATTTGTCCACACCCATGGGGGCGCCTTTGTTTTGAACGGGGGTGAAGTATGCACACTCGAAGCCATAGTGATTGCCCACCTGGTCAAGGTTAGAGTACTGTCCATTGACTACCGCATGCCGCCCCTGCATCCCGCTCCGACCGCGAGGACTGATGTGTTGAGCGTCTACCAACATCTTCTGAAAACACGACCAGCGGGTTCCGTGGCTATGGGTGGCTCTTCGGGTGGCGCCAATCTCACCATGGGGCTGGTGCAGCACTTGATCGAGCTGGGCATTGACGTGCCCGGCGCGCTCTTCCTGGGTACGCCTGGGGCTGACATGAGCAAGACAGGTGACTCCTACTACATCAATGACAGTATCGACCGGAACCTGGTCACCTATGGGGGATTTGTCGAGGCCTGTATCCGGCTCTATGCGAACGGTCGTGATCTGAAAGATCCGCTGGTCTCCCCCTTTTACGGGGACCTCCACGGTTTCCCGCCCACACTCCTAATTACGGGAACGCGCGACTTGCTCTTGAGCGCTACTGCTCGCACCCATATCAAACTCCGTCAATCGGGCGTAGTAGCCGATATCCTCGTCTATGACGGCACTGCCCATGCGGATTACATAGGCGTGATAGGCTCTCCTGAGTCGCATCATGCTTTTGCTGAGCTAAACGCGTTTCTACTGCGGCATCTGCAATAAATTTTAACAACATCAAGAAAGGAGTGTTTCTAAAAAACATGTCTAACCATAAATTATTTTATCGGGGTGATTTCGATAATGATAAAGCCGAGGCCCCCAATAGGGCGATCGTTAACGAGGCTTATCTGAATTTCATTACGGGTGGTGGCTGGGCAGAGACCAAGACCTTCAAGGTCCTGGAGGGTGTTTACACCATTGTTGGCTACAGCCTTTCGAATTACACCTTTATTGAAGGGGAAACGGGGCTCATCGCCTTTGATGCGGGCGGCAACATTGGGATGGGAAAAGACATCTTGGCGATGATCCGAGAAATCTCAGACAAACCCATCAAAGCCATCATCTATTCCCATCACCATTACACCGGTGGGGCCAGGGTTTATGTGGAAGAAGGGGGCGCAGAGAATGTAGAAGTTTATGGTCATCCGGATTTGGACATGAATATTCAGGCAACCACTGGCTTATTGGGACCAATGCAGTATCGCCGGGCAAGTATTCAACTTGGCATGTATTTGCCCCATGAAGGACCCGACGCCGTTTTTGGCCCGGCCGAGCCGCTCTTTGATGATCCCGCCTTAAATGCGAACGGTCACGTACCGGTCAGTTATCCGGTTGCCGATGGCGAGGAAGTGATCATTGAAGGGATCAAGACCGTTTTCCACCATGTTGTGGCCGACACAAGAGACAGCCTGATCGTGCACTTCCCTGATCTGGACCTGATCCTCCATAATGCGGCGATAGTTCCCAATACTTTTCCGTTGTATACCTTACGCGGCGATTTCTACAGAACCCCAACCGAGATGATTGCCGGGATCGACAAGATCCGCGCCATCAACCCCACTTACATGGTGGGGTGTCACGGCACGCCCCTTATTTCAAAGGAAGAGGTTCAGGATGTGGCCACTGCCCACCGCGATGCCTATGCCTTTATCTACAACCAATCGGTACGCGCTATCAATAAGGGAATGACCCCGGATGAGATGGCTAACAGTATTCGCCTGCCGCAGCACCTGGATCAGCACCCCTGGCTGTACCCAGGTTATATTGATAACGAATACAGTTTTCGGGGACAATATCGCGGGATCGTGGGTTGGTATTCTGAAGATACCGCTGAGCTACATCCGCCCACGCCAGAAGAGTTTGGCTCGGTCATCGTCGAAGGTTTCGGTGGGGCAGATCAGGTGATCGCAAAAGCAGCTGAGGCCTTCAAGGAAAAGAAATACAATTTGACTGCCAAGCTATTGTCTTATTTGATTTCCGCACAACCCGATCATCAAGCAGCCCGCCAGTTGAAGGCCGATGCCTTACGTGCCATGGCCCAAACAACACGCTCCGGTATCCAGACGCGAAACTTTTTAACGACTCATGCCTTGCATCTGGAAGGAAAATTGGATTGGACAAAACCACCAGCAATCTCATTCCTGCCTGACCCAACCACTACCAGCGTGTTAGCCACCCCTCCCGGCACCTATTTAAAGTTTCTTGAAGCGCAGATAGACCCCGAAGCGAGTAAAGACCTGGAAAGCATTGTGAAAATCATCTTTTCGGATCTTGGGCAATCCTGGGCACTGCATGTGCGCCGTGGGGTGGCTGAGGTGACGGAGATCGTGCCTGAGAACGTTGACGTGACGCTCAGCTTGCCACGGTTGGAGTGGGCTCAAATTGTCTTAAAAGAAACAACTCTTCTGGATGCACTCTCTTCCGGGAAGGCAACGCTTGAGGGAAGCGAGGAAACATTGCTCGCGGTGTTCAATTCGTTGGACTAGCCAGTAGTTAAATTTTCATTATGGGCAGGTAATTCCTTCGTGACTTATTGCCCCCATTGATGGTTTTTAACCTAAAAATCATGGGTGAGGCGATTCGGAACAGGTCCGCTAGGGGTCACAAGATGCTCTAAGTGAGGTTTTTTTGGTTAAGGTTTGATAACTCAATTATTCTGGCTTGAATGCGATCCAGTACCTATCATTCATTAGTCCCCCGAGCATAGTTTGGGATGTATCCGTCTTGGGGAAGCCAAATCAAGATTAGATTGTATTTCCCCCTGATTGTAGCGAGGGTATATCCTCTACATTTTCGGCAGGGTTCTTCTACTTCCCAACAATTCAATTGCAAGAAATTAATCAAAAATCGCAATAAAGCACCAATGTCGTGCATGCTACGACGTCCCCGAGTGGGGTCCTGTGTTCCAAGCGACAAAAGATATGCCGGGTATGCTGGAACGAGCTGAGATTCGAATTTCCTCCCCAGACTGTTTCGGTAGAGCAACGACGAGTCAGGAATATATTATCGAATCGATATTACTTCCTGAAATCTACATTGTTCCAGGCGAATGGTTCAAGCCAATGACTCAATATCATCTGGATCTTATGACTGAACAGGAACTTGCTGACCTAATCACCTGGATCGCATCACCAGAATAATCTCCCGCATCTTCCGGCCGTAACCAGTCAGATAAGGTTTTTTGTAAGTGAAATCACTTTGATACGGGTCAAGGTACTCACAGATGAGCCTAGTTATAAAACCAGGTTTGAGATCGAATCCCTGAGGGGCAAGAATGCATATTAAACCACGTAAAATGGTCAGGGGATAGTTGATATCTTTCATTTATTTTGAGAGCGCAAAAGGCCAGGAGCTTTGTCACTTGACAGCTTTTCCGAAACCAAGTTGGTTGATACTATCTCTAAGGTGATATTAGGGACATCCAGGTGTTCAAATTCACTACTAATTTTCAAACCGTCAGCTGACTCTAACATATGCAATTATTAAGAAAAGCTGAGGACTGTCAATCCTCGAACAACTGGCAGTCCAATACCAGTCGTCGATGGGAAGCAGAGATCGAGCGATTGCTCAAAATGGTGCGCTTTAGCAGGTCGTTGCGCAGCGTCCAAATTGCAATCCATTAGTCAAACCTGAAGCGCCAAATGGCCACCAGCAAGAATACAACCGCAAAACCTAGCAGAGTAAGAATATTTGGCAGAACATCCACAAAACCCGCGCCTTTGAGAATTAATTTCAGATACCCATCCAGGGCATGGGCGTGAGGGGTGAGCTGGGACAGGTAGAAGCTGAATCCCTCAGAAGGTAGCCCAACTTCTACAACGTTGTCTTTGATTTTTAGAGAGAAGGCGCCGATGAAGCCGGCGGCAAAGAAAAGCACAAAACCCAACAACATGCCGATGCTTCCAGCTTGCTTGCTGGTCTTCGCGATGGACCCAACCAGCATTCCTAAACCTGTTGCAGCCAGCGCCAGCGCCAGTGTGAGTGCCAATAACGCCAAGGGCGAATCCCCCAGCGGCATTGCGAAAAAGGCGCGGCATATCCCAAACAGTACCAACATCTGTAAAAAAACCACGCCGATAAAGGCCAGCATCTTACCGATGATGATCGCGACTGGGGTGATGGGTGCAGCCAACAAGCGGCGGAAAGAGCCAGCCTCCTTCTCTTTGAGGATCGACTCGGCCATGAACCCAACCAGGAAAAATGCGAACATGGTGGCAAACGCTGGCATAAAATAGCCAAATACAACCCCGCTGACAGGGAGCAACCTTTCCTCCCCGGCCAGATCTTCCCGCTGGACAGCGATGGCTGGATTTTGGCGTATCTCCTGCACTGCGGTCCAGATGACGCCCATGGTTTGCGCTTGCGCGGCGCGGACAGCTTGAGGATCGGCACCTTGTAAAACACCTGTCTGGTCGTAAACTGCGCGGATGCCATGTTCGATCTCTGCCCGAACATTCAACTCTGTCAAAACTTCTTTCAGTATTCCTGCCACGACCTGGGCTTGTGCTTGTCGCGTTGGATCCTTGAGAAGTTGTACTCTGGTCGGCTGGTTGGCGTCGATCTCGGCACTGAAATCAGCAGGGATAATAATTGCTGCTGATGCTGCACCATCAGCCACCTTTTCATCGGCTCGGTCAACCGACCGTGAGCGAAGCACCTGCAACGGCTGGATTTCCCGCAGCACCTCTTCCACCTGTGCGCCGTATGGCCCCTGATCCTCATTGACAATATAGACCTTGATCGAGAGCCTGGACTCACCACTGGTACTTACAAGATCCTTCGTGGTCGCATGAGCTCCACCCAAGAACAAGGCAAGTAGAAGCGGTAGCGCAAACAAGACTGCGAGCTGTCCTCTGTCCTTGAATAGGATTTTGAGATCCTTCCGAGCCAACCTCAAGCTGCTCCCAAAAATGTTCATGATCAGTCTCCTGTTGATTTATTTTTTAGTTGTAGTCGAACCGCCACAGCCCAATGATGAAAAACACGAGAGTAAAACCCAGCAAAACCAATATGCTGAACAGGATATCTACCAGACCCTGCCCGCGCACGAACAGGTCAAGGAAAGCCACGTTCGCCCAATAGTGCGGGATCGCTTTGCTGATCGCCTCCAAGAACCCACCAGTGGGCATCTGGATAAGCCAGATACCGGCAAAACCAAAAG
>Ga0209742_10000379_pt1 | contig 24114 bp, 17 predicted proteins | sample DeeMarSeWOR38_10_FD_187462 | JGI IMG/M metagenome (GOLD analysis project Ga0209742, IMG submission 187462) | Marine sediment microbial communities from White Oak River estuary, North Carolina - WOR-3-8_10 (SPAdes) (version 2) | ecosystem: Environmental > Aquatic > Marine > Intertidal zone >... | reverse complement strand
CACGTCCATCGTCGATCCCAGCGACTGTCCTTGTGCCTGGGCGGTAGCTGCCAGCCCGACGCCGACAGCGCCGGCGAGTATTACGACCAGTATCCTTAAAACCATTGTGTGATCCTCTGCCGGTACCTACGGCGTGTACCAGATGGGTGATGTGTATGCGCGTTCCTGGTGACTTGTCGGAATGCCTTCCGGCAGCTCGGCGCCGAACCGCACCTTGTCATAGAGGTACCAGAGCGGCGTCGGAATCTCGAGCACACGCACATAATAGAACGCGCGCTGCTCGGGATCGAAATCGGGGTCGGTCCAGACTGTCGCAAGCTCAGATGCGCCAATCGTGTTGGTCCAGTTCGCGGCCTCGACGTCGACCGTGTTGCCTACCGGCGGCAACTTGCCGTCCGAACCCGGACGCCGGTCGCCTGACCAGGCCACGTCGTAGACCTTCTCGTTGGTTTTACCCTTCTTGTCGACCCAGCCCTTGACGATCTGCAGCCGGTCGAGATTGGCACCCATTGGATCGCGCAACGCGTAGGCCATGAACGTCGGGGACTTGCCCTCCGGCGCCATCGTCAGGTCTCCGCCCATTGGCACGCCCTTTTCGTAACCCCGGAAGGCCGGCGCGCGACTGCGGAGATCGTCCTCGGTGTAGTCCCAGCCACCGAAGAACCGCACAACCATCCGTGGACCGGTCGTTGCGTAGGTTTCCTTGCGCTCCATGGCATCGAACAGCGCCTCGCGCGTATTCTCCATCGCCCAGATACCCTGGTAGCCTGCGGCGACCAGCTGGTAGCCCTCGATGGTGGCCAGATCGGAACTGATGAACGGGTGATTGATTCGTTCCGCCGACGGCTCGACGCTGACGGACTTGCCGAAGAAGTTCTCCTCTTCCGCGGTGGCCAGCGACGTATGGCTGTCCGTCGCACCGATCATGCCGAACTTGTAGGGATTGGTTCCGAGCTTCTGTTCCAGCACCATGCCGTTCTTGAGTGCCTCGCGAGCGTATTCGCCCGCGAGCATCTCCGGCTTCTTGAGCTCGGACAGGTCGAGGTTTCCCTTGTCCCAGGTGCCGTAATCGGCGAACTCGTCGTTGATCGACAATGCCGGGTGCGTTTCTCCGTCACCCTTGATCTGGGTCATCTCGTACAGCGGCTCCCATTCGGCTCGAAGCGCAACATAGTTGCGGTCCACCCTGCCACCGGCATAGGTCTTGTCCATCGGGAACATCCAGCCGTTGGAGAGATTACCGTTGTGCGCGATAGCAAGTGCCTGCCCACCGGTGTTGCTCTCGTAGTTCTCCAGCCATTCATAGAGATCGAGCGGGTTCGTCGTACCGACCGGCGGTTGGGTCGTCAACGGAACGACCTGCCGGGCCCGATCGCCGCCGTCGCGCAACACGACATTGCGATGCAGGTTGAATCCCTTCGGAACGGACGTCCACTCGTAGCCTATGAAGGCCGTGAACCGTCCCGGCTCGTTGAAGCGTTCTGCTGCATCGATAATGCTATCCCAGATCTTTGCGTAGTTCGACGAACCCGGCGAGTAATCGGTCACCATCTTCTCAGGCACTTCAAACTGCGAAAATGCCTGGATCAGTTCGAATGCTGCTTCGCCTGCCTCCCGGCCACCCTTCTTGAACGCCTCATGCCAGCGCTTGCCCTCGGGAATCGCGAGGATGTTCGGTGTGCCATTCTGGATATCCGTGGCAATACCCATCATGTCCGAGTGATCGGCTATCACGAGAAAGTCGAGTGGCCTGCTGAGCTTTACCGGCAGCCCGGTCGAAGACACGACCTCCTCACCACGCGCCAGGCGATAGGCATCCTCGTGATCCAGCGTATTGCCAAATAGTCCGGCATCGAGCGACAACCCCGTGTGCAGGTGTGTCTCGCCCCAGTAAACGTGACTCGGGAAAGCCCGCTGGGCATAGGGGGAATAGGCCTGGCCCGGGTACAGGTCATTGACCTGGTCATCGCGAGGGACCGGGTTGACCTGGGCCGATGCAAGCCCAGGCAGCGCCAGGCAGAACAGGCCTTTGACAATGGTTTTGCGGAGTGCCGTTTTCATGATATCCCCTATGTTGGTCGTTTGTTGGTGCGAGGATGCGCCTGCGAAGTTCGCAGGTACGCTCATCACCGTGCAGTTCAATCCGTGGGCAGTTCTCGATTTAGCGTGGAACCCGGGCTCGCCGCCCATTGCTGGCCGTACAGCGAGGATATCCACAGCCGCTTGATCGCCTGCGCCACCGCCCCGGGCCGACTGCGAGGTCTCTGCCCGAACGCCTGGATAAGTGTGTAGGCGTCGAGGCGGTTCAGCGCAATAGCCACCGGCCGCGGCTCGAAGTCCACTATCAGCCCGAGGTTCTGGTCGGCGGCAATGCGCTCACTCACGGCATCGTCGAATCGCCCCAGGAAACCGTTCCAGGCAGTTTCGACCTGCTTGTCGGCGGTGGCGGCATCGGCCACGGCCTTCAGAAACGGCCCCCGCCGGTAGCACACGCGAACCAGCTCGTTCAGGCTCTCGTCAAGCAGTGCGACAGGATCCCCCGTGCCCAGCAGCCAGGGCTCTGCACCGGCGAGAATCTCCCCTTCCAGGGTCACGAGCAGTGTTTCCATCAACTCGTGGACATCCCGAAAATACTGGTAAAAAGCCGGCCGGCTCACTGTAGTGGACGCCATCAGTGAATTAACGGTCATCTCCCGGAACGGCCGCGACCACAGGAATTCGAAGGCCGCATCGACGATTTCCGCGCGCGTACGCTCGGATTTGCCGACCTTCGGGCCCGGCTCCGGCGCCGTGTGCGGGCGTTGAGGGGAGATCTGTACTGACATCGCGTCAGAAAGTTACTGACACGATGTCAGTCTGTCAATCGGAAAGGGCGTCCTACCCCGCCGGGGTTGTCGTTTGCCCGCGCTCGTACCAGCCTTTGCTGGCGTTGACGATCTTCACGACAGAGAGCATCACCGGAACCTCCACGAGCACGCCGACCACCGTGGCGAGCGCCGCGCCGGATTCGAAGCCGAACAGCACGATCGCGGTGGCGACCGCGAGCTCGAAAAAATTGCTGGCGCCGATGAGCGCCGAGGGCGCCGCAACGCAGTGCGCGACACCGAACTTGCGATTCAGCAGGTAGGCGAGCCCGGAGTTGAAATAGACCTGGATGAGAATCGGCACGGCCAGCAGTGCAATGATCATCGGCTGCGTGATGATCTGCTCGCCCTGGAAGCCGAACAGCAACACCAGCGTCGCGAGCAGGGCAACGAGCGACGCGGGCCCGAGCTTATCGAGCGCGCTTTGCAATGCGGCCTCTCCCCCGGACGCCAGCAGGTGCTTGCGCAGCAATTGCGCGATGATCACGGGCACGACGATATAGAGAACCACGGACAGGAACAGCGTCTCCCAGGGCACCGTAATCGCCGACAGGCCGAGCAACAGGCCGACGATCGGTGCGAACGCGAATATCATGATGACGTCATTGACCGCTACCTGGCTGAGCGTGAAATGCGGTTCGCCGTCCGACAGGTTACTCCAGACGAAGACCATGGCCGTACAGGGTGCCGCCGCCAGGATGATCAGCCCGGCGATGTAGGAGTTGATCTGGTCGGCGGGCAGATACGGCGCGAACAGGTTGCCGATAAACAGCCAGCCGAGAAAGGCCATGGAAAATGGCTTGATCGCCCAGTTGATGAACAGCGTCACCCCGACGCCGCGCCAGTGCTCCTTCACCTGGCCCAGTGCGCCAAAGTCGATCTTGACGAGCATCGGGATGATCATCAGCCATATCAGCACGGCGACGGGCAGGTTGACCTGCGCTACTTCTATCCCGCCGATCCACTGGAAGACGCCGGAGAAGTAGTGGCCGAGGGCGACACCGACGACGATGCATATCGCCACCCATAGCGTCAGGTAACGTTCGAAGAAACTCATCTGTTAACTCCCTGCCCTCTCGACAAAATTTTCGATACGCTTATGGAGTACGGCATAGGCCTCTTCGAACGCCGCGCGCCGCTCCTCGTCCGTTTCGCCGACACCTGCCGGATCTGCGATGTCCCAGTGCTCGGTTGAAGGGTGACCCGGCCATACCGGGCAGGTCTCGCCGGCGGCGTTGTTGCAGACGGTGATGACGTAGTGCATTGCCGGTGCATCCGGCCCGGCGAATTCGTCCCACGACTTGGAGCGCAGTTCGTCGGTCGGATATTCGCGCCGTCCCAACAGCTCGAGCGCGCCCGGGTTGACGCGCCCCACGGGCTTGCTGCCCGCGCTGAACGCGTGGAAACGGCCATCACCGAGTCGATTGAGAATGGCTTCGCCGAGGATACTGCGCGCCGAGTTACCGGTGCAGAGGAACAGGACGTTTACGGTACGTCTCTCTGTCTTCATGGGCCGAATTCTGACCAATAATCATCAATGAATAAAGGAATAAAGAGGACAGTGACCCTATTCCGCGTTACGGCCAGAGGAGTAGCAGGGTCGTACCCGCAGTCAACGCGATTGCACCCGTGCCTAGCATCCATTGCCTCAGTTGCGAAGAGCCAAGGACCGATGCCGCCACGACCTTGAACAACAGGTTGGAAAGCGTGGCCAGGAAGATGACCCGCCAGGCATCGAATCCAGCAGTTTTGCCGTCGGCATGCAACTGCGCGACCGACAGTGTGAGTGCATCCACGTCCGTCAGCCCGGAAACGAACGCGACGCCATACACGGCCTCGCCGCCGACCAGTTCACGCGCTGCCGCGATGCCGACCAGGATGATGACATACAGCGCGGCAAAGACCATTGCCTGGCGGATACGCGCGGGATTTTCGCGCTCCGGCAACTCCGTGTCGGCCTTGCTGCGCACCTTCCTGAATGCCACAGTACTCAGCCCGAGCAGCACAGCGGTGAAAGCGAGGGCCGGGCCGGCAATTTCCCTTACCAGGTCGGGCGCCACGACGGCCAGTTCGAACAGCACCCTGCCATAGACGACGGCACTGGCAACCAGGATCACCAGCGCAGCAACCGGCCCGAGGTCCCGTTCCCGCTTCGACAGGTCCGCGTAACTGATGGTGGTCGCGGTGCTGGATACCAGACCGCCGAGAAGTCCCGCCAGCCAGCCTCCGGCACGCGCTCCGACCAGGCGGAAGGCGACGAAACCCACCAGGTTTATGCCGACGATCAACACCACCATGAACCAGGCCGTAAACGGATTGAAGGCTGCGTAAGGTCCAATATCCTTATCCGGCAGGACGGGGAGTATCACGAGCGCGATCAGCACGAAGCGCACGACGATCTCGAAGTCCCTGTCGCCCAGCCTGTCGACCCAGCCGTGGAGCGGCTTCTTCCAGTGCAGCAATACCATGACGGCGCCACCGAGCACGATCGCCGGCAGCCAGTATCCGGCTACCGCCGCCGCGCCCAGCAGGTAGACGATAAATGCCGCCACGAGAGTCGTGATGCCCTCGAGCTTGCGGCGATGTACGTGCAGGATGAGGATGAAACTCAACGCCAGCAGGCCGGTGGCGATGAGCCAGCCTCCGGTTTCAGGAAGCAGCAAGGCGGAAACACCGCCGAAGGCGGCGATCAGGGCGAAAGATCGGACACCAACCGGTTTGTCCTCGGCCCATTCGCGTTCCAGGCCAATAACAAAGCCGATCGCCAGCGCGATGCCCAGTCCGATGATCTGGGGGTTATAGCCGGGATCGAAGGCTTGAACGTCAGCCACGTCATGCTCCGCGCTTCGCGTCTATGCGCAATTACAAGAGTACGCGATAACGCGTCGGCATCGTCTACGTATCTTCCCTCAATTTGCGTCGGACCGGGTTGCGATATCGCTGTGCAGCCAGGGCGGCGGCGCCTTGCAAAATCTCGATCAGCCCCAAATGTTACTGCAATTCTGGCGAATCCCGGTGCCGGCGAGACAATCGCCGGCTGTTTTTCATTCGAATACAAAAAGGGGCTGAACGGTGACTATCTACACACTTCCCAGGCTCGACTACGGCTACAAAGACCTCGAGCCGCATCTCTCTGCGGAGATTCTCGAGCTGCACCACAGTAAACATCATGCCGCTTACGTCGATGGCGCGAACTCGACCCTCAACAACCTCGCCGAGGCGCGCGAGTCGGGCGACTTTGCAGCACTGAACAAGCTGGAGAAAGATCTCGCTTTCCATCTCTCCGGCCACGTGCTGCATTCCATGCTCTGGAAAAACATGAGCCCGAACGGCGGCGGCGAACCGGGCGGCAAGCTGGCCTCGGAAATCAAAGATGCGTTCTCGTCGTTCGACGCCATGAAGAAGCAGCTGTCGGCGGCCGCGATGGGTATCCAGGGCTCCGGCTGGGCCAGCCTGGCCTGGGACTCGCTATCGGGCAGCCTGATCGTCCAGCAGGTCTACGATCACCAGTCCAACGTGGGCAGCGCAACGATTCCGCTGCTCGTTCTCGACATGTGGGAGCATGCCTTCTACTTGCAGTACAGGAACGAAAAGGGCAGGTGGGTCGACGCCTTCTGGAATCTCGTAAACTGGGACGATGTCGAAAATCGCCTCAAGGCGGTCAGGAAGACGGACCTGGCGCTCGACTGACCTGCAACACGATCGCAACAGTTCTGACAAGGAGTTGACGTAATGGGATTACTGGTTGACGGCGAGTGGCGCGACCAATGGTACGACACCAGGGCCACCGGAGGCCGCTTCAAACGTGATATTTCGCGCTTCCGCAACTGGGTAACGGCGGACGGCCGTGCGGGACCGACGGGGGCGTCGGGCTTCGCGGCGGAACCCGACCGCTACCACCTCTACGTATCGTTTGCGTGCCCGTGGGCGCACCGCACCCTGATCTTTCGCAAGCTGAAGGGCCTCGATGACATGATCTCGTTGTCCGTCGTTCACTGGTACATGGCCGAGAACGGCTGGACATTCGCGGAGGGGGATGGCGTCGTTGCCGACCCCATCCACGATGCCGATTACATGTACCAGGTCTACCAGGCGGCGGATGCAAGCTACACGGGGCGCGTGACAGTGCCGGTCCTGTGGGACAAGGAAAAGAACACGATCGTCAGTAACGAATCCGCCGATATCATTCGAATGCTCAACTCCGCGTTCGACGCTATCGGCGCGACCGAGGGCGACTACTATCCCGAAGCGCTGCGCGAGGAGATCGACGAAATCAATGCCCGCGTCTACGACACGGTCAATAACGGTGTGTACAAGGCGGGCTTCGCGACCACCCAGGAAGCCTATGAGGAAGCCGTCGAGCCGCTGTTCGAATCGCTCGACTGGCTCGACGACCGCCTGTCGACGCAGCGCTATCTGCTGGGCGACCGGATCACCGAGGCCGACTGGCGCCTGTTTACAACACTGTTACGCTTCGACCCGGTGTACGTCGGCCACTTCAAGTGCAACCGCCGGCGGATCGTGGATTTCGAGAACCTGTGGCCTTACGTTCGCGACCTTTACCAGGTTCCCGGTGTCGCGGATACGGTGCACATAGATCACATCAAATCGCACTATTACGGGAGCCACGACACGATCAACCCGACGCGAATAGTGCCCGTGGGCCCCGACATCGACTTCTCGGAACCTCACGATCGCGCCGGGCTATCCGGCTGAAATCGAACGGGTTAGTCGTAGCAGAGTAGCTGAACTTTGCGGACCGCACGGTCGATAGCCGCATCGCTGTCCGCGTCAACGAGTTCCTGCTTGGCTGCGGCACACTCGTTCGCTTCTTCCTGCAACTCCTCGATGATCGCAGCATCCTTCATCACGTCCTGCGATGCAGGATCGCAGGCCGTTGCCGGTGCCCGGCGGATATTGGCGGTGCCGCCTGCTTCTTCAACGAAAACGCAGTCATCGACGCGAATTTCCGTTTGCTCGGTCGCTATCTGGATCGCCGTACCTTCATTCGTAGTCACGGTGTAGACGCGGCCCGGCCGGGTCTTCGAAGCCGCAGCGGCACCGCCGAGCACTGCGCCGATCGCCGCATTCCGGTCCCTGCGGCCCGAACTCTTGCTCGAACGCGTCAGCGCCGACCCGAATGCGCCACCCACCAGCATGCCCTTGACCGCGTTGCCGTCATTCAAGTCCACGGACTTCATCGCCGTGACGGTGCCGGTCCGAACCGTGGCGGACTGGCCGGCGCGCTGCGCGAAAGCGAACTGGGTAACGAGCAACAGGCACCCGGCCAGCATCAGGCTGGCAGCTGCAATACGAAACATATTCATCTCCAGGTAAACTCCGATAAATCGTGTGTAACCGCCAATATTACTCTTTCGAGTACAGGGCGGCCCACTCTTCGCGCGTCAGCTGCTCACGTAGCTCGAAGCGCAGATCGAGCACACGCGCCTGTCCCTCTTCCCAGTCGCGATTAAGCTGGTCGAGCACGGCCTCGATTTCGGCGCGCCCCGCCGCATGGTCGCGGTACGAACGGCTGATCGCTCTGCCCGATGCCGTAAATTTCTTCCCGAAGGCGGCCACTTCTGACTGAAGGTCCGCCAGCGTCGACTGTGCGGCCTCGGCGCGCGTTGGATCTTCGACAACGACCGCGACCCGATCGCTCAGCTGTTCGACCGCCGCCGGCGTCAGCGCGCCTGCGTCGATGGCGCCAGCACCGCCGCCGAAGAAATACCAGTACATAAACGCCCAGAACACGTCAGCCCCCTCGCGCCGCGGTGCCGTAGATGAGTTTCCGTGGATCGAGCCGCTTCAACTGGAAGCGCGAAATGGTCTTCCACTCGTCCGCCGTCGTCGCCCCTTTCATGGCCGCGACGAGATCGATGGTCTCCTTTTGCGCCGACTCGCGCTGCCGGTTGAAATCGGCAAGCAGCGCTTCGAAATCTTCGCGCCGGGCGTCATAGTCTGCCGTCAGTTCCGCCACTTTCTTCCGATGCGCAATCAGGCGCCCGGCATGCTCTTCCACAAGCCGGTCCCTTTCCCGCAAGAGTTCCAAGAAGCGCTCGGCCCGCGCCGGATCAGCCACCGTCGCAAGCACGACTTCGATCTCCTGCTCACGGGCTTCGGCGATCTGCGCTTGTACTTTGGCCGGGTCAGGCGGCTGTGTGAGTGTGGCGCAAGACGCCAGCTGGACGACCACGAACATGCAGGCGGTCGCCAGGAAAATGCCGGTCAAGGTCTTCATCTATTCCCCCACGGGGCTGCAAGAGATTCTTTCGCAGGAATTTGCCACAATTGTGGCATCAAACCGACCCCAACACATTATTCTCGCTGAGAATCACACAATGATGTCAGTGTACGACGACAGCAAATACGTAAGCACCCCAGGCCGCTGGAAAACCCGGATTTCGCTGCCGATTCTCGCGGTTGTGCTGTGCGCCTGCGCCGGCCCGCAGCTGCAGCAGGATGTCGAGCGCCCCGAACCCAGTTATGCCCTTGCGCCCGCGACGACCGGTATTCTCGCGGAAATGGCCGCCCGTATCCATGCGGCCAACGGCCCGGAGTACTCCGGGTTTCACCTGCTCAACGAGAGCCACGAATCGCTCGCCTGGCGACTGGCATTGATCGACTCCGCGGTGTCGTCGGTCGATATCATGTACTACCTCTGGTACCCGGACGCGTCCGGGCGCCTGGTTTTGGAACGCGCGGTCCTTGCCGCGCGTCGCGGCGTCCGCGTCCGTCTGGTCGTGGATGACCTGCTGACGGTGGGTCAGGAGCAGCTTCATGCCGACCTCGAACGGCAGCCGAACATCGAAGTGCGCCTCTTCAATCCCTGGAAGAAGCGTGGTGTCGCCTCACGAGGCGGAGAGATGATCGCTGAGATGGAACGGCTCAACACTCGCATGCACGACAAGCTGCTGATTGCCGACGGCCGCGCGGCGATCATCGGCGGTCGCAATATCGGTGATCATTACTTCGGCCTGAACAAGAATTACAACTTCCTTGATCTCGATGTGCTGGCAATCGGCCATATGGCGCAACAGTCCAACGCAATGTTCGATGAATTCTGGAACAGCGAGTGGCTAGCGTCGGCGGCCAACCTTACGACAGAACCCGACCCGGAGCGCGCGGCCGCTTCGTGGGCGAAGCTGCAGCAGAAAAATCGGGACACGGAAGAGCTGTCTTCGTTCCCAATCGAGCCGAAAGACTGGACGCAGGACTTTGCGGACCTCGAGCCGCTCCTGCATCCCGGTACGGGCGACCTGATTTACGACAAGGTAAGCGCGGAAGGCGTGACGCAGGGAATGGTGGGCCAGATGTTCGCCATTTTCAACAAGGCGCAGGAGGAGTTGCTCATCACCAATGCCTATATCATCCCGGGCGAACGTGGCATTGCGTTTCTTCGCGCGCTCAACGACCGCGGGGTTGACGTTCGCATACTGACCAACTCCCTTGCGTCGCACGACGTGCCGGCGGTGAACAGCCATTACGAGCCCTGGCGGGACGACATTCTCGAGACCGGCACGAAGCTCTACGAGCTGCGAGCGGACGCGGCCATTCAGTCGATTGTCGATGTGCCGCCCGTTACCGCGAAGTTCGTAGGACTGCACACGAAGGCATCGGTATCGGACGGCCGGCAGGTGTTCGTCGGCTCGATGAATCTCGATCCACGGTCCGGGGCGATCAACACCGAGATGGGCGCCGTCATCGACAGTCCGGGCCTCGGTCAGGAACTACGGGGCCTGATGCGCAGGGCAATGAACCCCGACAACGCCTGGGAAGTAACTATTGGCGACGATGGTCGCCTGCAGTGGCGGAACAGCGACGAAACCGTCACCAGTCAGCCGACGCGCAATTTCATGCAGAACATCATGAACGTGATCTTCAAGGTCGTGCCGAAGGAACAGTTCTGATCGTCGGGTCAGGCCTGACCGTGTTTCGATGACAGCACGAGATAGACGGCGGGCACCACGAACAGCGTAAACAAGGTGCCGATAGCCAGCCCGGTCGCAATGACGAGGCCGATATTGAAGCGACCCACTGCGCCGGGACCGGTTGCCAGCAGCAGCGGCACCATCGCCACGATCATGGCAACAGTCGTCATGAGGATGGGCCGCAGGCGTATTGCTGCCGCCTTCTCGATCGCGTGGCGCCGCTCGAGACCGTCACGTTCCCGCAGCTGGTTGGCGAATTCGACAATCAGGATGCCGTTCTTGGAGATGAGGCCGATCAGCGTGATCAGGCCGACCTGTGTGTAGATATTGACCGTCGCAAAACCCAGCGTCATGAAAATGAGCGCGCCGGCGATCGACATGGGAACAGAGACGAGAATGATCAGGGGATCCCGCCAGCTTTCGAACTGCGCCGCCAGCACGAGGTATATAACGATAAGGGCGAGGAAAAACGTAACCAGCAGCGCACTGCCCTGCTCGGCATACTGCCGTGACTCTCCACCGTAATCGATGCTGAAGCCGCTCGGCAAAATATCCGCCGCTGCGTTCCTCAGGAAATCGATGCCGGCGCCCAGCGAGGAACCCGCCGCCATCGTTCCTTCCACCGTGACCGCGTTGAGCTGCTGGAATTGCGTGCGCTGGCTCGGCTCGACCGAGCGTTCGATTCGGATCAACGCGGACAGCGGCACCTGTTCGCCGCCGGCGCCGGTAACATAGTAGTCGCCGAGCATTCCGGTCGTAAGCCGGAAATCGCGCTCGAGCTGCGGGATCACCTTGTAACTGCGGCCCTCGAGATTAAAGCGATTGACGTAGCCCTCGCCCAGCATCACCGACAGCGTGCGCCCGATGTCCGCCATCGAGACGCCGAGATCGCCGGCACGATTCCGGTCGATCACCAACGTGGCTCGCGGGCGCGAGAACTCGATGCTCTTCCTAAGGAATCCGAACAATCCGCTCTGCATGCCCGCGCCGATGATCTGATCGGCATAAGTGTCTAAATCACGAAAGCCACCGTCGGACTGGATGACGAACTGCACGGGGAGACCGCCGCGGTTTCCCGGCAGACTGGGTCGTGGAAAAACGCCGACCTGCATGCCGGCAATCGTGTTGAGCGCGGACTGCAGATCCGGAAGCACTTCGAGTATGAAACGGTCGCGCTGTGACGGCGGCTCCATCTTGAACCCGCCGAACATGGTGTTCGTCCCGCCCCTGCCCATGAACAGGAAGCTGGTGTGCTCCTCCGGCATGGTGTTGAATTTCTCGATGACCTGGCGGGTATAGACCTCGTTGTATTCGATGGTCGCGGTCTGCGGCGCACGGCCCTGGACGAAAAGGATACTCTGGTCCTCGACCGGCGCGAGCTCGCTCGGCGTCGTCACGAACATGAAGTAAATGCTGACCAGCACGATCGCCGCAAACGTCATCGTTACCGGAACGTAGTCGAGCGTCCGGCTCAGGCGCCTGCGGTAACCCTCCGCGAGGCGCTCGAAGAAGCGTTCGACGAAAGCCTCGAAGCGGCCGGGTTCACCCTTGCGATGCAGCACCTTGGCCGACAACACGGGCGACAACGTGAGCGCGACCACGCCGGACACGACCACCGCGCCGGCAAGGGCAAACGCAAATTCCGTGAACAAGGTGCCGATGAGACCGGTCATGAAGCCGATGGGCGCGTAGACCGCGACCAGCGTCGTGGTCATTGCAATCACCGGCATGCCGATCTCGCGGGCCGCATCGATGGCCGCGTCAAACCTCGACTTGCCCATCTCGATGTGCCGATGCACGTTCTCGACGACGATGATCGCGTCGTCGACCACGAGGCCGATGGCCAGCACCATGGCCAGCAGGGTCAGCAGGTTGACCGAGAAGCCCATCAGCAGCATGAGAAAGCCGCCGCCGATTAGCGACAGCGGCACGGCCAGTCCCGGCACGATCGCCGCGCGCATCGACCCGAGAGACAGGTAAATCACGAACAGGACGATGAGCAGCGCCTCGGCGAGGGTCTTGAAGACTTCTCGGATCGAGTCCTCGATGTACTGGCTGGCGTCATAGCCGACCCGCGCCGTCATGACGGCGGGAAGCTGCCGCTGGATCTCTTCCATTTCCCCGCGGACACGGCCCGCGACCGAGAGCGGATTGGCGCCGGGCGCCGGCTCGACTGCGATCACCGTGCCGGGCGAACCGTTGAACAGGGTCATCGAGTCGTAGTTCTCGGACCCGAGTTCGATGCGCGCGATATCTTCGAGCCGGACGAGGCTTCGGTCGTCGCGGCGCACGACGAGGCGCCGGAAATCCTCCACGGTCGCAACGTCCGTGGTCGCGGACAGATCGGTCAACACGTAGCCACCCTTGATCTGCCCGGCGGCCGCAAGGAAGTTGTTGGCGTTCAGGACGGCGGCGACTTCGCCTGCCGAAACATCCAGGGCCGCCATCCGCTTGGGGTCCAGCCAGACGCGCATCGCGAACGTGCGGCCGCCAAAGAGTTCGGCCTTCGCGACGCCGCTGACCGCCTGGATTTTCGGCTGCACGACACGCAGCAGGTAGTCTGTCGTTTCCGACGCGCTCATCTGGTCGCTGTAGAAGACGATATACATGAGCGCAGACTGGTCCCCCGTGGTCGAGTCGATGACGGGGTCCTCGGATTCGGCCGGCAGCTCCCCGCGCCGACTGGCGACCTTGGCCTGGATCTCGGCGACCGCCGCGTTCGGGTCGTAATCGAGTTCCATGTAGGCCTGGATGACGGAGGAGCCCTGCGTGCTCTGCGACACGAGGAAATCGATCCCGTCGGCTTCGGCAATCGCCTGCTGCAGGGGCGTGGTGATAAAGCCCTGGATGAGTTCGCTGCTGGCGCCGGGATAGGACGTGGAAACGGTCACAACCGTGTTACTGATCTCCGGAAACTCGCGCACTTCCAGTGCAGCCAGGGAACGCAGGCCGATCACGAGAATCAACAGGCTGATGACGCTCGCAAGCACCGGGCGCCGGATGAAATGGTCAGTGAATTTCATTGCCGCGTGTTCAGCGCATCCGCGTCCACGGAGTTGTCGACGGAAATCGCCTGGCCGTTGCGCAACTTGTTATGGCCGTCGCTCACGACTTCCGTACCTTCGTCGAGACCGCTGATAATCTCGACGCGGCCATTGCGGACCTGGCCGGTCTTTATCTGTGTCAATGAAACGGTCTTCATGCCATCCGTCTCGTTGACGACGAAGACCGACTCGCCGTACGGGTTATAGGTCACTGCGCGCTCCGGCAAGGTCAGCACCCTGTCTCGCTCATCGAGCAAGGTGTCCACCTCTGCAAACATGCCTGGCCGCAGCCGCCCGTCGGGGTTCTGGATGAGCGCCCGGATTCGCACGCTGCGTGAGGCGGTCTGGATACTCGGGCTGATGGCATAGACGCTGCCCTCGAACAGCGTCTCGGGATATGCCTGCACCCTGATGTTGACCGTCTGGCCGACATGAAGCTCGGACAGGTACCGCTCCGGGAGCGAATACTCGGCGTAGATCGGATCCAGCCCGACGAGCTGTACGATCTCGTCGCCCGGCGCAAGGTACTGGCCGGGATTGATAATGCGGATACCGAGTTCGCCCGCGAAGGGCGTGCGTATCGACTTCTTGCGAATCATCGCCCGCTTCGCGGCAATTTCCGCTTCGGTGCGGTCGAGCTTGGCCTGTGCTTCGTCGAGGTCCGAGCGGGAGCCGAGATTATCGCTCACGATTTGCGAGAGACGGTTGCGCGTGATCTCGGCGAGGCGCCGGTCAGCCTGCAATGCATCCAGTTCGGCCTTGTCCACGTCAACGTCGAGCTCGACCAGGAGTTCTCCCTCGTCCAGGTGCTGCCCGGAGTCGAAATAGATCTTGCGAACAATTCCCGGTACTTCGGCCGACACCACGACACCGCGCGTCGGCGTGATGGAACCGATTGCCTCCAGCGCAGGCTGCCAGCGCTCGCTCGTGACACTGCGCGTCGACACGACCGCGGGAGGCGGACCGGCATTGGCGGCCGCCTGTTTCTGCATTTGCAGGTACTTCCAGCCGAACACGCCGCCGAAAACGAGTGCAAGGAATACGAGTACTACTGTCAGTCTTTTGATCAAGGCCTTTTCGCCGGATTGAGTGAGGTTCTGCAGGCGCCGCCTGCAGTCGCAATGGGCCAACCATTGTAACCGAGGACAGCGGGCCAGCAGCCCTTGTGTGTGCATTGAAAGCCGGCGGGGTCGCACAAGAGCCGCGACCCCGCTATACTTTTCATAAGATTTTTATCAGTCTAAACAAGCGCATGTATAGCTTTTCGAGAAAATACTGCAGCAAGGGGGCGGTTCGGAGCGTCGCAGTCCTCGCCCTGCCCGTAATTTCGGCTCTGCTGCTTGCGGGCTGCGCCACTGCACCGCCCGAGAACGTAGAGAACATCTGCGCGATCTTCGCGGAGAAGAGCAGCTGGTACAAAGCGGCAATCAAGTCGGAGCAGCGATGGGGCACGCCGAAACACGTGCAGATGTCGATCATCCGCCAGGAATCGACGTTCCAATTCGACGCCAGGCCACCGCGCACGAAGCTGCTCGGATTCATTCCGTGGAAGCGCCCGTCCGATGCTTATGGCTATGCGCAGGCACTCGAAAGCACGTGGAAAGCCTACAAGAAGGACACCGGGCGACGATTCGCGGATCGCGACGATTTCGATGACGCCATCGACTTCGTCGGCTGGTACACGAACAACACGCACAAGACCGTCGGAATCTCCAAGTGGGACCCGTACAACCAGTACCTCGCCTATCACGAGGGCGCGACGGGCTGGAAGCGCGGCACCTACAAACGAAAGGGCTGGCTCAAGGACACGGCGAGCCGCGTCGATTACCGCGCCCGTGAATGGGGCGCGCAGCTCAAGCGCTGTGAAGACGACCTCGACACAGGATGGTGGATTTTCGGCTAGTCACCGATACCTCGCCGGCAGCACGGTGAGCTTTCGGTAGTACACTTTGCCGATGATCAGCAATCGCCTTTGGTTAATGCCCGCCTTTCTGGCGGCGTCTTTCTGGCTCGCCGGCTGCAGTCCGACAAATGAACCGGCCGACCACGCACCGACCCCTGCGCCAGAGACCGTCGAACGAACCGCGGCGGTCGCAATCCCCGACGCGTACGGCGCCGAGGTTGCAGAAAGCGTTCTGCAGGCGGGCGGCAATGCCGTCGATGCGGCCGTCGCCGTCGGGTTCTCGATGGCCGTGACTTTCATCGATGCAGGCAATATCGGTGGCGGCGGCTTCATGATGATCCACATGGACGATACGCCGGCTTTTCTCGACTACCGTGAGACGGCACCGCTCGCTGCGCATCGCGATATGTATCTCGATGAACACGGCGAGGTGATCGAAAACGCCAGCCTGATCGGCGCGCAGGCCGCCGGCGTACCGGGCACCGTTGCCGGCCTCTGGGAGGCACACCAGCGCTACGGCAGGCTGCCGTGGAAGGATCTCGTCATGCCGGCCGTCAGGCTGGCGGAAGACGGCTTCCTGCCCGCAGAAGCGCTCGTTGACGACATCCACTCGATGAAAGAGTGGTTCGGCGATGCGACCGACTTTTACGATCACTTCGGAAGCATCAGCACGGAACAGCCGTTCCGGCAGCCCGAACTCGGCAAAACGCTGCGGCGTATCGCGGAACAGGGACCCGAAGACTTCTACCGCGGCGAGACCGCGCGCCTGATCGTCGGCCAGATGGAACGCAGCAACGGGCTGATCACTGCGGAAGACCTCGAACGGTACCGGGCCGTCTGGCGCGAGCCGTTGCGCGCGAAATGGCGACAATACGAAATTCTTGCCGCGCCGCCGCCGAGTTCGGGCGGTTTTGCCCTCATTCAGCTGCTCAAGATGAAGGATTACCTCGCCGACTATTTCGCCGGCGTGCCGCACAACTCGCCGCAGTACATACACCTTGTCGCGGAAATGGAAAAACGTGTTTTCGCCGACCGTGCCGAGTACCTGGGCGACCCCGGTTACGTCGACAATCCGATCGGGCGGCTGATCGCCGACGATTACATCGCGCGGCGCGCTCGCGAGGTGAATCCGGATGAAATTTCGCAGCTGGATGCCGTGCAACCGGGACTGGAGACACCGAACACCACGCACTTCTCGATCGTCGACCAGTGGGGCAATGCCGTATCCAACACCTATACCCTCAACTGGAATTATGGCAGCGGCGTGGTCGTCGAGGGCGCGGGATTCCTGCTTAACAACGAGATGGACGACTTCAGCGTGAAGCCCGGCGTGCCGAACATATTCGGTGTCGTGGGCAGCACGGCGAACGAAATCCAGCCTGGCAAACGCATGTTGTCGTCGATGTCGCCCACGATATTACTGAAGGACAGCGAAGTCGCGATGGTCGTCGGCACGCCCGGCGGCTCGACGATCTTCACGTCGGTCTTCCAGACCATCGTCAACGTGCTCGATTACGGCATGACGCCTTACGAGGCAGTAGCGGCGACGCGCTTTCACCACCAGTTGCTCCCGCCGGACCTGATCACCTACAGCGTCACGCGACCCCTGCCCGCATCGACCATATCGCTGCTGGGCGAGCTGGGCTACCGCGCGGAACCGCATCCCTGGGAATTCGGCGACGTGCAGATCGTATGGCGCAAGGAAGACGAATGGGTTCCCGCGTCCGACCCGCGCGACCGGGGCGACTCGCGCGTGGTACTTATCGCCGAATAGCCGCCACCGTCAAATACCCTTGTTGATCAGCATGTGCACCCAGATGCTGGCGGCGTAGCCGAGTGCGATGACGGGCGTCCAGCGCAGATGGCGAAAGAACGTGTAGTCGCCACGCGCCTGACCCATCAACGCAACGCCTGCGGCCGAGCCGATCGACAACATGCTGCCACCGACGCCGGCGGTCAGCGTGACCAGCAGCCACTGCTGCAGGTCCATGGTCGGGTGCATCTCCAGGACCGCCACCATGATCGGGATGTTATCGACCACGGCCGACATCACGCCGACCAGGACGTTGGCTGTCGTCGGTCCCAGCTCGCCGTAGATGTATGCCGACAGGTGCTCCAGGTAGCCGATGAAGCTCAGCCCGCCAACGCACATGATCACGCCAAAGAAGAACAGGAGCGTATCCCATTCGATACGCGCGACCTCGCGGAAACTGTCAAACGCCGCCACGTCACCCGCCGTTCCGTAGTCCGCCTGGTCCGTGGGTTTCGGGATGTGTGTCTTGCGCAGGTAGTAGCCGAAGAACTTCAGGTAGCCGAGGCCGGTCATCATGCCGAGGAAGGCGGGCAGGTTGAGGAAGTTGTGGAACGAGACCGCGGTCGCAATGGTGCAGGCGAAAAGGAACATCATGCGCTTCGCGCCACGCTTCATCTGTGTCCGCTCGGCGCTGCCGACAGCATGTTCCTTCGGTACCGCGAAGGACATCACCGTCGCCGGCAGCAGGAAGTTGACGACGGACGGCAGGAACAAGGCGAAGAACGTCTGGAATTCGACGATGCCCCGCTGCCAGACCATGAGCGTTGTGATGTCGCCAAACGGACTGAACGCGCCGCCCGCATTGGCGCCAACAACGATGTTGACACACGCAACACTGACAAAACGGGCATTGCCCTTGCCGACCGCAAGCACTACCGCACACATCACCAGTGCTGTCGTCAGGTTGTCGATCAGCGGAGAAAGCAGGAATGCCAGCGTGCCCGTAATCCAGAACAGCGTGCGGTACGTCAGGTTGCGGCGCACGAGCCAGTCACGCAGCGCATTGAACACGTTGCGCTCGCTCATCGAATTCACGTAGGTCATCGCCGTAAGCAGGAAGAGGAACAGCTCGGCGAATTCGAGCACGAAATCCTGGACCGCCTCCTCGGCCTCGTGCCCCATGCCACCCTGCGCGTAACGGTAACCGATCATCGCCCAGATGATCCCCGCCCCGAGGATGACCGCCTTCGATTTTCGGAGGCTCGTGTACTCCTCGGTGATGACGAGCACATAGGCAAGGACGAAAACGGCTATCGCGGCGATACCCGTCCACTCAGCGGTAAGATCCATGCGGCTTCCCCCCTTCGGGCCGGGACATGCTTGCCCGGCTGGCGGCGAAAGCCTAGCTCTACAGCGGCCTGCAGAGAATACGTGTTTGCCGAGTGATCGACGTGCTACGCGCCCCTCAGGGCGGATTCACGCCACCGTATGCGATGCCGGTCAGCCGCGCCATGTCGGTGCTGAACGTCGTGAGATCTCCCTTGCAGAACTTGCCCAGGTGATCGTGCCCCGCCGCCCTGGCCAGCACGGTCATCAATTCGACGGCCGCACCCAGAAAGCGCGCGAGGCGTTCGGCGGCGACGTCGACGGGCAGCCGAGCACGGAGGTGCTCCTTCTGGGTGGCGATGCCGACCGGGCAGTTGTTCGTTTGGCAGGCGCGCATGCCGAGACAGCCGATAGCCTGGATGGCGGCGTTCGACACTGCTATAGCGTCGGCGCCGAGCGCCATGGCTTTCGCGAAGTCGGCCGGATGACGCAGCCCGCCCGTAATGACGAGCGTCACACCCTCGGCATCACACGCATCGAGATGTTTCCTTGCCCTGGCCAGGGCCGGGATTGTAGGCACGGAGATATTGTCGCGGAAGATCAACGGCGCCGAGCCCGTGCCGCCGCCGCGGCCGTCGAGGATGATGTAGTCGGCACCGACCTCGAGCGCGGCGTCGATGTCCTGCTCGATATGCTGTGCCGACAGCTTGAAACCGACGGGGATGCCACCTGTTCTCTCGCGAACTTCGGCGGCAAATTCCGCATACTGGCCAAGCGACGTCCAGTCCGGGAATCGCGCGGGAGATATCGCCGCCTCGCCTTCCTCGAGGCCGCGGACCTCGGCGATCTTGCCTTTCACCTTGTTGCCCGGCAGGTGGCCGCCGGTGCCGGTCTTGGCGCCCTGACCGCCCTTGAAGTGAAACGCCTGCGTCTTCTTCACCTTGTCCCAGGAGAAACCGAAGCGCGCCGACGCCAGCTCATAAAAATAGCGCGAGTTCGCCTCCTGCTCGTCGGGCAGCATGCCGCCCTCGCCCGAACAGATCCCCGTTCCCGCAAGTTCGGCGCCTTTGGCCAGCGCAACCTTCGCCTCTTCGGACAAAGCTCCGAAGCTCATATCGGATACGAAGAGCGGTATATCCAGCTTCAGTGGTTTCTTCGCGTTGGCGCCAATCGTCACCCCGGTGCCGACGGCATCATCGTCGAGCAACGGCAGCTTGTGAAGCTGGGCGACGACGAACTGGATATCGTCCCAGTTCGGCAGCTTGCTGCGCGACACCCCCATCGCCGCAGACGGACCGTGGTGCCCGGTCTTGCTCAGACCTTCGGACGCGAGCTTGCGGATGAACTTGACGTGCGGTTCGTCCGCGGTGCCGGTGGGATCCTGGTAAGTGCCCTGGTAAGCATCGCGCTGGTATGGCTGCGGATGCTCCCGGGCCCAGGCCTCGACCTCGTCTTCATCGACGAGCACCCGGCCGTCCTCGACCCAGCTGCTGAATTTATGCAGGGTCTCCGCGTTGTTGTACTCGCTGATGCCCGTATCCAGCCGGTAGTCCCAGTAATGCACGCCGCAGATCAGGTTGTCGCCGTCGACGAAGCCGTCGGCCATCAGTGCGCCCCGGTGCGCGCAGCGGCCGTACAGTACCGAGACGCTGTCGTCGAAGCGCACGATCACGAGATCGACACCGGCGACGAGCGCGTGAGCAGGCGTCCGGTCGTCGAGTTCATCCCAGTTCAAAATGCTGATCTTGTTCATTTCCCCTCCCTGCTGCCCGCCCCGCAGGCAGGTACCAACCTGGCGTCGAGCATACCGGGCCGTGCAAAAAACAGCGAACACATGGGGACCGGCATGCGTTTTGCCTATAATGCCGGCTGGCCGACGCATGCATGGACCCCGCCCAGTGACCGAACAATTCAACGTCCGAACCCCAGCCGCAATCAGACTGATTCCTTGTATTGCGATGCTCATGGCTGCGGTATTTTCAGCAGGCCCGGCGTGGGCCGACTCGCCAGTCCCCTCGATATCGGCGGAAGGTTCGGTATCCGCCGAGCAGATCGAATCCGCAATCGCGGCCGTCGAGGCCCGCGAGGGTCTCTCCGAGGAGACGCGTACCAGGGTCATCGACCAGCTCCGCGATGCCAAGGCGCGGCTGCAGAACGCGCAGTCGGCACGTGCCGATGCTGCGGCATTCGCCGAGGCAATCCAGACCGCCCCCGCCGAAACCGAAACGCTGCGCAGACAGCTGGACGAACCGGCCCCGGATGCGCCGACTGCCGAATCGTTGGGTATAGATGAATCGACGCCACTGACCGAACTCGAGCAGGCGCTGGCGACGAAACTGGCGGCGAGCGCCGCCGCGGAGGCCAGGCTGGCCGACCTGGAAAGTCAGATTACGGCCCAGGCAGACCGACCTTCGAAAGCGCGCGCGAAAATTAACGCGTTACGCAGCGGCATGGACGAACAGGCGGCGACAATCGATTCCGAACCGCCGCCCGCCGAGCCCGCGATTCTTACCGACGCCCGCAAGCTTGCCGCACAACTCACGCTGGAGGCCAGGAAAGCGGAACTCAACAAGCTCGACCAGGAGATTGTCAGCAACAACGTTCGCCTCGAGCTGAAGAGAGCACAACGCGACACGGCCGCCCGTGCGCTGGCTAACCTGCGGCGCGAACTCGAAGTGCTGCAGAGCGCCGTCAATGAGAAGCGGCAGATTAGCGCGACACAAGCGCTGCAGGAGACGGCCCTCGCAGAACTCGCAGCCGCCGGCAAGCATCCTGTCGTTAGAGCGCTCGCCGAGGGCAACGTCGAGCTGACCAGCGAACTACCCACCGTGGCGGCTGATATCGAGCGCGTTACCGGCGAGCTGCTGGCGATCGACGAACAGGCTCGCGATATTGAACAGAGCCTTGCGCGTTCGAGACAGCGGCTCGAAGTAGGCGGCGTTACCCAGGCTATCGGCCGGCTGTTTGTCGAGGAACGGCGCAACCTGCCGCAGGTTTCCCAGTACCGGGCAGAAGTTCGGGAGCGGCGAAGGACGCTTGCCGATATTGGCCTCGCGCAGGTGCGCATCGAAGAACAGCGCCGCGAACTCAGCCCGCTGGACGAGCGTATCGAGCAGGTTATGTCGACGGTTCGCAGCGACATAAGCGATGATGAGAAAATCGCGGAGATCCGCGACGAGGTCGAGCTCCTGCTGAAGAGCCGGCGCGATCTCCTCACCCAGGTTGCACGCACTTACACGATTTACATTCGTGCATTGGGCGACCTCGACGTCGCACAGCGGCGGCTCCTGGGCTCAGCCGAGGAGTACAAGCAGTTCCTGGACCAGAACCTGCTATGGATTCCGAGCGCAGCGCCCTTCTGGGTGCAGGAGGCCGAGAACCTCGGACCCGCCATCGCCTGGGCTTTGTCGCCCGTTTCCTGGTCCACGTCCGTCAATTCGCTGGCAGAAGCATTCAGGTACAGTCCACTGCCGTTTACCGTGGCACTGCTGGTGCTGGGGTTCGTTTTCTACTCCCGGCGCTCCCTGACGGCCCGGTTCAAGGAATTGAACGAAAAAGTCGGCCGCCTGTCGACGGATCATATCGGCCTTACCTTCGCCGCCCTTGGAATCTCGGCGGTACGCGCATTGCCCTTGCCATTGCTGTTGGCTATTCTCGGCTGGGCGCTTACGCGAAGCCCGTATCATTCGGACTTTACTGCAGCCGTTGCCACGTCGCTCCACGCCGTTGCGCCGTTCCTGTACAACACCCTGTTATTCCGCGTTTTGTGCGCAAGAGACGGCGTGATGCAGGTTCACTTCGGCTGGAGTGCCGAACGTCTGCGGGTCATTCGCAAGCAGCTCGATCGCCTGACGGTGATCGGCGTACCCCTCATCTTTGTCGCCGTGCTGCTTTACGGTGCGCCGGTGCCGGCGCATCGGGAGAGCCTGGCGCGGCTCGTGTTCGTCATCCTGTTGATCATATTCAGCGGCCTGGGCCATGCATTGCTGCACCCCCAAAAGGGTGTTGTCGCGTCTCACTATCAGGAGCATGGTTCCACCGGGGCGAGCCGGTTCCGCTGGTTGTGGTACGTGCTCGGCGCCGGCACCCCCCTGGTGCTGGCCGTGGCAGCGCTCCTGGGCTTTCTCTATACCGCCGCTACCCTCACCGGCCACCTTGTCGACACGTTCTGGCTGATCCTCGTCATAACCATCGTAAAACTTATCGTCATGCGCTGGCTTGCGCTCACCAAACGGAAGATCGCCTGGCAATTGGCGCTGCAGGAACAAGAGGAGCGGCAGGCCGCCAGGGAAGCGAAGGCCGAGACGGACAGCGAGGCACCACCCGTCACCGAAACAAAGCCGCTCGACCTCGACGCGGTCGACCAGCAAACCACGCGACTCGTGAATGCCGGGCTGGTCTTTGTCGGCATCCTTGCGGCCTGGGGCATCTGGTCCGAAGTCGTGCCGGCACTCGGCATTTTTGACCAGGTCTCACTTTGGTCGCAAACGACGATGATCGACGGCCAGGAGACGATTGTTCCCGTCACGCTTGGCGACCTGTTGTTTGCTCTGGTCATTGCCGGTGTAACGGCAATTGCCTCGACGAACCTGCCAGGACTAATGGAAATTGCGGTACTGCAGCGAATAACCCTGCAGCCTGGCAGCCGCTACGCGATCAACACGTTGGTGCGCTACGTAGTCGTCACGATTGGCACGATCGCGGTACTGAATATCATCGGCTGGAAATGGTCGCAGATCCAATGGCTGGTCGCGGCTTTGAGTGTCGGCCTCGGTTTCGGCCTGCAGGAAATCGTCGCGAACTTCGTCTCGGGCCTGGTCATCCTGTTCGAACGCCCGGTTCGCGTCGGCGACACGGTTACCGTCGGTCAATTGACCGGGACAGTTTCCCGCGTTCGAATTCGCGCGACAACGATCACCGACTGGGACCGCAAGGAAATCATCGTTCCGAACAAGTCCTTTATTACCGAGCAGGTGATTAACTGGACGCTGTCGGATCCCATCACGCGCATCGTGATACCGGTCGGCATCTCCTATGGATCCGACGTGGAACTCGCCCATCGCGTGATGCAGGAAACCCTGCACTCGATGCCGCTGGTGCTCGACGAACCGCCGCCGAAAGTCTATTTCGTCGGTTTCGGTGACAGCTCACTGAACTTCAACCTCTACGTCCATTCGAGAGAACTGTCCGACCGATTGCCGCTGACGCATGCCGTGCACGAGGAGATACTCGGCGCACTGCGCAAGAACGGCATCGAAATCTCGTTCCCGCAGCGCGACCTGCACCTCCGGTC
>Ga0209742_10000378_pt1 | contig 24132 bp, 28 predicted proteins | sample DeeMarSeWOR38_10_FD_187462 | JGI IMG/M metagenome (GOLD analysis project Ga0209742, IMG submission 187462) | Marine sediment microbial communities from White Oak River estuary, North Carolina - WOR-3-8_10 (SPAdes) (version 2) | ecosystem: Environmental > Aquatic > Marine > Intertidal zone >... | reverse complement strand
AGGGCGATTTTAGCATCTGTCATTTTCTGAATTAATTCACAAAAAATCCTTAAGGGCAAAGTGTGAGATGAAATTGGTGAAAAATCTATAATTTTTTTGGGATTTACTAATCTGCTATCCCCTGGTTTTAATCCTAAAAAAGCGGCATCTATTAAAAGAACATGCGATGGATTAAGTTTTGTAATAGGTTCGATAAAGTTTTCTGGGACAGTTTCACATTCATATAATTCAACTTCATCAGATAATTTATTTTTTAGCTCTTGAACTATTTTTAAACCAATAATATCATCGGAACGAATTGGATTTCCAATTCCTGCAATGACCACTTTTTTTGAATTTCTTAACCATTTTTCAAGTTTGACTCTAAGATCATACTTAGTGTTGGTCATTTGTTAGATCCAACAAAAATCAAATAGAAAAGATTGAAAAAGATTAGCGTTGAAGAGTTTCTAGAAGATTTTTATTGCTATCAAAAATCTCAACTGTAAGAGGCATTTTTCCTATAGCATAATGTGTTGCACAGCCAAAGCACGGATCATAGGCTCTAAAAGCCATCTCCACCTTATTTAAGACACCATTATCGACTTTCCCGCCGTGAATCAAGCCCTTGGCCGCGTCTCTTATCGACATACATATCGCTGGATAATTATTGGTTGTTGCAACTATCATGTTAACATCTTTTATTAATGCATCTTTGTCTAAAACATAGTGATGGTATAATGTTCCTCTTGCAGCTTCAACAACACCAACTCCTTCTCCTGGACTGCCAGGTTTATTCCTAATATCATTACTTGTGATTTCAGGATCTTTAGATAATTCCACAGCTCTTTCAGTAGCATAAAGCAATTCTATTAACCTTGCCCAATGGAAAGCTAAAGTGCCATGAACGGGTTTTCCGCCTAAAGTTTCATACATAGTTTCGTATTCAGCCTGTGCTAATGGAGTAGCCACTCCTTCAGATGAATTCAATCTTCCCAATGGACCAACCCTGTATACTCCACTATCTGGCCCGTAAACTTGACCTTTCCAACCTACTTCTTTGAGATATGGAAACTTTGTATAAGTCCATTCTTCCACGTGCTCTCCTAAGTGTTTCAGGTAATCTTTTGCTTCAAATTTTAGAAATTCTTCACCATTTGGTTTAACCACCCTGATCTTTCCATCATAAAAGTTGACCTTATTTTTATCATCAACCATTCCCATATAGTAAGTTTTCATCGTATAGGCGTCACTTTTAATCAAATCCACATATTGGTTATTACTCAAAACTATATCATGAAATAATTTTAGGCTTAGTTTGGCAAAATCAACTGCTGAGGTAGCCATTTTTGCAATTTCTTGGCGATTTTCCTCAGAAAGGGCTTTGGAAATTCCCCCTGGGAGGGCACAAGTTGGATGCGTAGCTTTTCCTCCAAGAATTTCGGTAATTTTTTGACCATAAGCTCTGTGCTTGATTACTTCTTTGGCTATATCAATTCCTGCTTTTTCAATAACACCAAGAATGTTACGTTTTTCTGGAGGCGCGTTTGGACCCACAATAAAATCTGGTCCACCTAGAAAATAAAAATGTAATATGTGATCATATATGTAATAACCAGAATTCATAAGTTCACGCAGTTTTTTTGCAGCTTGAGGCGGTTCAACTTTGAAAGCTGCATCCAATGCTTTTACTGATGCGAAATGATGAGCTACTGGACAAACGCCGCATATTCTGGTGGTTAGCAATGGCATTAATTCTGCTCTTCTACCTGTGCAAAATTTTTCAAAACCTCTCAGTTCAGGTATTTTTAAGTAAGCATTTTCTACTTCACCTGAATCATTTAAAAATATAGATACATTTCCGTGACCTTCCAAACGCGTAATTGGATCTATTATTATTTCTTTCATTTTTTCATCACCTTTCTTTTAAGAATCGAAGCTGGTAAAGAGTACATGTAAAATGTTCCTATTGGATCTTTAATTTGGTTCATTAGATCTTGAATTTCTTTTTCTGTATATTGTTCTTTTCCCGGTTCACCTGAATAGCCCAATATTGCTGCTAGAGCCGAGATCATTGCTGCGCCTTGTTCTGGAACGTTTGGTGCTGCTCCGCCACATCCAGTGCAGGGCATGTCTACATTTAAGCATTGAGCACCACAGCCACTCCTGGTAGCAGGACCCATGCAAATAATTCCTTGTTCAAGAAGACATTTCTCTGGTTCTGGAACTTTCTCATGAACACGATATATTTTAGTGATTTTTTTGTCCTCTCGTGTTCTTGGACATTCATCACATACTGCTTTAAGAGGAGCAAGTACACTGCCTTTTGGTGGCAATTGATTATTGGCGATAGCATCAACAGCATCGGATATTAATTTTACAGGCGGAGGACATCCAGGCAAGTAATAATCTACTTCTACTGTTTGAGCTAAAGTTTTTACTGTATCATAAAATTCAGGTATATTTAGAATGCCTTCTTTGACTTTAGTTTGAGTTTTTGGAACATTTCCTGCAGGATTTACTACAGATTTTTCCTTTATGTATACTGTATCAAAAATTTCTTGTTTATTATGAAGATTAGCTAATCCAGGTATACATCCTTCATGTGCACAAGATCCAAAGGCGACAATAGTTTTAGATTTGTTTCTAAGAAGTTTTGCCATATGCTCTTGTTCTGAATTTCTAATCGATCCGTTGAAGAATGTGATGTCAATGTATCCATCTGGCATGTTTTCAACATCTTTATATTTTATGTCAATAGCTACAGGCCAGAAAACGATGTCTGCTATTTGAACAATATCAAGTATTTTTTCATTTAAATCTAAAACGGCAATTTCACAGCCACCACAACTAGCGGCCCAATAGAAGGCTATTTTTAGTTTATTTTTACTCATTTTATTTTACTCCTTGAATTACTTGTGTTAATATTTTTGAAGCATCGACTCTGAGGTCTTTGAAACCTAATTCCTCTGGAGTTATGCCCATGGCTAAACCTAGTAATTGAGGATAGTGCAATACTGGAATGCCATATTTTTCACTGAACACCCTTTCAATACGTAACTCGTTTGTATCGAACATTACATGGCAAAATGGACAAGATGTAATTAAGGCTTGCGCGCCTGCAATTTTTACATTTTTGAATTTATCATGTGCAAGCTTTAGTGCAACCTTATCGTTAACTCCTACACTTGGTGCACCACAACATTCTGTCTCGTTCATATAATCTAAACACTCTGCTCCTGTGGCTTCAATTAGAGTTTTCAATACCTTTGGATCTTCAGGATCATCAAAATCTATGAAGTGTTTTGGTCTAAGTAGGTGACAGCCTATATGTTCTGCAACTTTAAGGCTAGATAATGGATTAATTATTGTTTCTTCTATTTTCTTCACACCTACATCTTCAATTAGAAACTGAGTTATGTGCTTAGTTTCCACAGATGCTTTGAAATTCAAACCTGTTTCTTTCAAATTATTGTTAATTTTGTCTTTTAATGTTCTATTCTCTTTTAAAACTTTGTTTACTTTTTTTAATGTTCCTGCACAACCCGGACATAAAGTTATAATATTTAATCCAGCTTGCTCTGCAATAACAAGGTTTCTTGCTGAAAGAGTGAGCATGCTTTCGTGACTAATCATGTCCAATGGAAGACCACAACAATTAAACTCTGGCATTTCAATCAATTTGATGCCTAATTTCTGTAGGATCTTTCTTGAGGAAATCTCGTAGGATGCGACTCTATAGGGAACTGCGCAACCAAGAAAAATTAGATATTTATTCTCCAAAATTATTCTCCCACTTTTCTAGTAGGTTTTGGATTCCAGTTTTCTTAAGGATAATTCGTATTTTTTCCGGATCATTTTTTGGAAGTGTGGGCAGATCTAACTGAACTCTTTTTTTCTCTCTCAGCAATGGAATTTTATAAGCATAACCTGATTCTAAAATACTGTTTGCTTGTTCCCTAATAACTGTAGGAAAAATACCTTTTTCTGCAGCTAGATTTCTTAATACTCTAATAATACTTGCTACTTCAATATCTTGTGGGCAGCGATCTGTGCAAGTGAAACATGAAGCACATAACCATAAAGTTTCACTTTTTAACACTCTTTCTTTTAATCCAAGCTGGGCCATCCGAATTAATTGTCTGGGTCTATAACTTTCACTAAATTTTGCAATCGGACAATCAGATGTACAAGTGCCACACTGAAAACATTGAAGAATCTTTTCGCTACCATCAATTTTTGAGAGTTCCAGCCTAAACTTTGGATTGATCTCTGAAGCTTTTATTGGATCATTCAATGATAATGTTTGAGTCATTAGGCTTCATTCTCTAATGTAATTTACCAATATTGTTAGGATGTTGATACTGGAAAAAATTATCAACTACATAAAGTTTAAGTCAAGTTTTTCAAAATTTTTCCATACAAAATTAGGAATTTATCTTTTGAATATTTATTTAGCAATCTATATTTTTTGTATCCTTCATTTCTTATAGAAAGTCTGTTTTTTCTTGGCAATTAAATTAAATATTATTAGAAAGTAATAAATTCTCCAATTACTCTTAAACTCAACAATTTGTAATTTAGAGATAATGGAAGAGGAATAGTATGCACACACTTTCAAAAGGAGCTTTTAATGAATTTGTTGATAATCTAATAGCTGATAATTCTTTAGATGTTGTAGGAGTCAAATCAAAAGGTGAAAAATTTGCTTTTGGTCCATTAGAATCAGCCAATCAATTAAGATTAGATTATGATGTTACACTTCTACCCCCAAAAAAATACTTTTTTCCTCAACGGGAAACACTGCTTACATATGATGTCGCTAGCGGCTTTCAAGCAAAAGATCCTAAAGAAAGTAAATTCAAGATAATTATTGGTGTACACCCTTACGATATTATGGCTCTTCTTCATATGGATGAAATATTTAGAGAAACAAAATCGGATCCCTATTATCTTGAAAGAAGATACGCATCTGCAATAATTGGAGTCAATATCGAAAATGTGTCAGAATCGTGTTTTGCATCCTCAATGGGATGTGCCACAATTGATTATGGATATGATCTGATGTTAACTGATCTTGGAGATAAATTCGCTATTGATGTAGGTTCTCATAAAGGAGCAGATTTATTAAACAAATATGCTAAAGATGTGAAAAAGGCGTTTGCTAGAGATATTCAAGCTGTTGGCAAAAAGAAAACGGAAATTATTAATGCTTCAAAACAGAAATTTAATTTTTCTTCTGAATTAATTCCTGAAATGCTAGGAAAATTTTATGATAAAGATGGTTTTTGGGAAAATCATTCTGATCAATGCCTATCCTGCGGATCTTGCGTTTTAGTATGCCCAACTTGTTATTGTTTTGACGTTACAGACAATCCCGAGCTATCCCTTAAAAAAGGTGAACGAACTCGTACGTGGGATGGCTGTCTTTTAGAAGATTTTGCAAAAGTTGCTTCAGGAGAAAACTTCCGCAATACAAGAGCTGCTAGGTATCGTCATAGATACTTCAAGAAAGGAAAATACCTCTTTGATCGGTTTGGATTTGTTTCATGTGTTGGTTGTGGAAGGTGCTCTTCCAATTGTCTACCAGATATTGCCAATCCTGTGAATTTATTTAATGATATGTACTCTCTAAGTCTTAAAGCAGGGTTTCAAATAGATTCTGCAACAATACCAGATATCAGCATTAAAACTGATTCAACCATACAATTTGCTCCAAAGATGGCGACAATTGTCAAAAAAGTGCCAATGACTTCAAATGAAACAATGTTTGAAATTAAGCTTGATGATAAAACAGATTTGGGCCATCAGCCAGGTCAATTTGTTCAAGTATCTGTTTTTGGAGTAGGTGAAGCTCCTTTTGGAGTTTCGTCATCACCTACAAATAAAGGTTCTTTTGAACTCTGTATTCGAAAACTAGGAAATGTTACTACAAAGATCCATACATTAAATGAAGGAGATAAAATTGGTATCAGAGGACCATTTGGCAAAGGTTTTGATTCTGAATTCTTGAAAGGAAAAGATTTATTGTTTATTGCTGGTGGTCTTGGAATAGTTCCTTTAAGATCATTATTAAACTACGTTTTGGCTAATCGTAAAGATTATGGTCGTGTTATGTTACTTTATGGTTGTAAAGAACCCCGTGAGTTACTTTTTGGTGAAGAAATTCTAGCTCTTGAAGAACGAGATGATATAGAATTCAAAGCTACTGTTGATTGGTGTCCTGAAGATGAGGTTTGGACAAGCAATATAGGTGTAATTACGACTTTAATTCCTCAGGTAGATTTTGATCCCCAAAAAACCTATGCTGTTGTATGTGGTCCACCAATAATGTATAAATTTGTTATTAGGGATCTCAAATCCAGGAATGTCCCTGATGATCACATTATTGTGTCTCTTGAACGAAGAATGAAATGTGGAGTTGGCAAGTGTGGTCATTGCCAGATTAACCAGGTTTATGTGTGTAAGGATGGTCCTGTGTTTAATTATTCAGATATTAAAGGAGTGCCGGAGGCATTATAATGAAACCAAAAGTAGCATTCTTTGATTTTGCAGGTTGTGAAGGAGACCAATTACAGATAGCAAATCTGGAAGAAGAGATTCTAGACTTACTTGGACAAGTAGAGGTAGTAAGCTTTCGTGAAGTAATGAAAGAACACAGCGATAACTATGATATTGCTTTTGTTGAAGGCTCATGCACAAGACTTCAAGATGAGGACAGACTTAAACAAATAAGAAAAAATGCTAGTATAGTAGTTGCCATTGGAGCTTGTGCAACTATTGGTGGAATAAATTCGCTGAAGAATTATCAAGATACGGACGTAGTTAAGAAAATTGTGTATGGTGAAAATGCACACTTGTTTGATACTTATTTAGCAAGGCCAATAGATGCTGTTATACCTATAGATGCATATGTGCATGGATGTCCTATAACAAAAGACGAATTTTTGCATGTGGTTAAATCTCTTTTGTTAGGAAAAAAACCTGAAATACCCAATTATCCTGTTTGTGTGGAATGCAAAAAAAATGAAAATGTTTGCGCATTTGAAAGGGAAGAATTTTGTGTTGGACCTGTTACCAGAGCTGGCTGCAACTCATGCTGTGTTAATGAAGGCACAAAGTGTTGGGGTTGCCGAGGTTTAGTCGATAATCCAAACGAGAATTCTCAAAAAGAAGTCTTAGTCGAATATGGTCTATCTGTGGATGATGCTATTGATAAATTTAAATTATATTTTGGATGGGAGAAGAAAAAATGAGCAATAAGAAAAATTTGGAAGTAAATGTTCACCATGTAACTAGAGTTGAAGGTCATGGTAATATCTATGTTAATGTGGAAGATGGAATTATTGAAAGATGTGAATGGAACATTTCTGAAGCACCAAGATTTTTTGAAGCCATGGTTGTAGGTCGTAATTGGAATGAGTTACATCATATAACCTCTCGTATTTGTGGAATCTGCTCTATTGGACACACGCTAGCCTCCTTAAAGGCAACAGAAGCAGCTATGGGAATAACCATTAGCGACCAAGATTTAAAACTCCGAAAACTAGCCTTGCATGCTGAGAATTTGCAGAGCCACATATTACATGTTGGCTTTTTAATACTACCTGATTTAATGGATGTCGGTTCAGTTATTCCACTTGCATCATCCAATCCTGATGAAGTAAAAACTGTATTAGCCTTGCACAGAATGGCAAATGATATGTCAAATTTAATATGTGGAAGAACTACACACCCTCAAAGACTAATTCCTGGTGGATTCTCCAAGATTCCATCAATAAAAGAACTTCAAAATCTTAAAGATAGATTAAAATCTTCAGTTCCAGAATTGGAAGCAGTTGCGAATTTGCTTAAAACATTAGCTCCTAAAATACCAGACTTTGTAAGAGAAACCGAATTTATTGGTTTAACAAATCCAAATGAATATGCGCTCTATGATGGAAAGATTGCATCTACAGATACTGATTCCGCACCAGCAAGCGAGTATTTATCATACACTAATGAATATGTTGTGCCTCAGTCGACAGCTAAATGGGCCAAACACAATCGTGATTCTTACATGGTAGGTGCACTAGCAAGGTTAAATATTAATTATGATAAGCTCTCACCATTAGCAAAGAAAATTTCTGGGCTTTTTGGTTTAAAACCAGTTTGTCATAATCCTTTTATGAACAGTATAGCTCAATTAGTTGAAATAGTTCATAGTGTTGAAGATTCAATTAAATTAATTAACGAACTTGAATCTACGGGTTTAGAAAAACAATCAGACTATAATCTACCTAATTTGTTGGTAAAATCTGGTCAAGGTGTGGGTGCTGTGGAAGTGCCTCGTGGTATACTCTTCCATGACTACACTTACAATGATGAAGGAGTTTGCACTAAAGCAAATTGCATTATTCCAACAAACCAAAACCATGGAAACATCGAATTGGATCTAAAAGCCCTACTGCCTCAAATACTAAATAAATCTAAAAAAGAAATTGAATTGAATCTGGAAATGCTAGTGAGAGCATATGATCCTTGTATATCTTGTTCAACGCACGCTGTAAAGATACACTTTGTCTGAAACATTCTTGAAAATTTTTTCTACTCTCTATTTTTGATAGATTAATAATTTCTACTATATCCTTTTTTAAATCTGATTTTAAAATAAATTTTTTTACAAAATTAATTAATACCAAAAGAAAAAATATTAAACCTACAATTATATGTGGGATAAATTTGATTCGTGAATTTTTATTGTTCTCCCGCATAGGAAAAACTAGTAACGTATTTAATAATTTACATGATGCTGGAAGGTTAGATATAATATATGAATGCATTATAGCGAGCTTATTTCTTTCTCATGGATTGAGAAAAAATGTAATTTTTCATTCCATACTAAACGGGCCTCCTAATCCTCCACTTCACATTAGAATAGACGGAGCTAAACTCTTTGATGTACGAACTGATGTTTGGACTTGGCAGAAAATCTTGAAAAAAGTTATTGGTGGCAAATCTCATCCAGGAATAATTGTAACTAAAAAAAGTTTTGAATTACTGTTAAAGGAAAAATCCAATAATAATCAAATATTTGTTTTAGAAGAAGATGGAAAAAAAATAGATAAAATCTCTTTTCACCAAAATCCTATTTTTGTGCTTGGGGATCATATAGGTTTACCCAGAAAAGTTGAAAATTTTGCGCTTAGATATGGTGAAAAGATCAGTTTAGGCGATATACCATATCTTGCTTCAAGTTGCATAAATATTCTAAATTATTTATTAGATCAACAACATATCTGATCTAACTCTTAAAATGTTCCCATCCTTTAGGTTCTATAGTTTTTTTCTTACCATTAATTTCAATTAGAATTTCCGGCTCATCGATAACTTTTCCAATAGGTATTAGGCAACCCCCAATATTTTTTATAGATTTTACAGTTTTTTTTAACAATTCAGGCTTAAGCGTAATTACAAGCTCGTATTCTTCTCCACCATAAAAAGTTAAATCTAAAGGATTGACCCTATGAACCTTTGAGAACCTTTTAACTTCATTAGCAGTTGGAATATTATTGATCAAGAATCCAACTCTGTTAATTTTAGAAATTTCATATAAACTCCAAGCTAACCCATCACTAGAATCTATGGAAGATGTTACTGCATCAGATGCTCTTAATTTCAATCCTTCATTTAATCTAGCTTTTGGAAAGCAAATTGAGGAAATCAATTTTTTTTCATAATCCAGAGAATTATTTAATTCACCTAATAGCAATTTCAGTCCTGCAGCAGTTTTTCCAAAAAATCCCGTAACAGCAATAATATCCCCACTTCTAGCTCCCTTTCTAAGCATTATACCTTTTTTTTCAGAAGTACCGTAAAGAGAAACAGCAATTATTAAATCAGAAGTTTCACCAGTGTCGCCACCTACAATATACGCACCATACTCTCTTGCTCCAGAGTTCAAGCCTCTGGCTATTTCTTTTATATCATTTAAAGTAAACGTTTTTGGCAATCCTAACGAAACAATAGCGGCTTTAGGTTTGACACCTTTAGCAGCAAAATCACTTACATTCATAACAATAGCTTTTCTTGCTGCTTCCCACAAACTCATTCCTTTAGGAATATCTGTTTTATTGACTAACATATCGGTTTTTAGAATCGCTAAACGACCATTTTCTAATTCATAAGCTGAAATATCATCTCCAAAAGATACAGCTATATTAGGCATTGGATCGAAGTGATTTTGCATATATTCAATTATTTTTCTTTCTCCCAACTCTGTTATTTGAATAAATAAATTGCCATTTTTATTTAACAAAATAATCTACCGTATAGAATCTAATACCTTTTATTTTGAATCCATTACTATTAAAATTAATCTAAAGAAAGAAAAAATGGTTTATGAACCTAAATTAATAATTAGCCCACAACTGATTTATCACTTATCTTATGCCTCGATAGCTCAGCCTGGTAGAGCGGCTGCCTCGTAAGCAGCAGGCCGCGGGATCAAAGCCCGCTCGAGGCTTTCAATTATTTTTGATTATTTATTATTTTGTACTTACGTGCTTTGGTATCTATATACTCATTTTCGAAAAGTTTTCTAAGTGACTTGAAAGTCTTTTTCGGTGATTCATCTACTTTAATAGCAATTTCTTCCAAACTTAATTCTTTTCCCTCTGATTTAAGAGTAGCAAGAATCATCTTATCGATTTTATTCAACTTTACCATCCTTGGTCATTACCCCTAAGAGTCAAATGTATTGTTTGTTATAGCTTTTTCAATTTTTTGGTTATAATAAATAAAAATCATGTCAATTCTTCTCTGAAAAGATCAGAAATATTCCTCATATTAAGTTTATTGATTGTTTTTAAACTTAAAGTGATTATTGACATAGTTTTTAAACCTCAATAAATACATCTATTTAACAACAGGTGAATTATTGTTTGAAAGGAAAGCCACTTGTTTCTATAATCTCAGCTGGTTTGTCAAAATTTGGAAGACATACTGATTTATGTGCACGAGAAATTTTTGCTTATGCAGCCAAGGAAGCTTTTATGCGTTGTCCTAGATTAGATCCTAAGAGAGACATAAAAGCATTATTTATTGGTCATATGGGTGAATCATATGAACATCAGGGTCATACTGGAGCATCAATAGCTGATTGGATTGGACTGTTAAATATCTCTGCGACTCGTACTGAAGCGGCATGTGCTTCATCAGGTGTAGCTTTAAGATCGGGTATTTTTGCGGTTCTTTCAGGATTAGCAGATATAGTTATGGTAGGCGGTGTTGAGAAAATGACACATCGAAATACTGATAAGGTTACAGAATATCTTGCTATGGCATCAGATTATCCTTTTGAACAATGGAATGGAATAACTTTTCCTGGATTATATGCTCTAATGGCAAAAGCACATATGCACAAATATGGTACTACTGAAAAACAGATGGCTCTAGTTGCAGTTAAAAATCATTTTAATGGTAATATGAATCCTAAGGCACATATGCACAAAGAAATAACAATTGAAAAAGTTTTAAATTCAATTCCTATTTCTACACCCCTGAAACTCTATGATTGTTCTCTGATAAGTGATGGTGCAAGTTGTGCAATTATAACTAAACCTGAAATTGCTAAAAAGTACACAGATAAGCCAGTGCATATTATTGGAAGTGGACAAGCAAGTGATACTATTGGATTATTTGAAAGAAATAGTTTTACATCCCTTATGTCTGCAAAGTTAGCTTCTAAAAAAGCTTATGAAATGTCTGGAGTTAACCCTAATGATATAGATGTAGCAGAAGTTCATGATTGTTTTACTATTGCAGAGTTAATAGCGTATGAAGATTTGAATTTTTGTAAAGCTGGAGAAGGAGGCAAATTTGTTGAATCTGGTAACTCAAAATTAGATGGAAAATTTCCAACAAATACGAGTGGGGGATTAAAATCGAAAGGGCATCCTGTTGGAGCTACAGGTGTAGCTCAAGCTTATGAAATATACTTGCAATTAACTGAACAAGCAGAGAAACGTCAGGTGAAAGATGCTGAAATTGGTTTAACTCATAATGTTGGGGGTTCAGGTTCAACAGCAGCTGTGCATATATATAGGAGGGATTAAGAATAAACGAAGAAAAATTTACAATTGATGGTTTTTATAAATTTGTATCTAAAGGAAGATTTATGACTGCAGAATGTGAACAATGTGGAAAAAAACATTTGCCTCCTCGACCTATATGTGATAATTGTCTATCAGAGAATTTTAAATGGATAGAGCTTTCTAAAAAAGGAAAATTATTAACTTACACAACTATTTATGTTGCTCCTAATCAATTTAAAGATCTAGCACCTTATTCTGTGGGTATAGTTCAATTTGAAAAAGATTTGAAAATTCCAGGAATGATAATAGGGATACCAGAAGATAAAATTCGAATCGGTATGGCTCTAATTATCCACTTCGATTCAATAGGTTCCCAAGAAACATGGCATGAATGGCCAAGATATTACTTTAAGGAACGTTAATTCTTAAGCAAAGTTGTATTTATTCTTTAATCAATTTGGAGATATTTTAATAAATATTTGATGCTTTTTTGGTGATCAAGAAAGAGATTAGATTTACATAAATGAGAAAAATTTATTCAATGGTTCATTATTTGTACATTAGAAATGTCTCTAACATTGCTGGTTAACTATACACCAATTATCCTGATCTTAGGGGGGATAACTTCAATATCTTGGTTATTAGCATTTTTATTTCAAGCAATTCCCATTGTTGGTACTCTTATGAACAAGATTTTAAGAGCCCTTTCAGTTCTTGGTTTTTTGGTTGGTATTATTTTATTAATAACAGGGTTTGCTATTTGGTCAGAACAAGTTTGGGATATTGGAACAAATTATTTACTTATAATAACCGGTTTAGCACTTGTATTAAAACCCATAAAACAAATTACTTGGGCTGCTCTTGTAGGATTCATTATTGGGGCATCTTCTGTCATTATAGTGTATTTCTATTTTCCTTTACCTGAAATAATCTTTGGCATTTCATCAATTTGGATTTATTTAGCTATATTCTTTATTCCAGCATTGATTACATATGTTTTTTTCAAGTTTTTGGAGGATTTAATTAAAATTATGGGTTTAATATTAGCCTCTAGACCTGTGGTAACAATCCTTGGATTTTTTTGCATTGTTCAAGGTATTCTTTTATTATTTAATCAAAGTATTTTTCCAATAATATTTGGAATATAATTTAAAACTATACAAAAATTGTTTTTTTGGATTTAATTAATTTTTAGTTATTATTTATTTTTTCTATAAAAGGAACTAGTTCTGTGATTGAGGCGATTATGTGATTTGCTCCATATTTTATCAATTGTTCTTTTGTTGATATTCCTGTAGTCAAACCGATAGCCTTAACATTTAATTCTTTTGCTGTCGTTATGTCTGTGATCCCATCACCTATTACTATCGTTTCTGCAGGTGTTACGTTCAAGATTTTGAGAGCAGTTTTTAGATGCTCAGGATTTGGTTTTACGTAATTAACTTTGTTTCTGGGAACTATTACAGAAAAAAAATTTTCTAGTTTGAATCGCTTAAAAAGAAAATTTACAGATTTATCTCCGCTTAATGTAAATAATCCAATTCTTATATTCAATCTCTTTAAATTTCTTAATGTTTCCCGAACTCCTGGCAATAAAAATGTATTTCTTGCAGCTTCTAACTCGTATTTATCAATAATTGTTAGAACTTCAGTACGCATTTTATGCAAAGAATAAGATGATTGAGAATTTTGGAGAAAGATTTCAGCTTTTTTTAAAATTTCAAATATTGTTTCTTTCGTAGATAACAATGAGGTGGGAACACCTATATCTGTTAGATATTCTCTAACTTCCCCTTGCATAGCTTTATAATCCAAATTAAACTCAACCAGCGTTCCATCCAAATCAAATATTACAGCTTTGATTTCAGTCATAATGGCTTGCCTCAATCTTGAAATTGCAACTTCTAAAAACCATCACTCAAATGAAATATACTTTTTGGCTAGTTATGATAAATTTAATATGTATTTTAGATTTCAAAGATGTTTAGGAAAAATTAGAATTGCTGATTTTTCAGTTAAGTTGAATAACATGTTTATGTATTAATTTCAAGGTTCTTATATGATTCTAGAAGAATTAAGAAAAGATGTGTTGATCGAATTACTAATTGATGTTGTTCATTCAATGATAATGTATACAGCTCACAAAAAATATATTCGCGAATTAGCACTCCAAGGAAAACTTGATTTTAATCCTCGTGAACTTGCTATTAGACTTAATATGCCTTTAGGAGAAGTTTTAGTTATACTTCGTGAGCTGGAAGAATCTAAGAAAAAGATTTAATGAGCTTTTTTTAAGAAATTTTATTCTACCACATAACGATATGATATATGTTCTCCAGCAGTTTGGCTTTTGCGAATAATTCTAAGAACATCTCCAGGGAGAGCCCCAATAGCTTTCACTACAGGATCTATTGCTTTAATATGAGGCATTTGGTAAGGTTGAAGTTTATATTCAGCAAGGATTTGGTTTTTTTCTTGCTCAGTTAAAATTTCATGTCTTGGAACTAGTATATGATTAAAAATCTCAAAAACAGGAAATGTTGTTGGCAATAATTCTACCGGTCTAAATTTCGCTCCCTTTTTTTCTGCTTCTTCATTACGTTCTTTAGCTCCCTTTTTCACAGCATGAGTATATCGACCTTCAGTTATTGTAATAACCCTTTCTATACCCTTTTTCTTCATAGTTTTATATAATGCATTCATAAGTACTATCCCCACTGTTACTCCTCCTAGAAAACACCAGATTAGAATTTTTTGCTTATCTTTCGGAGTTTTTACAATATAGCTGATAGCTTCTTGATTGTCCTCTCTTTTGATAAGTTTATATTTCCTAAGTTTAATCAGGACCTGAGCTTTTCTTTCTTCAATTGTTAAACCTTCATTGTTCAAATCATAAACCCTCAAATAAGGAATGCTTGAAACCTAATAAATGTAAACTCTTTAACATTATAGCTTTGATACAAGCTTTATATGATATATTTAAGAGCTTCCTTTCAAAAAGCTTAATTTTTAATAAGTATTAGATACGGAAGATGATCATTGAAACGAAGAGATGCGATTAATCTTCTTTATAAAATCTATAATGCTTGTCAAGATGTCACTATTAATTCCATTAAAATTGAAGAAACAGAGAAAACTAAAGATACTTATGATCAAGATTTTTTCCTCGTTATTAATTCTTCAGTTTCACCTACTTCCAAATCCATTCTTAGAAATATGGCTGCAGACCATGGCTTATTTTTATCAGAAAAAAACAATAGAACAATAATTTCAAATCATAAAAATTTATAGAAAAATACTATTTTTATTTTACAATTATTATAGATTAATACGGGTTTGTTATTCGAACTTCAGTTCAAAAGTAACTGAAACTAAAATCAATATTTGTTTGGGAGCTATAATAATTATAACCTAACTGAAGTGTTTTTTACATATTTTCTCATAATTTCAGCAAATTTTTCAATTTTATCTAAAGAATATGGCTTAAGATTTTCATATTCTTTATCGAGTGTATCATTAGGAACAAATTGTTGGAGAACTAGTTTTTTTGAACCTCGAAGTAGTTGACCAATTACGGTTAGATCTTCTTTAGTTATTAATCTTGGAACAACAGTTATTCTGAATTCATAATTTACTTTGCTTTTTTTCAAAATATCAATTGTTTTAATCAGCTTGCTGATTTCCATATTTCCTAATTTTGGGTATTTATCAGGTGATGTTTTGATATCCGTCGCGATGTAATCGAGGAAAAGCAAACATTTCTTTATCATTTCAGGAAAAAAACCGTTTGTATCTAATTTAGTCTGAAATCCTTTATCCTTTAATTTTGCTAGAAACTGTGGCAGTTCTTTATGCATGCATGGCTCTCCTCCTGTTATAACTACAGCATCAATGTATTTTTTTCGTCTCTCTAGTATATCTAGTGCATCACTGTCTTGTAAAAAAGGAGGTTTAGGATCAATTACTATTCTCCAATTATGACAGAACGGACAACGTAAATTACAGCCAGGTGTAAAAAGCACAGAAGCTACTTTGTCTGGATAGTCTATTAGACTGGTTTTCTGTAAACCACTAAATTTCACTCATTTTTCCTCTAATGTAAGACTATGATAATTAAACTAGTAATACGGGATTATCAAAAGTTTTACGTATTGAAAATTCTGCTTGTTTTCCATCATTCCATTGGTCAACAGGACGTAAATAGCCTACAACACGCGAGTATACCTCACATGATGAACCGCAGATTGGACATTGTTTATGTTCTCCACTTTGATATCCATGGTGATAGCAAACACTAAAGGTTGGTGTTAAGGTAAAGTAAGGCAAATGTGAGTTTCTAGATATCTTTTTAATTAGTTCAGCAGCTGATTTCCACGAATTGATTCTCTCGCCCATAAAAATGTGAAACACAGTCCCACCAGTATAAAGAGTCTGCAAACTTTCTTGATGTTCCAATGCTTCAAACAAATCGCCTTTATAATCTACAGGTAGTTGTGAAGAATTAGTGTAGAATGGTTCTGCATTATTTTCAACTATTTGTTGTTGATTAGCCATAATCATGTCTGGATACTTGATTCTATCGATTCTAGCAAGTCTGTATGATGTACCTTCTGCAGGGGTTGCCTCCAAATTGTATATGTTGCCAGTTTCTTCTTGGAACTTCATTAATTGCTCTCGCATGAAATTTAACAGTTTTATTGCAAAAGATTTACCTTCTGGATTAACTATGTTTACTCCTAAAAGATTTAAAAGAGTTTCATTTATGCCTACTAATCCTATTGTAGAAAAATGATTTCTCCAGAATTTCCCATAGGCTTCTTTAATTCTTTGCAGATATCTTCTAGAATAAGGATATAATCCTGTTTCGGTGAATCTTTCAAGAGTTTTTCGTTTGATTTCAAGACTTGTTTTTGCTATTTCCATTACATTTGCTACATGTTCAAAAAACTTGTCTTCATCTTTGTTTAGATAACCAATTCTTGGCATGTTCAATGTCACGACACCGATGGATCCTGTTAATGGATTTGCGCCAAAAAAACTACCTCCGCGCTTGCGTAATTTTCTATTGTCTATTCTTAGGCGACAGCACATACTTCGGACATCTTCAGGATTTAAATCACTATTTATAAAGTTGGAAAAGTATGGGACGCCATATTTTGCGGTTACTTCGAAAATCGCTTCTGAAACTGGTGAGTCCCATTCAAAGTCTTTTGTTACATTATACGTTGGTATTGGAAAAGTGAAAACTCTTCCTTTGGAATCTCCTTGTTGCATTATCTCCGCAAAGGCCAAATTGAACATTTCCATTTCTTTTGACATATCACCGTATGTGTCATTGGTTACCTTTCCATTAAATAAGACGGCTTCATTTTCCATAAATTCTGGAATTGTCAAATCTAAAGTTAAATTTGTAAAAGGCGTTTGGAATCCTACTCTTGTGGGTACATTCATGTTGAAAAAGAATTCCTGTAGAGCTTGTTCTACTTCTTTCTGAGTTAAGTTATCATAACGGATAAATGGAGCTAGATATGTGTCAAAATTACTAAAAGCCTGTGCTCCAGCGGCTTCACCTTGAAGGGTGTAGAAAAAGTTTACAATTTGACCTAAGGCAGTTCTAAAATGTTTTGCTGGTTTACTCTCTATCTTTCCTGATACTCCTCCAAATCCAGAAAGAAGCAAGTCACTTAAATCCCATCCAACACAGTAGGGACCTAATACGCCCAAATCATGGATATGTAGGTCGCCTGAAAAGTGTTTTTTAGCAATACTATCAGGGTATATCCGTGTTATCCAATATTTCGCTATTACTGTTGAAGAGAGATAGTTATTTAATCCTTGTAAAGAGTAGCTCATATTGGAATTTTCTTTGACTCTCCAATCCTCAACTTCTAGGTATTGATCAACAAGATCTGAAGAGCTTAGAAGAGCTGCTAGCTCTCGCATATCCTGATGTTGTTTTCTATAAAGAATATACGCTTTAGCTGTTTGTGCTTTACCATTTTCTATTAGACGTTTTTCGACAGTATCTTGAATTTCTTCAACTGTTGGTACACCTTCCTCACCAAAACGATTTTTTAGTACCGCGATTACCTCGTCACTTATGCGTTTTGCTAATTCGCGGTCTCTTCCTCCTACAGCTTTAGCAGCATTCCAAATCGCATTTGTTATGCGTTCTTGATCAAAAGGTTCTAATTTTCCATCACGTTTTCTAACAAATTTCATTTTTTCACCTCAAGTAATAAACGCCTGAAATCATCAGGTTCTTCGAATTGTTTGTAAACTGATGCAAAGCGAATGTAGGCAATGCGATCAATTTTTTTTAAATACTTCATTACTAAATCCCCTATCTCTTGTGAGGTAATTTCATCCGAGTTTTTTAGCATCAATTCTTGTCTCACGAGACTGGCTGACTCGTTAACAAGATCCATTGATACTGGTCTTTTTTCACAAGCTTTCTGAAACCCACGTATTATCTTGTTCAAATCAAAACGTTCAAGTCTTCCATCTTTTTTTCTTACCATGAGTTCGATAGTTTCGATGTATTCATAGGTAGTGAAACGTTTGTTACATTGAATACATTCTTTTCTTCGTCTTGTAGTGTTTCCTGGCGAATCACGTGTTTCCAGAGTTTTAAATTCATTGGAGTTGCAATATGGGCAATTCATAATTTAGCTCACAGATAGGTGGTAGTGTTTATCAATTAGGTATAGACACTAAGCGTAGTGTATTATTTAGTAGTTGTTTACATTTAAATCAAAATCTAATATAGTTAGAATTGCTAAATTGTACAAAAATGAGTGAAGCATAAAATAATAAATTGTTTGATTAACGACCATTTTTAATTGTTAAAACCTATTTTCTTTTATATTGATCTAAATAGCTTATTTCAATGTTTTTTTCTAGATTAAGTAAATATTTGGAGTCGCTCTTTATCGAACTAGTATCAAAAAATATAACAAGTGAAAAGCTTATACCATTAGAACATTTTTAATGTTTTTTATTTTCTTGCATAGGCTTCAACCAAATCTCTAGCTGATAAAATTCCTACAAGTTTATTATTCTTAGTTATTGGCAATCTTCTTATGTTGTTTGAAGTCATTATTGAGGCAGCATTATTAATGCTTGTTCCAAATGATGCAGTTATTAGGGGGGATGAACAGATGTCACCAACTTCCGTTATTAAGGTTCTATTTTTTGCTAGGAACTTTGTAAGAAGATCTCGCTCAGTGAATATTCCAAGGGGTTCATTATTTTTGGTTATAACTACACTTCCTATGTGATTTTTTGCCATCATAATTGCAATTTGATCAACAAGTGTTTTTTCATCGGCAGTAATGACATTCTTAGTCATGAAATAATCAACTTCAAACCAGGCTTTCATGTTTTCCTTAACTTCAGGTAGATTTCCAATCATATCTGAAGCTGTTAGGATTCCTACCATCTTTTCCATATCACAAACCAATAGACGCCTAATCTTTTTTTCAATCATAATTCGAGCTGCTTTTTTCAAGGTGGCAAACGAACAGATTTTAACCACAGGATAGGACATGACAGAATTAACATTTTGATCTCTTATACTTTCACCGCCTCCTATCCAATCTTTCTCTAAATCAACACCCTGGCTGACTGTGTTTAATAGATCTCTTTCAGTTATCATACCTACTGGTGTATCGTACATCATAACAACTAAACTACCAATGCGGTTTTCACCCATAATTTTAGCTGCTTTATACAAAGTTTGATCTGGAGTAATTGTAATTATGTTGCTTGACATTAATTGGTTAATTAGAGGTTTGTTTTCAGAATTATTTGTCATAACAATTATCCCTTCTTAAAATAATATGTTTGATGGAATTTAAATTATAACAAATATGACTTCTTCAAGCAATTTTTAGGTTATAGGCAGAGCACTATTTTTATAGAAGAAAAATAATTCATCAAAAAAGTGGAAGCGTATTTTATTTGACAATTGTTATAGATGATGCAGGAAGTGGAGATTTACTTTTTGGTGTTGTAATTGGTGCGTATAGGGCAGAAACGGGTCAGTTCACTTATGATGTTATTGACGTTAGTTTTTATCAAGAATTATTTTGTGAAAAAAAATATTTGCAAGAAGCTTCACGGATAGTTGCAAGACTACTTAAAAAGTTAAAAATAAAAAACAAAGAAGAAATTCAGGTTTGTCAGGGAAGTATTTTTGATAAAGCGGCAACTGCTCTAGGAAAAAAATATGGAGAAGACTCAATAAACAGAATCAGAGTTATAGGTGAACCTCAAAGACTTGTAGAAACATCATATTTAGATGAACTAAGAAATTTAGGTTATGAGCCTCTGGATGATCGTGAGTTAAAGAGAGCAAAAAGTTTTTTTCATATGATGAGATGGATCAAAGCCAATCCCGAGAGATTACAATTTGCAAAAACTGGTTGGCCCAGATTAAAACGTTATAAGCTATTTAAGAATTCTAAAAATAAGAAAAAACGTTTTAAATATAATAGTTCAAAATGAAGTATAATTTACAGGTTAAATTTAATCTAGAAGGAAAGAGAACTGTGTTTTGCGATTAACATTATAGGTATTGAAAGTAAGAAAGTTATTGAAATCATTAAGGAAGCTTTTTATAACATAATAATGTATGGGGAACGACATGGAATTAATATTTAATTTCGATTCAAGCTGGTGGATTTTATTTTTTGCTTTCATAGGCTGTTGGGCTATATTATTACTTTTACGGCGAAATAATATTAGTAAAAAGGAGATTAAAGAACAAATATTGATTGGATTTTTTGGATTATTCGCAATGATATTAATGGAATTATTTGCCGTATCAACTAGTCTATGGGATTATACAACAGGTAATTGGCCTATTATTCTATGGCCTACTTATTTTGCAGCGATTTTGTTTGGTTACCAGCTTCTAAAATCTGTTGAGTTGTTGTTGAAAAAACCAATTATTCCATCTCAAGTTAAATAAAAAAGACATAGATTCTATAAATATTGAGAATGCTTTAAATTTATAAACAGAAAATTCAGAACTACTATTCAATATGAAGGCGTAAAAATTATGGAAAATAATAATCAATTCAAACCTCTAAAAAAAGACGAGTTCTACAAATGCCCTTTAACTCATCAACGTCCTAGACATAAACAAGCTTTTTTTAAAAGTTTTAAAAAGCATTTTCGCATTTTTAGTAATAGAGATGATCATTTAGCAATAATACAGCTCCACGAAGAAATTGTTTGGAATATTAAACGCTCAGCTACTGAAAAAGGAGAGAGTGTTGATGAAAATATCGATAAAATTTCGAATGAAGCTTGGTTTGAATCAATTAAAGAATATACTGGTAAGCCAATACAAATTGTGAAAAAATAAACTATAGTAATTGTTGTTTTTGAAATTATAAGATTTTTTATAATAACAAGCAATCTAGAAATCAAAATATATATTTTTTATGCTATTCAGAAGATCACAAGTAATTAGTTTTTATTGATATATATTTTGCAAATTAAATATTTACTCGAACAAATATTTTTCTGGTATACCTGTGCATATTAACAATATACTAATATGTGATTATCAAATTAAAAAATATGAGATTTTTAAATAAATTATTTTTAGTATTTGCTTTTCCTGTGGCAATTTTTTTATGGCCAATAGGGTGGAGTCTCTTTTGGATTGGATCTCAAAAAAAAGATAAAAACTAAAGAATCAAAAAGTTAAGTTTTTTTTGCACAAAAAAGATTAAGGATTCTTTTATTTTGGTCTTAAAGATCTAACTGTAGCTCCAGCTCGCCATAGTTCAGAATCACCCATTTTCTGCAGTTCATCTTGTAATTTCTGTCTATAGTTCGGATCTTTACTTTTTTCAAGAACGATTCTTGTTTCTTCTCCAGAAACAACTAGTTCGTAGAGTGAATCAAATAGAGGTTGAGTGCAATCGCGGAAACGATTTCTCCATCTTAAAGCTCCTATTCTTGCAGTTTCGCTGCAATTATTAAACATCCAATCCATACCGTTTTCATCAACTAGCCTTATTAGGCTCTGAGTTAACTCCTCAACTGTTTCATTAAATGCTTCACTTGGGCTATGGCCGTTTTTTCTAAGAGTGTTATATTGGGCTTCCATAATTCCTGCAATAGCTCCCATTAAAACTCCTCTCTCACCTGTTAGATCACTATAAACCTCTTTTTCAAAAGTAGTCGGGAATAAGTAGCCTGAGCCAATACTAATACCCATAGCTTTGACCCGTTGATCCGCTTTTCCTGTATAATCTTGATAGATTGCATAACTACTGTTAATTCCGCTTCCTTGCAAAAAGTTACGTCGAACAGAGGTTCCTGAACCTTTAGGAGCCACTAAAATTACATCAATATCTTTGGGTGGTATAACCTGAGTTATTTGTCTGTATACAATTGAAAATCCATGTGAGAAATAAAGCGCATCTCCAGTCTTTAGTGTATTATTCAACTTTGGCCAAGTTTCTCTTTGTCCTGCATCGGTAAGTAGGAACTGTTTAATTGTAGCTCTTTTTGCAGCTTCTTCCATAGAGAAAAGGGTTTCTCCAGGAATCCATCCATCCTTAATGGCTAAATCATAATATCTTTTATGAAAACCAATGTTTTCTTGTCCAATTATTACTTTAATTCCATTATCTCGCATATTAAGTGATTGTGCTCTGCCTTGAATACCGTAACCAAGGGTAGCAATAACTTCACTTTTTAACACTTCTTGAGCTTGCTTAACAGTAAATTCACTTCTGGTAATAATTTTTTCTTTAATACCCCCAAAATCTAATTCACCCATATTTACTTCCTCAGTTGACGATTATCTGACTATTCGTTATAATTAAGAATTACCGTGACTAAATTGAAAATAAAACTTCTCTTTAAAAAATAATATAAAGAAATTTTTTAGATTAAGAGAAAAAGAAAATTTATTATCTTTCAAAGAAATACAGAACATTTAAGTTTTATTAACATTGTATTGATTTTTACATCCAGAATAATACATATCAAAAAAGGGGTCGTAGTCGAGCTTGGTCTAAGATTCACGCCCGGGGCGCGTGAGATCCTGGGTTCAAATCCCAGCGACCCCACCAAAACGATTATTTTAAGAAATAAATCATTAATTGATCTTAATTTCCTAAATAAGGAATAAAATGAGCTATTGGTTTGGGTTTATCTCTTTATTTCAAAGAAGCTAACGAGCTAAAACATAGAATACCTTGTAATCAAGTCTTATTTCTTTTCGTTTTTCTTCATTAAATAATATCTTCCGTTCTTTGTTGCAACAATACCAGAAGGTATGATTGTATTGACACTCATTTTTAGCCATTTTTCATCAAGTTTGAGTTCTTTGGGAGTTTTAGCATTCTCTTGAGAAGTAGCTCCCGCTTCTTTGAGTGCCTTTTTACTGCGCTCCAATACCCATGCTGCATAAGCTGCTACTGCCAATTGAATCACCTCCTTGTTCAACTTGGCGCGTGCGTTTTCATCATTTTTTGGCTACTCATTTCGAGTTTTTTTCATCTTCGAAAACAAAAAGGTCATCAATTGTTGTTTTTAGAGTTTGAGCTATCTGATGAGCTAGCATTAGGGATGGATTGTACTTGCCCTTTTCTAGGTAAAGGATGGTTTCTCTTCTGACACCCACGCTTTTTGCAAGGTCGTCTTGGGTTAAATCGTATCGTGCTCTTAACTCTTTGATTCGGGTTTTGAATTTCATGAGAATTCTCCTTTTTTAGCGTAGTACCAGCTCAGTAAGCCAAACGAGAATCCCATTACCAGCATTATGGCGATTACAGTATATCCTGTGTCCAGTTCAGGCAAGAAGTTTAGAAACTCGTTTCCGAAAATGTTCCACAGCATTATTGATACCATGAAGGCTAGGGTAATGTAATAGGTGCCGAGTGCTGCTTTGCCTTGAATCTTTGATGTTCGTTCATCTTGCATTGGATATCCTGCTTTCTTTTCTTTTTGCACCCTCCAGATTACAAATATTGCCAGCAGAATAATTATCACGGCGTTTAGGATTAGAATAATTGGCCATCCAAATGTAGCCATACCTATTCACCTCCTC
>Ga0209742_10000377_pt1 | contig 24198 bp, 24 predicted proteins | sample DeeMarSeWOR38_10_FD_187462 | JGI IMG/M metagenome (GOLD analysis project Ga0209742, IMG submission 187462) | Marine sediment microbial communities from White Oak River estuary, North Carolina - WOR-3-8_10 (SPAdes) (version 2) | ecosystem: Environmental > Aquatic > Marine > Intertidal zone >... | reverse complement strand
TTTGTCGGCCTCGCAAAAAAGCTCTCCGCCGACAGGTATTACGCCCGTAATAATTTGAAATTATTGGCCCAGTAAATGTCTGTAACGGTTTTTATGAATACTGCAAATTTTGGGATCAGGGCAGTGGCTTTCGCAATTGATTTTGTTCTTCTTGCAGTATCGTGGCTTTTCCTGTTTCTCCTGTTGGCCGGCCGACTCCTCAGCATGATATCGATTGAGGAGCCGCTGGCCATAGCTGTTTTTTCCGCTACATATTTCCTTGTATTTATTATAAGTTTAGTGTTTGTGCACATGGCCTATTGCACCCTGATGCATGCCGGGCTGGGCCAGACAATCGGGAAAATGATAATGGGGATCAGGGTAGTAACAATAGATGACCGGCAAGCACCCCTTGGCGTAGCCTTTCTGCGCTGGACAGGTTACATTCTTTCACTGCTTCCTTTGGCATCTGGTTTCCTCTGGGCGGTGGTTGACAAAGACCACTGCGCCTGGCATGACAGGCTGGCGCAGACCAAGGTTGTGTCAACAGAAATGACTTGACAATGAATTTATCCTTCCATATAGTTGCCTCTCAATTTTAGGAGGCGCCGAGATAGCTCAGTCGGTAGAGCATCGGACTGAAAATCCGAGTGTCCCTGGTTCGAATCCTGGTCTCGGCACCACAGAATTGCAAAGGAGCTGCTTTTCATCTGCAGCTCCTTTTTTTGCTCACCGAGACAAACGTGACCGTTTTGAAGCAGAAACAGCTGTTTTATTATTGTTTTTTGCTTGACAGGAAAGTCGTAAACGGGTATATCGCACGCCGCACATTATAGAGTATTTCTGCGAGCAGAGGCATATATTTAATCAATCGGCTGCCTAACAGGTTAATGCTTGAGTTTATACAGGCGGTGACGGCAGCTTCTTTTCTTTTGGCTCATTTTTGCTCAAAACAGAACTGGGTTGACGCCAGCTGCCACTTGGTCTGAAGTGGAGAGCGGGTTATTTGTTTTAGGTTTCCGGCGCTGTTCAGAAGAGCAGCGGTTTCTGACAATTAAAGAGATGTATTTTGGGTATAAATATGCTACCCAGAGAATAAGAGAGGAAAGTTTGAGGAAGTAAAAATGAAAACGAATTTGGACAATGTAAGAAATATTGGAATCAGTGCTCATATTGACTCCGGCAAAACCACCCTCACCGAACGGATTCTCTTTTACACGCAGAGAATACATGCAATTCATGAAGTACGGGGCAAGGATGGTGTCGGGGCCAAGATGGATTCCATGGAACTGGAAAAGGAAAGGGGCATTACCATCCAGTCTGCGGCGACCTATTGCAACTGGAAAGGTCATGCCATTAATATTATTGACACCCCGGGCCATGTCGATTTTACCATCGAGGTGGAAAGGGCTCTCAGGGTTCTGGACGGCGCAGTACTTATATTATGCTCCGTGGGCGGTGTCCAGTCCCAGAGCATCACGGTCAACCGCCAGATGACCCGCTACCGGGTACCACGCATTGTCTTTATCAATAAATGCGATCGAACCGGGGCGAATCCTTACAGGGTGGCCCGGCAAGTCAGGGATAAGCTGGACCTCAATGCTGTGCTGATGCAGATCCCCATCGGTTTGGAAGGGGACCTGAAAGGGGTTGTCGACCTTGTGACCATGAAGGCCCTTTACTTTGAGGGCGCCAATGGCGAGGTAATCACGGAAGGAGAGATTCCGGCCGAACTCCGGGAAGAAGCAGCGGCAAAGCGGGAGGAGCTCCTTGATGCCGCCTCAATGTTTTCTGATGAACTGATGGAGGCTATTCTGGAAGGCACGCCCACCGACGAGATGATCCGGAAAGCAGTCCGGACCGGCACGCTCAGTCTGGAGTTGGTTCCTGTGTTCATGGGGTCGGCTTACAAAAACAAGGGGGTCCAGCCCATGCTTGATGCGGTTACGGAATATCTTCCCACCCCCAAAGATATTAAAAATACGGCCCTTGATCTTAAGAATGACGAGAAGGAGATCATTCTGATTCCTGACCCCGTTGCGCCATTGACTTCCCTGGCCTTTAAGCTTGAAGACGGTCGTTATGGACAGCTGACCTATATCAGGATCTACCAGGGCACTCTGAAAAAAAGCGATACCATTGTTAACAGCCGTGATGGCAAGAAGGTCAAGGTCGGGCGCCTTGTCCGTATGCATGCGGATGAGATGGAGGATATTGAAGAGGCTGCAGCCGGTGACATTGTCGCTCTTTTTGGTATTGACTGCGCCTCGGGTGATACCTTCACCTCCCCGGAGATTTCTGTTTCCATGAGTTCCATGCACGTGCCGGAACCGGTCATATCCCTGGCAATCATGCCAGTGGACAACAAGGCCCAGGTGAATATGTCAAAGGCTCTCAACAGGTTCACCAAGGAGGACCCGACATTCAGAACCTATGTTGATCATGAGACCAATGAAACGATTATATCCGGCATGGGCGAGCTCCACCTCGAGGTCTATATCGAGCGCATGAAGCGGGAATATAAGGCTGAAGTGCAGGTGGGACAACCACAGGTCGCCTACCGCGAAACCATCACGCAGAGAGCTGATTTTAATTACACCCATAAGAAGCAGACCGGCGGCTCCGGCCAGTACGGTCGGGTGGGCGGCTACATGGAGCCCATGGAGGAAGGGGAATACGAATTTGCTGACCAGATAGTAGGTGGTGCTATTCCCCGGGAGTTTATCTCATCCTGCGACAAAGGCTTCCAGAAAAGCATGGCAAAAGGCACCCTTGCAGGTGCCCCTATCACCGGAGTCCGGGTGGCTATCAATGACGGCGCCTCCCATGCCGTTGACTCATCCGACGTTGCCTTTCAGCTAGCCGCCATAGGTGCTTTCCGAGAGGGTTACCAGAAAGCCAAGCCCGTGATTCTGGAGCCGATCATGAAGGTTGCCGTTGAGGGGCCAACAGAATTTCAGGGACCCATTATGGGCAGCCTGAACCAGAGGCGCGGCATGATTGTAGGTACCGTCGAGGAGGCAAGCTATACCTCTGTTGAGGCCGAGGTCCCACTATCTGAAATGTTTGGCTACTCTACGGTATTGCGCTCTTTGACGCAGGGCAAGGCAGAATTCACAATGGAGTTTGCCTCCTATAAGCAGGTGCCTAAATCGGTTTCCGAGGAGATAATCAAGAAATTTCAGGAAGAGAAGCAGAAGTCAAAATAATGACCTTTATTAATCAGGTTTTAGGAGTTGTAATATGCTGAAAGAGGATTTGATCAAGAAAAACCCGTTACGTGTCCTTAATCCCTTAACACCGGAAGCCTTTCCAGACCACCGCATGGGGTTGGTCATGGCCAGGGCCGGCTTGGGCAAGACCGCCATCCTTGTACAGATTGCCATGGACAGCACGCTGCGGGGCCAGAAGGTGCTGCATGTAAGTATCGGCGAAGGGTTGGAGAAGGCCAAGGCATGGTATGAAGATGTATTCAAGTACATAGCGCAAGGTTTTCAGCTGGAAAATGCCGCTGAGATCGAGGATGAAATCATGCGCAACCGCATGATTATGACCTTTAAGGAGTCAGCCTTCAGCAGGCCGAAGCTGGAAGAGCGCCTTAATGACCTGGTGTACCAGAATATTTTCAGGCCTGACATCGTTGTAGTTGACGGCTTTGATTTTTCAAAGGCCGACTATGATTCGGTCATGGACCTGAAGGAGATGACGGCCGCCATGAACGTGCAGGGCTGGTTTTCCTGCCTGCGCCACCGAGAGGATAACCGGGTGAGTGCTGCGGGAGTCCCTGCACCCTGCCACGAGGTTGACGGTTTGTTTGATACGGTTATAATCGTTCAGCCGGAGAAGGAGTCCATTCTCCTCAATATAATCAAAGATGAATACGATGGCGCCGCCGGCAAGATCCTCAATCTGGATCCCTCCACAATGATGGTCAAGGAGGCCTGATCGCTATTTAAGTGTGTACCTTGTAAAACATTATGAATTTCAGGCCCTGTATAGATTTGCACAATGGAAAGGTTAAGCAAATTGTGGGCTCAACTCTGAGCGCAGACAAGCCGGATACGCTCAGGACGAATTTTACTTCAGAGTTTTCCTCTTCCTATTATGCCCGAATGTACAGGCGTGACGGCCTGTACGGCGGGCATGTCATCATGCTCGGTCCCGGCAACGAGGAGGCAGCCCGGGAGGCTTTTCAGGCCTTCCCGCAGGGGCTGCAGGCCGGCGGCGGCATAACACCGGAAAATGCAAAGTACTGGCTGGACCAAGGTGCTGCTGCCGTAATTGTCACCTCGTATGTTTTCAAAGAAGGGAAGATTTTTGCAGAGCGCCTCAAAGAGATGCAGGACCTGGTGGGTCGTGACAGGCTGGTCATAGATCTGAGTTGCCGCAAAAAAGGCGATAGGTACTATGTGGTCACTGACCGCTGGCAGAAATTCACTGCTGTAGAGGTCAGCCCTGAGACCCTCGATTATTTTTCCCGATTCTGTTTCGAATTTTTAATTCATGCTGCTGATGTTGAAGGCAAATGCGAGGGCATTGCCGCAGACCTGGTTACAGATCTTGGTAAATGGACACCTTTGCCGACAACTTATGCCGGAGGGGTTCGTGACATAAGCGACCTCCAGCTTATCCGGGAGCTTGGGCTGGGCAGGCTTGATGTGACAGTTGGCAGCAGCCTTGATATTTTTGGCGGCAGCGGCATGAAGTACAGTGATGCAGTTGCTTTCAACCGGCAGCAGGAAGAGGGATAAATTATTGCGAACACTGTTCCGGCAGGAAGCAGGTATTTTACTGTGATGAATTTTGCCCATGCAGAGCAAAGCGTATAAGCCCATGCCAAAGACCTTATTCCCGGAAAATCAATCTGAACCCACCACCCGGATCCAGGGCATACTTGACCGGATCACCTTTCAAAATGAAGAGACCGGCTATACCGTTGCCCGCATCATTGATCAATCAAAGGAAAAGGAAGCAATTACAGTAGTCGGCTTTCTGTCCAGCGTGCCGGTCGGCTCCACCCTCTCCATTTCGGGTTCCTGGATACGCGATGCCCGCTACGGCAAACAATTCAAGCTGCATAATTACGAGATAGTAAGACCCAATACCTTGAATGGTATAGAGCGCTACCTGGGCTCCGGCCTTATCAAGGGGATTGGCCCCGGCTATGCCGCAAGAATTGTCAAGCGTTTCGGCCTGAAAACCCTTGATATCCTGGAAAGGGATCCTAACAGGCTGAACGAAATAGCAGGCCTGGGGCGTACACGGGTGGAGCGCATCAAAAAGGCCTGGCAGGAACAGAAGGATATACACAGGATCATGGTGTTCCTCCAGGGCCACGGCATTTCTGCGACCTATGCGGTCAAGATCTTTAAAACATACGGCACCAAGTCTCTGGCAGTTGTGAAAAACAATCCTTACCAGCTGACAGAGGATATCTGGGGAATCGGGTTCAGGATAGCTGACTCAATTGCCCTCTCGCTCGGAGTGCCGGCAAATGATCCCCGCCGCGCCAGGGCAGGCTTGCTTTTTGCCCTTGATGAGTCTGCCGGCGAGGGCCACTGCTTCCTGCCTAGGGACAAACTGCTGCAACAGGCAGCATACCTGCTTAAGCTGAAAGGCGGGGCGGAAGAGGTCCCGGGACAGAATCTTCTTTACAGCGATATCGAGCATATAGAGGAACAGATACAAAGTTTGCTGGCAGCAGACAAAATTGCCGTGGATGGCGAAAATATCGCACTGGCACCAATATACTTTGCAGAAAAAGGTGCGGCGGCAAAGCTGCTGGAACTCTCAAATGGCAGGCCAGACAATGCCATTGCGAATGTGGACCGGGCGGTTAACTGGGCCAGCAAAAGATTGCAGCTTGACTTGGCACCAGAACAGGCAGAAGCAATAAAAATGGGCTTAAGCAACAAGGTTTCAGTCATTACCGGTGGACCCGGAACCGGTAAAAGCACTATCCTTAAGGCGCTGCTCCTTATCCTGGCCCAGAAAGGCATTGTTGTAAAATTGGCGGCTCCTACCGGTCGGGCTGCCAAAAGGCTGGCAGAAGCCGGCGGCAGAGAGGCGAAAACTATCCACCGGCTTCTGGAATATGATGCTGCACTGCGAAACTTTAAACGGAACAGGGAGAATCCGCTCGAAGCAGATATGATTATCATCGACGAATCCTCGATGATGGATATCACCCTGGCCAACTCCCTTTTCCGGGCAATTGCAGATGATGCGGCCCTTGTATTGGTCGGTGATGTGGACCAGCTGCCCTCGGTCGGGCCGGGAAATGTGCTCAAAGATATAATTGATTCAGGCCGGATCCCAGTGACCCGTTTGCAGACCGTTTTCCGCCAGGGACCGGGAAGCCTCATCAGCCTCAATGCAGCACGCATCAACAGGGGGGAATTTCTGGAGCTTCTGTCTGACTATGAAGGAGTAAAGGACTTCTATTGCATATTCAGGGATGACCCGGATGACATTGAAAAGGAGATAATCAGCCTGTGCAGCCGGCGGCTGAATAAACGGTATGGGTTTGACCCTGTCCGTGATATCCAGATACTGTGCCCCATGCGCAAAGGCATCATAGGAACAGAAAATCTTAATTCCCGTCTGCAGGAAACCTTGAATCCTGCAGCGAGTTCCCATGATGGCCGCCAGCGGCGTATGCGGGTTGGGGATAAAATTATGCAGATTCGCAATAACTATGACAAGGAGGTTTTCAATGGCGACCTGGGAATTGTCTCCTCAATAGACAGTGAAGAGGAAAGCGTGGAAGTTGATTTTGAGGGCAGGAGGGTGCTCTACGAAACTGCAGACCTGAATGAGATCGTCCTGGCCTATGCAATTACAGTGCATAAATCCCAGGGTTCGGAATTCCCCTGTGTCATTATTCCCCTGCATACAACACACTATCCCCTCTTGCAGAGAAACCTTATTTATACCGCAGTAACACGCGGGAAAAACCTCGTCATCCTGGTTGGCAGCAAAAAAGCCATTAATATAGCCATTCAAAATAATCGCGTTATCCAGCGGCATACAATGTTAAACGAAAGGCTTCGTTCCGCGGGTCATTCGCTCTCGTAATTCCCCTCTTTTTAATCTGCCACTGACACATTGTGGTCAATCTTCGGGGCTTTTTGCCTCCATGGGAATAGTCCTGGTGCTACCGGAGATGTTCCGCATAAAAAAAGCAAAATTTACAGCAAGGGTGTTTTTCTTGTTGATAAAAGGTTTTAAACATGATAGGAAATCGGCTAATTATTTATGAATGACCATTCAATCATTTGTTGCTGTAAAACCAGCACTGCTGGATGAGCAGAGATGAATTTACAGACTTTGTTAGCCGAAAAAAAGAAGGCGATTGTCCGGAAGTGGACCGATCAGGTCTTGGACACATATGGATCTCCCGAATTTTTCAAAAAGCAGAAGGACCGTTTTGCAAATCCCATCGGGGCGACGATCTCTGATGGATTGCAGAAGCTTTTTGATATCCTGGTTGAAGGAGAAGAGCTTGGCGCAGCTTCCAAGCCCCTGGAAAATATAATCAAGATCCGTGCTGTGCAGGATTTTACGCCATCCCAGGCTGTTTCCTTTGTCTACCAGCTCAAGACCATTGTGCGGGAAGAGTTGGCCAAAGAAAAGGAAAGGGAGCAGTTTCTGGAAAGCCTGCGAGCACTTGAGGTAAGAATTGACAATATTGCGCTCATGGCCTTTGATTTTTACATGAATTGCCGGGAGCGCTTGCACCAGATCCGAATAAATGAAGTATTAAGCGGCAGGTCTGCATTGACCGATGGAACCAAGTGTTTTTCGGCAATGCTCAAGAGGAATCAAACAGAGTCGGCATAAAACAATCAAATCAACAGATCAACCTGAAGCGAGGTAACGATAAATGAAGCACGCATTCCTTGCAGTTATTGCCCTGATAGTAATAGCATGGCTGGGTTCTCTGGTCGGACTGGACTATTTATTCGGGGTGGTGTTCCCCTATTTGGCCTTTGCAGTATTTCTCGGTGGTTTTATCTACCGGGTTCTCAACTGGGCCAAGTCTCCGGTTCCCTTCCGTATCCCTACAACCAGTGGGCAGGAGAAATCGCTGGACTGGGTGAAACAGGACAAGCTTGATTGTCCCGCCACATTTTGGCAGGTTGTGGGCAGGATGCTTCTGGAGGTATTCGCTTTCCGGTCGCTGTTCAAAAATACCAAGGCGGAAATCCACGACGGCCCGAAACTGGTATATGGTTCCAGCAAGTGGCTCTGGCTCTTCGGCCTGGCATTCCACTACTGTTTCCTGATCATTGTCCTGCGTCATATGCGGTTGTTCCTCAACCCGGTGCCAGGTGTAATCGGCAAGATAGAATTTTTTGATGGCCTGTTCCAGATCGGTGCGCCGGTACTGTATCAGACCGATCTTATTTTTGTTGCTGCCGTTACCTTTCTGTTCCTGCGCAGAGTTATTATCCCCCAGGTCAGGTACATATCCTTTGCTGCGGACTATTTCCCCCTGTTCCTGATCTTTGCCATTGCAGTTACAGGCATTCTGATGCGTTATTTCATCCGAGTGGATGTAGTCACCATCAAACAATTGACTGTTGGGCTTGCCACCTTTTCACCATCCATATCAGGCGATATCGGTTCCATCTTTTATATCCATGTTTTCCTTGTTTCCGCCCTGATGGCTTACTTCCCGTTCAGCAAGCTGATGCACCTCGGCGGTGTATTCATGAGCCCAACGCGGAACCTGGCCAACAACAACCGCATGGTACGCCATGTCAATCCCTGGAATGATCCCAATATAAAACCGCATTCCTATGCAGATTATGAGGACGAGTTCAGGGAGTTCATGGTAGATGCCGGACTGCCTGTGGAAAAGGAATTGACTCCAGAGCCAGAACCGGAACCGGAAACTGAAGAAACTGAAAAACCCGCCGCTGACACTGCTGCTGAGCCTGCAGCCGAAGAAGCTCCAGCCGAAACTCCAGCTGAGAAGGAATAACGACTATGGCAGACACAAAAGTAGATCAAATGAGTGTTAATGTCGTCAAAGAGCCGTCCCTGATGACCGGTGCCGTTCCCCGCAAGGACTGGATGGACTCCACGGTGACCTTTAAGCCGGGCAACTACTGCTATCCAGCCAAGAAAAGTATTGTTGAATATCTGAGCAAAGGTTTGCCAGGGCTGTTCGGTGAACCGCGCGAATGGACGGTGGAAAGCGACGACTGGAAGCTCCCCGAGAACTGGGTTGAGATCATTCTCCAGGGGATGCGGGAACGGCTTGATAAGTTCCGATCTTTTAAGGTATTCATGGACATCTGTGTGCGCTGCGGCGCCTGTGCGGACAAGTGCCATTTCTTCTTGGGTACCGGTGATCCCAAAAACATGCCCGTGCTCCGGGCCGAACTCCTGCGCTCCGTGTATCGCGGCAATTTCACCAAGGCCGGTAAGATATTAGGCTCCATCGCCCGCGGCCGGGAAATGACCTTTGAGGTCCTCAAAGAGTGGTTCATGTACTTTTACCAGTGTACTGAATGCCGGCGCTGCTCGGTTTTCTGTCCCTACGGCATTGACACCGCAGAAATTACCATGATGGCCCGTGAATTGCTGCACCTGGTCGGTGTCGGCACCAACTGGATCTTGGAGCCTGCTGCCAACTCAAATCGGACCGGCAATCACCTGGGCTTGCAGCCGCACACCTTTAAAGAAAACGCCGAGTTTCTCCTGGATGATATTGAGGAGGTCACCGGCGTGCGTCTGAATTCCCTTACCTTTAACCGCAAGGGTGCCGAAGTGCTCTTTGTCATCCCGTCGGCCGACGTCTTTGCCGATCCTGGTATTTTTACCTTCATGGGCTACCTGCTCATTTTTGACCACGTCGGCTTGGACTATACTATCAGCACCTATTCATCAGAGGGCGGCAACTTCGGTTCCTTTACCAATAACGAACTGATGAAGAAGCTGAACGGCAAGATGTATGCTGAGGCCAAAAGACTGGGTGTCAAGTGGATACTTGGCGGTGAATGCGGCCACATGTGGCGAGTTGTACACCAGTACATGGAGACCATGAATGGTCCACCGGACTTCCTGGAAATCCCGAAATCACCTATTACCGGAACGGTCTTTGAGAATGCTGCTGCCGCCAAGATGGTACATATGTCAGAATTCACAGCTGACCTGATAAAGAACAACAAGCTGAAGATCGATAAGAGCAGAAATGACCACCGCATCGTGACGTTCCATGATTCCTGCAACCCGTCAAGGGGCATGGGAATGCTGGAGGAACCGCGTTATATCCTGCAGAATGTCTGCAACAACTTCCATGAGATGCCCGAAAATACCATCCGGGAGCAAACCTTCTGCTGCGGCAGCGGAACCGGGTTGAATACCGGCGAGATCATGGATCTGAGAATGCGGGGCGGACTGCCACGGGCCAATGCCGTGAAATACGTGGAAGAAAAGCATGGGGTCAACATGCTTTCCTGTATATGTGCCATTGACCGGGCAACATTGCTGGCCCTCATGGAATACTGGAATCCTAATGTAGGGGTCTGCGGTATTTCAGAGCTGGTGGGTAATGCCCTGATCATGGATGGCGAAAAAGAGAGAGACCAGGACCTTCGTTTTGGAGAACTGCTCGTAACTAAAGAAGCGGGTGAATCCGGAAACAATGAGGAGGGTGAATAAATGTACGATGGAAAGTATATCATCCCAGGGTTGATCGTCTTTGTGGCCCTGATGACATTCCCGATCTGGAAAAACATGGGGAATGCCGGCCCCGTCCCGAAGCCGGAGAAACCTAAAGGGGTAACAAAATGCATTGAATCGGCTCAGTACATGCGTACCTCGCATATGAAGGTGCTGAATGACTGGCGCGACCAAGTATTGCGCGAGGCCAACAGGAAACCTATCGAGGTTGACGGAATCGAGTACGATAGGAGTTTGATGAACGGCTGCATGAAATGCCACACAGAGAAGAAGAAATTCTGTGATGAGTGCCATACGTATGCTTCTGTAAAACCGTATTGTTGGGATTGCCATTTCCTGCCTAAGGAGACGTTCTAATGGATATCAAGAGAAGACAATTTTTAAAGATTGCCGGCTTGTCAACAATTGCAGGACTTGGTGCGCCTGCGGCATTCAATTTACTGTTGAAGGGACACTCTTCCCCAGTTTCAATTGCATCTTCGGGGGGCAGTACTGAAGCATCCCATGAAGCTGCCCCGACAGGAGTGCGGCTGGGCATGGTTATTGACCAGAGGGTATTTGATGCCAACAGCGGCTTGGCCCAGAGATGTATCACGGCCTGTCACACTGTTCATAATGTACCTAATTTCGGCAATCCCAAGGATGAGATAAAGTGGATCTTTGAAGTGCCGTATGAGAAGGCATTTACAACCATGAGCAATTATCACAGTAATGAGCACCTGCAGGATTCCCGGTTCCTGGTGTTCTGCAACCACTGCGACAACCCGCCATGCGTGCGTGCCTGTCCGACCAAGGCGACGTTTAAGAGGAAAGACGGTATCGTTGCCATGGACTACCACAGGTGCATCGGCTGTCGTTTCTGCATGGCAGCCTGCCCCTACGGCATGAGAAGCTTCAACTGGCGCGATCCGCGGCCCTTTATTGACAAGGCAACATACAATAAGGAATTCCCCACCCGTATGCGGGGTGTTGTGGAAAAATGCAATTTCTGCGTTGAGCGGTTGGCAAAAGGGCTTCAGCCTGCCTGTGTTGAAGCCTGCGGCGATACCGGGGCGTTGACCTTTGGTGACCTAAATGATCCTTACTCAGAAATTCGGAGAGTCCTGAATAGGAACTTCACCATTCAGCGGAATCCGGCGTTGGGCACCATGCCATCGTTATTTTATATTATATGATTAAATGAAAGTTAAAGGATAAACCTCCTGGAAAATATAATAGGAAAAATTGATTTTTGAATTTGCGGAGGCATCATGTTAGAAAAAGCGCTTACGGGAAGTAACAGATACTGGGGATGGATTGCAGTGCTGCTGGCCTTCATGGCTGCAGGCGCCTTAAGCTATGCGCAGCAGTATAATTACGGTCTGGGGTTGACCGGTATGAGCAGGGATGTTTCCTGGGGCGTTTATATTGCCCAGTTTACATTTCTGGTCGGTGTTGCGGCCTCGGGTGTGATGGTTGTTCTGCCCTACTACCTGCATAATTATAAGACCTTTGGCAAAATAACTATCCTGGGTGAGTTCCTGGCCGTGGCTTCGGTGTCCATGTGCCTGATGTTTATCCTGGCCGACCTGGGGCAGCCGCTACGGGCCCTGAATGTGCTTCTGCACCCGACCCCCAATTCTATCCTTTTCTGGGACATGATCGTTCTGAATGTCTACCTCTTCCTGAATATTTTTGTGGGCTGGGTTGTCCTGAACGCAGAGAAAAAGGAGGTGGCGCCGCCCAAGTGGATCAAGCCGTTTATTTATATATCCATACCCTGGGCAGTCAGTATTCACACGGTAACAGCCTTTCTCTACGCCGGTCTGCCGGGCCGTCATTTCTGGCTTACGGCAATCCTGGCTCCCCGCTTTCTGGCCTCAGCCTTTGCGGGTGGTCCTGCCCTTCTCATACTGCTCTGCCTAATCATCAAACGGGTGACCAAGTTTGATGCAGGCCAGGAAGCCATTCAGAAACTGGTGACCATAGTTGCCTATGCAGCACTGATCAACGTTTTCTTCGTGCTGCTCGAGTTCTTCACCGCGTACTACAGCAATATCCCTGGTCACATGCATACCCTTGATTACCTGTTCTTCGGTCTCCACGGTCATGGACAGCTTGTGCCCTGGATGCGTGTTTCGACGATTTTCGGCATAATTGCCATAGTGATGCTGCTTGTCCCAGCAACGCGGAAAAGGGAGGATACCCTGGCAATAGCCTGTATACTCCTCTTCATCTCGCTTTGGATTGATAAGGGCATCGGCCTGGTTATCGGCGGTTTTGTCCCGAACCCTCTTGAAGAGATAACCGCATATCATCCCTCCTTCCAGGAAATTATGATTACCCTGGGTGTCTGGGCCACAGGATTTTTCATCCTGACAGTCCTCTACAAGATTGCCCTGGCAGTAAAAGAGGAGAAGATGACGGCCTGATTCCTTTCTTGAATATCTTTATAACCTTTGTTATGCCTAAGCCCCTGAAAGAATATTTCAGGGGCTTTTTTTGTTTAAATATGCAACAGTATGGCGCACAATGGCAGAAAGGAAAGAAAGGGTGCCGGAAAGTCCGGAGAAAAAATACCAGGTGCTGATAATTTATTACTCCTTCAGCGGCCAGACAGGGGTCCTGATAAATAGGCTGGCTGCCGGGTTGAAGGAACAAGGGGTAGAGGTTTTTTTTGAAAAATTAAAACCCGTCCGACATTTACGCTTTCCCGTCGGCTCGATCCTCCGCACCTACGTCATGATGTTTGCCACCTTTTTCCGCAGGCGTATAGCAATCCTGGAGCTTTCTTCTAAATGCAGCCAGAACTATGATCTTATTATCCTAGCCGGCCCCACCTGGTCCTACAATCCCAGTGGCCCTGTCTTGTCATTTCTGGATAGGGATGGAAAAGATGTCTTGGGAGGGCGATGGGTGATGCCGCTTATTTCCTGCCGGGGGTATTGGAAATTGCACGGGTGGGGTTTGCGGCGGATACTTGAAAAATGCGGTGCCCATCTCCCAAATATTATAGCGTTTTCCCATCCCAGCCCCGAACCGTGGCGTACAATAGGGGTTTTTCTAAAGATTGCAGGGAGAAATCCTGAACGGTCCGTTTTTTTGGGCAAGCGTTACAGCCGGTTTGGCCATTCAAACGAGCAGATGGAGGAAGCATACCGCTTTGGGATGCAGATAGGCGAAGCCCTGAAGGGCGGAACCCCGCTGGAAGCCATTAATTTTCAAACGGGAATTGCTCTGCCGTGATTTTTTAAAGCAGCGGCGGGCTGTGTTTGCACAAGGAGAACGAGCGGCCCACTTCCTATATTAGGGTATATACTTTTTTTCAATACTGTTGCGGTCCCAGAAAATAGAGCGCCAGGTAATAGTCGATCAGCTCCCTGTAAAACATATACAACAGGGATGCAATTGACAGAAAGGGACCATAGGGGATCATGGTCTTGCCCCCCTTTTTATGTTTCAGCATGGCCGCAATGCCTACTATGGCACCAAGAATAGAACTGCCGAAAACAACAAAGGGCAGACTCTGCCATCCAAGGAATGCCCCGATCATGGCCAGAAGTTTTATGTCTCCTCCCCCCATGCCTTCTCGCTTTGTGAAAAGATAATAGCCTGCCGCAACAGCATAAAGCACACCGCCACCGATGAGCAGTCCCAGGCCTGACTGCTGCCAGGTGACAACCGGATTGATGAAGGAACAGGCAAAACCAACCACTATGCCAGGCAGGCTTATGCTGTCAGGGATGATCTTATGGCAGAAGTCTATGACGATAACAATGAGCAGTGCAGCGGTAAAGACAAAATAAATCGGCAGGGCAAAGGTGAAGTCGAACTTGAGTAGCAGGGCCAGGGAGAGGAGGGCCATGACAAGTTCAACCAGGGGGTATTGCCAGGATATTGGTTCTCCGCAGTTCCGGCAGCGCTTGTTGAGCAATATAAAACTGATTATCGGGATATTGTCATACCACCTGATGGCCTGCAGACATTTCGGACACCTTGAGGCGGGGAAGACAATGGATTCGCCTTCTGCAGGAAGACGCAGGATGACCACATTTAAAAAACTCCCGGTTACAGCCCCAAGAATGAAAACAAAGACGAAAACGATTGTCAGGAGCATAATAATTCGTTTTATTTGTTTTATGTGGTAAACAGTTAGGGCAATTTCCTCCGCTTCGGGCAGAGAATAAGCAAGTGTGAAATACAGCCCAACAGAAGGTACCATGATAGCAGCGTATACGTAAAGTGTTACTTGTTGATTTGTTTGATATTTTATATAGTTCTCTAGAACCGTGAGCCCAGAACCGTATGTTTATGCCAGCCTATCAGCAATTGGCGGAAATCCTCCGCTCCGAAAAGCTTAGCAGGGATATATACCGGTACACTGTGAAAGCGCCTGACATTGCTGTATCCTCCAGACCTGGACAGTTTGTCATGGTACGGGCAGGGGAAGGGCTTGATCCGTTGTTGCGCAGGCCTTTTTCCATTCACCAGGTGGCGGAAGCAGGAGCGCTTCAGCTCCTGTTCAAAACGATTGGCAAGGGGACTCAGGCCCTTGCCAGGTTGCAGCCCGGCCAGCACATGGATATATTGGGGCCTCTGGGCCGTGGCTTCAGCATTGCTGAAAATCGGCTGCACTATCTGGTCGGTGGCGGCATCGGCACCGCCCCTCTGCTGTTTCTAGCCAAGAAGATGCTGAAAAAGAATGAACCATCTTCCATCAAGGTGTTCCTTGGTGCCAGGACAAAGGATGAACTTGCCACCCTGGTGGAGGATTTTGCGGGTATGGGACTCAATGTTCAGATAGCTACCGAGGACGGTAGTTTGGGTAATAAGGGGCTGGTTACAGACCTTGTGCCTCTTATGAACCATGGGGATCCGGTGATGGTTTATACATGCGGTCCCCATCCCATGCTTCAGGCAGTTGTCAAGCTTTGCCGGAGCAATAAATGGGACTGTCAGGTCTCTCTTGAAGCGATAATGGCCTGCGGACTTGCAGCCTGCCTTGGTTGTGCGGTCTTGAGGGCTGATTTGCAGGGGTATGTCCATGTCTGCAAGGACGGCCCGGTATTTTATGCGGATGAGGTGGCATGGCTTTAGAACAACCTGACATGCGGACGAGCATAGGCTCCCTGCGCTTGAAGAACCCTGTCATGACTGCTTCCGGCACTTTCGGGTACGGCGAGGAGTATGGTTCTCTCGTGAACCTGCATCGTCTTGGTGCCATCATTGTCAAGGGTATTTCGCTGCTTCCAAGGCAGGGCAATCCTCCCCCAAGAATTGCGGAAACCGCATGTGGTATGTTGAATGCCATCGGTCTTGAAAATGTCGGGCTGGAAAGGTTCCTCGCGGAAAAACTTCCCTTTCTGCAAAGTATAAGCACTCCTCTCATTGTCAACATCCTGGGGGATACAATTGAGGATTACCAGAAGCTGGCAGCCAGGTTGAACGAGGAAGAAAAAGTGGCTGCCCTTGAGGTTAACATATCCTGTCCCAATGTGAAACAGGGAGGTGTAGCGTTCGGGACCGATCCTGGCATGGCGTCTGCAGTGACAAAAGGGGTGCGCCAGCATTTCTCCCGGCCCGTCATTGTCAAGCTGTCACCCAATGTAAGCGATATAACAGAGATTGCCAGGGCAGTGGAGGAGGCAGGAGCAGACGCGGTTTCCCTCATCAATACAGTGCTCGGTATGGCTATTGACATTAATGCCTTCAAGCCAAAACTGGCTAATGTTTTCGGCGGGTTATCCGGTCCGGCCATAAAGCCCATTGGGCTGCGCATGGTGTGGCAGGTTGCCGAAAGCGTCTCCATCCCCATAATTGGCATAGGCGGGATCACTACTGCGGAGGATGCCATAGAATTCATGCTTGCCGGTGCCTGTGCTGTCCAGGTGGGCACGACAAACTTTATCAATCCAAAAGCTGCGGAAGAGATCATTCTTGGCATAGAAGAATATATTTCAGCGCACAGCATGGGGTCTGTCCAGGAAATAATCGGCAGGGCCAGGCAAGCCTAAACTCCACAATTACTTCTCCAGTTCACTACATAAAAAGGATTATTTCACGAAAAAATGAGCAGTTTTCTCCAAAGGCTCAGGTATTATTTCCTGGTCCTGACTGATCGGCAGACACCCTGGTACATCAAGCTTATCCTTACGGCCGGTCTTTTGTATATCCTTGTTCCTATGGATTTTTTGGCGGATACCGTGCCCCTGTTCGGCTGGCTCGATGACCTGGCAATCGCGTCATTTATTGTTGCCCTGACCTTACGGCAGGTTCCAAAAGAGGTCATGGACAGGGTAAGAAGTAAGGTCTTCGGCCCCAGATGAAACCCCACAGGCAGGCACATATAGCAGCAGACATGTCCTCACAAAAAGAAGTCCTGGGTCTAATCTATGCTGTTTATTCCCGCTGGGCTGAGCCTTTTCCCCTGGCCTGCAAAAAGGGTTGTGCAACCTGTTGTACCCAGAGTGTAACCATGACAAGCATGGAAGGTGAAGCCATTCTTGATTTTGTCAGGAGCAGGAGCAGGGAAAAATGGCTGCATGAAAAGCTTGCCGGGGCCTCTTCAGGGAAAGGCGGGCCAGGAAGAACCACAAACCGTTTTGCCGAGGACTGTCTTGCCGGGCGTGCTGTTGATGAAGCAGCACTTGGAAACTGGGATTTTACTCCCTGTGTTTTTCTCGAGGAATCTCTCTGTTCCATTTATGAAGTGCGGCCCTTCGGCTGCAGAAGTTTTGGCTCACTTGTGGAGTGTACAGCGGACAGGGCTGCAGAAATTGCTCCCATCCACCTGGCGGTCAACACGGTTTTTACGCAGATCATTGAACATATTGAAAGCGATGGCGGCACCTGGGCCACGATGACCGACATGTTGCATAGTCTTGCAGGCAACCAAACGGGGTCCCGAAGAACACAAATCCTGCAAGCCCGGCCACTGCCTGGATTTCTGCTTGATCCACACGAAGTACGCGTGGTAAATCATCTTTTGCGGCAGCTCTATGAAGAGTCGGGAGGCGGACGGATATTTGGTGATCTGATTGACAACTTCATGTCGATATAATAGGGTGTTTTACCTCGTTTTGTTGCCGTACAGGTTGGTTTAGTGGCAAATTTACCAGGAGAAAAGCAGTGACCATATCCTTAGCTTCCCCTGCCGGTGTCTGTGTTTCAGTTGCCTGTGAACAGGTCGGCCAGGCTATTGCCCTGGCTAAAGACTCAGCAAACTTTGCAGATGTCGTAGAGATCCGCCTGGACAGCCTGTCTCATCCGGAAATTGAGCCGTTTGTAAAAAGTCTTGCAAAGCCCCTGCTGTTTACCAATCGCCCGGAATGGGAAGGAGGTTCATTTACGGGGTCAGAATTGGAGCGGATTGGTTTGCTATTGAAGGCAGTTCAGCATGACTGTGCCCTGGTGGACCTGGAACTCAGAACAGCGCCTGAACTGCGTGCCGAATTGCTTGATGTTCTGCTCAAGCATCCCCAAACGGGGCTTATCATCTCATGGCATGATTTTTCCGGTACGCCCTCCAGCGATGAACTGGGTGAAATCCTGCTCCAGCAGATAGAATCAGGGGCACATATCGGCAAGATTGTCCCGACAGCCAATGACCCAAGGGATGTACTCAGGGTCCTGAACCTTCAGGTCATTGCTGCAGAGAACAATTTCCCCCTTATCGCTTTTTGCATGGGGACCCTTGGCAAGATAAGCCGTCTGGCAACCATCAAGCTCGGCGGCTATATGACTTATGCCTCTCCTGACAAGGGCAAGGAGACAGCGCCGGGCCAGATATCGGTGTCAGTTATTCGTGATATGCTATCAAGGTTGGATCATGCAGATTAACGCTTCTACAGAAATTTATGGCATAATCGGCAACCCAGTTGTCCATTCCCTGAGCCCAATCATGCATAACAGCGCCTTCCAGGCCCTGGGCTTAAACAAGGTTTACGTGGCCTTCCCTGCAACGAATGCGGAAAAGGCCCTGGCAGGATGCCGGGCCTTGGGTGTACGCGGGCTTTCTGTCACTATTCCCCACAAAGAAACAGTCCTTGCCCATATCGATTCCATTGATCCTTTGGCGGAGAAAATAGGCGCGGTCAACACCCTGGTCTTTGATGATAATAAAAAAATTCATGGGCTGAATACTGACTGGATTGGGGCAAACAGGGCCCTTGCTGATAAGATTGACCTGCAGGGGAAAAGAGTTCTGCTCCTGGGAGCTGGAGGTTCTGCAAAGGCTATTGGCTTTGGCCTGCTTGAGGCCGGTGCCCAGGTCATCCTGGCAAGCAGAACGAAAAGTAAAGTGAAAACACTTGCCGCGACACTGCAATGCGACTGGATCCATCTTGCAGATATAGAGACGATAAAGGCAGACGGGCTGATCAATGCAACATCAGTCGGTATGCATCCCCTTGAGAATGCCAGCCTGGTGCCTGCAGACCGCCTGGGCAGTTTTTCGGTGGTTATGGATATTGTCTATGCCCCGCTGGAAACCAGGCTGTTGAGGGAAGCGAAGGATGCGGGCTGTGAAGTTATAAACGGCTTTTCCATGCTGCTTTACCAGGGGGTTGCCCAGTTTGAGGCCTGGACCGGCCAGGATGCCCCGGTAGAAGTAATGCGCGCGGCTCTCATGAGCATGATCTCACAATAATTGTAACGCCTTAATTTTATTTCACATGATAGAAATTCAACCTGCAGCAAAAATTAAAGCCGAGGTAGCGGTTCCCGGCTCCAAGAGCATAACGCAACGTGCCCTGATCGCTGCCGCCCTGGCAGATGGCGCGAGTTCTCTTGTCGGCCCCCTGGAAAGCGAGGACACAAGGTATACGGCTGGAGCCCTCCAGCAGATGGGAATGACAGTAGAAAAGGACAAGGGCAAGTGGACAGTCCAGGGCAAGGGCGGCAGGATAGCAACGCCTGATAAAGAAATTTTTCTTGGCAATAATGGAACGGCAACCAGGTTTCTCACCTCTGTTGCTGCCTTGGGAAGCGGAACCTTTAAGATCAGCGGTGACGAAAGGATGGCTGAGAGACCCATTCTGCCCCTGATGCAGGCCCTGAAGGGCTGGGGGGTTGAGATTGCCAGCATAAACAACAACGGCTGTCCGCCATTGCTCATAAAGGCCAACGGCCTCTCAGGTGGCAGAACAGTTCTGCCTGAAGGCAAAAGCAGCCAGTATCTCTCGTCCCTTTTGCTTGTGGGGCCGTATGCCAGGCAACCTGCTGAACTTGATGTTGAAGGAGATATCCTGTCCCTGCCCTATGTCATAATGACCCTAGCAGTGATGGAGGCCTTTGGCATCAGGGTGGAGGCCAATGAACAGTTGAACAGCTACAGGATTCCCCAGGGAAAATACAAGGCACAGGAGTATGCGATTGAAGGTGATGCTTCCAATGCCTCCTATTTTTATGCAGCAGCAGCAGTAACCGGCGGTGAGGTGACAGTGTCCAATGTACCTGTGCCATCCCTGCAGGGCGATGCCGCCTTTGTTGCCCTTCTGGCGCGCATGGGCTGCCAGGTGAATAAGACCAGTGACGGTTTAACCGTAAGCGGTCCTGAGGAACTCAAGGGTATTACCATTGATATGGGCCATATGCCGGATGTAGTGCCAACCCTTGCGGTTGTCGCTTCCCAGGCCAAGGGCAGGACTGTCATTAAAAACATAGCCCATTTGCGCATCAAGGAGTGCGACCGGCTTCATGTCATGGCAGTGGAACTAGCCAAAATGGGGGCCCGGATCCAGGAACTGGACGACACCCTGATCATCGAAGGCAAAGACCCTGACGCTCCCATGCATGGTGCTGAGATTGAGACTTATAACGACCACCGTATCGCCATGAGTTTTGCCGTGGTAGGCCTGGCGGTGCCTGGCGTAAAGATACGCGGCGAGCATTGTGTAGCCAAATCATTTCCTGATTTCTGGGAAAGATTCAAGCTGCTTTATAATTGAGTTTGTTATGACTGTATTACTACATATCTGCTGCGGTCCCTGCGCCATCTATCCCCTTGAGGTCATGAAAGGAGAGGGGATTAAGGTGCATGGCTATTTCTATAATCCAAACATCCATCCTTACCAAGAGTTCAGGAGACGGTTTGAGGCTGTGGAACAGCTTGCTTCCCGGCTGCACCTGCCAGTGGAATACCACCGGGAATACGGGCTGCGTGATTATTTACGTAAGGTTGTATTCCACGAGGATAGCCGCTGCGGACTTTGTTATGATATGCGTTTACGTGAGGCGGTTGAGCAGGCCAGGAAAATGAAAGCCGATGCCTTTACCACCACCCTGCTCTACAGCCGTTACCAGAGTCATGAACTTATCAGACACATGGCTGAACAGCTCGCTGAACAACACAATATCCCATTCTACTATCATGATTTCCGTGAAGGCTGGCAGCAGGGCATTGATATGTCCAGGGAGATGGGGCTCTATCGCCAGTCATACTGCGGCTGCATTTACAGCGAGCAGGAACGCCACGACAAGCGTTTCAGAAAGAAAAAAAGTACAGAGAACGGATAATCTTTCAGAGCAGGTTCATGTGGTCGATCTTGGTGCAGCGGTCCATGATCACGACAAGACCTGCTGCTTCTGCTTTTGCGGCAGCCTCCCCGTTCACGATCCCCTCCTGCATCCAAATAGACCTGGCGCCTATGGCAATGGCATCCTCCACTATGGGAAGTACTTCTTCCTGCCTGCGGAAAATATCCACCATATCAACGGGTGTGGGGATGGCCCGCAGGTTCGGATAACAGGGAAGACCAAGGATACTATCCTGTCCCGGGTTGACCGGGATTATGGTGTAGCCCGCCTCCATAAGGTAGCGGGCCACCTGGTGGCTGGGCCGTTGTGGCTTCGGGGAAAGGCCTACTACTGCTATTATTTTGGAATCCTTCAGGATTCTGCGGATTTTTGCGACCTGCTCAGATGGAAGGATCATGGGGAAAACTCGGGTTTGTTCTTGAGATAGTCAACAAAGTAGCTGCTGCTAAGCGGCTCGCCGCAGACCCTCTGCAATAGCTCTGCAGGAGGATAGAGGGCACCGTGGCAGTAAATATTATCCGTCAGCCATTGTCGTATTTTATCAAGCTGCCCCTGCCGCAGGGTTTGCCGGTAGTCAGGGTCAAAAAAGCAATAGCTCTGCCAGATCTGGGCAGCAGCCAGGTTGCCGATGGTGTAAGTCGGAAAATAACCGAGGCTGCCATGGGCCCAGTGGATATCCTGCAGAACGCCCTTGGCATCAGAATCAACAGTGAGTCCCAGGTAGTCCCGGTATTTTTCATTCCATAATGCAGGCAGCTCATCAACTTGGATGCTTCCTGTCATCAACTCTTTTTCGAGTTCAAAGCGTACGATTATATGGAGATTGTAACTTACCTCGTCTGCTTCAACCCTGATGAATCCTGGCTGTATCCTATTGAGATGCCTGACAAACTTATCAATGTCTATGCCCTGAAAAGGATCTGGGATGCATTGCTGCAGTATAGGGAAGTAATGGACCCAGAAAAGTCGGCTGCGGCCGATAATATTCTCCCAGAGGCGGGATTGGGATTCATGGATGCCCAGGGAAACCCCTTCGTCAAGCGGGCTAGTCGAATATTCCTGCCCAACGCCTTGTTCATAGAGGGCATGACCTCCTTCATGCAGGGCAGAGAATATGAATTCAAGGGAGTCCGGACGATACCTGTTTGTAACCCGCCTGTCATTGTGACCGATGCTTGTGGTAAAAGGATGGGACGAAACATCCTGCCGGCCCCGTGTGAAATCATAGCCTATTTCCGCAAGCATTTTTTCTGAAAAGGCTATCTGGTCTTTTTCGGCAATGGGCGGAAAGGGGAAAGCGGGCTCTTTTGGAGAAGGATTGATCCCTTTCTGCACCACCAGGCCGGTCAATTCAGGCTGCAGGTTGGCAAATATGCCGGTCAGACTCCTGCTGGTGAGTCCTTCTTCATAAAGATCAAGCAAGGCGTCATAAGGATGTTCCTCGTATCCCAGGTAATCCGTTTTTTGCCGGGACATGGAAACTATTTTTCCCAGGAAGGGTAAAAAGACTTTGAAATCAGCCTGTTTTCGGGCCGCAATCCAAGCAGGTAGCGTCTCTGAGGTAAGACTGGCAAAATCAGCGACAAACTGTTCAGGGAGCTTGGTATTGCGCACATGCTCCCTTTTCAGAATTCTCACAAGGGCCTTGTCCTTATCAGCAAGATGCCTGGAATTTTCCTCGGCCTGCTGCAGAAGATTGCCCAAGGCAGGATCAGTTATTCTCTTATGTATTATGGTGCTCAAGGTAGAAAATTGGCCGGCTCTGTCTTTAGTTGCGGAGGGGGGCATCATTACTTCCTGATCCCAATGCAGCAGCGCCAAGATATTGTTCAGATTTGTCAGTTCCGTTGCGCGTAAGCGCAATTCCTCAATTGTTTTCATAGCTTTTTTCATGATTTAAATAAAAAAAATTTTGCCATCTTCATTGACTGTGGTAATTTGTGAGCCTTTTAATTTATTACTATAAAAGAACAGCATAGACTATTTGAACAGGGAAAGGAAACTGCGGCAATATGTATTTTCAAGATATTATCATGGAATTAAACAAGTTCTGGGCTGAGCAGGGCTGCCTCATTCAACAGCCCTATGATATGGAAGTGGGAGCCGGCACCTTCCATCCCGCCACCCTGCTGCGAGCCTTGGGGCCTGAACCATGGAAAGCTGCCTATGTGCAGCCATCAAGGCGTCCTACTGATGGACGCTATGGTGAGAACCCCAACCGGTTGCAGCACTATTACCAGTACCAGGTGGTGATCAAACCCTCGCTCCTTAAGATCCAGGACCTGTACCTGGAAAGCTTGAAACGGTTCGGCTTAAACCTGCTGGAGCATGATATCCGTTTTGTTGAAGATGATTGGGAGTCCCCGACCCTTGGTGCCTGGGGCCTCGGCTGGGAGGTATGGCTTGATGGTATGGAGATCACGCAGTTTACCTATTTCCAGCAGGCAGGAAGCCTCGACCTGCAGCCGATCACGGTTGAAATTACCTATGGCCTCGAGCGCATTGCCATGTATTTGCAGAAGGTGGAAAACGTTTACAGCCTTGCCTGGAACGGGGAAGTCTCGTATGGCGAAATATTTCACCAGGCTGAAGTGGAGTTTTCAACTTTCAATTTTGAAGAGGCCAATGTCGAGGCATTGATCAGTTTTTTTGATACCTATGAGTCTGAGGCTCATAAACTGATAGGAAAAGGGTTGATCCTGCCAGCCTATGACTACTGCCTGAAATGTTCCCATACCTTTAACCTGCTTGATGCCCGGAAGGCTATTAGCGTGGCGGAGCGGACAAGATATATCGGCAGGATCAGAAATATTGCCAGGCAGGTTGCTATGCGGTATACAGAGCAGAGAGAAAAGATGGGCTTCCCGCTGCTTAAGGGCGAAAAAGCAGCGTAGGGCGTGAAAAGGAAATTGGCGGAAGTGCATGGGAATCGAACCCACCCACCAGGCTGTTAACCCGGTGCACCGGATTTGAAGTCCGGGAGGGCCACCAGTGCCCTTTCCACTTCCG